>TARA_R110001606_G_scaffold98154_4_pt1 | contig 93579 bp, 69 predicted proteins | sample TARA_R110001606 | Tara Oceans TARA_R110001606 (sample SAMEA4398315) | marine metagenome | biome: Polar Biome; feature: [SRF] surface water layer (ENVO:00010504); material: water (ENVO:00002006), including particulate matter (ENVO:01000060) such as... | depth 5 m
GGGGCGGGAAGAGAAAGCGCTTTTTCAAAGTAACTCCCTTTGGGAAGAAGGCGCTTGAAGAGGCCATGGCGGCTCGTCAGCAACTTTGGGAGGCCATTCCTTCAGTCGCCTTCGACTTTAAGTTTATATGAGCAACAAACCTACAGAAAAGCCCACGCCATCGCCGCCCAAGTGGCTACTGGCGTTTCTTCGCTGGTTCTGCGATCCAGACCTTCTGGAAGACGTGGAAGGCGATCTGACCGAATTGTTCGAGCAACGGGCGGAAACCAGTCCAACCCGGGCACGGTGGCTATTTGCGTTGGATGTAGTAAAGCTCCTTCGCCCTGGTATCGTCAAAAACTTTGCATTTGTCACAACTCAAAATAACAACGCTATGCTATTTAATCACATTAAAATGGCGATTCGCCATGCGCTGAGGTACAAGGGGTACACTGCTCTCAATCTTTTCGGGCTCATTGTGGGACTTACGTCGAGTATCCTTATTCTACTGTGGGTCAACGACGAGGTAGAAAAGGACCAGTTTCATGTAAACACCGACCGCATCTATCAGGTATGGCGCAATATGTACCAGGCCAACGGAGAGGTAATCACCACCGGAAGCATTCCCGGCCCTTTAGGAGGGGCGCTGGCCAACAATTATCCTGAAGTGGATGAAGTAACCTACTACAGCTGGGAACTGGAGCTGTTGTTTCGTCTCGAGGAAAACGTGTCTTATGAAAAGGGGAGGTATGTGTCGCCTGAATTCTTCAGCATTTTTAGTTTTCCTTTTGCTGCCGGTGATCCGGCGAGCGCTTTGAATGACCCGCATTCGGTTGTGATCTCCGAAAAACTCGCTAAAAAGTATTTTGGAGAAAGCTGGAAAACAGATGCATTAAGTAAGGTGATTAAAATAGATGAAAGTCAGGAGTTTACAGTGAGTGGTGTTTTTGGAGACATCGGTAGTCAATCGTCAATGACCTTTGATTTTTTACTCCCTGCTCACGAATATATTGCCCGTAACGAGTGGATCAAGAGCTGGTTTAATGGGGGCTTCAATATTTATTTTACGGTGAAGCCCGGTGCCGATCTGGCCGCTGTGCAGCAAAGGATAGAGCAGGAGATCAACAACAATACTGACCATGCCGCCGACGAGCGGCTCATAGTGCTTAAGGCTGCCGATACTTACCTGCATTCCAATTTCAAGAACGGAGTGCCCTCCGGTGGACGAGTTCAATATGTAAGGATCCTTACTATCATCGCTATTTTCCTGCTGGTGATTTCCTGTATCAACTTCATGAACCTGTCCACTGCCAGGGCCAGCCGAAGAACAAAAGAAATTGGCGTAAGAAAGGTACTTGGCGCCCAGAGGCGCACGCTGGGGCAGCAGTTTATGGTGGAATCATTCATGATCACCATTGCAGCGGCATTGCTTTCCATCGGATGTGTGCTGCTTATCATCCCTTACTTCAATGGACTCACAGACAAGCAACTTTACCTTGACTTTACAGACTCACGGTTTTGGATGGGCATAAGCGCTTTGATTGCTGTTACCGGCTTGCTTTCTGGAAGTTATCCGGCCCTGTTATTGCCGTCCTTCAAAGTGACTAACTCGCTGAAAGGGGCAGTCCGGCAGTCTGCCTCAAGCATCTACTTCAGAAACGGCCTTGTCGTTTTTCAGTTTGCTTTGTCTATTATTCTGATCATTGGAAGTCTGGTGGTCGCCCGGCAGATGAACTTTGTGCTCAACAAAAACCTGGGCCTCGACAAAGAAAACATGGCATATCTGTACATGCCGCAGGACCTGGCCAACCGAAGGGACGTATACAGAACCGAGTTGCTCAATATACCTTGGGTAAAGGAAGTGTCCTTTGCCAGCGGCAATCCACTGCAGTACGGCCGCTCGACTGGCAGCTCGCAGTGGGACGGCAAAGATCCCAATGCAGAAATTGAAGTCAATGTATTGATGGTGGATTTAGGTTTTTTCACGTCAATGGGAATGGAGATAGCCGATGGCCGTGATTTTTCGAAGGACTTCGCCTCAGACACTGCCAATTATATCATCAACGAAGTAATGGCCAACATCATGGGTTTCGATGAGCCACTGGGCCAAAACTTGTCTGTTTGGGGCACCAAAGGCAAAGTGATCGGCATCGTGAACAACTTCCACATGCAGAGCCTGTATGAGCCGATTGCACCTCTTGTCGTCGCCTACAACCCTCTATACACCTCGGTAGCACTCATCAGGCTTCAAAACGACATACCCAAAGCCATAGCAGCTATTGAGAAGGTAACAACGGCCCTTAGCCCTGCCTTTCCCTTCCAGTATGAGTTCATGGACACCAGCTATGTTGCTTCCTACCGCACGGAAATGTCGCTCAGCGCTCTGGTGAACATTTTTGCCATCGTATCGATCTTTATTTCCTGCCTGGGGCTGTTTGGGCTGTCATCATTTTCTGCTGACCAGCGGTCGAAGGAAATTGGCATCAGAAAGGTGCATGGTGCCAGCGTGACGGGTTTGGTCATGCTACTGTCCAAAGACTACGCCAGACTGATGATCGTCGCCTTTGTGCTGGCAGCACCGGTGGCCTGGTATTATATGCAGGAGTGGCTCAACGGTTTTGCCTTTAGAACTGACCTAACGGTTACCGCTTTTCTGCTGGCTGGGCTCACAGCATTTGTGGTGGGGGCGCTTACCGTGAGCGTGAAGTCCTATCAGGCAGCGAGTGTGAATCCGACGAGAACGCTGAAGGATGAGTGAATAGTCCTGCAAAAGGCTCGGCAAACGGGCTCGCTACGCTATTACAACGGAACACTGCATGATTTGTGATAATTCGCTAGCCCATGCGAATATTGTCTTTAGGCACGAATTGCTTTAACTTCAATAAGATGGAAAGGAACTTAACAAAATTCATACTCCTGTGTGCTGGTTTGTTGGCAGGCTGCCAGCAGAGCTATGAAATACAAGACATTGAAGGACTCTGGCAACTGGAAACCTACGAGCAAGACGCTTTGGCAAAATCGTTTAGTCCCGTCTTTTTAGAAATCAATGACAACAGAAGCTTTGCCGTTTCAAGGGTAAAAGGAGACCTGAGTGGTGTGTACAAGCTACAGTCAGACAAGCTGGCTATGTACAGTACGGACGTGGAATGGTTCAACTCTACCTGGTCGGTATTTCGGTACAAAGATCTCCTTAAGCTGAAAGGGAAAGACGACAGAGCCCGAAATGTGACATTGTCTTTTACCCGAATCAGCGAGGTGCCTGGCTTCGAAGAATTCGAGCGCACCATTGTAGGGGAGTGGGAGCTTTACAAAATAAGGAACCGGAACAAGGTGGAAAGACTACAGCAGACAGTCTTCAGCATCGACGAGAGCGGGAACTATTCAATTGTTGCTGCGGGTGACATCCAGGAAAGTGGCGTGGCAGTCATCAACACAAGGCACCGGAAAATCATTTTTGAAAATGACCAGACTGAGTGGAAAGCGTGGTTGTACGGCAGAGAGCTACGGCTTACTAATGAAAAGACGGGAGTTGAGTATAGCTTGAGAAGGGGGGAGCTGAGTTTGAATTAGCTGCCATTATTTTTTCAGTAATTTTTAAGAGCATTTATGGCCGGCCTTTTGTTATAATTAGATAAAATTTTGAAATTTAGAAAATTCCAAAAAGCACAGTAGTAATTTGGACAATATTTCAATTGAAGTAACTAAAAGGAGCGTCACAGCGATGAGAAAAAAAAATATTTTATTTACTGCTTTAATCTTATTTCTTTCTACAGCAATTTTCTTCAATGTCTTTGCCCAAAATAGCTATTTTCCAGGTATAATTATCAAATCAGAGGGTGACACCTTAAGTTGCTTTATTAGGTATAACAACTCCGAAGTTAATCCGACGAAAGTATCATTCAAGACGATTCAGAATGGCGATGTATACACCCTATCTTTCAATCAGATTCGTGAGTATCATGTGCTAGATGAAATTTATGTTAGTGCTATTGTTGATACAGAAATCAGCCCTTCGAAAATTAACTATCTAACCTTTGACCAGTCGCTACAAATTGAAGTTGATACAGTTCTTTTGCAAGTCATTGTCCGGGGCGATAAAAGTCTTTACTACTATCGAAATAGCAATGGAAATGAGAATCTATTTATTGGGGATAATGATCAGTTTATACTTTTGAAATATAAAAAGTACCTATCACAAGGTGTAACAACCAATGAAATCAAAGAAGATAAAACCTTTAAAATTCAACTGATGAGTTATCTTTTTGATTGCCCCAACATTGGAGAATACACGTCAAATATCGGCTATTCCAAAAGTAGTATTGAAAAGCTCTTTCTTCGCTACTATGATTGTACCAGCAGCAATATTATTTTCAGAAAAGAGACTGAGAAATTTACTTCGCAATTCGGAGCTCTCGCAGGGCTTTCGATAGCTACATTAAATTTTGAAGGGAAACATGAGGTGTTTTACATGCTCATAGACGGAATTTATGACCCTTCTTATAATTTTTCTGTTGGGGTTTTCTTTGAAGCGATAGCTCCAAGGAACAATGGTAAACTCTCGTTTAACAACGAGCTTATTTATTCTTCCTATAAGGTAAATGGGTTCTTCAACGACTACAAAAACGAAGCCTACTACACAAAACGCTACTCGACAATCGGGTATTCTTATGTAAAAATGAACAATATGATTCGCTTCAAGTATCCCGTTGGAAACGTAGAGCCTTTTGTTAACCTGGGTTTCTCAAATGGAATAGCAATAAACGAAACAAATGAAAGCAGAAACGAAGGTCAATTCTACGGAGAAACTGTATTTGAGACCACAAAGGCTATTGGCGAAACCAGAAAATATGAGCAAGGCATTCTTTTTGGGGGAGGTGTTAAAGTCAGTAGATTGAGTATTGAAATGCGGTTAGAAAAAGGAAATGGGATGGTAAACTATAACGCACTTAAAGCGACCAGTACCAGATTATATTCTTTTGTGGGGTATAGGTTTTAAATTCATTCGTTGATGGGGCCTCCTAGATATTCTACCAAGCATTCAGTTGTTCAAAGCCCCATCATCCACCCAGCAGGCTATCATGTCTATTTCGGCCGCAGTAAGCGCTCCGTTTCTCGGCATGTCTCCCGACTGCGTGCGTGCCTTTATGTCCGATGGGTTAAGCTTAATATTGTCAAAATTATTATAGTCGATATTTCCCGAGCCATCATGGCAACCACTGATGGCGCAATTGGCCTCAATAATTGGTTTGATGGAGGCTGCAAAGCTTACGCCGGAATAGATTTGAACGTCCAGGGTATTGGTGCACCCCTCGGAATCTACTACCCCCACAATATATTTCCCCGGACCAACGCCGCCGAACGTTCCGCTGGACTGAAGGGCACCTCCATCGAGCTGGTACCTGTAGTCTCCAAAACCGCCGGACGCTTCAACTTCGACTACACCCGCTGAAGCGCCACAAGAAGTATCCGTCGAACCAAGTAATGTCAGTGTCAGCCCTGATCCGGTACAGTCCTTATCAACTACATCAGTCTCCTGCTCACAAGAGGTTACCGTGATTAGAAAAAGCAACAAAACAAATTTAGTAAAGTGATTGGCATCCATTCCTGGAAAACAGGAATACCAAGAAATTGTTTCGGCTGGCTAGCGGTCAGGTGAAAAAAAAGATTTGTAGAGCTAGTTAAATAGTGCTCCGTCATCTACCCAGCAGGCTATTTGCTCAATTTCGTCATTTGTTAAACTGCCAACCTTAGGCATAACTCGTGCCTGGGTGAGCCCCTTGATGTCAGCCGCTGATTTTTTGATGTTGGCGAACACCTTAAAGCTGATGCTACCCGAACCATCATGACAAGTGTTGATGATACAGCTATTCTCGATGATAGGCTGTATCGATTCTTTAAAAGAAATTCCAGATGAGATATGCACCGTCACCGCTCTGCGACAGTACAATGAGTCCATCACGGAGACTGAGTAAATACCAGGTCTCAAGCTATGAAACACACCAGTTTTCTGTGCTGGTCCGTCATTTAAGAAAAATGTTTTATCGCCCAAACCACCAGATGAAAATACTTCGATCTGCCCATTTGGTATGCCGCAATCTGTGGACGTAACATTAATAATTGATATGGCCAACCCTGACCTTTCACAATCTGAAGTGGCAGGATCCAGGGGATCCAGGCAAGCGCCTGTGGCAACAAGCAAAAGCATGATGAAGAACTGACCGAATTGCTTTCTCATTATTCAATCAAGTTAAATGAATTTCTATTGACCCCCAAATGAAAAAAGTCCCCGACTATCATCGGGGACTTTCCACTATTTATTTGATTTATGGTTTATTGAAATCAATTCACATCCCACCAAACTCTTGTGGTTGGCTGGTCAGGCAAAGTAGCGCCGGCACTGATATTTGCCGAGTTAACTGCTACTTCGTGTGTTGGAAGCCTCAGTTTGACTGGAATAGTGCCTCCAGTCACGTTACCCTGGTAGTTGACGGGAACCAACACTGGAAATCCAGTTCTTCTCCAATCAGACCAGGCTTCCCACCAGTTGAAAAATTTACTCACCCACATTTGGTTACCAATCATTTCAAGACCGGCTGCACCACCTGTGTAGGGGTGGGCGGCAAGATAGGCGTCCACCTGGGCATCAGTAACAGAAAGAGCTTCTTCAACATCGGGGTCACCCTGTGCATAAGGAGTGTACATTTGCATAGCCGCACGAACACCAGCATTGTAGTGAGCAGAAGCTCCAGTTACTCCACCTATTCCACGCTCAGCTGCTTCGGCAAGTAAGAACTCAACCTCGGCATAGTTCATCAGCATGTACGGATCGTTATCGTCAAGCAGAGCAACATTAATGGAAGAGAAAACAGAACTAGGGCTCAATGTAGGGTCACCAAACTTCTCGCCAATATAAGCACCTATGGTACCTCCATCTTGTCCGTTTGGCATACCTTCCTGAACCAGTGGATCCTTGTCTCCGCCTACGCCATCGGTAAAGATGAGAAGTCTTGGATCATCATCTGCTGTGCTTGCAGCATTTGCTCCCTTGAGCATGTCAATAAAAGTCTTGCTCAGAATGGATGGCTGACCACCGTCACCGGAAGCAAATGCTCTCGAAATACCGTTCTGGTTAGTCCACTCACTTGGGCCTAAATCCATTGGTACCCATGTGTTGTCGTCGTTGCTGGTGAAAACGCCACCAGAAACAGCCTTGCTTACATACGTGGCTGCAGCGGTCGCATCCGCATTAGAGATACGCATGGCCAACCGAAGCATCAGAGAGTAACCCCACTTCTTCCATTTGGTAACGTCACCGTTATAGTACAAATCAGCCGCAGCAAAGCCCTCGTCAGGATTGGAAGCACTTAAAGCAGCCGTTGCTTCATCCAACTCATTCAACAAGTCCATATAGATGGTTTGCTGATCGTCGTACTCAGGAAGGAAAGTACCCTGTATCCCTTGCAATGCGTCGGAATAAGGAATATTACCATAATAATCGGTCAGTCTGTGGAAATTAAATGCACGAAGGATTCTAGCGGCTTCACGCATGTTCTTTCTCTGACCTGCCTCAAACCCGTCAGGGCCGGTTTGTCTGAGAACCTCAGCAAGGTTCTTCAACTGATCACCATAGATAAACTCCCATGGTGCGTTGTAGGATTCAACGTTGTCAGTGTATTTGTCACCGGGAGCTATACCGCCACTAACGTTGGCCAGCTGCTGAATAGCATGGGCACACAGGCCAATGTTTGTTCTCCAGTCAATATAGCGGTTGTCTCCAGCTGAACCACCCGCTGCAGAACCAAGCTGAGCTGCCGTAAACAAATAATTCATGTTTACCTGATTCAGGGCCTGGGGGTTGATATTCAACTCATGCAATTCATCCGTATCGCAACTTGCCGTGAATACAAATATTGCGACAGAGGCGATGATGATCTTGTTTATTTTATTTCTAACGTATTTCATTTCTTAGCTATTTAATGGTTAGAATCCTACTCTTAAGTTGACGCCGTAGCTACGAGTAGTAGGCATCGCAAAATACTCAAGGCCCTGTGCACCAGCATTAGCTGAATAGGCAGATTCAGGATCTACGTTGTCGATATTCTTGAAAAGAATAGCGAGGTTTCTTCCCACAAAAGAAAGTGACACATTCTGGAAGGGAGTATTCTCTAGCATAGTTCTTGGCAAGCTGTAGCCCAAAGTCAATTGTCTCAACTTCATGAAAGAAGCGTCGTACAGGAACATGCTTGAGATGGCAGTGCTTTCGCCGCCTACTGAACCCCAATAGCTGTTTGCTTCATGTGGAGTGAGGTCTCTGTCAACAGGGGTGAAGGTACCATCACCGTTGTCTGTAACACCCTTGATATGTAGTGGTTTTTCACCCTCACGTCCGATAAGTGATTGCTGATGCAATCCCCACTGGGTCAAACGGTTGTTTGTTCCAGAGAAGATATCTCCGCCAAGCTTGATGTCAATCAACATGCTTAGGTTAACACCTTTCCAGGAAACAGAGTTGTTGATACCACCTGTCCAGTCAGCCAAACCATTGCCAATAGGAACGTAAGTTGTTGATGCCAATGGTCTGCCATCCGGAAGGAAAATAGGCTCTCCATTAGGGCTCATCTGCTGTACCCGGCCAGTAATGGTGCCAAAGGGCTGACCTATGATGTGCTTAATAAACACGTTTCTGGTACGTGGTTCTTCCAATGTGATTTCTGTCAGGCCATCTACTAGATTAATAACTTTGTTTACGTTCTTGGCCAGGTTTACAGAGATATCCCAGGTAACTTCTCCTCGCACTGGTGTACCTGTTAAAAGCAGCTCTACTCCTTTATTCTCTAACTCTCCTACGTTAATGAAAGTCTGACCGAAACCAGAGGCTCGAGAAATAGTTATCCCAAGAATATCGTCGGTAGTTTTTTGGTGATAATAAGCAAAGTCAACACCAAATCTGTTGTCGAAGAACTTGGTATCAAATCCAACTTCTACTTCCGTTGAGGTTGCAGGTTGTAAGGTTGGGTTAGGTATTCTTCCATTATTTCCACCTGCTGATGAGAACGTTCCCATGGTACGCCCCAAGTGTGAGTTACCATTCAATGAATATGTCAGGTTAGCATCGTAAGGGTTGATATTTACGATACCCACTTGTGCCCAAGAAGCTCTTGCTTTACCAAAGCTCAACCAGCTAGGAAGGCCTGTGAATGCGTCTGAGAATACAAAGCTAGCCCCAACTGAAGGATATAATATACTGTTGTAGTCGGGATTCAAAACTGAAAACCAGTCGTTTCTGGCAGTAGCAGTTAAGAATAGGTAACCGTTGTAACCGATCTCAGCTGAACCAAATACAGAATTGATGCCAGATTCAGAGAAGCCATAACCAAAGTTTCTGGTGGCGGCGTTGTTAATGGCAGGGAAGAAGTCCACGTTAAATCCATTACCATTGGCTGCGATTCTTTCACTTGACCTCCGCATCACATTACCTCCAACGAAAGCGTTGACACTGATCTGGCTGAAAGTTTTGTTTCCGCCCAATATCCACTGAGTGTTGGTTTCACGCACACGATCCTCGCCTTCAGACATGGATCCGCCAAGCTGGTAGCCCGTTCCCTGAGGAGTCAAAGACTTGTCTCTTCTGGTGTACCAGTCCATCTGGATACTTCCTGAAGCATACAACCAATCGGTAATGTCATAGCGAACATCACCAGAACCGATCAAACGGTCTCTTGTATCGTCGTTGATGAACTGTTCAGTAGCCCAGTAAGGGTTCTGTCCCCAGTTGTTAGCTGCGGGTAGCAACTCCTGGCCTGGTCTTCTGGCATTGGCATTGCTTCCTTGTCCATAAATTATCAACTGCTCCTGAGTTGTGCCTTCGGGAATAGCTCCAAGCTTGTTAGGGTCGCCTTTGTACGTTTCTACATTGACATTGCCTGGTGTTCTCCAAATGGATTGAACGGCATTACCTGGTGAATCAGAAAGCACCGGACGGTTATGTGCAGTTTCATGGGTGTACATCATTTTTGATGTAACAGTTAACTTGTCTGCAAACCTTGAGCTTGTGGACAATGAAAGGTTAGTTCTGTCGTACCCGGAATTAGGGATGATACTATTACTTCTCAAATCAGCCGCTGACAACCTGAAAGTTTGCTTGTCACTTCCACCACTGATAGACACACTGTTGGTAAAAGCATTACCTGTTTGATAGAAGCGCTTCCAGTTGTCACCCTGATAGGAGTAGGGGCGAGCCACACCATCGAACTGCAAAACCTGGCTACCGTCAAATTTCGGTCCCCAGGCCACATTGCCCCACCCAAATGCCTCACGGGCATCTCTCGGCTTTGTGGCAACTCCATTACGAATACCATCATTGGACTGATCAACATAGTTGCCAGTACCATAGTCTTTCTGAAGGTCACTCAGGTTGATAGCAGTTTCTGCCACGTAGTTTGAGTTGAACTCAATACCAAGACCTTTTCTTTTGGTACCTTTTTTGGTTACCACGTTGATAACACCGTTACCAGCACGTGAGCCATAAAGGGCAGCTGCGCTAGCACCTTTAAGCACTGTGATAGACTCGATGTCGTCAGGGTTAATACTGGTAAGACCATCTCCCTCGTCACGACCACCCCAAAGACCAGCCTGACCGAAGCCAGAGTTGTCCATAGGCACACCGTCGATTACATACAAAGGCTGGTTTTGTCCGCCCAGTGTTTTGTTACCACGAATAACGATACGTGAAGAACCGGCAGGGCCACCAGAAATTTTGCTAACGTTTACACCAGCAATTCTTCCTGAAAGGGCGTTACCAAGGTTGTTTTCACGAGCCTGAGTGAAGTTGTCACCTGACACTGTGGTCACGGATGACTGAAGCGCTTTTACACTTCTTTCTACCCCAAGGGCAGTTACAACAACTTCGCTAAGCTGGGTCACGTCTTCTGCCAGGGTAATATCCAGCACAGAGCGACTTCCAACTGTTACTTCCTGTGCAGCGTATCCTATGAAGGAATACACGAGAACAGTGTTGTTGTCGGGAACAGCGATTTTGTACTCGCCGTCCGCATTGGTAGTGGTACCGGTAGCAGTCCCTTTAATAATTACGTTGACACCGGGAAAACCTGTGCCATTAGGGTCAACTACTTTACCACTTACAGTTCTCTGCTGGGCAAATGCTGTTGAGCATGCCAGAAAGAAAAGCAGCGATAAGCTAATAAGTAGGTAATTGTTTTTCATAACATGAATGAATTGGTTTAAAATGATTTAACCAGTGTTTATAGTATACACCGGGTGTGCAGGGAGTCAGGAACTGAATCCTCCACATTTGGGGTTTAAGGATTTTGCTTTAGGGGTTAATTTCATAGGCATAATCATTTAAGCTTTACGAGGTTATAGTACAAGATAGTATAAATATTAGATTTTTCGAAGTGCCATTGTGTTCAATATTGGGTTTGATACTTCAAGCGGTAATACACACATAACGTAGCACTTTTTTGCATTATGGCAATTGACACAAGTTGAGAAGAATAAAACAATTGAGGAGGTATAAATCCTTCAAATATAGATGACAAATGTTTCCAAAACCTATTCATGGGCTTCTTGGTGACTCACTGCAAATACCTCAACCTTCCTTATTATATTTGTGGATAATTGTACAATTGTGATATCGAAAACAGTCAGTATTTTGCGCAGCCTACTCGGAAGATGTCTGCTGTTGCCTTTTACTGCCTGCCTGTAGTTTGATCGGAGATTAGACTTTTTTAAGATATTCAACTAAATTACCAAAGCTGAATAGTAGCCCGAATGTTGTTCTGAGCCAGGTGCGCCCATTAGACTTTTACATATTTTATGAGACCATTTTACCTGCTTTCACTTTTCTTGTGGATTTCATTGTTTTTACCGCTGGCGGCACATGGGCAAGGCAAGAATGAGTCTTTTTCGAGCCTTTCTGTAGAGCAGGGACTTTCGTCGGTCACTATTTCTGCCATCCATAAAGACAGCAAAGGCTATTTGTGGGTAGGCACTGAGGACGGCCTCAACCGTTACAATGGCTATGAATTTAAGATTTACAGGAACGATCCGTCTGACGAGCACACGCTTTTAACAAATAGAATCCTTTCAATTTTTGAAGATAGCAGCGGCACGCTATGGGTAAGCACAGCCAAGGGCACATTGCACCGGTACAATAGAGAATTAGATACTTTTATCCGGGTTCCTGAATTTAATAACCTGGTGATCAATGACATCAGAGAAGACAGCGAAAGACGGGTATGGTTCGTGGGCACCACAATAAAGTCTCTTAATTTGTCAGACAATAGCTGGACTGACCATACCGGCAATTTTAAGGGGCGCCTGTCGATTATCGGCATCGAGCAAATTCACAAGAGTGATTTTTGGGTAGCGGCGGACACTGCGCTTTACAAATGGAACCGAAAGACAGGCAACCTGAAGGTATACGCTCATGATCCCAAAGATTCTAATTCACTGGGCTACAATTATTTATACTCTATTGCAAAAGATGATATAGGGAATTTATGGATTGCTACCAGGGGAGGTGGGCTGGACAAGCTCGATGTCAAGTCCAGCAAATTCACTCACTACAGAACGTCCGAAAACAGAGAAAACGGTCCTTTGGTAAATGTGGTGAGAACTGTTTGTCCCGATGGTAACTACATTTGGGCGGGTACCGAAAATGGCGGTCTAAGCCGGCTCGACATTCGCACAAACAAGTTTGAGCACCATGTGGCTGACAAAGACCATCCAAAGTCAATCAGCGATAACTCCATTAAGGCGCTGTATAAAGATAATGAAGGGAGGCTATGGATCGGTACGTTTTCATTTGGTTTGAGCGTGATAGACCCGTATCAAAACAAGTTTACATCGCTAAAGGCGGCCTATCAGAATACGGTTGTCAACGCATTGTATAAAGACTCAAAAGGACGGTTCTGGATAGGTACCGAAGGCGGTATTATGAAAGTGTACAAAGGCAATACTTCTTACTACTTGAATGATCCTATTGAATCGGGCCAGAACGGAATTCCTGTGCTGACGATTTACGAAGACCGCAACCACAATATTTGGGTTGGAACATGGGCGGAAGGTGTTTTTGTTTTTAATGAAGCCACGCAAAGCTTTGATCGGTACGCAACTGTAGGGAGTTCGAGAAAAGACTTAGGTAATCAAAATGTATATGCATTGCATCAGGACAGGCAGAAGGCCAATATTCTGATGGGGACGTACTATGGCCTTAACGTACTTTCCTCGAAGTATGAAAAATCATTCACGCATATTGTGGATTCAACCTGGGCAGAAGACGCTTCTATTAATAACCTGAGAATAATTTTCGAGGACAAACATTCCAATATCTGGGTTGGGACGAACAGCGGTTTAAAGCTGTATAACTCGGAGAAAATGAAAATGGAGCCTGTGTTTGCAGAGAGTGAAAACTATAGTGAAAATATACTCTCGGTTATTTTTTGCTTGTTCGAGGACAGTAAGGGACGTCTTTGGACAGGCACAGAATCGGGGCTCTATCACCTGAAAAGCAAAGATGCCTTTGAGCGATACACCATTGACAACGGGCTCACCAATCACAACATAAAAGGCATATTGGAGGATAACCAGGGCCACTTGTGGATAAGCACCAGCAATGGAATGAGCGTGTTTGACCCTGAAAATGAAACGTTTAAAAACTACGACGACTCCGACGGGCTGTTGGTCAATGGGTTTAAGGGAAATTCATCCTTCAAAGACGCCGACGGGCTGCTGTATTTCGGAGGAAGCAACGGAATCATCACTTTCAATCCGTCAGAAATTCTGGACAATCCGCATCCGCCTTTGGTCGTGCTGGAAGACTTTAAAGTGTTCAATAAGTCGGTCAGGGTTAACAGCGAAGATTCCATTCTTACCAGACACATTAGTGAAACCAAGGAGCTGAGTCTGAAAAGTGACTTCAATATTTTCAGTATCGAATACGCAGCACTCAATATGTCGGCCAGTGATAAGAACCAGTATGCCTACCGGTTGATTGGCTTTGACGACAAATGGAATTTTGTGGGCGAAACCAGGTCCACCACCTATACCAACCTTGATCCGGGAACTTATGTTTTTGAAGTAAAGGCGAGCAACAACGATGGCGTTTGGAACGACAATCCAACCCGGTTGGCCATTACTGTGCTTCCTGCCTGGTGGGAAACATCCTGGGCTTACCTGGGGTACATAGCGATTGTGATATCCCTGCTTTACCTGTTTCGCAGGATTACGCTGATCAGGGCTCACTTTATCAATGACTTGCGGCTGGAGAGACTGAAGCTCGAAAGTGTGGAGCGGCTAAACAAAACCAAGCTGCAATTCTTTACAAACATTTCTCATGAGTTCAGAACGCCTTTAACCCTGATTATAGGCCCCATACAGAACCTGATCGACTCAGAGGGCATTGAGAAAGGGATCAAGGGAAAGCTTCAAGCGGTTAACCACAATGTGCTGAGGCTCCATAAGCTGGTCAATCAGCTGCTCGACTTCCGCAAAGTGGAGTCGGGGAATATGAAAGTGACGGCCATGGAAAGTAACCTGGTCAGCTTCATTAAGGAGATCAAATATTCTTTCGATACACTGGCCGAGGAAATGAACGCCGACTTTACGTTGCAGAGCAGCCACGAGGAAATCATGGTTTGGTTTGACCCGGATCAGATGGAAAAAGTGATTTTCAATCTTCTTTCGAACGCATTTAAAAAAATACCTAAAAAGGGTGTGGTGAGTATCAAACTGGAGCAAACGCCCGACAAAGTCTATATTTCTGTTTTCGACAATGGCACGGGAATAAAAAGGGAACACTTAACGACTATCTTCGAACCATTTTTTAGTTACGAGGAAGGAAGGCACTCTACAGGCACGGGCATTGGTCTTTCCCTGAGCAAGAGCCTCATCGAATTGCACCATGGATCTATTGATGTGGAGAGTGTTGAGGGACAGTTTGCACGATTCATCCTAACGCTGCCACTTGGCAATGTTCACTTTAAGCCTACAGAAGTTGTTGAAGGAAAAATAGACATGTCGGTAACCTCGCCCCGTGGTCTTCATTCTCACGGGCAGCCTGCAATTTCTGCACCGGACCCCATCATGCATCCTGAAGGCACGCCGACGGTCTTGATTGTAGAAGACAACAAGGAAGTGTCAGGTTATATCCAGTCTATTCTGTCGAAGGATTACCAAATAATAACAGCCTTCAACGGCAAAGAGGGACTTGAGAAGGCTTTAGAGACTAGCCCTGATCTGGTTATATCCGATTTGATGATGCCGGTGATGGATGGGATTGCTCTTTGCAATGCTCTTCGGCAAACAGAAGCCACCTGTCATATCCCAATCATCTTATTAACAGCGAGAACTTCCGAGATATATAAGATTGAGGGGCTGGAAACAGGTGCCGACGATTATATCACAAAGCCGTTCAATAGCAAAGTGTTGGCACTCAAGGTGCGTAATTTGCTGGACGGAAGAAAGAAGCTGATAGAAATGTTCGCTGACAGCAGGACATTGACGCTTGAGCCTAAGAATATTACTGTAACCTCACGGGATGAAACATTTATCAACCAGGCACTTAAGAGCGTAGAGGCGAATATATCAAATACCAGCTACTCTGTTGACGACCTGTGCAAAGACGTGGGGATGAGCAAAGCCACATTGTTTAGAAAACTGAAGGCTTTGACAGGTCAGTCGGCCAATGAAGTAATACGAACAATCAGGCTCAAGAGGGCCGCACAAGTATTGGCCGAGGGCGACTTCTCGATCTCGGAGGTAGCTTATATGGTTGGCTTCAATGATCCCAAGTACTTCAGAAATTGCTTTAAGAAACTTTTTGGGCAGAGCCCATCGGAGTACGCCGACCAGATGAAGACCGGCCATTCAAACAATATATCGACCTGAACTTCGGCCGGTTTCGCTTAGTTTTTTCCGTAGGTACTCAGGGCTTCATTGTCTCCAATTGATGATAATATGCGCTGCAGACCAGAAAGGTTTTGCTGCAACACAATAGCGACATCCTCCTCTTCGATATGCCCCAGGATGCCAATCTGGCCTTTGAAACCGACCTTCGTAAGGTAAGCCATCATCTCACTTTCCCGGTCGCCCGAACCGATGGGCAATATCTTGGGTCCTTCTTCCCTCATGCCATTCAGATTTACGGCCCACAAATAGGGGAGAGCCACATCAATAATATCTGTATAATCGTCAAGTTGCTCATGGGCGTGGTGGAAGTTGTAGATGATGCCTACGTCCTTGAATCCACTGGCCTTAATTACTTTCACCTGGTTGGCAGGCTCTCCAAGCCAGTCGCCATGGTTGTAAAGCGCTACGGTACATCCAACCTCGGCAGCTTTTGCATGAAGATAGTCCAGCATCTCCGTTGATTTGCGAACTTTCGCCTCCTCATCGAGCCCTTCCAGAAAGTTGGCATGAAAACCCACCCACAGCTGCGTTTTCAATTTGGTTTCCTTTATGTAGCTAAGAAGCTTAAGATTGGCGTTGCTAAGCTTTTGGGGACTATCTGTATTGGCGTCTATCCAAATCCAAACCGCATTTATTTTGATATTGTTCTTTTTTGCCAGCTTCCACTCTTCAACCGAAGTAGCCAAATGTTCTGCTCTCCAATCGTAGGCATATGATTTGAAGCCCAGTTCCTTCAGCATGGCTATTCTGTCAGCCGGGCTGCGGTGGTTAACATCGTAGGGCACAATGCACCATGCAAAAAGGTTGCTTTTGCTATAAATGCTTTGAGCCCCTGCATGACCGACTATCAGACAGGCAAAGGCAAATATGATAACAGGTATTTTGATGGTTTTCATGCTTGTGTTGATTGGCGAACTCCAAAGATAGGTGCTGCTGCGACATAAACCTTTTAATAAAACAAAAGCCCCGTCCAATATCGTTTGAACGGGGCCGTTGAGTCTCTGAGGAAACAGCTACTGCTTATTTCAGCGTGTTCGTGAATCCTTCCAATTTCTGGCTAACCTGAGTGTCGACCATAAATGAAAGTCTCACTTTATCCCAGGCCATAGTTACTTTAGCCACTTTGTTGTCTTCAGCAGAAACAGAATACGCCAATCTCTCCATCGAATCGGCAGCCATTACTGGGGCGGCTTTTACAGCAACCACATCATCTTTGGCTACTGCCTCTTCATCAATTTTACCATCTTTCATGTAAGCAAATACTGAATTGCCCTTGCTGTTCAAGTGGATAGTCCACTCGCCACTCTGCTGAGGAGTGATGAAAAGAGAATACCTTCCGGCTCCTACATTTTTTCCGCCGATGCTTACACCAGTGCTGAATTCAATCATCGTTGGGCCGTTGGCACCTGCTCTCCAGGTTACACCGTACTTTTCCAGGTCTCCAAAAACTTTTCTTCCTTTTACTGCTGGCGATGAATAGTCAACGCTAATTTTTGTAAAGCCAACATTCTGCGAAACATAACCTGCCGGGCTAGGCGCAGGAGCTTGAAGCTGAGCCATTGCACGCTGACTCGCTGTAGCGAAAAGGATAACAGCCAATACACCAAAAAATAATTTAACGTTTTTCATTACTTATAAGGGTTTTAGTTAACAACAGATTAATTGAACGAATATACTAGAGTTCTTTGAGTGCTATCATTGCCGTGTTGACAGCATTGTCGGAAGTCCATGCAATAATAAGGCTTTTTCCGTCAGAAGTCAGCTGTGGAAACCCTGTCTTCCTCTCAGTTGAAATCTCTGTGATGTCCCATTCTTCAAGCCTCTGACCATCTATGGTGAACACAGCTACTTTTAAAATGCCGGTTTCTTCAACTACCTCTATCCAGCTTACGGCCACGTAGTCTTTGTCGATAAGTTTGACGTCTGCTCTTCCAACTGTCGACTTATGGCTGACTTTGATAGGAACCGAGGGATGCTCTCCCGCATCACCGGACAGCGAAAGCTGCACCTTGGGGTTCTCATCGGCTGCCGTAAACCAGACAACCGCCACCTGCTCATCGATTGCATCCGACTGAGGGCCATTTACCGGGCAGGCCATAATGTCCCAGCCATCCTCACCAAGCAGACTGGGCGTTGTCCATCCTTCTTCTGTCCATCGCACCTCGGCTATATCTCTCACCTCGTCATCGGAACGGTCCCGGTAGAAGGTAATCAGGCCGTGGTCACTTAAAACAGAACTTGTCTGGCAGCAGTCGCATACCCGTTCGTCGAGCAGTTCTTCTCCTTCAACATGTCCGTCAATTGCGACATAGCCACCCATAAGCGTCATTTCATTGCTCAAGTCGTGCCCACTATGCTCGCTGGCGGGTGGATACTTGCGTCCGTCGAGCCAGGAAGCAAACATGCGGCCACTAGGGAAGGGGACAAGCGAAACGAAGCCATGCTCCCTCGGAAGGGTATCGCTGTGCAAAGTAACCGGTGTGTTCCATGAAGCACCGAAGTCCTGAGACCGACTGACTTTTACGTGGTAGTTTGTGCCTCCCGTCCAGTTTTTTTCCAGCCAGTGGGCGGCCATTTTGCCATCGCCCCAGGAAATGACCGACGGGAAGTCTGCCCAGTTGACAAACCAGTTGGTGTCTTCAGCCACTTTCACCGGGGCACTCCACTGTTGGTCAGCAAGTGTGGTGAAATGCAAGGCCGCCGAAGAATCGTTGTCCACCACATAAGAGAGGATAACCTTGCCAGATGCATCCGTTGAAAGAAAAGGCAGCGAGGCTCCACTGAGGTGGGTAGCTGCAAGTTTTTGCACAGGCATCCGCTCTTCACTCGGCGCCGGTGCGCATCCTTTTAAAATCAAACCACCAACAATGATGGCCCCAAATAACTCTTTCTTCATAGCTTATTTGTCTCGTTAATTAGCTTAATGCTTTCAGGGCTGTCCCATTCCCGGGCACCAGTTTCCTTGTATACCAGCTTTCCCTGCTCATCGAAAATGAAAGTAGTAGGCAAGGCAAATATTTCCAAAATACCCAAGTCGGCTTCCGTGGCAACAATATCAAAAGAATAGCTATTCTTCTCTCTAAATTTCGATATCCTTCCAAGCTTTTCATCCGAAGCTGCCAGCATCACGACGTTTTCTTTCGCAAGTAATTCGGTTGCTCTTTCAATGGAAGGCATTTCGGCCAAACAAGGCTTGCACCAGGTAGCCCAGAAATTGACAAAAACCCGTTTGCCCGCCAAGGTGGTGACATCCAACTCGCTACCGTCGAGGTTTCGAAGCTTCAGTGTAGCAAGAGAAATGTCTTTCGCAGCCAGCTTTTGTCCGGAGGACGTCTCTGTGCCAGACTTATTTCCGTCGCTACAGGCAGCCAACATAAAAACCGCACAGACCAATACTATATGAATAACTCTCATCACTTACTTTTCAGCAGGAGTTTCTTCCACCGCAACGAGGTCCATTTTGCAAACGGGACACTTGCCAGGTTTATCGCTTGCGCTGCCTTCGCATTTCATAGGACAAATATAGGAAGCGGCTGCCACAGTAGTGTCGGAGGCGGCTGCTTCGTGCTGATGGGCGTCGTCATGTGTCGCTGCTTCTTCAGTAGTTTTTGGGTTGCTGTTGCATGCGCTCAATGCCAATGCTGCAGCAAAAAGGGAAGTCAATACAATGTTTCTCATAATAGGGATTAAAATTAGTTAATAATTATTTTACAGGGGTAATTGTTCTTTCTACAGACCCGCAGGAGAGCATAGCATCTCCATAGTAGGGGTTTCTTATTTCTTTCTCCAGGCTGAGCCAGTCAGCACCTTTGTTGCTGTCGGCCATAGGGCAATGCTGCTGATAGAAGGTTGTGTTCGCTATGCCAAATTGCTCCACTGCCAGAATGAGAGCAGAAGACAGGGGCACGAAGGCTGCTCTCTGAGTGGCCAACTCGCCGGTGTTGGCGATCAACTTTAAGTTTTCTTCCAACAACTCCAGTGTGTTCATCCAGGCCATATGAACCTGGTGGTCGCTCAAGAGCTTCATGTCAATTTTCGATAACTTTTCCTTTGCTGCTCCCGCCAGTTTTTGAGCCTTTTCAGGATCATCGTTGACCAACTCATTCTTCAAACTGATATAAGCCATGGCGAAATCCGTCAGCTGGTTTCTGAATGCCGCAGGCACACCCGAACCGAATTGACTCTCGGCTGTTTTCTGACCCGTTAGCATGACCATGTGGTCATGATTAAAGGCCGCCTTACCATCAGGCTGACGATTCATCATGCTGGGCTTTCCTGCCAGCTGTGCGGCTGCGTCGATGCTGAATGTGCCATTGACTGCAATCTCCTCGCCGTTTTCGAGGCCTTCCTTCACTATATAGCTATCGCCAAGGGCAGGCCCAAGCACCACCTCTCTGATGACAAAGCTAACTGACTGGCTGCTGGCTGCTTTTACATATACCACCGACCGCTGACCTGTCCACATCACTGCAGTTTTGGGAACGACGATATTTTCAGCCTTGCCGGGAAGGTTGGCTTCCAGCGTACCCGACACAAACATTTCCGGCTTCAGCTTCGATGCGCTGTTCTTCACTTCCACTCTTGCTTTTGCCACCCTCGTTTGGGCGTCAATGATGGGGTCGATAAAAGAGATGGTGCCGCTGAAGGTTTCGCCTGGCAAAGACGCTACATTAAAAGGTATCTTGTCGCCTTTTTTGACCCACGTCATATCCGATTCATAAACATCAAAAAGCACCCATACGCTGGATAAATCGACTATTTCGTAGATTACCTGGCCCTGTGCGACGTGGTCATGCCGGTTCACTAGTTTGTTAATTACATAGCCAGAGTTATCAGCAAGCAACGGAAACGATTCTTTGACGACGCCGCTTTCAAGTATTTGATCGATCTGGCTATCGGTCAGCTTCCAATTTCTAAGCTTTTCTTTGGCTGCCTCCAGCAACTGCGGCTGGGTGCCCTTCATTTTCGATGCCTCCAAAAGCTCTTTCTGCGCATTCACGAGGTCAGGGGAGTACAAGAAGGCGATGGTTTGTCCTTTCCGTACATATTCTCCCGTAAAATTAATGAGCAGCTTTTCGATGCGGCCAGGAATATGAGATGATTGCGAAAAAATCAGGCGTTCGTCGGCTTGTACTTTGCCAATGAGCTTCACCGATTTGACTGGCGCCACTGAGCCAACCACGGCTGTGCTCACATTGGCAAGCTGCATAGCCACTGGCGACATGCTGATGGCCATAGGATCAATGCCTTCGTCCATGCCACTTTCAAGTGGGATGAGATCCATTCCGCAAATGGGGCATTGCCCAGGCTCATTTTGACGAATCTGGGGGTGCATCGAGCATGTCCAGATCGTTTCTTCTGCTGAGCCATGTTGATGGTCTTCATTTGCTGATACTTTTGGAGAACCTCCAAAAATCAGCCATCCAATCAAAAGCCCCATTACCAGGGTAACCAGGCCGGTTATTACTGTTTTTTTATCTATTGTCATTTCAATAAACTTTAGCTGTCACATAATACAATTTGGCGAGTGCCACCTGGTAAGCTGCGGCTGCCTCGACTTTCATTTTCCGATACTGCAGTAATTGTTGCTCCGTGGCCAGCACCTCTTCGAAATCAGCTTCCGAATTGCTGTAGGCTGTGAAAAGAAGCTCCAGCATACGGTCAGTTTGAGTGGATTGTCCTTCGTAAAGACCTATCAACTCCCTTTGTTGAGCAAGCTCAAACCTTGTAACTTCGTAGTCGGTAGCAAGGGCATTGACAGTGGCCTGCTTCTGAAAGGCATAACTTTCCTGCATCAGTTGTGCCTCTTTCACAGCCGCCCGGTATTTCTTTCTGAAAACCGGCAGGCTGACAGACACCATTGGCATGATAGCATCCTTGCCATTGTCGGCTGGTGGTGCAGCCCCTGCGGCAAAATCCGTCCTTTCCCCAACAATAATGTAATCGAGTCCGACGCCCAGTTTCGGAAGCCCCTGCTTACGGGCTGCATATTCAGCTGCCTGGCTTCCCTCAATCTTCAACTCCAGTTCGGCTATCCGTGGGTGGGTGGCGGGCAATGAATCGTCGGCAGTTAGGGCGTCGTCCACTGCCAGCGAATCGATAACAACTATGTTTTCACCTATATCCCGATTCAAAAGGTTGTTGAAGGTAGTTTTCAGCGACGCCTCTTCCTTGTCAAGAATAGTTAACCTGGTGTTGGCACTTTGGAGCATGATGTCCACCCGGAGCACATCCACCATCGTGCCGCTGCCGCTACTGAATTTTGCTGTCGCTATGGCCTTGTATGATTCCAGAAGCCGGATATTGTCTGCTTCGATGGTTTTGAAGGCGTTGAGCTCGTAAAGCGGATAATAAGCAGCGGCTACCTGATAATACAGCCTGTTTCTCTCGTCCAAAAATGCCTGGTACTTCGACTCAGCCATCAAGGCAGCCAAATGGCCCTGGGCCTTCAGTGTTCCAAACCAGGGGAACATCTGGGAGAGACTAAAGCGGGCTTTTTGCGGCCCCACCCGGGTTTCGATCATTTGGCCAAAAGCACTGACAGTGAGATTCGGATCCTGCAGGCCACTTGCCTGCGATACCTGCTCGAGGGCTGCTTCAAATGCCTTGTGAGTTGCCTTCAGGCCAGGATTGTTCTCTGCTGCCATTTGCTGGTACTCTTCAAGCGTTTGTGCTTGTGTTGCCCCGGCGGTCAAAATCAAGATGATATAGATGATACTTTTCATTTTGCCTCCCTGATTTGTTTTTTGATCACTGTTTCCCTCCAAAATGCCTGCAATACCGGCACCACGAACATGGTCATGATTTGAATCGTCATGCCGCCGAATGTCGGGATGGCCATGGGCACCATGATGTCTGAGCCCTTACCAGTGGATGACAGGACAGGCAGCAGCGCAATAATGGCAACAGCCGCCGTCATCATGGCTGGCCGGACTCGCTTTTTGCCCGCTTCCAGCACCGCTTCACGAACTCCCTGAATGGTCGTTGGTTGCTTTTCCTCAAATACCTGATGGATATAGGTTCCCATGATCACGCCGTCGTCGGTGGCAATGCCAAACAGGGCAATGAAGCCCACCCAAACGGCCACACTCAGGTTGATCGTGTGCATTTGGAACAGGTCTCTCAGGTTGACATCAGCCACGGAGAAGTTCAGGAACCACTCCTGGCCGTAGAGCCAAAGCATGATGAAGCCGCCTGCGAAAGCCACAAACACCCCGGAAAAATGGATCGAGGAAGCAATGACCGTTTTGAACTGGAAGTAAAGCAGCAGGAAGATCACCAGCAAGCTAATGGGGATCACGATAGACAGCCGCTTCACAGCTCTTACCTGGTTTTCATAGCTTCCTGAAAATTTATAGCTGACACCGGCAGGTATTTTGAGAAGCCCGGCATCGATCTTTTCCTGAATGGCGGCTTGTGCACTATTAACAACTTCCACCTCGGCAAAGCCGTCCCTTTTGTCAAACAGCACATAGCCGACCAGAAAGGTTTCCTCGCTCTTGATCATTTGCGGGCCCCTCACATACTCCATCTCCACAAGTTGGCCCAATGGAATCTGAGCACCGGAAGGAGTGGGGATTAGGATCCGTCCCAATGTTTCGGGGTCGTCCCGAAGCTCTCTTGGATAGCGAACCCGCACCGGGAACCTTTCCCTTCCTTCCAGCGTCGTGGTGATTTTCATGCCGCCGATAGCCGTTTCGATGCTTTGCTGCACGTCTTCCACTGTCAGGCCATACCGGCCAATCGCCTCCCTGTTGATATTCAGATGGAGGTAGGGCTTGCCTACAATCCTGTCAGCAAAAACAGCCTCTACTTTTACTGAGGGCACTTCTTTTAAAATACCCTCCAGCTGCATACCGAAAGCCTCGATGGTTGGGAGGTCGGGGCCATAAACTTTGATGCCCATGGGCGCTCGCATGCCTGTTTGCAGCATAATAAGCCGTGTCTCAATCGGCTGGAGCTTCGGAGCGGATGTAACGCCAGGTATTTTCGTGACCTGCACAATTTCGTCCCATATATCGTCGGGTGACTGGATATGAGGGCGCCAGTTCCTGAAGTATTGACCGTCCTTGTCGGGAATGAGCTGGCTGTATTTTGTTCCCAGCCGCAGTGCCTCTTCGTTAGATACCGCCTCTCCAGACGTCAACACAAAATTGCCTTCGGTATCAGTTTTGAACCTTGACCTGTGGCCGTCTTCATCCACCACGTACTCTGGCTTGTAGTTAATGATGTTTTCGTACATAGAGATTGGCGCCGGATCAAGTGCCGACTCCGTTCTTCCCATCTTTCCTACCACCATATCTACCTCGGGAATCTGGCTCACCATCATGTCGAGCTGGCCAAGCACTCTTCGGTTTTGCTCCACGCCGGCATGAGGCATGGAGGTGGGCATCAGCAAATAACTTCCTTCGTTGAGCGAAGGCATAAATTCTGAACCTATACCTGGGAATTTTTCAGCCAGCACCTTCCATGGCCGGGAGGCTCTTACATTTTCGCCAGCTACGCTGAAAACGGTGTCGAACCCGAGCCAAATCACAACGCCAAGCAAAATAGTAACCGCCGGGAGTAGCATGAACTTGCCCTTATTCACCAGGCACCATTTCAAGATCGGTTCATAAAAACGCACCACCGAAAGTAGTGCAAGCAAAATTGACCCTATCAACACAATGACAAAGAGGTAATTCAGCACGAGGGAGTTTCCCACACCCAGCGGCATCCATTCTTCAGCGAGAAAATAGGTGGCAATGAGCACGGCTAGTGCCAGATTGAGGTAGCTGGTATATCGCCTGATGTGCTGAGGCCATTTGCTTTCCAATATGTTATTAATGCCGGCGACGGTCAGTGCCAAAGGCAGCCACATCTGAAAATAGACGGCCAGCATGACGCCTGCTGCCACGAAGCTCCAATTCCATACCCGTCTTACTTTCTTCTTGTCGTAGTTGACGCCGAAAATGAAATAGGCGAGGGTAGGGAGTACCACAAGGCCAAGTACAAACGAGGCCAGCAGCGCATAGGTCTTTGTGAAGGCAAGTGGCTTGAAAAGTTTTCCTTCAGCTGATTCCATGGCAAACACGGGAACGAAACTCACCACTGTGGTGGCAAGGGCAGTGGTGATGGCCGACGCCACCTCTACTGTGGCTTCATAAATCACCTTCAGGAGTGCAGTGCCGCTGGCGCCGTGGTTTTCCGGCATTTCCAGGTGGCGAATGATGTTTTCCACGAAAACAATCCCAACGTCGACCATCACGCCAATAGCAATGGCAATGCCCGATAAGGCCACCACATTGGCATCAACGCCTGAGTACCGCATCACAATAAATGTGGCCAGCACGCCCACGGGCAGCAAACTGGCAATAATAATAGAGGCCCGGAGATTGAGCAGGAGAATGAGCACCACAATCACACTAATGAGTACCTCGTGCGACAACGCTGTTTCAAGTGTGCCGATCGTTTCATGAATGAGCTGTGTGCGGTCGTAAAATGGTACGATGGTCAGCTGACTTTCGACGCCATTGGCAAGCGTCTTTTTGGGAAGTCCCGACGCTATCTCTGCAATTTTGCCTTTTAAATTATTGATTACTTCCAGAGGATTGGAGCCATACCGGGCCACTACCACGCCACCTACCACTTCAGCGCCTCCCTTATCAAGTACCCCACGTCGGGCAGCCGGGCCAAGGCTCACCCGGCCAATGTCGCTGATGCGGATGGGCACGTTGTCCTGCACGGCCACAACAGCCTTCTCAATATCTTCTACCGACTTGATATAGCCGAGGCCTCTCACCAGGTATTCCGCCTGGTTCATTTCGATGGTTTTGGCACCTACATCCCGGTTCGACTGCCGCACAGCCTGCATGACTGCCATCAGGGGAATATTGTAGGCCTTCAGCGCATCGGGATTGACGTCGATTTGATACTCTTGCACAAAGCCGCCTATGGAGGCCACTTCTGATACTCCTTCGGCAGCATTGAGCCCATACTTTACATAGAAATCCTGCACGGTGCGGATCTCATGCAGGTCCCAGCCTCCTGTGGGATTGCCCTCTTTGTCTCTGCCTTCGAGTGTATACCAAAATACCTGACCTAGGGCTGTGGCATCGGGCCCCAGCATAGGTTGCACGCCGTCGGGCAACAAACCGGATGGCAGTGAGCTTAGCTTCTCCAGGATCCTGGACCTGGACCAGTAAAACTCGATGTCTTCACTAAAAATGATATTGACCATCGAAAACCCGAAAACAGAGGAGCTTCTGATCGACTTAACACCGGGTATGCCCAGCAGGTAGGTGGTTAGAGGGTATGAAATCTGGTCGTCAATGTCCTGCGGCGACCTGCCCGCCCAGTCAGTGAAAACAATTTGTTGGTTTTCGCCAATGTCGGGGATGGCATCTACCGGCACAGGATCTCTGGGGAGAGCGTCTACCTTCCAATTGAATGGCGACGTAACAATGCCCCAACCCACCAGCACTATCAATATAAGGATAGTAACCAGCCTGTTATGTAGAAAAAAACGAATGATTTGATTTAGCATAAAGTAAATTCATTGGTCTGATGCAAATGGATATTAAAGCATGGGAACATGCTTTGTGCAAAAGACCAATGGCTAAATCAAAAGGGCACCGAAGGAAATATAGGCGGGATACAAAGGCAAAGGTGGCCCGGTATCTGTAGCAAATGATAGTGAATGAGTTGAATATGCTTCGTCGTAGGACAGAAAGTCGGGAAGCTCAATAGCATAAAGCACAAAAAGGGAGGGAGTTCCAAGCGCCAGTTTTTCAACCTTAACGAAACTTCCATCCAAGCTCTGGTACTCTGTTGTGTTTTCACAGCAGTCGTTGGGTTCGTCGGCAGCATCCATGCAGCAGTGCTTGGTGGAGTGCCCCAGCTCAACGTTCTTCAGAAAAGGGCCACAATAATGCCTCGACACGACCACTCCGGCAATGGAGAGGAGCCAAGTGAAAACAAGCGCTATTTGTAGGATTCTTTTCAAACTGGGTCAAAAATCGACAAAACAAATAACGAAAGCAAACCCGCCTGGGTTTTATCAAGTGCGTAACTGAATGCTGCTTTTTGTAAAAACAGTAAAAAAATATACCTAACTTGATACTTTATGATAGGTTATATATTTAATTTATAATCAATCAGTTACAATTGAATTATATTGCACTTTGGCCTGTAGCCTCTTTACAAACATTCATTTGATATTTTTTCCAGATCACGCATATAACAGAGCTGTCGATAGCCGATGGCTTCCTTTGATGTACAAACATTGATTAATCTGCACAATTGCCCTTAAAAGCACTATATTAGCCTCTCAACGAAGGACTGCACCTATCAAAAGCAAGCTGAAAGATGATCAAAAAAACATGCCTGTTGCTTTTTGCTGTATTGGTAGCTTCCGGCTATTTACAAGCCCAGACAGATAGCCTGCAACAACTTTTTCAAGCAACCAAAGAGCCAGGTGTGAAAGTTTCCCTGTTGATTACCATGGGGCAGCAAAGTACTGAGACCGATTCTTCGGCTGCCTTAAACTACCTGAACAGAGCGCTTGAACTTGCGAAAGAGCACAACCTGACAAAGGAACGTGGAGACGCCAATTTGGCGCTCGGAACGTTTCACTATGAGCATTTCAGCTACGATTCGGCAAAAAAGTATGTTGATGCTTCCCTCGCAGCCTATCGTGAATCGCAAGACAAGGAAGGGGTTGCCAGTGCTAATTTGCAACTCTCTGAACTTTACGAAGAACAAGATCGAAGCGCAGAAGCCATTAAAGTGCTGTTTGAAAACCTTGCCTACTACGAAAGTATCAACGACTCCCTGGAGGCTGGCAAAGTGCTCAATAGAATTGCCAACTCACAGAATTATCTTGGCTATCATGACGACGCCATCCTTCATTACACCCGTGCCATGGATATTTTCGAAAGCATCGGCTATCAAAGAGGAGTGGCCGTGGTGCTGTCAAACATGGCTATCATTTACGGAGAAGAAGGAGATTCAAGAAAGTCCATTAAAAACTACCTGAGAACTATTGCTATCTATGAGGGGCTTGACAACGAACCCAACCTGCCAAGTGCTTATAACAATATTGGCAACGACTACACTGAACTGAAAATGCCGGACAGCGCCTTGTACTATTTTAACAAGTCGCTGGCGCTATCTAAAACCAGGGGGGATCTTCGATCGATGGCCTTTAGCTATTTCCATTTGAATAGTTTGTACAACAGCATCGACATGCCGGAAAAGGGAGCCTATTACGGCAACAAGTCCCTGGAGCTTGCCGAAAAGATAAACAATCACCAGCTGAGGATTAACCTGAGCCACAGCCTGTCAGAAAGTTATGAAAAGCTGGGTGATTACAAGCAGGCGCTGCGTTATCATAAGCAATATCAACAACTGGAAGACTCCGTTTACAATATTGAAAACAGCCAGGTCATTCATGATATGCAGGCTAAGTACGAAACCGAGAAAAAGGAAAAGGAGCTGGTACTCAAACAGGCCGATATCGACAGGCAGCAGGTATTGCTCACACAGGAAGCCAGGCTTCGGTCTGTCCTCATAGGAGGGATGATTATTGTGCTTTTATTAGCCGGATTGATCTACCGGGGTGAGCGAGCCAAAACAAAAGCTTACGATCAGCTAAGCATTCAGAACCAGGAAATAGAAACTAAAAATAAGCTCATCGAATCGGCCTTGGCAGAAAAGGAGTCGCTCCTTAAAGAAATCCATCACAGGGTAAAGAACAACCTCCAGGTGATCAGCAGTATTCTGAACATGCAAAGCCGGTCTACCGCCAGCCCGGAAATGCTCACGGCCATCCAGGAAGGACAAAGCAGGGTGAAAGCCATGGCCCTGATTCATCAGAAGCTCTACCAGACTGAGAAGCTATCAGAAATTGACTTTAAAGAATATGCCGAAGAACTCACGGACCACCTTTCCTCTATATTTGAGTCCTCCACCGGAGAGAGCATAGTCAAAACGGTCACCTCACCCGACATCAAGCTGGACATTGATATGGCCATTCCTCTTGGACTGATTCTTAACGAGCTGATTTCCAACGCATATAAGTACGCCTTTGAAGGGAAAACTGGAGGTGCCATCAGCGTAGAGCTGAAACGAGTGGGAGAGGATCAACTACAGCTTGAAGTGGCTGATAACGGCAAAGGTCTTCCGGCTGATTTCAACCTGGAGAAGGCGAAATCTCTGGGGCTGAAATTGGTGAACATACTTACAAGGCAACTCAATGGCCAACTTACCGTGCAGTCCACAGGTGGAGCCCGTTTCTCAATTGTCATTCAAAACATGAAAGTGAGCGTATGATGGCTTCGTCAAGCAATGCAATGCGGCGTATTTGGAGACTCTTTGTTGCCTTTTTGCTCCTCGCCTCTGTGAATGCTATCGCCCAAAACGACAGGTTTGACGACTTGAGAATACAGCTCAAAACAGCCCCCACGGATTCACTCAGGTTGGTTTTTCTTGATGAACTGTCGTACAGTTTCGTACAGCAAAATTTTGATTCTTCTGTTTACTATGCTGGTTTGCAAAAGGCACTGGCGGAAGCCGCTCATGATAGTGTCATGCTTGCCTACGCTTATAAAAACTACGGACGGGCTTTCGAAGAACAAGGAGAGATGGATTCGGCCATACGCTATATTGAGAGAGCGCTAAGTGTAGAAAAAGCCAGCCATAATGAAAGCGGAATGGCAGGTTCCTACCATAATATAGGACTGGTGTACGACCGGCTGGGCAACATGAACCTGGCGATGGAGTACTATCTTAACGCCCTCGAAATAAAGGAGAAGTTGGGAAATCCGCTAGCCCTTTCTTCCACTGTTAATGCCATTGGGTTTGTTTACAAAGCTCAGGATCAGCATAAAAAGTCGTTAGAGCAGTTCAAAAAGGCACACGATCTCCTCATTGAGGGAGGAGCTCCTGATAACAGAATCAGAGGTGCTTACAACAATATTGGCCTGGCCTACATGAACTTAAAGAAGTATGATTCGGCACGGAGCTATTACCGCCGGTCAGTGGCCGGGCTGAAAGAAGATGACAACCTCCGGGGCTTTGGTGCTTTTTACAATAATATGGGAGTAACCTACGACGAGAATCTTCAGTTTGATTCGGCACTGTACTACTACACGCAATCTCTGCGCCTGAAGAGTCGGTCGGGCGATAAATATGGAATGTCGAGCACCAACCACAACCTGGCTGTTAACTACCGGCGGGGCGGGTTTCCGGAAAAGGCCATTCCACATGAGAGGGCTTCAATAGCATTGGCCAGGCAGTACAAATTTCTGGAATTATGCATGAAATCCACTGATGGGCTTCGTGAGTCATTTGCTGCCACTAATCAAATTGACTCAGCCTATTTTTATACACTGGTTTGGAAGGAGCTTTCGGATTCTCTTCAGCGCATTGAAAGAGGAGAAACCGTGATGCAACTTGAAGCCAAATATGAAAGTGAAAAGAAAGACAAGGAGCTCGCACTGAACCAGGTGACGCTCACCCAGCAGCAGACAAGCCTCAGGTCGGAAGCCCGGCTTAGGTACCTGTTGCTCGGCGGCGTTGTGTTGCTGACAGTCTTCCTGATTTACGCTTATCGCTCCGAACGAGTCAAGTCAAAATCCAACACCTTGCTTCAACTGAAAAACCAGGAGATCGAGGAAAAAAGCCTGGAGTTGGCCCGGTCGCTGGGAGAGAAGGAGGCACTGCTTAAAGAGATACACCACAGGGTGAAAAATAACCTCCAGGTTATCAGCAGCATCCTCAACATGCAGAGCAGGTCCACCGCCAACCCTGAGATGATTTCCGCCATTCAGGAAGGGCAGAGCCGGGTGAAAGCCATGGCCCTGATCCATCAAAAGCTTTACCAGACAGAGAAGCTTTCCGAGATAGATTTCCGGGAATACGCAGAAGAATTAGTGGAACATCTCTCCACTGTTTTTAGCCCAAATGGACAAAACGGAATTGTGAATAAAGTAGCTGGATCAAATATTAAACTAGATATTGACCTGGCCATACCATTGGGCCTTATACTCAATGAATTAATTTCAAATGCATACAAATACGCTTTTGAAGGAAAGCCGGAAGGAGAAATAAGCGTCGAGTTGACAAGAACTGCGGATGGCCAGCTGCAACTTGCTGTGGACGACAACGGAAACGGTTTGCCAGAGGACTTCAGCATCGACAACGTGAAATCGCTGGGCTTAAAGTTGGTCAATATTCTCACCCGTCAGCTCAACGGACAGTTGTCCTTTCACTCGGTGAAGGGGGCTCATTTCTCTATTGTGCTTCACGAGGACAGGCTTACCACTTAACAAATTTCCCAGAGGAATAGACACTGGTTTCAGCGTTGACTGGCCGCTGGTTTACGTTTATACTAAATCGTTTTGCTATTCAGCCACCAATCGTTACCATTGCAACCCAAAGCGAAAGTTGCTGCTCAGTCATGCGTATTGAGCGATTTTGCAGCATTGAAAAAACAACATTAAGCAGGGTGAAATATAGTTTTTCGACCTGAGGCATTCCCAAAAGATTTTCATTTTTAAAAAAGCATTTAACCTTTAGTCTTTTTGGTCTATATTAGATTCTAGCCGTGTAGAGGGATTCGCCAAGCCGATGAGTAAAATAAAAATTCTGATTGTAGAAGATGAGTTGATCATAGCTGAAGACATGCGTGAGCTGCTCGAGGGAATGGGTTATGAGGTGCCTTTTGTAGCAATGAACCTCAAAGAGGGGCTGGAGGCTTTGGAAAAATATCAGCCAGACCTGGTCATGCTGGATATTATGATGGGAGGGAGGCCTTCCGGTATTGAGCTGGCTCGCCATATAAGAAGCAATTGCGACCTTCCCTTTATCTACTGCACATCGCACGCCGACAAGGCCACTGTGGAAGAGGCCAAGGCAACCAAGCCCAATGGCTATCTGGTGAAACCGTTTAATGCAGACGAGCTCTACTCATCAATAGAAATTGCCCTCGTCAATTTTGCCATACCTGTTAATTCGAACGCTGCACCCGAAGCTTCCCGGCAAACAGAAATGCTGGTAAAGGACGGCATGTTCGTTAAGAACGGACAAATGTTTGTAAAGGTGAAATTTGACCAGATGCTTTGGCTGGAGCCGGATGGTAACTACACCAATATTGTTACAGGAGCATCAAAGTATGTCGTTCGGTCAAGCCTGAAGGATATTCTGGATCACCTGCCGAAAGATGCATTTTTCAGGGCGCACCGCTCTTATGTGATTAACCTGGAGCATGTGCAGGCCATCGACCTGCATCAGGTAAAAATCGCTGAACACCTGATTCCACTTGGGAAAGTATATCGTGACGAGTTGATACGCAGACTCAATCTGATGCAGTAAGGTGGTCAATTTGGTCTTTGAAACACCTTGCCCGGCACATTAGCCACCCCGGTAAAGCCATATCTTTTTCTCAAAATCGTCCAAAAAAGAAAAATCCAAAATTTTCGTCCCCCGTTATCGGGTGTTCATCGATTATTTTCTGTCTTTTGTCCCAAATAGTTGCCAAAATAAATATATGTTGATACTTTAGTTATGGTTCTACACAAACCATAATGCTCAAAGGTTAGGCTGGTAGGGAGGGAAAATACAGTCATAGAAGCTATCGACATGGATTTCCTTCCCTTTTTTTAACCAAGCGCCAACAACTGACTCATTCCTCACTTAGGTCGGTAGCTCCACATACTCCTGATAAATAAATACCAAACACAATACTTATTTTTATGAATAAGTCATTGATAGGCGGAAACATTTAGCCAATTCCAATTTTACTTTGCTTTCTGACGGGTTTATCTGCTTTGTATTAATAACAAAACCTTAAAGACTTTTTGAAGGTTTTATTGCTAATTTAAAAGCCAGAAAAGAACCAGCAGCTCTGGCCTAATGTATAAACGCCTCCTAGTCAGTGGTGTGTCTCTTCACCTGACAATCCACGCATAAAATATTGTCCATGAACAGAAGGAAGCTATTCAAAATTTTGGGAGCTGGAGTAGGCTCGTTGCCACTGATGGCTTATGGCAGAAACTATAACGGGGAGTTGCCGCCTAAGCACCCAAATGATTTGTTCGAACAATGGGAGGGGAAGTTCAGCGAAGCTATTGTGAACGACGAAGCTTTTTGGCAAAGCTTCGCAGTAGATTTTTACGACATATCGCCCGACTTCATCAACCTGGAAAATGGGTACTTTGGCGTTCAGCCTATTCCTGTCAATGCTGCCTATCATCAGTTTGTCGACAAAGTCAACCGTGAGTCGTCCCGCTACATGCGAATGGAGTACTGGAACGACTGGCAAATGGTGATGGACAGCCTCGCCGGTTTCACTGGTGCTTCTAAAGAAGAGTTGCTAGTCACCCGCAACGCCACGGAAGCTTTGAACATTCTGATCAACGGGTTTCCGCTCAAGGCGGGGGATGAAGTAATACTTCAACACCACGACTACCACAGCATGATTGAGGCCTTTCAAATGCTGGAGAAGCGGAAGGGTATAAAGCTCAAATTTATCGATGTGCCACTGTTGCCAAAAAGCGACGATGAAGTAGTAAAATTGTACGAATCGGCTATTTCACCCGTAACAACCCTCATTTTGGTTACACATTTGACCCACCTGACAGGACAGGTGTTGCCAGTGAAAAAGATCTGCGAAATGGCCCGCAACAAAGGCGTAGAGGTGATGGTAGATGCAGCACACAGCTTTGCACACCTGGACTACAAGCTGGCCGACCTGGGCGCCGATATGGTTGGCGTTAACCTTCACAAGTGGTATGCTAATCCGCTTGGCGCTGGCTTGCTGTATGTGAAGAAGGAAAAAATCAATAAGCTATCGCCCATGTTTGGCGACTTCACACAAGCGGCTGACAGCATCAATAAACTGGGACACTTTGGTACGCTGGCCAGCCCGGCGCTGCTAACTATTCCGGTGGCAGGGAAATTCAATAACCTCGTGACGATCAAAGTCAAACAAGCAAGGCTGCACTACCTGAAAGCTTACTGGACCTTGAAAGCTGCTGCCATGAAAAGGGTAGAGGTGCACACGCCGCTGGCCCCTGGGCAGAGTGGTGCCATTGCTGCCTTCAGTGTTGCGGGCATAAGCGCTGATGACACAGTCAAAAGACTTTTGGATGAATATGGCGTATTTACTGTGAAGCGTCAACTAAAAGACCGGGAGGTGGTGAGGGTAACACCCAATCTTTATAACAGCGTAGCCGACCTGGACAGACTGCTGGAAGGCATCGAGGGACTTAGTCGGGGATAGTGTATTGTGCATCCATAAAGCACACAATAACTAACTACTTAGTTTTTAGGAATTGAGAATCTAATGGTTGTGCCGCTACTTTGCTTGGAGATAATTTCGAAGGTGCCGTGATGCAGCTTGATAAACTCTTTGACCAGCATAAGTCCCATGCCTGTTCCTTTTTCTTTGTTGGTACCTGGCGTGCTGGCCACATAGCCTTCTTTGAGAATGGTGTCCACAGTTTCATCGTTCATCCCAACACCCGAATCGGATATTTCCACCACGGCTGCGTCGTCTTTACTTTCTGCATGGATATTGATCACGCCGCCCTCGGGCGTGAACTTGATGGCGTTGTTCAACAGGTTCCTGATCACCATCTCTATCATTTCACGGCCGGCCTTCACCTGAAGGTGCTCATCGGAATCGTTGGTGATGGTTATGTTTTTCGCATTGCTAGTCTCCCTGAAGACTTCCGTTAAATCTGTGAGGCTCTCAGTCAGGTCAAAATCATCTTTTTCCAGCGATATACCCTTCATCTGACTTTTTGACCATACAAGCAAATTATTGAGTAGCTCATTGGTTTGCTCAAAGTTGGTCTCCAGTTTTTGAAGCAGCATGTCCGCTTCTTCCGGCGTAAAAATCTTATTATGGAAGCCAATGATAGCACTCTGCAGGTTATTTAGTGGTCCACGCAAGTCGTGGGAGAGGACAGAGAAAATTTTGTCCTTCGCCTGGTTCACGGCCATAAGCTCTTCGTGCTGCGACTCAATAATGCTCATTTGCATTCTAAGGGCCTTGGTTCGCTCCGATACCTGGTTCTCCAATTCCTGATTTTGCTTTCGGATCAGCTCAGCACGTGCATCCCTGGTTTCGATGAGCTGCGCCGATACCCGGAGGGACTTTCGGAAATAGTAAACGTACAGCATCATTGTGGGAAACAACACCAGGAGCAAGCCAATTTGCGCCAGGTAGAGGTTGGTCGATGCCGACTGATAGCGTTCATCGGCTTCAGCTTTCACCTGGTTCTCAAAGTCATCAATCTTTTGACTGAATTGTTCATATTCAAGCCACAGGTTGTATCCTATGTCGGGGTGGAGCATGGCTATAAATATCGAATCGTTGCCACGCTCAAGCTCCATTTTCATTTGCTCAACGTACGCAATGTAGGCCTCCATCGAGTCCCTGAACTGGTAGTACACCTCCATATCAAACTCCTGGTTGAGAAGGGCAGCTTCTATATCAGCGAACAGTGTGTCTTTCTGCTCAATGGCCATCACCATTGGATCGATAAAACGTTCCTCACGAATAAGGCCGTAGCCCCGGAGCCCCAGGTCAATACCCTGGATGGTTCCCCAGAGAATTTCCGAAACATTGCTGCGGATTTGCTCGGCCTCAGTTTCGATCACATGGTTTTCGTGAATGACTTGCTGGTTGTAGTACGTATAGAATATACTTAACGAAAGCAGAGCTGTGACAAGCGCAACAGGCAACCAGATGAGGTATGGTTTCTTATCTGCAGTCATAAGTAAAGTAGGTAGGTATAAATTTCAATAGCTGTCTCATACAAAGATAACGATCAAGTGTTTGATAAAAAATACGTCTCAACGCTATATAGTAACCGGCGGGACAGGGTGTTATAGATGAACGAGATGCCTGATTCGATGAACAGCCGATTTGAAGTGAGGAAAGAGCTACGTAGTATTTGACAATACTACTTAACATAATATAAATTATATAACTAATATAGTGATTTGCATCCAGTCCGCCGGTTGGCGGAATGGTTATCATAAAATCAGTTATCGCTACGCAGTACGATAACGATAGATTTTATGATAAAGCAAATCACGGATCTCACAACGAATCATTTTTAGTAGAAGAACTTCAACCGACCCTGCTAGCTTACGCTGGCCGTGCCGTTTGCCCAGGCTATTAATAGTTTTTCTGCCAACGCTCTATTGCCCGCCGAAATGGCCGGGCCACGTTGGCCGAGCCACGCTGGCTGGGCAATTGGCCGACGCAAAGCAACAGATCCGTACAGGAGAACAGGTACATGCAAAGAACCTTCGTGAGATTTGCGTGTACGATATAAACCCAACGAGTTTTTCAAATATTGGATTGTCAGGCGGTTGAGTTTTATTTCAGATGTGCCTGACGAATGTTACCCATTTGTCAGACGGCTGAGTTTGATTTCAAATGTGCCTGGCGAATGCTACCCATTTGTCAAGCGGGCTGGGTTTGATTTCAAATGTGCCTGGCGAATGCTATGCATTTCTCAGCGCCTATAAGTGCAGCCAAACCACTTGCTTACCGACACTTTATTAGAAAGCATTATCAGACTATATTTATATATGAGCTCCGGGCGAATTAACATTTATCAGATGTATATGAATAACAATTACCAACTTGGTTTTTATGTTAGACGTGATTCATGGAAATCTGATAGAAAGGCAAAAGTTACCTGGATTGAGTTTGTGATTGAAGGTAAACCAATCAAAGGTAATCCTCCATATTTTGGTGGTTTTAAGAATCCCCCAGGTCACCCTAGAGCCGGTAAAATTATGGGCCCTAGACTTGTTAAGCTTGAAGCAGATTGGCTTGATGGAGGCCAAATGACAACCGATTCTGGAGGAAATTACTGTTGGATAAGAATTGAAAATTAACGTTTTACCGACTATTATTTATCTCGATATAAATGTTAAACCGGCTATATTAGATAGGTCGATAAGTTAGATTAAATACCTTAAACCTTTACAATGCCTGCTGTATTAAAACAATAAGAAATATTTAAAAATAATTGCTTTAGGATTGATAAATGGGAATTGATGAAAAAATTCATGATAGTGTTGGTTGGTATATCTACAATAGTAATAATCATATCACTCATTTCTTGTCGTAAAGAAAATAACCGAAAAGACCAAATGGAGATACCTCCAACTAATTTAAAGAAATCCTACAATCAATTATTTTTCCCACAAAAAGAATCAAAATTTAATTACGATAGTTTGATGACTAGTCTTAATAAAGAAGATTTATCATGTCATAGCTGCCTCGAATCATTGTTAAAAAAAGTATATCTCAGAGATCAAGAATTTAGAGATAGCCTTATGGCAATTGATAGAAAAGGAGATGAATGGAAATCAACGTCTTTTTGGAAGAAGATAATGCTAAATGACGAAATAAATAAAGAAATTGTTAAATACATCCTAATAAATAAAGGATATCCAGATACCCGGAAAATGGACTCCAAAGCACATGATGCGATTTGGTATACTTTGTTTCATAATTCTGATAGAGAGTTTTTAACAAAAAGCTTGGATTATCTAAAATTTGCCCATAATGATTCAATTATTTCATCTCAAGACTATACATTGTTAGTAGATCAAATATATGTCAGATGTGGCAAAAAGCAGATTTATGGAACCTATAATAGTTTCCGTAAGAGTGGAAATGGAATTATTTTTCCCAAGATAAGTCAAAGCATTGATTCAATTAATTATCACCGTGAATTAATTGGGCTAGTTAAAATTAAGTGATATTGTAAGAGTTGCTTAACCGCACACATTTCCCATTCCCTCAACCCTTCCCTCCTGCCCATCCCGATAGCCGTCGGAAGGCAAAAGATTGCTACCATACGTATCAAAATTCTTATGAGCGCATCTAAAAAGAAGGAAGGCCTGCGCCGACGAAAAAACTATTAACCCTACCCCTGAACTATTATCTTGCGAAAGATGTCAAACCAAGGTCATTTCTTATGAGGCGAAAAATCCCGGAATCAACGCTACCAAAACTCAATCGCTCGCAAATGATTACTTCCGAAGGCTTTCAAAAATTAAGGGAAGAACATGATCACTTGTGGCGGATTGAACGTCCGGATGTTACCGCTAAGGTTGCATGGGCCGCAAGTTTGGGAGATCGTTCAGAAAATGCCGATTACCATTACAACAAAAAACGTCTTCGGGAAATTGATAATCGCCTTCGTTATTTGCGTAAGTGTATTGATGACTTTAAAATTATTGACTACCACCCCAACCAGGAAGGAAAAGTGAATTTTGGTGCCTGGATAGACATTAAAAACGAAGAGAAAGGTCTTCAAAACCGTCTTCGTATTGTTGGTTACGAAGAGTTAATAGGTAACAAAGAGTATATCTCTATGGACTCCCCAATGGCTAAAGCGCTTCTTGGTAAAACTGTGGGAGATGAAGCTATAGTTAAAACCAAAATGGGTGATTTCGTATGGAAAATTCTTAAAATAGAGTATCGGAAGTAGTATAACCAAAATAGATCGCTGGAGCCGCTTTGCCAACGCCTGGGCTTACGCTGGCCGGGCCCTTTGCCAATGGTATTAAGAGTTTTTCTGCCAACGCTCTTTTGCCAGCCGAAATGCCAGGGCCACGCTGGCTGGGCACTACACATAGCTTCGTCGTGGAACAGTTACCTGCAAATGAGCTTCGTGAGATTTGCGTGTACGATGAAAAGGTCTTAAGAAGGCTGCCAGTCGCAATCTTTTGTGTGCCTCTTATTTAGTGAAGCGTGCATTGAAGTTGGCTTTTTAAGAAGGTTGTTGATTGGTAATCAGCTAAATTTTTCTGTAGAATGTATAAGCAAGCTTTGCAGAGATTCTATAACCAGACCAATCTGGTTTTATATCTGTCTTTAGAGAACCAACTTTGAAATCATTACTAAAGTCTATCAAGTATCCCGCCTCTATACCGAGAGCGATGTAATTAAATAAAGGCTTTTGGAAACCAATAAAAGGATTTGCCCCAAACCCATCGGCCTTCAACTTCAGAGAATCGTGAAAAATAGTATTGCTATGCACTTCAATACTTCTTTCTAAGAAATTGGTAGTTTGATTAAAGCCTAATCGCATGCCTGACCTGAAGTTGGTACCAAATACCCTGGCGTATTGAAATCCAAGGCTAAAAAGATTGGCCTTTTGGTCAATAAGGTAAGAGCCGGTAGAATCTTGTAGACCAGATCTGGCCCCTGCGGATTTTATCACAGAGTATATTCCTAACTCATTTTTCGACCCGATTAAATAACATAATGCTAACTGAGTATGAACAGTAGCCTCAAAATTATTAACAGTCCTTACAGGAATAAGAGCATTGCTGACATTGTCGTCCTGAAGAGCACGTAAATCGGATTGCTTATTCGAAGAAACTCCGATACTTACTGACATTGAAAACTGAGCGTGAGCTTCTACAGAAATAAATAAAAGAATAATCTGGAGTATTTTTCTCATTAGTCAAAGTCCTTGAAAAATAGTTGGTTTTCTGATGTTAAAATTGAAAACCTGCCTGCCTTTAGCTGAGGTTGAACATAGCCTATGGATGGCAAATTTGGGCTATAAAAGGAAAAGACTTCTTCAATATTATTGGATAAGTCGTAGCCTTTCACATATCCATTCACATGCACAAGAAAGTATAGATTTTGATAAATTCCAGGATAGTGATAAGCATTTTCAATTGATTTTGACGTTAGTTTTGTCCCGTTCAAATCTTCTATCGCTATTTCATTGTAGTTGTTGTAAGGAAAACCACCTCCATCCAAGTTTACCACATATCCTTTGTCAAACCACATTGTCTTCGGCGTATTTCCAGGGCAGCCAATTCGTCCATCTACTACCCCTAATTTAGAACTCAGTCCATTGTAGGCTTTCGTAAATATTAGCCCAGCCTGATTAATGTCGTAGCTTTGGCCGTACGTAAATATTTGTGAACAATCATAATCGTAGCTATCAACAACAGAACCCGTCGACAAGTCATATAATGAAATAGTGGTATTCTGGTTGTGAAGAAAACCCACAGTATTATCATTGCTTAGGTAAAGCTGCGAAACGTCAGACGGTGAGATCAGATCGGCGTAATGATAAGTGGAAACCGGTTGCAGCGTCATAGTGTCGAGAAAAGAAAAGCTTCCGCTTCCAATTTGCGCCACTTTATTAAAGTTGTAAGAAAATGCAATTTGATTTTGACTGACCAATTCGATTAAGCTATCATTTTCGGCAAAGCTGTTTGATCGTATCAGGTAGTTTGTGGCTGAGTAGTCCCCATAATCAAAGCGATTTCCATCCACTAGAAACCTAAATACTGAAAGCACCGAGTCGTTTCTAAACGTATACCTTTGAATTTGTTCCTGATTGGTCGGAATAGCGACAGCGTTTGATCTAGCCCATACCCTTCCCACCAGACTTTGTTGGGAGCTCCGACTCTTTGCGGTTAAAGTGATAAAATAGCGATGATAAAACTGAGTCCCAGCAGCGACATTGGCATTCGATCTGCCAGTAAACCGTTGCATTGATGACGGCGTTCCAGACCAATTGTAAACCTCCATAATTTCATAATTATTGAATGGTGGCTCATTCCATTCTATCTTAATATTACCGTCTGACTTAGTCATTTCAATGTCGTAGTTCCATTTATAGTGAATCAAATCGGATACTTCGGTACGTTGCTTTGCATTCAATCTTACATATAGATCAATCGGCTGTCCGAAATATCCCGGAACAAGCATTTTTGTCGCCGATTCCACTACAAAGGTTGAAATCGGGTTCTGGTTACCGTCCAGCAATACCCATGATTCAAACCCAAAGTTGTCGGAAAACGGCTCGACTTCCAGATACAGTTCCCCATCTGAAACACTAAAGGCCTTTAACTTAGGTTTACTAATACCAGACGTATTGTCGATTTTTACTGACTTAGAAACACTGTAGATGACCACTTCCGTGCCAAGTTGATCGGCAATACTGTTTGTATTGGTCTTGAAAAAAACTTTTAGCTCCAGCAAATAATTGCCATCTTCAAATTCCCTGGTGTCGAAATAGGCCATGCGGGGCTCATTTCTCCCACTGAACACAGTATCATTGTTTAATAGTAGCTGGTAGCCATACGCCTCTCCATCATGGGTCATTGATATATCAATCACCGCATCCCCGAACAAGATTGTCTGTTGATCAGATGGAAAAAAATTTACCGCATCGATTGATGGGGTTTGTAGTGGCATAATTTCATTCTCCGGCAGATCCTCTGGGGTGAAACAAGAATGGCAGCAAACAGCAATTACGAAGCAACACAATAGTACCTTTTTCGATCCCTTCATAGATACAATTTTACGCATACAGCGCCGAATTTGCTATCGCTTAAGACCTTCCCCTGATCAAAATACCAAAAGAGTGCTTCCATTCATGTCAAATTTGAGGTGAATACACCTATAAAAGAAGAATGGCGAACGCCAAAAACAATTAATCCCTCCCTAACCCCCTGGCCCAAGCCCTAGTCCAAGCCAATAATAATGTTTCCCCCAATTCTCTTTTGCCTGCCCCCAACTCATTTTTCACCACCCCTACCTGATTTTGAATCTCGTTTTATTCGCTACATTTCGCCATGAAACGACCTTTCGTCATTTTGCTTCATGTGGGCTTTTGGGCCTGCTACTTCCTGCTGGTGTTTATTGCGCTGGGCTTGTATTATCGAAGCCATCATGACGTAGGCCGTCTCATGAATGCGCTGTACAGCGTACTGCTTTTTGCTGCTGTGCCTTCCGCCCTGTGCTTTTACGCCTACTACTATTTTCTGTTTCCCAGGTACCTCCAGAAAAAGAAAATCATCTCAGCCATCTTCGTCGGATTGCTGATGGCCGTTCTGGCCGGTGTAGTGAGCTATATTTTAATACGCTTTTTTATTGAGACGGGCCGCATTTATGATATGGATGAAGGAGGGCGGCACGGCAGGTCTACAGCGCTTCAAACCATCGTGGTCATGTCAGTCATTGGCCTGGTGAGCGGCGGCGTGGCCCTGGTGATGAAGGGATTTGTTACCTGGTTCAATGAGATAAAACTGAAGGAGGCATTACGAGAGAAAAACCACGAGATGGAGCTGCAACTGATTAAAAACCAGTTTGATCCCCATCTTTTCTTTAACACCATCAACAATATCGACTCCCTGATTTTGAAAGACGCCGTGCTGGCCTCCGACTATTTGAACAAGCTGTCCGACATTATCCGGTTTGTGCTTTATGAAACCAGGGCCGATAAAATCCCGCTTTCGAAGGAAATCGAATACATGGAAAAGTATATTGCCCTGCAAAAAATAAGGACGGCCAACGAGACCTATGTCCACTTTTCGATAACAGGTACGGTTGGCGACAAGTTGATTGCTCCCATGGTGTTTATTCCCTTTGTCGAAAATGCTTTTAAGCATACCACCAACAAAAAAGTGGAGAATGCCATTACCGTACACATCGCCATTGACGGCACCTGTGTGCGGCTAACCTGCACCAATAAATACGACTTAAAAATGGCTCCTCAGGCACACGGCGGCCTTGGCAATGAGCTGATAAAGAAAAGGCTAAGCCTTATTTACCCTGGCAAGCATGAGTTGGTAGTGGATAACGACAATGAGTTATATTGTGTAAACCTGGCCATTCAACATGGATAAATATACCTGTGTGATCATTGAAGACGAGCCCCTTGCTTTGGAGAAAACAAAGGGCTTTGTAGAAAAAGTGCCCTTTCTGCATTTGAGTGCCACATTTGACAACGCCCTCACCGGCCTTGCCTATCTCAACAGCCACAAAGTGGATGTGCTTTTTCTGGATATCAATATGGACGAGCTATCCGGAATAGAGCTCCTGGAGAGCACAAAAATCAGCAGCCAGGTGATCATTACCACTGCCTACCAGGAGTATGCCCTGAAAGGTTACGAGCTGAAAATAACGGACTATTTACTGAAGCCCTTTACGTTCAACCGGTTTATTCAGGCAGTGAACAAAGCGCAGGAGAACCTCTCCTACCGCCATTCGGAACCGGCCCCGGAATTTATATTCGTGAAAACGGAGAATCGGCTGGAAAAAATCATGCTCAATGAAATAGTTTATATAGAAGGGATGCGTGACTACCGCAGAATCCACACGCCGACGAAGAAGATCATGACCCTGCAGAACTTCAGCGAGTTCGAAAAACTGATTCCGCCGGGCGTAATATGCCGGGTGCACAAGTCGTACATGGTGTCGTTGAGCAAAATTGTATCCGTAGAGCGTGGCCGCATCAGGATAGCCGACCAGCTGATACCGATTTCGGATACTTACAAGGACGTGTTTTACCACCTTATCCAAAGCAGGGCGTAATTTCCCCATTTATTTCGCAGACTAAAAGCGGCACTATGCAGACATCTTTGCGGCTGTTGCATAATAAAATTTCAAGGCCCATGCCGCTCATTTTCCTTTGTTAAAAATTAACCAAGGAACAATGAAAAAAACAATCAAGAAGGCCATCGTACTAGGTATGGTTGCCTTGTCCGCAAGCTCAATGGCTCAAACTATTGACAGTTCGTCGGTTCAAATCGCTCGCAAAAAAGCGCCCGTCACGTACATGCATCCGTTGCTTAACCTGGCAGCAACAAGCTTGAACCACGAAAAAGGTAATAAGGCTATTGGTGGCAACGAAAAGCCTGTCATGTCTCTCCAGGCGGGCCTGGCCTTTCAGGGAGGCATCTCTTCCCATTTTTCAATGGTGTCGGAGGTGTACTATATGGTGAAGGGCGGTGAGCTTGGAGTGTATAACCCTCTGACCACTGAGAATGGAACGCTGCGGCTCCATGCAGTAGAGGTGCCCGTGCTGGCCAGGTTTCATTTTGGCAAATTTCATGTCAATGCAGGCCCCTCGCTCGCCTACAACTTCGGTGGCAAGATTAAGGCAGATGGCAAGTCAACCAAAGTGTCTTTTGATGGTGACGAGGGACTTAAGCGGCTTGAGGCAGGCGTGCAGGTAGGTGGCGGACTCACCTTTCGTATCAAGCAAAAGCAGTACGCTCTGGATGTGCGGTATGCTCATGGGCTGACCAACATTGCTCAAAACGATCAACTGTACAATCGCAACCTCAACATCAGTGTGTATTTCATCCAGCCCTGGAAGTCAAATCCGCTTGCCAGATAACCGGCATCCAGCGCATTAGTCTGACTGTAATAAAATTCAAAATTGATGAAAGCATTAGATTCAAACAGAAAAGCTTCGCTGGCGGCGGGCATACTGTACCTGCTCACTTTCGTGTCCGTCCCTACCCTGGCGCTTTACGGGTCGATTCACGATGCAAACTACGTTGTCAGCTCATTTCCGGATACTCCCGTTCTCATCGGGGGTATTCTGGAGATCGTAGTGGCACTCACCGGTATTGGCACAGCATTGGCACTTTATCCGGTATTGAAAAAGGAAAACGAGGGCATGGCGCTGAGCCTTGTCGGCTTCAGGGTGCTGGAGGCGGCTACCATCTTTGTCGGGGTGATGTTCCTGCTAACGGTGGTGGCACTGCATCAGTCGGGTGCTGGCGCCGGGTCATTGGCAATCAGCCGTACCCTTGTGACAATGTACGACCGGATGTTTCTGATAGGCCAGAGCTTCATGCCTGCCCTCAACGACGTTGTGCTTGGCATCTTGCTCTACAAGTCTCGTTTGGTACCCAGAGGGCTGTCCATCATCGGGATCATTGGCGGGCCTGTACTGCTGGCGGGCACCTTTTCGGTGATGTTCGGCCTGATTGGGCAACGGGATCCCCTGGCAGGGCTAAGCGCCGTGTTGGTGGCTGGCTTTGAGCTTTCGCTGGGGATTTACCTGATCAGGAAAGGGTTCAAGCCGTCGGCTATAGCGAACCTTGCGCCACAGCCTTTAAAACCTCTGAGCTGATCAGCAGAAGGTTCGATAACCCTGGCAATGCAAAAATAATGTCGCATTGAGCTTTCAAAAAAATGTGTCAGGTTGAGCCCCCGTCCAGGTTTGGGTCGAAACCCACATTTTTTTGAAGGCTCAACCTGGCATGAGTTCAGGGCTTTTGAAACAGGGCCATCCTTTTGCCCAGGGTACCCTTTAAAAAAGACTAACATATAATTAACATTTTGACGAATGAAAGCTGTCGTTTATAACAAATATGGTTCACCCGATGTGCTTGAGCTAAAAGAGGTGGACAAACCAACTCCCAAGGAAAATGAGGTCCTGATAAAAATTTACGCTACCACGGTCACGGCAGGCGACTGGCGCTTGCGAAAAGCAGACCCCTTCCTGGCCCGGCTTTTCAATGGGCTATTTAAACCCAGGCGGGTGAAAATACTGGGCTTTGAGTTAGCCGGAGTAATTGAAGCGGTGGGCAGCAAAGTGAGTACCTTCAAAAAGGGAGACGCTGTTTTCGCCTCTTGTGGTCTGAGGTTTGGCGGTTATGCCGAGTACACCTGCCTTCCCGCCAACAATTTGATGGCCACAAAGCCATCGAACATGACGTTTGAAGAAGCTGCCACCGTTCCCGTTGGCGGCTTGACGGCCCTGAGATTTTTGAGGCAGGGCGGCATCAAACCCGGCGACAAAGTATTGATATATGGTGCCTCGGGCAGCGTGGGCACGTTTGGTGTGCAGCTTGCAAGGGCTTTTGGTGCAACGGTGACGGGGGTGTGCAGCACGGCGAACATCCCGCTGGTTGCTCAGCTGGGGGCTGAGTCCATTCTGGATTATACAAAAGACGAACACACAACGACGGCTGAACGCTTCGACATCGTTTTTGATGCGGTTGGAAAAGGTACTAAATCGCAACTTCGGCATTTGCTGAAACCAGCCGGAAATTACGTGTCGGTAGCCGGCAATGCGAAGGCAAAGGATGATGACCTGATGGCACTGAAAAACCTCATTGAGGCAGGAAAGCTGATCACAGTCATTGATAAACGATACAGCCTGGAACAAATCAGGGAGGCCCACACCTACGTGGAGTCATTTCGAAAAAAGGGAAATGTGGTGATCAATGTGATTGCTAACGAAGGGCGTGCGGGCTAGAAAAAAAGCTCTTTTGACTAAAAAACAGCAGGCAACAGGTCCACGATGGAGCTTTTGCCTGCATGTGACACTGATCGGTATTGAATATTCTTGGCTTAAGCCGAAAATCACTCAGCACCCTTCAGCCATAGAGACGGCATAAACAACATCGCCGGAAACAGATAAACTGAAGACCCTTTCTCCGATAGAAGGCCGCACCAGTTCCCATGTTTGCCCTTTGTCGGATGAGCGAAAGATGCCGCCTGGATGTCCGCAAAAAAGATAGTCGCCTACCTGAACAATGGACGTAATGGAAAGGCTTGCCGGAAGACCGGCATCAATAGCCTGCCAGGTGATGCCGCCGTCGTAGGATGTTCGCACTCTTCTGGTCTCCGACGCTGTATTGTAAGTAATGGCAGCGAATCCCCCATTGATAGGTTCTATGGCGATGCCGACACCGCCCTCGCTGATCACCAAGTCCCAGGTTTCACCCTCATCGGTCGACCGTATGATCCCCTCCTGACTCGTGGCCATCAGTATGCCGTTAGACTCTACCAACTTCATTGCCCAGCCTCCGGCACGAACTTGTTTCCAGGTTTCGCCACCATTGGCAGACTTAAAAAGACCTTTGTCGCAGCCAATGAAAACTACTCCCCCATCGCTTTCAAATATGGTGCGTACCTGTTTCTCAGGAAAGTTGGTGTATATAGGCCACCATATACTCGTTGCGTTTTTTCTTTTTTGAAATTGGCCATTCCAATAGTTGTAGGTGTAGATTCCGGTCTTGCCAGGCGCTATGCTACTATTTTCATCGGCGAGCATCTCCTTTCTCCAAAATGGAACTGTTGAATTTGGTTCACTGCGATAGAGCCCATTTTCTGTAGTCAAATGGAGCTCACCATTATTGGCAATGAAGCCACCACCTGCCTTCAAGTTTTCGGGCAACCCTTCGCTGATGTCCTGCCATGTTTGTCCGCCGTCGGTAGATTTAAAAATGATGTTGGCAACTGTCGACTTGTTGCTACTTAGTTTTTTCGGACTCTCAGTGACCGGAGTTGATAATGGAAAGTCCAATACCTCGTTGCAGGCAAAGGTGAATGGGAAAAGGAGCAAAAGAGAATGGCTTCCAATTTTCATAACGATAAATTGCTTTGGTGAAACAATGTCGTGAAGGTATTAGGTGCCAATGGACCTTTCAGATTTTCAATTGTAAAACGTTTGTAAAATGATTGTAAATGCTCCCGTTAATACTCAGATGTGATGTGGGCGATGGCAACTGACAGCAGTGAATGGAGCCACGGTAAGGTTTGCGTTAGTTGTGGAGTGCAGGCCATGAAACTTGTACCAGAGCTGAGGAGATTTGGCCACATAGAAAAGCAAAAGGTCCAAGCGGGACGCATTGAACCAGTTTTGCTTTTCTTTTATTGCGATCTCGAAGAAAAATTTCCGGTTTGTGCCTTCAAACCACCTCAATACTTCAACACCCAAACGCCTTCTCCAAACGCACTGGCCGATGAAGTAGCGGCTACCGCTTCGTCCCACGTGGGATAATCGCCAACAGACACACGGTGGAATAGCTTATTGGTGCCGGAAGGGTTAATTATCTTCAAGCTGTTTCCTTCTTTGGCCAGTTTATTGGCATAGTCCATGGCCAGGTCGCCATCCACACTGCTTGAAACGACCACGTAGAAGCGTCCCGTTGGTGAAGCAACAGTTTCAATTGTTCCGGGTGTTTGTTTGGCGGCTAATGCATCCAGTTTGGCTCTTACCAGCGCCAATTGATCCTTAGCATATTGCTGATCTGGCAAAAGGGAGGCTGCTTCGGCATAAAGGGAATGCGCCGTCTCCCAATTCTCTTCTGCAAATGCCGCATCGGCATTTTTTATCAACTCTTCGTATTTAACTTTCTTCTGAGCCTCCAGCTCCTGTCTTTTTTTCTCGGCTTCTTGTTTGGCTATTTGTTCCAAACGAGCCTTTTCTTTTGCCTCTTGCTGAGGCTTATACATAAACAGGTAATATCCGCCCGCCAATACCACCAGCACCAGCGCCAGGATGATGATCACACCTGCGGTCTTGCTGCTTCCGTTAGAATTCTCAGCCATTGGTTGTTTAACTTTAGTTGAAGGTTATACAATGATAAAGAAATTGGAATTAAATCCATTAACTGTCATGTCGGAGTTTCTGCATCCGTTCACCTTTGGCCCAATTCCTGACTTTTTATTTCTTTTGGATCGGATCAAGTCTTATCGTTGGGTTTTACAACTATTTTGATAAAAAATATGACAATTCGTAAAAGTAGCCTACCTTAAAGGCAAGGCTACGGTGTAAGTAGTCCTGGGATTGCGTTCTTTTATCCGTCCACTTTAATATTTCATACCAGCTTTCCGGCAGTTTTAAAGGTTTGTTTTTAAGTAAATCTGAAGTAAAGAAAATGAGATTTTTGAAGCTGTGCTCTGCGTTTTTTCTGGCCTCTTCCCTTTCAATTGGTGTTTCCTTTGGCGCTGAGTTTTCCAGGAAACAATCTGGCACAACTACGATAGCCAATGGAAGTACCACCCAGACAATTGCCATCACTGCAATTGATCGATCGAAGTCTTTCCTGGTCTTCTCTTCCACCATTGATTCTAATCAACCACAGCACTTTCAAGTTGGTGGCGCCATCACCAATGCTACTACGTTAACCTTCGCACGAACGGGGAATACAGGTGTGGTTTCTATCAGCTGGCAGGTTTTTGAGTTTGAAAGCGGTGTTTATGTGCAGCATGGCTCTTCTACAAATGTTGCCAGAGGAACGCCCGTTAACGTGGCCATTGGGTGTGTGGATCTTACGAAAAGTTTTGTACTCATTAGTGCACGAAAAAGCGGTTCGCAACTTGGTGCAGATGACGGCGTGTCAGCCAACCTGACCACCTCAACCAACATGCAGCTAATGATAAGCAGTAATGGGCCTGGTGGAGCTAATATGGAAGAAGCCTATTGGCAGGTGATTGAGTATCAGGGGGCTGTGGTGAAGAAGCTGGTAACCACACTGGCTGCCGGTTCCCTAACCACAACTTCAACGATTTCTCCGGCTATTGGCACACTCTCGAAGGCCTTCGTTGTGAGTAATCATTGGTGGGAGGGCGACGTAAATGCCTTCGATTTGCCACGCACTGAGCTAACAAATGCGTCAACTGTTACTTACACAAGGGCGGGCACAACATCCAATATGAACTTTGTAACCTACGTAGTCGAATTTACGGATGGCTCTACTGTGACGAGAGGTACACAAACTTTTGCAGCTGGCGTCACTACACGAGCCGTTGCCATTACTGCCACAAGCGCATCGGGAGTAATTGCCCCCGGGAACTTCGGCAGACAAGGTAGCACCAGCTTTTCCACAGACGACAACCCTGGACACAACTGGTTTACCTATCAAATCACTAGCTCCACCAACCTCCAAATCACCAGAGGTGTGGGCACCGGTTCAACGGCTGATGCACCATGGCAAATTATCACCTTCGAGGACACCGGCCTTCAGGGAAATACATTTTACTCACGCCTGGCGGGGCCAACTGCGTGGGAATCTAATACTGCCTGGTCTTTTACGCCGGATGGTTCCAGTGGGGCAGTGCCTGTGGGCGTTTATCCGAGAAGATCCAATAATGTGGTGATTCAAAATGGGCATACCATTGCTATTGATAATGTCAACGACAACGATCCGTGTTCGCAATCACCTGATGACTTGCCACTGGCTAATGTTGGCACATTCACTGGTTCAACTGATCAAATGTTCTATCACACAGGCGACATAGTTATAGCGAACGGTGGATTGCTTACTTCCACCGAGGAGCTGATGCTCGCCGGATACACACTCATAGCAGATGGCGGAACGCTCACTGTGAATGAAGACCTTGTTAATTTGGGGTACTTTGAGATTGCTGAAAATGGAAATTTTTCAAACACTGATGACCTGATATTGTCTGGCAACAGTATAACAATCATTAATAACCTCTCTTTCGGCGCAGACGATATCTACATTGACTGGACAAATGCCACCTTATGCGGCGAGGGCGTGATGAACCTGGGGAATGGCGGGGCTGATCCCACCATCCAATTTTTCAATGGTGGATCGCTGAGTCAGGTTTGTGGTACATTTGCTGTGACTTGTACGGCAAATTGTGGAGCATTTCCTATTACCCCTACCGGCAGTTTCTCGTCGGGAAATTCCGGGCCCGGCGGGGTGGGCAGTACCACCGCATCAGGCGATGTCAGGCTTTGGCTAGATGCCAATACGATTAATCAGGCAACAGGCACGAATGTGACGGCATGGACTGACCTTTCAGGATATGGCAACGATGCTGCTGCTGTTGCTGGTCGGGAGCCTGTTTTTAGAACTGGCCAGCTAAATGGGTTTCCCGCAGTTCAGTTTGTAAACGCAAATTCTGATTATTTGCAAGTTGCTGACGATGCATCCCTTGATATTCAAAACGTAACGCTGATCACTGTGGGCAACTTGGCAGCTTCCTCTACTGCCTATGCGTCGTTTCTTTCCAAAATTCAATCGGGCGTTGCTGGATTTAATGGATATGCGCTGCTAAGAAACAATAATCTACAGAGCGTATCGTTTGCAATTGACGCATTGGGTAACGAAGCACAAAGTGCCATTTCTTACGGGGTAAATGCCATTCACACGGGTATATATGCTGATCCGGGGATGCAGCACTTTGTCAACGAAGGTGGCCCTTCTACGGATTCTTATGCAGGTCCAATCACCTCTCACAACACTCCGTTATATATTGGTGGAACTGTGAATGCTGCCGGCAGCACTCCGGATCGGTTTCTTGAGGGAGACATAGCTGAAACCATAGTTTTTAGTTCTGTCCTGGACAACATTAAGAGAATAATTTTAAGCAATTATTTATCCTCAAAATATGGAATCGCTATTGCCAATGATTTTCATACGATGGACACACCAGGCAATGGGAACTTCGATTTTCAGGTATCGGGCATTGGCCAGGCCAGCGATGGTAGCTTTCATAGGGATGCCAGGGGGCTCGGTATCGTGAGAATGTGGAACCCCAGCGCACTTGCAAACAACGAGTATTTGATGTGGGGACATGACAATGCCGCCCTTACCGGTACCACTTCGGGCGTCGATGGAATTATCATTGAGCAGCGTTACAACAGAATTTGGAGAGTAAGTGAGACTGGTGATGTGGGAACGGTTTCCATATCTTTTGATTTCAATGGCATAGGAAATCCCCTCGGCTCTAACCTGAGGCTCCTGATTGACCGGGACGGAGATGGTTTTGCCGACAACGATGTGACACCAATAGTTGGAACTGTCTCAGGCAATATTGCGGTGTTCTCAAATGTCAATTTCCAGAACGGAGATCGGTTTACATTGGGCAACACAGATTTGTCATCTCCTTTGCCTATAGAACTTACCTCCTTTAAGGCATTTGTAACCGGTGATTATGTCACTGTAAAATGGCGTACAGCTTCTGAACTCAATAATGATTTCTTTACCATTGAGAAATCCAGAGATGCAGAGAGCTGGCAGGAAGTGGCCATCGTGAATGGAGCGGGAACAACTCAAACTCCACGTCAATATCAAATTATCGATGCCAGTCCATTTACCACGAGGTCGTATTACAGGCTCAAGCAAACCGATTTTGACGGAAATTTTGACTATTCGCCCATTGTACTGGTAAAGTTCGATGGCAAGAAAGATCTACATGTCTTTCCCAACCCGTCCGATGGGCAATATACACTGTCGATCGATCATTTTGACTTAACGCAAGTCAGGCTATGCAACAGCCTGGGGCAGATTGTGCAGGCGTCAATTACAGCGAAAGACAAATTTGCGTTAATCGATATTTCGGATGCCAAACCAGGCGTTTATGTCCTTCAGGTCTTTGATGGCACCTCCGTTCGCTCTGCAAGGTTGGTCAAAAATTAGTCGGCGGGGCCCATTGGATAACACACCAGAAGCTGCACACCTACGAACAATCGCTACACACTCCGATAAGCACGCAATTTAAACTTCCGACTTTGTAGCCTGTGGGCACTGAAAAGTGAACAAGGGCCGGAAGGCACTCAATGGTTTGGCAGTTGGTACAGCGAAAATGAAAGTGGTTGTCGGGCAATTTGGCCTTATCGTCGCACTTCACACATACGGCAAAGTACTGCTTGCCGTCATCGGCCACAATTTTGTGCACAATGCCATCTTCGCAAAAGCGATTGAGTATTCTGTAAATGGTGGCCCTGTTGGCGTCCACATCCATTTCCCTTTCGATGGCGTCCTGGCTCATTGCTTTTCTTGCATTGGTCAATACCGACAGCACTGCCTCTTTGGATGTTGTGTTTCTTCTTCTCATTCTAATGCGACAAATTTGCAATTAAATATTGCGACTCTGTTGCAATAACGACAGTGATACCTAGCTTTGCAAACAGCTTACAAAAAAGTGACAAGGAGAAACGTATTGAAATATGGCGGGCTTGCTCTGACAGCATCGGCATTAGCCGGTTCTACAGCAGCATTTACACAACTTAATGAAATGACAGACCAACAGCATTTTGAAGTAATCATTATTGGGGGCAGTTATGCCGGGCTTTCTGCAGCCATGGCACTCGGACGGTCTTTGCGCCAGGTATTAATTATCGACAGCGGGCTGCCTTGTAACCGACAAACGCCCCATTCTCATAACTTCATTACCCAGGACGGTGAAAAGCCAGGGGTAATAGTCGGGAAAGCCAAAGAACAGGTTTTGAAGTACAGCTCGGTGCAATTCCTGAACGACTCTGCCGTTAGCGGGAAAAAGACTGCCGCCGGTTTTGCCATCACCACGCAAGCAGGCCAGGCATTCACGGCGAAGAAACTGGTGTTTGCTACGGGGATAAAAGATAGCATGCCCGCCATCAAGGGCTTTGCTGAATGTTGGGGGATTTCGGTGGTGCATTGCCCCTACTGCCACGGATATGAATTACGAAATCGGAAAACCGGCATTATGGCCAATGGAGAAAGGGCGTTTCACCTGGCCTCGCTGGTTAATAACCTTACTGACAACCTCACTGTGCTCACGTCGGGAAAAGCAGCGTTTGAGCCGGAGCAAATCTCAAAACTCAAGAGGCACAATATAGAGATCGTTGAGACCGAAGTTTCGGAAATTGAGCATCATAACGGGCAGGTCAAAAACATCGTCTTTAACACTGGCGCCAGAATGGCCTTTGACGGCCTTTACGCAGCCCTTCCCTTCACCCAACATTCGGACATTCCAGCGTTGGTGGGGTGTGAGTTGACAGAGCATGGCTATCTCAAAGTGGACGGTTTTCAAAAGACGACCATTGAAGGGGTTTTCGCCTGTGGTGATAACAGCACTATGATGCGGTCAGTTGCGACTGCGGTTTATGGCGGAAACGTGGTCGGTGCCATGATCAACAAGGAGCTGACCGACGAAGAGTTTTGATTTGAGCCTACAAAGATGGTAGAGGTTTTTGTCACAAGTATCCGGAATGAAATGCAGGCAGAGCGCATTTTGGATGTCCTTCAAAATAGTTTTCCTGCCTTGGGAGTCAATATTGACCTATCTGATTCAGCAGCTGGTTTTCCCTGCGGTCACAGCATTTTGCGGGCTGAAGGGGCCACATTTCAGCCGGAAAACATAAGAGCGGCGATAAATGAAGCTGGATTTGTGTGCGATGTGTTAGAAGATAAAATTTGCAAATAACATGGCAGAGTTTTGGGAAGAAAGTTTCGTTGAGAAGCAGACCATGTGGGGATTTGAGCCATCAAGGTCAGCCGTTTTGACAAAGGATTTTTTCGTACAGAAATCGGTGAAGAACATGCTTATTCCTGGCATTGGCTACGGAAGGAATGCTCAAATTTTCACAGACAACGGAATAGCGGTAACCGGAATAGAAATATCAAAAACGGCTATTGAGCTGGCCAGAAAGCTTTACGGGTCAGGCATGACTATCCATCATGGTTCGGTAGTAGATATGCCGTTTGATGACCATCAGTATGATGGGATATTTTGCTATGCGCTGATTCATTTGCTGGACGCCGACGAAAGGGAGAAACTGATCCGTGATTGCTACAATCAACTTTCAAAAGGCGGCCACATGGTTTTTACTGCCATTTCTAAAGAAGCGCACACCTATGGAAAAGGCCAGCTTGTGAGCAAAGACAGGTATGAAATATTCGAAGGAGTGAAAATGTATTTTTACGATAGGGAATCCATTCATGCAGCGTTTGACAAGGCTGGGCTGTTTGAAATAACCGAAGTCAATGAGAGCTTCCCTTTCTTTCTGATCAAATGCAGAAAGGGAGAGCAGGCGGGTTGAAATGCTACCGTTCATACTAAGCCCGCCTATCCAGCAGCGGCTATCAGAGGCTCCATCAGGGGTTTGTTTGGCTCCTCATAAAACAAGTTAGGTGCCTTTAGTTTTTTTATCGCTGCCTCCAGGTGGGTGAAGTTCGACTGTGGGATGTGCACCGGTATTTTGTACAGCCTGGGATCGTTTTTCTCGAATGGACATTTCACCTTCGATTGATACAAATAAGGGATCAATGTCGTGTTGCAGTTGAGCGCCAGTCGGTCGACGGTATAGGTCTCCAAAAGCTCCGTCAACGTCAAATTGATCTTTTCAAAAAACTCAATTGTTTCAGCCAACCTCACTCTCGAACCAGCCCGGGATTTCCCTTTCTTTTTCAGGTACTTGATCTGACTGAAGCCTTGCTTTTTGCGGGTCATGTAGGCCCCAAACGAGGTATGATACACATTCTCCTCACCCTGCATCATGCTGATGGTGGCATAGCCCGATTCCATGCTTACGTACAACACCTGTGCCTCGCTGGTGATGATGGATAGGTCCTCGTTCAGTGAAAGATGAAGTGGCAGTCGGACGCTTCCTACTGGGTTCAGGTCAGCATCCTTTAATACGATAGCGTGTTTTTTGAAGTGGTACTCGTGTGCCGGAAAATGCTGCTTTACCAGCGTGCAGAGCTGCCCGATGGGTAAGTGGTACAAGTTGGCACTGAGTTGATTCATAACTTGAATAAATAAACAATAAGTATCTTAATATCAATTAGATATATGACATTTGCTCGATCTTTGATAATATTTGCAATCACCTGACAGTCACATGAATACACTTGGTTTGACTTTCAAGGAGTACATAACATTTGCCTTCCTCCTGCAGCTTGATTAATTCACGCAGCAATAGATTCCTCAGGCGGTAGGAATAAACGGGTGTGCTATTGCCTCTCTCAAAAAAGCGTGTTTGGGCAATGTCAAAAGTTCGCCCATAGTAGTGCGATGAATTATTAGCCGTAGCGTTGAGGTTGTTTTTCCGCAGCGACTTTTGATCTTCAATGGTTCGCAATACTGATGTGACCGAAAACCGATAATCTGTCATTTCTAGTTCCCCGAGTCGGTCGCAAAACCTCTCCCCAATAAGGTTTAGAAACTCTGCAGCAGACGGCTGCAGGTAAGGTAATGAGTTGGTTAAATGGGGAATTTCATAGTACTTATTGTCGGTTATTTCATGGAGTTTGTAACGGCTACTAAACGCTTTAGCGTCTGCTTTGTGCTCAGCTTTTGAGGTCAAAGGTTTTGTCAGCCCTTTTGCTTTGGCTACTTCAAGGTGGTAATCGTTGATGTAACGGTGTACCGCCCTATTTTCCTCTTTTGAAAGCACCGCAACGGGCACCATGTCTTCAGTCTTACCCTTTGATGCAGGGTAAAGCACCTTGAAAAGCAGCAACATAGTACCGATTACTGCTCCAGTTGCTATAAGGATTTTACGGATACTATACCTCCCCCCTTTTTGATCGGTGTCAGGGTTGCCTCGGGAAGGAGACGGAAAATTCCCATTTCTATTCATTTCCAGACCACTGTTAATGTTGCGAAGTGAATAATACAACTCGACTTTTCATCGAAATGGAGCATATTTAATTCTCTTTCATTGGCTGGCATGGCGGCTATTCCAAATGCCCGCAATGACTTCTGTCAGTTAGATATTGGTCTAAACTTTATCGGCTAAGCAGCGCAAAAGGTTGTGGAACCAATTAACACTGCTCCGAAAACAGTCGAAGCTTTTTTACACGAATCTCATCACCCCACCTTCGACTCAGAATATAAATCATAGGCAGCTATCAGCGATTCATTGCTGCTGGCTCCAGGGTACCTTTCGTAAGTTTGTATTTTTTCCCGGGCCTCGGCATAAACTGGCAAATACTTCGAGTCCAGTTCGTCCCAAATGATGAGCATATAGGTATAACTCAGCTTGCTGTTTCGTCCAGCTTCCAGCCAATCGTTAAAAACCTGTTCGTCAAGTGTTGTGGGGAAGTCTGAGCCGTGAAACATAGAGGAAGGAGAATGGTTTGTGTGAATTTTCACGCAAGTTAAGGAGCCACTCTGGTTCACCAAAACAGCCCCTTCTTTTAAGCCGTATGTTACACTGCCTGAAGCTTTTCCCAGGGCCCGGTGATAGCCAGCGTATCTCCATTCTCCTGCACATTGACAAAGAGCGTTTTGCCTGAAGGTGAAAAAACAGCTCCTGTCAGTTCAGATTTTGAGCTCCGGTTCACGGCAAACTGGCGCAGCTCTCCATCCTTGCTGATGAGGTGCATGCGGTTGAGCTCACCGTTGTCTTCACAAACTAAAACTTCTCCCCAGGGAGCAATGGTCACATTGTCGCACATGTGTAGCACCGTTTTGTCTTCTGATTCAGCGAACAATTCTAGCTGCTCTTTTTCAATGTCATATCTAAATATTTGCCCGAAGTTTTTGGGCCCACCATTGGTGCAGGCGAAGTAGATTTGGCCGTCGGCATTCCACATGCCCTCTCCCCGTGCAAAGCAGGCGGCTCCCCCTTCAAATCCTCTGATTCTCAAGTCGTCAAGCGGAGAATCTACATCGTCCACATCCTGCCATACCACAGGGTAACCTATCCCCTGCTCTACGCCTCGCTCCTTCCAGTTTCTGGTGTCTAGTTTGGGTTGATTACCCACGGCCAACGCCTGAAGTTTTCCTCCCTTATGCAGGTCTTTGGGATCTTCGGGAATAAAACGATAGATAAGGCTGTCCGATGCATCTTCGGTTTGGTAAATAATACCCGTTTGCGGGTCTACCGCTACGGCTTCGTGATTGAAGCGGCCCATGGCTTTAATAGGTCGTGCTTCAACCAGTCCGGTGGCGTCAGCAGGTACATCAAACACATAGCCGTGGTCTTTTTCGATGTTTTCGCCATCGGCTTTGGTTGTGTCTTCCTCACAGGTAAGCCAGCTGTTCCATGGGGTAACTCCCCCCGCACAGTTGCGGTAGGTTCCCGCCAGACTCATGAATTCTTCTATTACCTCTCCCTTTTCTTCATCATAGATCAATGTGGTTGTGCCACCCAATCCTGGAAGCTCTCCCCTCCCAGCATCATAAAGCCTGGAGATATCGACCTTGGCAAGCAACTCCCTTTCCAACCCAAAAGGGCTGTTTTCCAATGGTGTAGGGCTGTTCTCATGGTTGCGGATAATGATGACTTTGCCATCCTTTCTCAAAAATGTTCCCATTCCGTCGGCTCTGCCGGGAACCAGCAAGCCATCGCTCATTGTGCTGCCAGCCTTGGAAATGATTTTGTAAGAGAATCCTTCTGGCAGGTCCATGTAATTCTTTGGATCAGCTTTTAGGGGCAAAACGGTGGATTTGGCTGCATCGGTGCCTTTCTGCACACATCTGGACAGCGACAAAAAACCGAGTGATACTACTGAAGTTTGGTATAGGAAAGTGCGGCGTTTCACTGGCTTGAGAGTTTAGTTAAAGGTTATAAAGTTAATAGGATTTGTTCCCGAAGGGTATTTAAACATTTGCATTATGGCAGATCGCATGTTGATGAATTTGTCAACACAGGATTGCATCGCTGATACCTGCCATCAACAAAAATAATCTCAAAATCTTTGTCAGGGCTCAACGACTTCAGATAATAGTCGGTAGTGATCACCTGCGCTCCAGACCGAGTGGCTGCTTCAAACCTGGTCTTGTCTCCAGTACGTGCCTCCCTGGTGTCGGCATCAGAACGGGTGCGAACCATAAATCCCTGTTTTACCAGCTCAGCTATTTGCTTTTCCTGTTTAACAGGGTCGTTCATGATGAATAAAGCGGCATGTGGGTTATCATTGTTGGTACTAGAAAACATGGGTCTTGCATAGTTTTCATCGCCTTCCATGTACAGTTCCGTCAGCTCATTTCCGGCATCAAATACGAAAAGTATCTTTCCTCTCACCTTCGCCAGGTCGGGCCAGCCTTTGTCAATAATTGCTTTTCGTAACGTTGCTTGCTTCCCTTTAACCTGTTTCGGGGTAACTAGTTCGCTGTCATTGAAAATCTCAAGAATCTCCCCATCCAGGGCATCCAGTACTTTTCTGTCAAAAGGCAGGACTTCCGCAAAACCAGGCCTCTCCAGCCCTGAGATCTTTGGATTGATGGTAATAATGATCGGCAGGTGATCGCTGTGAGATTGTGACCAATCACGAATATCTGACAGACATCCTTTGAAGGTAGGACAGTGACTCCTGAAATCGATATCCGGCACATGAAGCACTTTGAAACCAGGCTCGTTCATGGTCTCCGCATTATAAGGTTCTGGCTCCAGTCCCATGGAGGTAAGCATGTCAAGTCCTTTGGGATGTGAGAATCGCCCTCCTTCCGGGTCATACACAACATCGATTTCGAGGCTTCTAAGGCCCAAATCCAGCTGTTGCGTCAAGGGAATGTGTGTATAGGCCAAGCCTATTGCTTCCGGATTTTGGGATACGATCAAGTCCATCAATGGCTTCTCGATACCGATTTTGTAGCTATTGTGGCTGCCAATAACCTGCATCTGGTTCATTTTAAGCTCCTGAGCTTTTAAGGAGACAAATGACAAGCAAACGGCTACGGTGAAAATAAAGAATTTATGTAAGGGCTTCATAGGCGTTGGGTGAGGTAAAAAAGGTCGAAAGCTTAGGCTCCCGACCTTTAATCAATACTCTACTTTGTTATAAAATTAATAGCCTTCGTTTTGGACTAAAAATCCTTTTTCACTGGAAGCGCCGTCGATGGCTTTCTGCGGAATTGGGAACAATCTTTTGTGCACGTCACTATCGGTCTTACCTGTCCAGCTCTCTTCGTATTTTCCAAAGCGTATCTGATAGGTTCTTCTCAGGCCCTCCCAATACAATTCGAAACCAGTTTCACGGAACAACACCTCCAGATCGATGGAAGTCAAAGCCGCTGGCGTCTGTGCCGGGCGGGCCGTTCTGGAAGTTCTCAGGGTATTCACATCTTCGAGCGCTCCGGCATTGTCACCGTTTCTCAACTTAGCTTCAGCACGCATCAAGTACATTTCACCCAACCGGATCAAAACCACATCCACGCTGCTATATGAACAACAGTTGGTAGCTGTGTGGCTAAACTGGTATTTCGAAAACCTGTAGCCTGTGTTATGCAGACTCCCCTGTTCAGTGAAATCAACATTGAGGTTATGGTCCACGTAACGAATGTTGGCACCGCTGGTTCTTTTGTTGATAACGGGATAGATTCTTACCGTGCCATCGTCGCATTTCAAAATATTGCCTCCAGCATCTTTTCTGGGTCCCCATATGATGCCACGAAGTATGCCTCTGTTTATTTCAAACTTCTCAGCCTCAATGCAATAGTAATGTTCTGAATCATTTTCTGGGGTCACCCCAGTAAGGTCTTTAAGCTCCTCGGGGATAATCGTGTTTTCCATAAAAAAGCGGGCGTCGGCATCGGCAGGATCTTCACTCCCGTAAGCGTCCACCCAATGCTGGAAGAAGTCAGGAGTAGCTGCTACTGCATCGGTGCCTCGTGTGCTTGGAAATTCTGGTCTTGGCACCTGATCGCCGGAAATTGGCCAGTAGGCCCAGCGGCTATGCTCGGTTTCAAGAACGCCTCTTTGGTCAAGTGCAAAAATGAGTTCAGAATTAGTATGGTTGTCATCACTGAACACATCAAAGTATTCGGCAGATAGCGAATGAGACCCGGAAATAACATTGCTGGTATACTGAATCACTTTGTCCATATCCTCTTTTGTAAAGTTAGGTGTGCCATAAGGATCACGGTAAACAGCAGCATTCAGGTATAAACGAGCCAACAAGCCACTCACAGCATCCTTGTTAAGCCTCCCCGGGCCGTTATCGTTATTCATCAGATCCACTACTGACAGCAGCTTGCCTTCTATATAATCGATGGCTTCTTGTCCCCTCAGAATGACAGATACCTGATCCGACCGCTCTTTCTTGAAAACAAGCCCCCAGTTATCAAGCGCCAGCATGTTGAGGTATGCATTCATAGCAACCATCTCATAAAGCGCATCCTGAGCTTGTTGACTACCCTTTTCAGCCTCCGGGCGTAATCTTTCCTCAGCAATAACTGCTCTCGACAGACATAAAGTGATGTACGTCCACGAGTCGCCCACCAGGGCGTTGCTTGGGGTCATTAGATGCTGATGTACTGCGATGAACTTGCCGCCGTCGTACCAATCGGTACCGCCACGGTAAGGAAGAATGGCCTCGTCGGAGGCAACCTCCTGCAGCCCAAAATTAACGGTATGCAACCATACCTGCCGGAGAAGGCCATACACTGGCGCTATCGATCCGCTGACAACTTCCGCCTGGCCTGTTCCGGTCAGGGACTCGTCGAGAATATCTTCCTCTAAAGAGGTACAGCCGAAAAATGTAAGCAAGAATATAGCTACTGGCAGTACTTTGTTAAATCTTATGTTATTCATGTGTATATAATTTATTTCTCAGCGGCCACATGGAATAGCTTTTACCAATGAGAATGAATATTTAGCTTTTCGATCCACTTATTCATTTCCGTTGGGTATGGTATTCCTTATGGCTATTTCATCTGATTTCTTTTTTTGTGTGTTACAAAAGGACCGTCTGTGTCCTTTTTAGAATGTTACATTAAGGCCGATCAGAAATGTTCTTGCCTTAGGATAGGTAAAATAGTCGATCCCAAAAGTTTGAATTCCTCCAGAAGTAGAGCCAGTATTGATTTCAGGGTCATATCCGGAATAATCAGTGATTATGAACAGGTTTTGACCAGTTACTGACAAGCGGATGTTTTGGAATGCATCGCTCAATCCGATTTTGTCTGAGTTCAGGTTGTATGCCAGTGTGGCGTTATTCAACCTCAGGAAAGACCCATTCTCCAAATAGCGTGTGGATACTGTGTTGGCATTTGAAATGGCCTCATTTGGATACTGAACCGCAAAGTCCGTTGTATTATTGGACTTGGTCAATTGCGCCTTGGTGAACAGCGTCATGGCTGTGTGATTATAAATCTTGTTTCCTGCTACGCCATTGAAGTTAAAGCCAAGGTCAAAATCTTTGTACTTGAAGTTAAGGTGATAGGCATAAATGAGTTTTGGAATAGCACTGCCCACCACACTACGGTCGTTATCCAGAGTGGCGTTGTCATTGTTAATATCCTTGAATATGTTCAGCCCATCTTCACCAATGCCTTCAAACTGGAACATGTAGAAAGCGCCTATCGCCTCATTGTTTATATAGCCGTTAATAGTTGCACCAGTTTGGCCAGAGCCCTGGGCCGATCCTGTGGTCAGCACCGTGTAAGGGGAGTCAACCACCTTGTTTTGAATGTAGGTGATATTACCGCCAATATTGTACGAGAAGTCACCACGTGGTCTGCCATTATAGTCCAGTGCTAACTCGATACCATTGTTTTGGATTTTCATGTCACGGATGTTGGTCCAATACGTAGCGGTAGGCTGAACAGGGTCGGCAGGAGTAACTTCCAACAGTATATTCGACGACTCTTTGTTGAAATAGTCTACACTGCCCGACAATTGGCTGTCAAAGATTGTGAAGTCAATGCCTGCATTGATTTGTGTGGATACTTCCCATTGCAGATTAGGATTCGCCAACCGTGTGAAAACAATTCCGTAAGGGTACCCGCCAATGGCAGTCGCATCCGGATCGAGAGGATAAGTATTGAGGCTCTGGCCGCCCGTTATCAACCTATTTTCCGAATAACTGGCCTTGGTGATCTTGGACGGTATCTCCTGGTTGCCCGTTTGACCCCAACTGGTACGCAACTTCAGGTTATTGAAAACTGAGTTGGCCATAAAGTCTTCATTGCTGATGTTCCATCCCAGGGCCAGAGAAGGGAAATAACCATATTTATTGTTCTCACCAAACTTCGAAGATCCATCGGCCCGAAGCGTGGCGGTAAACATATACTTGTCGTCGTAGGTATAGTTAAGTCTTCCGAAGTAAGACTGTAGCTCGTTCTTAACTGCAGAGGCGTCTACTGAAGTAGGATATACTGTTGAACTGGTTTGATCCTGGTACCTGGGCTCGATATTGTTATTGGCAAAGCCCCGGTAAGAAAATTCCCTGTCTTCCAGTAGAAATTTTTGGTAAGAATGTCCCGCCAATAGAGTAAAGTTGTGAACATCCTTGCGCCAATTGTAGTTAAGCGTATTCTCTACCAGCTGATTGGTGTTTCCGCTAATTAGTGTGGATAGTGACCCATCGGAAATATTGGACTCATTTATTACCGAAGTAAACGGCTTGTACTGCTGATCCCTGGTTGTAGCGGAATAGTCAACACCCAGGTTCAGCTTATAAACAAGGCCATCAAGAATCTCTATTGAAGGCGAAATACTGGCCAAAATACGGTTATTGATAGCCTGGTCACTGTATAGTTCATACCTTTTCAGGGGATTTAGGGCATTTGTGATCAATGAGGTAGGCTCACCGTTGGTATAGGCCGGAACAGTGGGGTTCAAATTGAGCATATCACTGATTGTAGAAGTGATACTGGGACGTAGATTTTGCGTATGAGAGGCAGTAAGATTATAGTCTACATTTAGCCTGCCGTTAAGCGCCTTTTGGTTCATATTTAACTTACCCGAATAGCGTTTTAAGTTGCTATTCTTCAGGATGCCTTCCTGATCCTGAAAACCTACCGACGTGTAGTAAGAGAATTTCTCAGTGGCCGCTCCACCAATAGATAAATCGATCTGCTTTGATAGACCTGTTTGAGTCAATTCGTCCTGCCAGTTTGTGTTTCCTCCAAAGTCGTCCAGGGTTCCACCCTCTGCCACTACCTGCTTGCGAAACTCGTCGGCACTGAATACATCAATTTGATTAGACATAGATGACCAGGCTGTTGATGCCGAAAAATTCATTTCAGTTTTTCCGGCTTTCCCTTTCTTAGTGGTTATCACAACAACCCCATTCGACGCCCTTGCGCCATATACCGCTGTAGCACTTGCATCCTTTAGCACGTCGATGCTTTCAATGTCGTTGGGGTTCAGAAAGTTAAGAGGGTTGGTGGCAATGCCCTGAGAGGAATTGTCGAGCAAAAAGCCATCGACTACGTAAAGTGGCTGCGTGCCTGAGCGCAAACTTCCAATACCACGAATAATGACATTCTGCGAAGCACCGGGTTCACCACTGGCAGCAGTTACATTTACACCTGAAACTTTGCCTTGCAAAAGCTGACCGGGGTTTGTAACAACTCCATTGTTAAAATTTTCTCTCTTTAGCGAACTGATGGCACCCGTTACATCAGATTTTTTCTGCGTGCCATAACCAATCACCACAAGCTCTGCCAGTGTTTCGGAGCTCCCAGCCAAAGACACAGAAATCTCCGACTGACCTCCCACTGCCACTTCCTTTGTTTCAGCCCCCACAAAGCTGAAAACCAAAACAGCATTTGCAGACGACACTGTTAGTCTGTAGCTGCCATTCACGTCACTCACAGTTCCGTTGATGGTTCCTTTTTCCAGAATGTTCACTCCAGGCATTGCCGAACCCTCTTCATCTGTTACGCTTCCAGTCACAACTACTCCTGCCTGAAACATATTGCCTCTTGCCAGCAGGTCTTGTGACGGCAGACTGATGAAGAATAACAATCCCACTATCAAAAAGGACTTTACTCCCTTTGCTAGCAGGTGGCGCCCCGCACGGAGCAGCTGGTACAAATTTTTCATAGAAAAGCTTTTAGAAATTATGGATGTATAAATTTTCCTTTACAGCCTTCTCCCGGCTAAAGGAAACCCAAAATAAAAGCGGAACACAATGAGTAAATGAAACTCTCTGTTAAGCTTAGGTTAGTGGTTTACTAAGCTTTTGGAGGTTAGTTAATGAGCATTTAATGTATAGTTCGAACGAACGCATGCAGGAATTTTCGGCCGCTAGTTCTACTATTTCAGAAGAAACTGTTTGCCCTTGAAAAACAAGATGTTATTGCGAATTGCAAATCATCAATGTGGGCTGATAGGTGCTTGTCCTTCTTTGAATGGCGCTTAACGGTTCCATAACCTGACGATAATAAGATCAACGATGTGCCTCACCACCAACCGCCCTTCATCCTATAGAGCAAACCATAACCTGAGCCCTTTCAATTTCAGTAGAGTTCAAATAGATTGACTGTATCAATCAATCCAAAACTATCTCTCATGACTCAAAATGCTTTACTGTTAATAAAACGCTGCCTGGGATTAGTCCTGCTGGCAGCATTTCTAACCACCTCCTACACTCAAGCGCAGGCAATTCCCACACCGGAACAGTTTTTCGGCTTTCAAATGGGTGCCGACCGCAAACTGGCGCACTGGAATGAGCTGGTGAAGTATTATAACCAACTAGGCGAAGCCAGCCCACGCATGAAGGTGGTGAACATGGGTAAAACTACCCTGGGCAACCCTTTTCTTGCGTTGTACATTTCTTCACCGGAAAACCTGGCCAAACTCGACGAGTACAAGGCCATGAACGCCAAACTGAGTGACCCAAGAGGCGTATCACCAAGTGAAATCGACCAGATCATTGCGACCGGGAAGGCTGTGGTGGTGCAGTCGTTCGGGCTTCACTCCAGCGAGGTGGCTGCGTCTCAAACAGCAGCCGAGTTTACCTATGACATGCTTACCCGTACAGACACGGAAATGATGACCATTCTCGATAATGTCATTTCTATCGTCATTCCCTGCTTCAACCCTGATGGGGAGATCATGATCACCGAATGGTACCGCAAGTATGTCGGCACAGAATACGAAGGCAACAGCATGCCCTACCTCTACCATCATTATATCGGGCACGACAATAACCGGGATGCCTACATGCAAAACACTATTGAATCTGTTTACGGTGCCGACATTATTTTCAGGCAATGGATGCCGCAAGCGTATGTCGATCATCACCAAATGGGGGCTTATGGTGCCAGGATCTATGTGCCGCCTTATGCAGAGCCCATCCGCCCCGACGGCGATCCCCTGGTGTGGAGAGAGATGTCGTGGTACGGCGCACACATTGCTTACAAAGAGGAAGAGAACAACAAGTCGGGTGTGGTGAATGCGGCGATTTACTCAGGTTGGGGCCATTTTGGCTTTCACTGGATCACGCCCTTCCACAATATCGCCGGTATGCTTACGGAATCAGCCAGTGCCAGACTAGCTACTCCTTTGTTCGTGCATCCCGATCAGTTGGAAGGCAGCATTCACGGCATGCCGAAGTACGAAGCACAAACCTCCTTCCCTAATCCATGGCCAGGCGGATGGTGGCGGGTGCGTGACATTGTAGAGCAGCAGAAGATTGCCGCTTTGGCTATTGCAGACATTGCAGGCCGCAACAGGGAAACGGTTTTAAAAAATGCTTACCTGAAAGCTTCCAGACAAACGCAACGTGGTGCTGAAGGCGAAGTAAAAGCCTACATCATTCCAGCAGAGCAGCACGACGCCCTTACGGCCAATAAGCTGGTAAATGTGCTCCTGGGTCAGGGTGTGGAAGTGAAGAGAATTGACTCGCAGTTGATTCACGAGGGTAAAGTGTATGGCGCCGGTTCTTATGTGGTCAGCATGGCACAACCTAAGCAGGGCGTGGTTCGCTGGTTGCTGGGCCGTACGTTTTACCCTGATAATGAATACACCCGTGACCGTAATAATGACCCCATCAGGCCCTACGATATGTCAACAGACAATGTCGCCGAGTACATGGGTGTTCGGGTAGATCCGGTGCAGACGGCTTTAACAGGCAACTATCCAAAGGTCACTGAAAAGGTAGCACCTAAAGGCACTGTGTATAAAGGAAGCAAAGGATACGTATTGTCGGGCGCTCACAACGATAGCTTCACAGCACTTAACCTGCTGTGGGACAACAAAGTAAAAGTAAGCAGAGTAACAAAAGCAGGCAGTGGGCTCCAACCTGGCGACTTCGTGGTGACCTCAGTAGCTGCCGACGTCGCCAGCAGTATCTCCGCTCAAACCGGTGTGGACTTCAAGCCATTAGAAGCAGACGTTACTGCTATTAGCCAACCGATGACACGTCAGCGCATTGCACTATTTCAGCGCTATATGGGCGGCAATATGGATGAAGGCTGGACAAGGCTGTTGCTGGAGAATTTCAAATTTCCTTATACCACCTTGATGGACAAAGAGATTCTTGCCGGTGAACTCAATAAGAAATACGACGTGATTGTGTTGCCTGACGACGCCATGTCGGCGATGACGGGCGAAGGCGGTGGTGGCCGGAACCGGGCGGAAGACTTTCCGCCCGAATACAGAAGTGGTTTTGGGCAAAAAGGCGTGGATGCCCTAAAGGCGTTTGTTGAAAACGGGGGAACTCTGATAACCTTCGGTAGCGCAGGTGACTTGCCTATCGAAAAATTCAAGCTACCGATTCGCAATGTGGTGAAAGATGTGGCCAGTCAGGAGTTCTGGTCGCCTGGCTCTACCCTTCGGATGAACTTCGACAATTCGAATCCACTGGCCTACGGCATGCCTGATTCAGGTTATGGGTTGTTTGTTGGCAACAACGATGTGTATGAGGTAGTGCGCTCCGACGTTGGCCATACCATAGACCGGATCATCACCTATCCAAAAAGAGACATTCTGCAAAGCGGCTGGCTGCTGGGAGAAGACGTTATTGCTGAGAAGGCTGCCATGGTTTCCGTTGGTTTGGGCCGGGGAAAGGTAGTGATGATAGGTTTCCGTCCACAGCTTAGAGTTCAAACGCATGGGACATTTAAATTGGTGTTTAACTCACTGGTATTAAGTAAGTAAAAATATAAATATTAAAGCAAAAGTTAAGACGTAAGGTATGTGCCTTGCGTCTTTTTTCTGGCTGCTTACTGTCAGCTGTTCAGATCATGAGATAGGTTCTGCAAAGGTTTTTCGTAAGCTTAGGCCACACTGTAGTAATCACTTAGCGCTATCTTTGGCTCCAACAGCGCCATGCGCCCAACAATGAAAACGATCTTCCACGACTCCCACTTCCTTGACTTCCATACCCACACTATGAGGCAGGCAGATCGTGTCGATGTGATGGAGATAGTGTCTTTGCACCTGGGCCAAGATAAGCCGCATAAATACTTCACAGTGGGTCTGCACCCCTGGTGGGCAGAGCAGCCGGCGACGGTTGACCAAAGAAAGGAATTGGAAAGATTGCTGACCGACAGCCATTGCCTTGCTATGGGCGAAATGGGACTGGACAACCTGAAGGGGCCGGAGATAGAAGTTCAAATGGACATCCTCAGAAGCCAGTTGAAGGTCGCTGATGAAATGAAGAAACCGGTCATTATCCATTGCGTTAGGGCCTTTGGTCAGCTCAGTGAAATCAAGAAAGAGTTTCCTGGCATCGAGAAATGGTGTGTGCATGGCTATGGCCGTCATGCTACACTGGCAAAGCAGCTGATCGATCAGGGTTTTTACCTGTCGCTTATGCCTGGCCTCCCTCCTGCTAAATACATGGCACTGTTTGAGTCTTTGCCACACGACCGCCTATTTTTGGAAACGGATAGCATGCCTGACATCAGCATTATTGATGTGTATGAAACTGTGGCTGGATTGATTGAAATAGAGATGCCTGAACTTCAGCGACAGATGAACAGCAACGCTAGAACTTTTTTTGAATATGAGTGACTGGTTAGAAAGAACCGAGCTATTGATCGGTAAGGAAGCATTGGCGAAGCTAAGCAATGCGCATGTGCTGGTGGTGGGATTGGGTGGTGTAGGGAGCTATGCTGCCGAAACACTGGTGCGGGCTGGCTTGGGCAACATTACCATCATTGATGGTGACGACGTAGACCCTACCAATAAGAACAGGCAGCTTCAGGCATTGAACTCCACTGTCGGCAAACAGAAGGCTTTTGTACTCAGAGATCGTTTTCTGGACATTAATCCTGACCTGCAGGTCCAGGTAGTCGACAACTTCATGGAGCCGGATGTCATGCACGATTTTCTGTTGAAGAATCATTTCGACTTTGCCATGGACTGTATAGACAGCATCGTTCCGAAGATGTCGATGATATTGACATTGAAACGAATGAAGCTCAAATTCATTTCGTCCATGGGTGCCGGCGGCAAGCTGGATCCATCCAAAATACGACTCGCTGATATCAGCAAAACCCGGGAGTGCAAGTTTGCGCAGCAGGTGAGAAAGAATCTGAAAGGCAAAGGCGTAACCAAAGGCGTGTTGTGTGTTTATTCGGAAGAAGTGCAGCCTGCACATTCTCTAAAGCTTACCGACGGCAGCAAATACAAAAAGTCGTTTTATGGCACCATTTCCTATATGCCGGCCATGTTCGGCATGACCATGGCGGCTGAAGTGATCAGGCGACTGACGGTTTAGAGGGCGACGATGAGTAAAGAGGTCGCTCTGTCCGCTTGCACAGAGCGACCTCTTTACTCCAGAAGTTCCCCGATCTTCGTACCTTAGCCACCCAAGCAGAACGATAAGAAATGAAGGTATTATTCATCGGAGGAACAGGAAACATCAGCACAGCCACCAGCAAATTGGCTGTATCCAGAGGTATCGATTTGTACTTACTAAACCGGGGCAAAAGCACCCTGAAAGTGCCCGGAGCGAATTCTATTGTGGGTGACATCAATGGGCCTGAAAAGTTGGAAGCAGCGCTGGCCGGTCATCAGTGGGATGTGGTGGTGAACTGGATAGCCTTCACCAAAGAGGAAATAGAGCGAGACATCAAGCTATTTGCCGGTAAAACCAAACAGTATATTTTCATCAGCTCCGCCTCTGCCTACCAGAAACCAGCCACCCACTATCTGATCACGGAATCCACTCCCCTTTTCAATCCTTTCTGGCAGTACTCAAGGGACAAAATCGCCTGCGAAGATGCGTTGATGTCGGCCTACAGAAACGACGGGTTCCCTATGACTATCGTTCGCCCTTCGCACACTTACGACACAGTGATACCAGTGGCCCTTGGCGGCTGGACAGAATACAATATTGTGGACAGGCTGCGCAAAGGCAAAAAGATCGTAGTGCATGGCGACGGCACCTCCCTGTGGACGCTCACTCATTCTGACGACTTTGCGGTCGGGTTCGTTGGTCTGCTGGGCCATCCAAAAGCGATTGGTCATGCGTTTCACATCACCTCCGATGATGTGCTGAGCTGGAACCAGGTTTACGAAGGACTGGCAGATGCAGTGGGCGTTGCGCCGAACATCGTGCACATCCCATCCGACTTTATCTGCCAGCACTGGCCAGATCAAACTGGCAACCTGCTGGGGGACAAGGCGCATAGTGCCGTGTTCGACAATACGAAGATCAAAACCTATGTGCCGGAGTTCAAGGCCGTTATTCCCTTCCATCAAGGCATCCGCCGGACGCTGGCCTGGCTTGAGGCAGATGCTTCCAGGCAGGTGGTCAACCCCGAGACGGAAAAGCAACTGGATGAGCTGATTGAGGCATACATGGCAAAGTCATGAGGTCGCTTTGTGAAAACCCGCAGGTGCTACCGGCTCAGCCAAGTTGTCGGCACGGCCACTAGCCACCCCTGCAAGGGCCGTCAGACAACGAGTATTTCACTGAGAAGTTTCCTCTAGCTCCCGGGAGTCCGACAGCTTCTGTCTTCCGTCTCTCTTCCAACCCTTCCGGCGGCTGACGGCCCCACCGCAATGGACCGACTTGCCGTACCGACGCCTCCCAGAGATGTCCTTCGATCTTCCAACTCCGGTCTCCTCCAAGCTTCTGCTATTTAATCTGGCGGCCGACGGTTTCCTTCGCACTTCCCTTCGCTACCTTACCGACGCCTCCCAGAGTCCTCCCGTCTTCCAACTTTCTCCCCCCCTCTACCAAATCCTGATCCTCTCATCTACCGGCTTGTAGTTCTTATCGCCCGGCTGCACATTAAAGGCCTCATAAAACGGCGTGAAGTTCATCAGCGGCCCGTTTACCCGCCACATGGCTGGTGAATGTGAATTGGTGTTCACATAGGTGCGCAAAAACTCATCACGGGTTTTCACTCTCCAAATCCTGGCAATAGACAAAAAGAAGCGCTGATCCGGGGTAAAGCCATCAATTTTGGTGGTGTCTTGCCCCTGCTCAGTTAGTTTAAAGGCGTCGTAGGCAATGGCTATACCCCCGTTGTCTGCTGTGTTCTCGCCCACAGTCATCGCACCTTTGATATGCACACTGTCCAGCACCGTAAATGAGCTGTAGCGATCGATCACCTGCTGGGTCTTCGCTCTGAACTTCTCAAAATCCTCATCCGTCCACCAGTTCTTAACGTTGCCATCCTTGTCGTACTGCGCACCCTGATCGTCGAAGGCGTGGGTCAGCTCATGACCTATCACCATTCCGATGCCGCCATAGTTGACAGCATCATCGGCATTCACATCGAAATAGGGATACTGAAGAATGCCTGCTGGGAAAACAATTTCATTAAAAGAAGGTCTGTAGTAAGCAGTAACTGTTGACGGTGATGGCCCCCATTCATGCCGGTAGGGTGCTTTGTTTAGTTTCCCCAATTGATACTGATAGTCGTCTTTTCTTAAAGCTATTACGTTCTCAAAGTATTTATCCCTCTCCATTTGAACATCGTACTCCCTCCAAATGTCCGGATAGCCCAGTTTTTTGGTAATGGCATTCAGCTTTTCCTTAGCTTTCACTTTGGTACTGTCGCTCATCCAATCGAGCTGAGTAATCCTGTTTTCAAATGCCTTCTGCAAATTGTTTACCAGCTCAGACACCCTTTTTTTAGCATCTTCTCCAAAATACCTCTTTACATACAACTGGCCCAGTGCAAAACCCATTTGTCTGTCAACAACATTGGCAATCACCTGCGCTCTTGGCTTTTCGGTAGCCTGGCCCGACAATGCTTTATTGTACTCGAAAGACGCATCTTCAAAAGGTTTACTCAGTATCTGATCGTATGATGTGATAGAGCTAGCCCTGAGGTACACCTTCCAGTCGCTGATTGATACAGTGCCAAGCATGGCATTCAGCTTATCAAAATAGGCCGGTTGCCTGATGTCTACGGAGTCGGTATCCAAACCAAGGCGCTCAAGCAAGGCCACCCATCCGATATTTGGCTGCTGCTTCTGAAGTTCGGCTACGGCCATTTTGTGGTAGTTTTCCTTCACATTTCGGCGTTCAACCCTCGTTTTGTGCGATGTAGCCAGCTGCTTTTCAATGTCGTAAACAAGGTCAGCCTTTTTGGCCGCTGCATCAGGAGCGTCGCCCGTCAGTTCAAACAATCTGGCTATATAGCCTCTGTAGGCACTTTGAATACCGAGAGAAGAGGAATCAGTCTTGAAATAGTAGTCTCTGTCAGGTAAGCCGATGCCTGACTGGCCAAAATGGGCAATATTGATGCTGCTATTGGCGTCGTCAGGAGAAATGCCAAAGCTGATGATGGAATTATCGTCTACTTTTGCTTCTTCAGCTACGAATATCATGAGCGAGGCCAGGTCGGTAATAGCATCGATGCTGGCAAGCACAGGCTTAATTGGTTCATATCCACGCTGATTGATAGCGGCAGTGTCCATGCCGGAGGCGAAAAAGTCTCCGACTTGCTGTTCAATGCTTCCAGCAGGATTTTCACTTGCCGACACTTCTTCCAGAATACTTTGTAGCAGTTTTTTCTGAGGAATATTCAGGAAGCTATAGGAGCCCACACCTGATTGATCGTCAGCAATTCTTGCTGTGTCGTACCAAATGCCGTTCACGTAGTTGAAGAAGTTGTCGCCAGGTTTGATGGAAGGATCAAGTCCTGCCACATCCACATATTGTCTTGGTGGTGCACTTTGCTTTTGCTCTTTACAGGCAAACACAAAAAGGGCCAATACAACGCAGTAAAGTATTCTGTTCATAGGTTTGGTTAGTTTTTCGGAAGTTAGAAAGAATTCTATGCGGGACATTGCACTATTCCGTTAGTGGAAAGCATCTCATGGATTTCGTACAATTAGCAACCTCAATAAAAGCCAGCCAGCGGCATGTGCGCTGCGGCAAATGTCTATTTGATAGCAAACCTCACTTACTTACTCATAAATATTTGAGTAATTTCAGCCCATGTCGGCAAATGATATTGTATTGGTTATTGTAAGCGGCCTGGGAGTGATACACGGGTTGTTCTTGTCGATATTTCTGTGGATTTACACCAAAGGAAATACTCTGTCTAACAAGCTGTTGAGCTTGTTGCTGATTGTTCTCTCGTTCAGAGTTGGTAAATCCGTCTTCCTGGAATTTGCTGAGCAACTAGATATCAAGCTGATCTTCACTGGATTAGGCACAATCATGGCCATTGGTCCGCTCTTCTATCTGTTTGCGCAATCTTGCGTTCGGAAAGCAAAGCCATTCAACAATCTAAACTTGACCCATTTCATTCCGGCCGTCGCTGGCGTTTGTTTTGGCCTATGGCTCACGGAACCGGATCTTGAGACACTTCCCATGTGGGTATTTGTCACTCTTTTTCTAATCTACTATCTGCATTTCATCATCTACCTTGTCATCAGCCTCCATTACACACGAAAGCATAGATCGGAGCTTAATCAGGATGTGTACAAACTGTTGTGCTTGCTTTTTTATGCCTTATTGGCCATTTGGGTTGCCTACGTATTGAACCTTTTCGACGACACCGTTCCTTACATTGTTGGACCTGTGCTATACTCCGTTGTGGCTTATGTGGTGAGTTTTGAAGTGATCCGTCAAGGATACCTGGACAAGATCGACCAGACAAAGTACAAGACAACGCCAGCTTCTGAGGAGCAGATAGATCAATTGTTCCATAGGGCTTTGAAAGTCGTTGTGGAAGAGGCGCAGTACGCAAACCCGGAGCTCTCTTTGAAGTCACTAAGCGAAGCAGTGCATGCCAGCCCTCAAATGCTTTCCATGGTCATTAATCAAAAGAGCCAAAAAAATTTCAATAGCTTCGTCAACACCTATCGAATTCAGGAAGCCACCCGACTGTTGCAGGACTCCCGGTACAATAATCTGACCATTGCAGCCATCGCTTTTGAAGTAGGGTTTAATAGCATCTCAAGCTTTAATACCGCTTTCAAGAATCAAACAGGACAAACCCCTCAGACTTACCGTAAGCAGTTAACGAAATGATAGTTTAATCTATCGAAATGGTCATTTCGAAAGCTATTGACCTGGCATAGGTTCACATTTGCCTCAAACAATTATGAAAATGCTATGTCAAAAAAGAAAACAATTATCAAATGGGCTGCCTTGGTGGTCGGGGGATTGATCATCACCCTGGTTTCATTCGGATACTGGTTCCTGAGTCTGCTCCCGGCCCCGGTTGTATCAAAAGAAGTTCTGCGGCAAACACAACCTGAAAACCTCCCCTACCTGGTCGAAGGTAAAGCTCCGAACCGGGGAAAAATTTTAGCAGTCGTTACCAGCACTGCGGTGATGGGTAACAGCGAAAAACCGACAGGTTATGAATTAACAGAGTTGGCAAGAGCCTACTATGTTTTTCAGGCAAATGGGTTTGAGGTTGAGATAGCCAGCCCATTGGGAGGGACACCGCCGGTAGTGATAGATGCCGACGACATGCGGGAATACGACTACGCATTTCTAAATGATGAGGTAGCACAAAACAAGGTAACCAACAGTTTAGCGATGCAAGATGTAAAGCCAGACGACTACCAGGCGGTATTCTTTGTGGGCGGCAAAGGCGCTATGTTCGATTTCCCAAAGAATACACATATCCAATCTCTCGTCCTTGGGTATTATGAATCTGGAAAAGTGATTGGAGCCGTTTGCCATGGCCCGGCAGCCTTTGTTAACGTCACACTAGGTAACGGTGAGCCATTGATTGCCAACAAAACAATAAGCAGTTTCACCAATGAGGAAGAGCTCTTGTTGATACCGGATGCCAGAGATATCTTCCCATTCCTTCTTCAGGATAAGCTAATGGAGAAAGGGGCCAATTTTAATGAGGGCAGCATGTACCTGAACCAGGTGAGCAGCAATGGAAATTTAATAACTGGGCAAAATCCCTGGTCTACATGGAGCACAGCGGAAAGCGTCGTGGAACAACTCGGCTACACACCTAAGCGGAGGGAAATAACTACGGAAGAAAACAGTGTCGCCATTTTACAAGCCTACGAAACCGGGGGCTACGACAAGGCGAAGGAAACACTGAGCAACTACTGTAGTTCCAACATCAATGCCATTGACAGAGAGCTCCTGGCTGTGCATAGCATAGTGGCAGCTATGCAGTTCGATCTTCTTAAGGCAATCGAGCTAATACAACTTCTATCATTTAGTAGTGATGCTGTAATCAACACATCAATATAAATAAACAGGGTCTTGCCAAAACCGTCATTTCCCTATTCTATTCAAAATCAAGCGCAAAGTCGCTACTGAAGACTGGTTTAAACAATTTTCTCTTGCTTATTCATTAGCTCCTTTGCGCTTATAGTAGTATATTCAATGTCATAGCGTCTGCAATGATGGTGTCCTTCTTAAGTTGCCGTCCGGGACATCATGGGGTTTCTATACTTGGAAGCCCTGACTTGCGGACCTTCAACCAACTAGCGGAAAGAAAATGCTAATAGGGATGGTGAGCGCTCTCTTCAGGGTGAAAGATACGGTGCCAGTGAAATTCTCTCAGGCAGCGACAGAGGTATGGCCTTCCACCAGAAGCACTATCCCAACAAAACTCATTAATCCATCACACTTCTTTGAATAGCCGGTCCCTCATATCGACAGCTGAAGCAGGGTCGCTTGACGATGAAGTGCTTTGGGGGCAATTCAAAGCAGGTAACGAACTGGCATTTTCTGTGCTGTACAAGCGGCATGTGAACAGGCTCTTCAACTATGGAATGCACAACTGTCGTGACAGAGAGTTGGTCAAAGACTGCCTCCAGGAGCTTTTCGCCAGGCTGTGGAGCAAAAGGGAAACCCTGGGAGTAGCTGGTTCGGTGAATTACTACCTGTTCAAATCCTTCCGCCGACTGCTCATCAGCCGGATCATGGCCAACCGGAAATTTACTCTCCCGTTTCAAGGCAACCCCGACAGCATGTTCGAATTCATTCCATCCACCGAAGAATCGATGATTGCCGGGGAAACAAAAAAGCAACAGATTGAACTGCTGAAGCTAAGCTTTGATGCCCTGACGAAACGGCAACGGGAAGCCATTTTTCTCAAGTTTTTCAACGAGTTAAGCTATCATGAAGTCTCCTCTATTATGGAGGTGCATGTGGATTCCGTCTACAACCTGATATCAAAAGCACTGACAGTGTTGAAGAAAAAACTGAAGAATAATCCCTCCTTCTGAGTTCCTTTCGGGCTTTTCTTGCGTGATAAAAAATTATTTCAAAAAAAATGATGAGAAACAGACGATGCTCTTCTCTTCTAAGTATTAAATAAGTTTCCAGTGAAAGACTATTACCACTTTTCGGCGAACGACTTCGCAATGGACGATTCCTTTCGAACCTGGGTTTGGAAACCCAACGACGAAAGCAATGCCTTTTGGAGGGAATGGATCGCAAAACATCCGGACAAAGCTACCGACGTTGAAGAAGCTATTGCTCTGCTGAAAAAGCTCGACTTTCCGGCGTATGCGCTTTCTGATTCGGAAGTATCAGGGCTTTGGAACAAAATAAAAAACGATCCTCATCATGCTGCAGGAGTCATCCAGGCCGAACCACGCCGTCGACGATGGTTGTGGTCTGCTGCGGCTGTAGTGGCCCTGGTAGCCATCGGGCTGTCAGTAGTTTTTATCGTCAATCGGAACGCCACCTTTCGCTACGAGACTGCTTACGGCGAAACCAAGCAAATACTACTCCCGGATAGCTCTTCAGTGGTTCTGAATGCTAATTCGAGCATTGAGTTCAGAAACGACTGGGAGGAAAAGGAACTGAGAGAAGTTTGGCTGGACGGGGAAGCATTTTTCGAAGTGGTGCACACCCGCAGCCACCAGCCATTCAGGGTTAAAGTGGCAGACGGGGTAGCAGTAGAAGTACTTGGCACCAGCTTTAATGTATATCACCGTAAGGCCGACACCAAGGTGGTACTCAACACCGGTCAAATTGCACTCAGTTTTCCGGGGGAAAACAAAGAAGAAAAAATCTTGATGCAACCAGGTGAATTGGTGGAGTATAAAAATAAGCAATTCAGCAAACGCCAGGTAAACACAGAGGTTTATGCTGCGTGGACGGATAAAAGGGTGATCCTTGATAAAACCTCGCTGGCTGAAATGATAGAAATGGCGAGCAACAACTTCGGAGTGACCATCCGTGTCGAGACGGAGTCGATGCTTGAGCAAACTGTGTCAGGGTCAATGCCTGTGGGAGATTCAGAAAGCTTCGTGCTTCAGGTCGCCAAGGTTTTTCAGCTGAAAGTAGAAAAGAAAAAAGACTACTACCTATTAAAGAATTGATAATACCGACTTAAAAAATGATAACACCTACATTAAACTACTATGAGAAAGCTTTATCTGATTGTTTTTATTACCTGTGTGATGGCGCATCAGGCTGCGTCACAGTACCAGCAAGCGCTTGCTTCTGCCTTTAACCCGCAATCGATTGCGGATGTCAAGAATGAGACTATTTTACTTGAAAAAGGCTTAGAACAGCTTGAAAAAAAGTTCAATGTGTCAATTGCCTATCGAGATGAATGGGTGAAAGGCAAGAAAGTGCAGGCACCGTCGTCTGACAAACGAAACGTGGAGGAAGCACTTGGTGAGCTCTTGAGAGAAACAGAGCTCTACTATGAAAAGGCAGGATCTGGATTCTACGTGATATCCTTAAAAAACCTCCAGAATTCAGGACTCTCGGAATCTGCGTCGGCATCGAGGGCCCCTGACCTGTCAGCCGGCGTGACCTCTCCTACCGCCAACCTCAATTTTAAGGCCTACTCCAAATCAGGCCGGAAGCAAAAACGGGAAAGCGAGCCTGATTTCACGGTAAGCGGTACCGTAAAAGATGAAAACGGAAACGGGTTTCCGGGTGTGAACGTCATCCTGAAAGGATCTTCCACCGGCACATCTACTGACGCCACTGGAAAGTATTCACTTTCGGTGCCTGATGAGAATACCGTTTTGGTTTTTTCTGCTATTGGTTATGCCACGCAGGAAGTGACCGTGGGAGCAAGAAGTGTAATTGACATTTCCCTGCAACTGGACGTCAAGTCACTGGAGACGGTGGTAGTAACAGCCCTCGGTTTGGAAAGGTCAGCGAAAAGCCTGGGCTATGCCACATCCACAATTAACTCTGATGAGCTTTCAATCAACAGAACGCCCAACATGATGAACGCATTGACCGGAAAGGTTGCTGGTGTGAGCATCTCCGGTCTTGGAACAGGCCCTGCAGGCACGTCAAAAATCCGCATCCGTGGCCAGTCCTCTATTTCCGGCCAAAACAACCCTCTCATCGTCGTCAACGGTGTGCCAATTGACAATACAAACTTTGGTTCCAATCCTGGCAATGCAGGATCCGATAGTTCAATTGGCGTAAGAGGCGGTGGAAACACGTCCGACGGTGGAGATGGACTCTCCAGCATCAACCCGGATGATATTGAAAGCATGACCGTGTTGAAAGGAGCTGCCGCTTCGGCACTTTATGGTTCTCGTGCCAAGGATGGAGTTATCATGATTACCACCAAATCAAGAGGAGCTGCCAAAGGCCTCGGCGTTACCTACAACATGAACTACACCAACGATACACCCCTCGACTTCACCGACTACCAATACGAATACGGCCAGGGTGAAAACGGTGTCCGCCCAACAACAGCCAACCCCACATCGGGTCAGTGGTCTTTTGGTGAGAAATTCCAGCCAGGCATGACCCATGTGTTGTTTGACGGACTAACTGTACCGTATGAGCCGCAGAGAGGGAGGCTCAAAGATTTCTATCGCAACGGCCAAAACCTGACCAACACGGTATCTCTGGCTGCGAACTCCGATAGAGGTGGCCTCAACCTGTCGTTTGCCAACATGAACAGCCAGGGAATAGTACCCAATAACACCTACGAAAGAAAAACAATTAATCTGGGTTTTGGCTACGACCTGTCAGACAAGCTGAGCTTTAAGGGAAACATCAACTACTCCAACGAGTATAACAAAAACCCTCCAAACGTTGGCCAGCAAGACAACACCATCCCCACCTCACTGATGGCAATGTCAAATTCGATGCCTCTTGATGTGTTGAATGCCAACAGGTACGATGCAGATGGAAATGAATTCGTATACTCACGTTTTAGAAACAGAACAAATCCATATTTCGTATTATCAGATCAGTTTCAGAACATCCGCCGTGACAGAGTATTCGGTAATATTTCTGTCAAATACGACATCACGAACTGGCTCTTTGTGCAAGGACGTGTTGGTCAGGACTACTGGTCTCGTGACCAGGAATACAACAACTTTCCCACGGGTCAGGCTTCACGTGCTACAGCCCCAGCTGGCTTTGTCAATGGCTTGTACACACAGGATTCACGCAGGTTTAGAGAGATCAATTCCGACTTCCTGATTTCCGGAACAAAAGAATTTGGGGACATCGGGGTTAATATCACCGCTGGTGGTAACCAGATGTACCGGCGGTCAGACCTTAACAGCGTACAAGTGACCGACTTTGTTGTAAGAGGGCTTTACACTGTTCAAAACGGCCGGGCCAAGGATCCACTTTACGACTTGTCTGAGAGAGGGGTGAATTCGCTGTACGGGTCTGCCGAGGTAAACTACAAACGTTTTGTTTACCTGAATGCAACACTACGGAACGACTGGTTTTCCACGCTGTCTGAAGCGAACAGAAGCATAGTCTACCCATCAGTATCTGCTAGTTATGTGTTTTCTGAATCCTTTGACGCACCCGGTTGGCTGAACTTTGGTAAGTTCAGGGCTGCTTATGCAAGAGTGGGTAGCGACACCGACGTGCCCCCCTATTCCAACGTCTTATTCTATGGAGTTAACTCCAACCTGGCATTGAACCCTGCAGGTGCTGGGCAGCCAGTTGGTGGTTCAAACGGCAGCACCGTGCCCAACCCGAACCTAAGGCCTATGGAAATAGCCGAAACCGAGCTGGGCATCGAACTGAAAATGTTCAACAACCGGGTTGGGTTGGATCTTGCAGTTTACAAAAAGATCACCACCGACCAGATCGTTTCTGCTCAAATATCCGATGCATCCGGTTTTGTGGATTCCCGCATCAACAGCGGCCAAAGTCAAAACAAGGGTATTGAAATGTTACTCAATTTCAGTCCTATACGGACAAGTGACTTCTCCTGGGACTTCACCTTTAATGGGGCCTACAATATTACCAAGGTACTCAGCCTGCTCACCGACACGCCTGGCGAACGAATTACCGTAGGTACACACGTATTCAATGGCGAACTGAGACAAATAGTGGGTGAAGAAATGGGGCAGATTGCCGGCTTTGGCTACAGAAGGGATGATAGCGGTCGCCAGATATTTGGAACGAATGGCCTGCCCCTGAGAACCCTGGAGTTAGTCAATTTTGGCAGCGCACTTCCAAAATGGGTTGGCGGCTTCAACAATGCCTTTAATTACAAGGGAGTTAGCGTTTCTTTCCTCATCGATTTCAAGTTGGGAAACAAGATGCTATCTGGCACCAACTTCAATGCCTACCGTCATGGTCTTCACAAGGCTACACTTGAAGGCAGAGAGAACGGTGTTGTGGGCGATGGCGTTGACATCGACGGCAACGTGAATGCTGTGGTGGCACCGGTGCAGTCGTATTGGGAAATAGTGCGGTCGCAGGCACTTATTGAGCCTGTGGTGTACAATGGCGGCTACTGGAAGGTCCGCCAAATAACTGCTGGATATGATTTTACCAGGTTCTTTGAGCCCAGCTCATTTATCAAAGGTTTGAGACTCAACCTGGTCGCCAACAACGTGTTTCTGCTGAAAAAATGGGTGGACAACATTGACCCCGAAAGCTTTGGTTACAGTTCCGACAATTTGGTTGGCATGGAATCGCCAGGTCTTCTCACTACCCGAAGCATGGGTTTCAACCTAAATGTTAAATTTTAATCAGCCCTATCATGAAAAATATTAATAGACTCTTTCTAATGGTTTTTTCGCTTGTCTTCATCACCTCGTGTGACAAAGACTTTGACGAAATGAACGTGAGCAAAACAGCTGCTACAGCCATCGATCCTGCTTTTATACTGAACAGGGCCGTTCTCAACTCTTCCTTTCAAACTGCACAGCTTGTGTATGAGATTGGAATTGTACAACAAATAATTAGCCCCAACTCTGGTGTACTTACAGGAGCCAATTACAATCAGGACAACCGTGCGTCTACTCAGGGCAACTGGCAAAACTACTACAGAAACGTGATTCGGAACACAAAGGACGTGATTGCCCAAGCCAGCGGAGACCCTGCCAGAGCCAACCTTGTGAGCATGGCAAGAATTCTGCAGGCTAACGCCTTCATGGTGCTCACCGACACGTACGGTAATATCCCCTATTCTGAAGGCGGAGATGGCTACAACACGCAAATTTTCTTTCCTTCCTACGATACACAGGAGTCCATTTATCCGAAGATCATCCAGGAGCTACAGGAAGCATCTGCCGCACTAAGCGCCAGCGGCAGAGTGGAGAGGGCCGATGTGCTTTTTGGTGGAGATGTAGAAAAATGGAGAAAATTTGGTTATTCACTGATGCTTAGAGCTGGCATGAGGCTCAGTGAAGTTTCACCTGCCACAGCGCAATCCACTGTTGCAGCAGCATTCAACGGCGGGGTGATCCTTACCAATGACAACAATGCGTTTATCAGGCATGACGCCAACTACGCCAACCCCATGGGGAATACACTGAACTCTACTGAGGCAGCTAACTTCTACCTGGCAAAACCGTTTGTGGATGCCTTGCAATCTACAAACGACCCTCGCCTGTCGGCCATAGCCATTCGTTATGTAGGTGCCACTTCAGGGCCCACGCAGGTGGTTGAGGTGGGCTCGAAAGCCGCAGCAGATCAGATCGGTATGCCATTAGGCCATGACAACGGAACCGTGACCGGAGCAGCTGAAGCTGACGGACTGGCCAGCTTTTATGATTACAGCCAGGTTGACCGTCGCCGGATGGCTAAATTAGGTTCTCCGGCATTTCTGGCAACGGCAGCACAGACTAATCTGCTACTCGCAGAAGCCAGGGTCAGGGGTTGGATTACGTCGGGCACGGCAGCCCAGTACTTTGCTGCTGGCATTAGTGCACATATGGATCAACTGGCTACCTTTGATGCCGCTTCGGCAGTGGCCGCTACCGACAGAGACAGCTACGTGGCAGCAAATCCGTTGGGTGCTGGTACAGAACTGGAGCAAATTAACACGCAATACTGGATTGCTTCGTTCTTGAACGGGCCAGAGGCATTTGCCAACTTCAGGCGGAGTGGTTTCCCAGCGTTGTCACCGAATCCTTTTCCGGGAAGAGAAGTGACATTCATCAACCGCCTCACCTACCCTAACTCAGAGATTTCGGTAAACACCGAGCAAGTCAATGCAGCCATTGCTGCTCAGGGGGCCGATGACCTTGAAACCAAGGTATGGTGGGATAAATAAAAATAGGCGGGTTGTGAGAGGTTGGATGGAAACACCTCTTACAACCCAACTATTTTGGTTCGTTTGTAAGTGCCAAAAACTGAGGGTGGTAAATCAAAACATGTGGCACTCCTCATAATCTTGTAAAATAGTTGCTGGTACCTGCACGAAGAGGTGCAGTTGAGTAAGTTCCCAAAGAACACTACCGGCTACTGTCATGTATTCCAATTTCCAATGAATTGCTCCAAAAGATCATCCAAATAAAAAACAAACCCCATGAAAAACGTACTACAGGAAATTATCCAAAAGAACAAGCAGCGGGAGAGAGAAGCTGCACTGGTACGCCAGGCTGAAATTGACAACGCAGAAACTCCTGACAACAGGCGTAGCTTTCTAAAGAAAACTGCCCTGGGAGGTTTGTCGCTCGCCGGTTTGATGAGTTTGTCCTTTGAGGACAGCATGGCACAAACCACCTCCAAAGTCCAGAAGGCGTCTGCTCCCTCGGACCTTAAAATCACTGACATGCGCTATTGCCTTACGGGCGTAATGGGTGGCACTGCCATCATTCGGATTGATACCAATCAGGGTATTTACGGCCTTGGCGAAGTGCGAGATGCTGCTGATCCCCGCTATGCTTTGATGCTTAAGAGCAGAATACTGGGAGAAAACCCGTGCAACGTAGAACGGGTGTTTAAGATCATCAAGCAGTTTGGAGGACAGGGGCGTCAGGCAGGCGGCGTGTGTGCAGTAGAAATGGCGCTCTGGGATCTATGCGGCAAGGCCTACAATGTTCCCGCCTGGCAGCTGCTGGGTGGGCGGTATCGGGATACTGTTCGAATTTATGCCGACACGCCTGAGTCGCCGGACCTGGAAGTTTTCAAGGAAAGGGTGAAGTACCGCACCGTTGAACAGGGTTATACCTGGCTGAAAATGGACGTTTCCATTAACGTACTTAGAGATATTCCAGGTACGTTGGTCAACCAGGCCTTTTGGAGGTCGAACGGTTCTCAGTTTTCAGGTGATTTTATGTCGTACGCAAATGCCAGGCATCCATTTACTGGCATCCAGGTAACGGAAAAGGGGTTCGAAATACTGGCCCAACGGGTGGCCGACGTACGTGCCGTGGTGGGAGACGAAATTCCAATGTCGACCGATCATTATGGCCATTTCGACCTGAACAATATGATTCGGCTGGGTAAATCCCTGGAAAAATACCGACTGGCCTGGCTTGAAGATATGGTGCCCTGGCAATATACCGAGCAGCACAAAACGATCACCGACGCTTTGGAAACGCCAACTACCACTGGTGAAGACATCTATCTGCTGGAAAATTGCAAGCCACTGATCGACGTCCACGCCGTGGACATCATCCACCCTGACCTTGCCTCTTCAGGCGGCCTGCTTGAGACCAAACGGATAGGCGATTATGCCGAAGAAAAGGGCATCGCCATGGCCATGCACCAGGCTGGCACGCCAGTCTCATTTATGGCCAACGTACACTGCGCAGCGGCTACTCAAAACTTTTTGGCGCTGGAGCACCATTCCGTTGACCTGCCATGGTGGGAAGGCATGGTGAAAACCACAGACGGAAGAAAGCTGATTGACAAAGGCTTTGCCCCCGTTCCTCTCAGCGCACCAGGGCTGGGGATTGAATTGGTGGACGACGTAGTAAAACAGCACCTTGATGCCCGTGATACCTCCTACTTCGCTCCGACCATGGAATGGGATGCGAAGCGCTCTCATGACAGGACATGGAGTTAATGGGCTGGTACAATAGTAATCGTACAGGCACCAATTTCACCACACAAAAAAAACTGCACAGCGATCCTGTGCAGTTTTTTTAAGAGCCATTCGAATGGAGACCTACACCGAGGCCACCAACTCTTTTTCAATGACCTCTTTCAACGTATGCTTGGGTAAAGCACCAGCCTGCATCATCGGCTGTTTTGTCATGGGTATAAAGAGCATGCTGGGAATGCTTCGTATTTGGAAAACGGCCGCCAGCTCCTGCTCTACCTCGGTGTCAACTTTGTAGATGGTCACCTCAGGGTGCTCGTTGGAAAGTTCTTCAAGCACCGGTGCTACCATTTTGCAGGGCCCACACCAGTCGGCGTAGAAGTCGATAATAGCAGGTTTCTCCCCCTTGTATTTCCACTCCTTTTCGGTGGTATAGTCGAAAACATCGTCTTTGAATTGTTGTGTAGTCAATTTGACAGTTGCCATGGTTGCTTGTTTTAAGTTTCTACAAAAGTACTAGTTCTTCTAATCGAATTTTGTGACACATGTCACCTAAGCCGAAGAAGCAGAGTCAACATCATAAAACCTGTTTCCGTTCAGCAAGGGAGGATGAGGCATTCTCTTATTACCCGCTATTTAAACGTCACACCAAGTCGCAAATAAAAGCACACTGTCCGATATCTTCACCGATCTGGCATGCACGTTCCCCTTGAAACTGACTTTTCACCCACCTTTCTAGGAAAACACTTCAATCAGCCACAAGGCACTAAGGCCCAAAGCATAGCATATAACGACTTTGCGGTTTGCGCCAGCAAACTTGCGCCTTTGCGTGACATATAAATCCATTAAAACGAACAACAAGATCTTCACTGACTTGTCAAACTTGCCGGTTTTGCATGCAATCCGATCTCCCGACTCCTTTCTGAACATCCGAGCGTCTGAATATCCGAATGTCTTCTTTCTCCCGACTCCTTTCTGAACAACCAAGCGTCTGAATATCCGAATGTCTTCTTTCTCCCACTTCTCACCTTTTTCAAAAAACTCCCCCCTCCTTTTGCATTTCCAAAAAACCTTTCCTACCATTGTACCGTACTAGTGAAGTAATACAGTAAATCACATACAATGATTGACATCAAGAAACTTAACTTTAACTATGGCAACAAGCGCCGACCGCTGTTTCGGGAGCTCGATTGCCAGATCAACGCAGGCAGCATCGTTGGCTTGCTGGGCAAGAACGGCGCCGGCAAAACCACCTTGCTCAAGCTAATGATCGGATTGCTGTTCCCCGACGGTGGCACAGTCACCGTGAACAATTACGAGCCTGGAAAACGCCAGCCCTCTTTTCTTGAGGACATGTTTTTCGTATCGGAGGAGTTCTACCTACCCGGAATCTCCATTGCCAATTTCATCAAAGCCAATGCGGATTTCTATCCCAGGTTTGATGGTGCCCTGCTCCAAAGGCTGCTGAAAGACTTTGAGCTTCCTGAAACCGAAAGCCTACAGAAGCTCTCCTACGGCCAAAAGAAGAAGTTTCTGATCTGCTTCGCACTTTCTACAAAATGCAGGCTGCTGGTGTTTGACGAACCTACCAACGGGCTCGACATACCCTCTAAAGCCATCTTTCGCAGGATACTGGCGGGAGCTTTGGATGAAGACCAGCTCGTTATTATTTCCACGCACCAGGTAAAAGACGTGGAAAACCTGATTGATCGCATCATCATGCTCGACACTGGCCAGTTTATCATGCAGAAAGACCTTTTCGATATTTCGTCACGGCTTCATTTTTCCAACAGCTCGACAGCTGAAGGAGATGACATACTTTACAGCGAAATGGTGCCAGGTGGCTACAAAGTGATTACTTCTCAAGCAAATGGCAGCTCGTCTGTAGACATTGAATTATTGTTTAACGCCATTTTGAATGGCAATGAAAAATTGAAAAGCTATGTCCAGTAATACATTTAACAGCCGTCGTTTCCTGCTGCTGTGCAGGCAGCACTTTGTTCATAACAACAAACTGCTGGGCTTTTCCGCTGGGGCTTATGTTGGTGTGGTGTTTATCCTGCTTTCGTTCGTTCAGGCCAGCGAGGGGCTTCGACCTCATGATCTGGACAATTTCAGGGGATTCCTTATAGGGTTCGTGATAGTGTTTGGGCTACTCTATGTGGGCTATTCATTTCCGGCCTTTCGTTCGAAAGAAAGCACAATGAACTACCTGTTGGTGCCTGCCTCGCTGACCGAAAAATTCGTCTTCGAATTGATCACCAGAATTGGCCTCATGTTACTGGCACTTCCGTTGTTGTTTTGGATCACTTTTAACCTGCAGGGATACTTCTTCACACTGTTCACAGAATTTTCCTTCGACCCTATCGGCATTCAACAACTGGTTGCAGTGGAAATGCCAAATGGGATTGATTCCGTCGGTTGGTTCATTGTGATGATCACGGGCATGGGCTTGCTGCTGTTTGTGGTTCCGTTCACCGGTGCTGCCATGTTTTCAAAGCAGCCCCTGGTCAAAACACTTTTCTCGGTGGCTGTCATCGTCATTTTCTACTCTACGGTCATTTATCTGGTAGCAGAACCGTTGGGTCTCAATCAATATCACCCTGACCCTGAAGAAGGGATGTGGCTCGTGCCAACAAGTGAGCGTGCTGCTTTCCGCTTCTTCGCCATAGCCGTGATCATTGCCAATGCGGTCATGCTATTTGTGGCCTACAGGAAACTTAAAGAAAGGGAGGTGTAGTATGGAATTTCAAAACGGTAAAAGCATTTTTCTGCAGATCGCAGACACCATCACCGACAAGGTGGTGAGTGGTGAGTTTCCTGCTGGGGAGAAGATTCCCTCCGTGCGGGAGCTGGCGGCAGAAATGGGTGTCAACCCCAATACGATCATGAGAACTTATAGTGAATTACAAGCCATGGACATCATCGAAAACCAAAGAGGCATTGGGTACTTTGTGAACAAAGACGCTCAAAAGATTATTCTCGAAAGTAAGAAGCAGGAGTTCTTCAGCAAGGTACTCCCCGACTTCCTGCGCCATGCGGCCATGCTTGGCATTACGTCAAGCGAATTGAAAAAACACATTGAAACTTTAAAATGACCACCATGAAGCTCAGCAATAAGATACTTATCGGGTTCTTCGGATTCATCCTCATTTATATGATGGCAGCGTTCACCGAGATCCGTGTTCGGGGATACAAAAGAGATTTGAGTGGTACGGAAGTGCAAGTTGAAAAAGCACCCCTTGGCAACGTCGGGTACATTGTGCTGTCAGACTCGGAACTCAGGGTAACCATAAGCTCGTCGAACGAGCCGCACATAGAAGTAAAAAGCATTGATGGTAGTTTTCTATCGAGTCTCAATTACGAGATGACAGGAGACACTTTGCACCTCAAAATCAACGAAATTATCAGTGGCAAGCCGGTTCAGGTGACTGTCTTTGTGACCGAAAATACATTCAGAGGGTTGCAAGCCACCAGGGCATCGGCCAGTATAACGAAGTTTAGTCAGCCGACGCTGTCAATTACTCAGTCCGGGGGCAGCATCAGAATGGATGGAGATGTCAATGTAACGAGCCTGAGCATAGCAGCGTCAGACAATGCGAACCTGGATGCAAGTGGTTTGAGCGTGAACTCGCTATCAGTGCAAATGGACGACTCGAAAGTAATGATCTGGTCACCGGTTGTGCAGCTTCGTGGTAGTATACTTAATGATTCTTTTTTAAGGATTGACGGGGTCGACGACATACAATTCACCAAAGACAAAAGCAGCAAAATACAGATCCAGGACTAAGGAAGGGCTGTGTATCACAATTTGAATTCGTATTCCAGACAACCAAGCTTGTAATCTCAGAAAGAAAACAAGCACCTATTGTAAGTATACTGTAGCTGATGAACATTGAAATAAGAGGGCTTTCAAAAATCTATCCCAACGGACATGCAGCCATTCGCAATGTCGACCTCGACATAGGCAGCGGCATGTTTGGTCTGCTGGGACCCAACGGCGCTGGCAAGTCCAGCTTCATGCGCACGCTGGTGACTTTGCAAAGTGCTACCTCAGGGTCTATACTCATTGAGGGAATGGACATCAACGAGCACCGCCAAAAGATCAGGGCGATGATCGGCTACCTCCCCCAGGATTTTACGTTTTTCTCCAAGCTGAAGACCTGGGAATTTCTTGACTACGCCGCCCGGCTGGCGACCAACCTGAAAAAGAAAGACCGGCTGATCAAGGTAGACCACCTGTTGGACCAGGTGGGTCTGCTGGATGTGCGGGAGCGCATGGCCAACAAGCTCTCCGGTGGTATGAAGCGCCGGTTGGGCATTGCCCAGGCATTGATTGGCGACCCCAAGCTGCTGGTGATTGACGAGCCCACCACAGGCCTTGACCCTGAGGAGCGGATTCGCTTCAGAAACATCCTGTCCGACCTCAGCCAGAAGGACGTTACGATCATCCTTTCTACCCACATTGTGGGCGACATCAGCAGCACCTGCCACAACATGGCCATGCTCAACAAAGGGGAAGTGGCCTTCAAAGGCTCACCGGAAGGCATGATTGAGCAGGTGCGTGGCCACGTGTGGCAGGTAACACTCGGGGACGAAGAGTTTACGGAGATCAAAAACAAGTATTCGGTCGTGTCTACCATACCCGTGGAGGGCCAATGGGAGGCACAGCTCATCGCTACCGATCAACCGCATCCAAAGGCAAAAACGGTGAACCCCAATCTGGAGCACGCCTACGTCTATTTTATGGAAAATCAATTGGGCGTTTCGCTGGTATGAGTGCTGTATCGAACATACTGACCATTGCCCGTTACGAGTCCAAAGTGGTTTGGCGCAACTGGTTTTTCCGAATCGTGTCGCTGGCTGGCATCGGCTTCGTATTCATTTTTAACCTGGCGGTTTTCTCTGAAGTGGACACCCCCCGACGGTTTGAGCTTTCCAATGGCTGGATGATGCCCTACGCCACCATGGCCATGATCAGCATTGCGCAGGTTGCGGCCGTGGTTTTCCTGGCCACCGGTCTGATCAAAAAAGACAAGAAACTCGATACCAACGAGGTATTCTTCGCCCGGCCGATTTCCAACCTTGATTATGTGCTGGGCAAAGCACTGGCCCTGTTCAACCTTTTCTTCTGGCTGAACCTGGTGCTTTTGTGTATCCCGTTGATCATCAACCTCACCAACCCTAACACTACTTTCAATCCGCTGGCCTTTGCCGTTTATCCCTTGTTGATAAGCTTGCCGACGGTCGTTTTCTGCACTGGCATTGCCTTTCTGTTTGTTACCATTTTGCGCAACCAGCCCATCACCATCGTGCTGCTGCTGGGGCTGTCAGCTGTAGAGCTCATCTACTATTTCGATAAGTTCTCCTACATCTTCGACTTCATGGCCTTCAGGCTGCCCATGTTTGCCTCAGAGATCACCGGCTTTGCTCACCTTGACCTGGCCCTGTGGCAAAGGTCGTTCTACCTGGTGGCCGGCGTGGCTTCCCTGTTCCTGACTGCCTTCTTCCTTGATCGCCTCGCCAGCCACAAAACAACCAAGCTGGTGACAGGCTTCATCGGCGTGTTATTGGTGGGTGTTTCGTCGTTTATCATGGTTCACCTGCTCGACATGCGGCAAACACCGATCGCTCTCAGGCAAGACATGATTGCGGTGAACGGGCAATGGGCTGAAGTACCTAACATCGACATTCTCACACACCACATCCAACTTGAGCAGGTTGAAAACAGGATTGTGTCCTCTTCCACCCTAACAGTGAAGAACAACCACGGAGAGCCGTTGACCAGCTTCTACTTCACACTGAACCCTGGCCTGGACATTAGCAGCTTCACAGTGAATGATCGCAGCGTGGAGTTTGAGAGGCATTTGCAGGTGGTGTCGGCCGGCAGTGGCATCATCATACAGCCCGGTGAAGAAGCCAAAGTGAAAATAGACTACCAGGGCACAATATGGGAGTCGGTGGCCCACCTCGAAGTGGGTCAGGACCGATACGAAACGCCAAAGGACTACCTGATGTTTTCCCTGCCGAAGAAGTATGCCTTCCTGCAACCCGACTATGTACTGCTGACTACGGACGTGCTATGGTACCCTGACACTCAGATTGGCTATAGCCGGGAGTCGCCCAGGAAGGAAAGAACGGCATTTGTCGATTTTGCGCTGGAAGTGAAAACCAATGAAGGCCTGATGCCCGTTTCACAGGGCCAGGTGACGCAAGACGGCAGTGTTTTCCGGTTTAAGCCCGAATACCCTCTTCCGCAGCTTTCGCTGGCCATTGGTGCCTACGAAAAAAAGGAGCTCACTGTTGACAGCGTGACCTACGCAGTCTATCACTACCCCGACGGCAATTATACGTCGGAACACCTCGGCCAGCTGACCGACACGCTCAGCTTACTCATCCGTGACATCGTGAATGAATATGAGTATGGGCAAAAGATCACCTACCCTTTTCGGAGGCTGCAGTTTGTGGAAACGCCCGTCCTGTTCACTGCCTATAACAAAATCTACGAAAGCCAGCAGGCCTATCTGCAGCCAGAAACCGTGTACTGGCCGGAAGAAGGAGGCGATATTAGGGAATTTGATTTCAGGAGGCAGCTAAAGGACATGGACGAGCAAGCCAAACGGGACAACCAGGTGCTGAGCGACAAGGAAAAACAAGCCAATGTCTTCAACGATTTGATAAAAAAGGTCTTTACCAAGCAGTCGGGTACTGTGTGGTTCTATGGTGGCCGTGACGAAGATCAGCCTGATTATTCGCTTTTCCCCCATTTGTACAGCTATAATTCCGGCGTTGTGAGCAGCGACTGGCCATTGCTCAACCGAAGCATTTCCAGCTTCCTGCGAAAAGACCTGCAGGCCGAGAATGACTATTCCCGAAACATGAATGGCATCTCTTTCGAAGAGGAATGCAACGAGCTGCTGCGAAAGTCGATGATCAACGACATCCTGACCAACGAAACGGACTTCAACAAAATCAGCAAATCAATTTCGCTGAAGGGGCAATACCTGTTTGCTTACCTGGGACAGCTGCTGGGCCAGGAGGAATTCAAGGGGTTTGTGCAGAACTGGGTCAACAGTCACCGGCATCAGCTGACCAACTATGAAGATTTCAGGGCAGCGCTACAGCAACACTTTGGCCTCGACATTGACCCGGTCATCAGGCAGGTATTTTTCAGCACCGCACAACCAGCGTTTGAAATAGCCGATGTTCAGAAGTTTGAGGTGCTCGACGGCGACAGAAAACGCTATCAGGTACTGCTGGACATAAAAAATACGGGTGACAACGACGGAGTGATTGAGGTAAAGTTCAATGCAGATGACAGTGGAAACGACAATCAATTTTCCCGACGAAGGGAGAGTCAGCAGGTAAAAGAGGATGTGCAGGGCTACCTCTCCGTCATCAAAGTAGGCGAAGCAAAACAATTGGGCTTTGTGCTGGATGAGAAGCCTGACAAAATAACGATTAATACCCTCATTTCGAGGAATATTCCTTCGGTGATCACCATGTCCACAGGCATATTCAGTCCCCGCAAGCTGACCACACTCTTTGAAGGTGAAAGAGTGTTACCGCCTGCCGTGGCCACCAGCCAAAGCGAGGTGATCGTCGACAACGAGGATTCGGGGTTCAACACCTTTAGCCCCGTGGAACCTACCTACCTGAGGGCCTATCTAGACAGCAAAAGCCCCTCTGATCAGAAATACTTTGGCAACTGGCACCGCTCCCGTTCGAAATGGAGGGCCACCACGGGCTCCAATTTCTATGGCAAGTCTGTCCGGTCAGCCCATTTCACAAGGGCAGGCGGCGGCGACAAACTGGCCACCTGGGAGGTCTCGCTGCAAGACGAAGGGTTCTACGACGTGTATGTATACATGATGGGCAAGAACCAGAATGAGTTCAACGGGCGGGACGACAACAACAAACAGTTTGACTACAACTATACCATCCAACATAGCGACGGCAGCGACGACATCAAATTCAATATTTCGAAAGCGGAGTCGGGCTGGAACTACCTCGGCTCCTACTACTTCAGCACCACAGGCGGAAAGGTGGTGCTTTCAGACGACTGTGAGCTGGGAACCGTGTATGCCGACGCCGTGAAATGGGTGAAACAATAAACGATATGAGCTTTAAAAGACAAACCAAAGCGAATGCTATGAAACCAAACGCCTTCCACCGGCCACTCCTCATACTTGGGGCGATAGTGGCAGCCATCGTGCTGAATCTGCTGATGGTATCGGGTGCTTTTGCCCAGCAAGTGCTCACGCTGGAAGAGGCCATTCAGATAGCGCAAACCAGCAGTCCGGATATCAAGAAATCCCGGCTCAACCTGTACAGCAACCGAAAAAGCCTCGATGCCCAGCGGCTGGCAATGAAGTCGAGGTTTGGGCTGGACGTGACGCCCTTCGATTATAACCGGACTAGGCTGTTCAACGACCTGGTTTCCCGGTGGAACACCAACGAGGATTATAACTCCTTTGCTAACTTTTCGGTTTCTCAGCCCATCTCTGCTACCGATGGCACTGTTTCCCTTATCAATAGGTTTGGTTACAGAGATAACTATTCTGAATTTCAAGATGTTAGAACAAAGACCTACAGTAATAATTTATACTTACAGGTAGACCAACCCATTTTCACTTACAACAGAAACAAGCTGCAGACACGGGAATTGGAGCTCAACCTGGAGAATGCACAAATCAGCAATGCCCTTCAGCTGCTCACGCTGGAGCGAAACGTCACCCAGACTTTCTATTCCTTCTACCAAAGTCAGAACAGCCTGGAGATTTCCAAAGCAGAACTGGAAAATCAGGAGATCAGCTACGAAATCACTAAAAACAAAGTAGACGCCGACCTGCTTGCCATGGAAGAGCTGTACCAGGCAGAGCTCAACCTGGCCACCTCCCGCTCAACGCTGGAAAACAATCAGGTAACACTTGACAATGCAGCGGACGACCTGAAACTGCTGCTGGGCATTGGCCTCGATGAGGAGATCGCCGTACAGGTGGACATCAAGTTTGTGACCCGGGAGGTTGACCTCAACCAAGCCATTGAGATGGGCTTGCGCAACCGGGTGGAGCTGAGGCAGCGCACCATCGACATTGAACGCTCACAGTTTGAACTCACCAGAACCAAATCACTGAACGAATTCAAGGGTGCCGTGGCCTTGTCGATGGGGATCTTTGGCGACAACATCAATGCCCCGCAGGTATACGATTCGCCAACAGTCAACCCAAGGGTAGCAATATCATTCAGCATCCCAATTTGGGACTGGGGCGAAAACAAGGCACGCATGGAAGCCAGCAACGCCAACCTCGATATCACCAAAATAGACCTGCAAAACCAGAAGAACGATATCATTATCAATATCAGAAAGACGTACCGGAGCCTGCAGAACCTGGAAAACCAGATAGAAATAGCTCAGCAAAACGTAAAGAATGCGCAGCTGACTTACGAGATCAACCTGGAGCGCTACCGCAATGGCGACCTGACAAGCATCGACCTCAACCGCTTTCAGAGCCAGCTGTCGGACAAGAAAAGTGCCTTGGCCAGCGCACTCATCAACTATAAAATTGAGTTGCTGAACATGAAGATTCTGTCGCTCTACGATTTTGAGAATCAGCAGCCAGTAATTCCTAATTCTAATTAAGAACCACAAGTGACCATGCAACAGATAGAATATAAAAACGGATTTCAAGATAGGAACGGAATGGTCGACGGGGCATTCCATACACCCACCGTCCGCCGTCATCCTGAGCCATTTCAGCCCCGGACACTGCGGTTGGGGAAATGGCGTGAGGATCCCCCGGCAGGAGATTCCTACCCTCCGGGACGGGCCTTTGCTGCCCGCTACCCTATGCTAAAGGCTCTGAATGACGGTGGGGCATGGAAGGCCCCCACTGCCATCATCAAGCGGAAGTACTTAAAAAATGCCATCCTCGCACTTGCCATGCTCGTCACCCTCGCTTCCTGCAACAACGAGGAGTCCAATATCCAAACCGAGATCAAGATTCCTGTTTCGGTCACCATCATCAAACCACAGTCCATCTCCCGGTTCATCGAAACCACAGGTACCGTGTATTCCTCGAAAGAAGGAAGCATCAAATCGGAGTTGACTGGCTTGTACAGGCTTCAGACCAATCCCGCCA
>TARA_R110001606_G_scaffold3565_1_pt1 | contig 93111 bp, 107 predicted proteins | sample TARA_R110001606 | Tara Oceans TARA_R110001606 (sample SAMEA4398315) | marine metagenome | biome: Polar Biome; feature: [SRF] surface water layer (ENVO:00010504); material: water (ENVO:00002006), including particulate matter (ENVO:01000060) such as... | depth 5 m
CGCGGCCTATGATCGCTACGGCCATGCTGCATTCACCAACGGTGGCGGCAATAACGCCGGCGGCGGCGGTGGTTTTGGGGGCGCAGCCTTCAACGATATCGGTGATATTTTTGAGACTATTTTTGGCGGCGGGGGCGGCGGCGGTTTTGGCGGCCAGCAGCAACAACGCGGCCCGGCTCGTGGTGCTGACCTGCGCTATGACATGGAAATCACTCTTGAAGATGCCTATCACGGAAAACATACCGAAATAGAAATTGATGTATCGGTTGGTTGCGACGAGTGCGACGGCTCCGGTGCAGAACCAGGTACCGGCGTACAGCGCTGCGGCACCTGTCAGGGCCACGGGAAAGTCCGTGCCCAGCAAGGCTTTTTCGTCGTCGAACGGACCTGTACCAGTTGTCAGGGCCGTGGCGAGGTTATCGAAAGCCCCTGTCACGTCTGTTATGGCGAGGGCAGGGTAGACAAGCCGCAGACTCTGGAAGTCGATATCCCTGCAGGTGTTGATACCGGCACGCGGATACGTCTGTCCGGAAAGGGCGAAGCAGGCGCACGCGGCGCTCCTGCTGGCGATCTCTATATTTTCATTCACCTGATCCGGCACAATATTTTTGAGCGCGAAGGAACTACCCTGTTCACTCGCGCACCGATCAGCTTCACCTTGGCTGCTTTGGGTGGTGAAATCACCATTCCCGGGCTCGATGGCGAGAAACATGCCATCCGCATTCCGGCTGGAATCCAGAGCGGCAAGCAAATCCATCAGCGCGGTGCCGGCATGCCGGTCCTGCGCGGACGCGGCAATGGTGATATGGTGGTCCAGATCGAGGTCGAAACGCCAACCAGGCTGTCAAAACAGCAACGGCAAATCCTGCGTGATTTTCAGGAAACCGAAACCGGTGACGAAACACCCAATTCGACCGGCTTTTTCGGAAAACTGAAAGACGCCTGGGAAGATCTGACCGAATAAGTCGCGTCGTCCGCCGCAATGGCAGTGGGGTTTCGAGACTTTCTAGTCGGAAACCGCGCTATATCTGTCGTTTTTCTGTTCCTGCAGCGAGGCGAAATGCTTTTCTGCTTCGTGATTCGAGGCAAAAATATCGCGTGTTTGTTGCATTATGGTTTCGACATTCTCGAAACCGGACTTGGTCAGATACAAATTGTCGCAGGCAATATTGAAGGATTGCTCGACCGTCTGATCATGAGCGCAAATGATATCGTCGGCCAAAAGGACCTTCAAATATCGCATGACCTGACGATGGTTAAGATCGAGGTTTCTGGAAATTCCATTGGCATCCACCGGAAGGCCATTCGTTTCATGGCTATATAACAACAATATTATGTCCCAGAACTTGCTGGCGAAATATTGTTCGTTAAATAATTTACTTCTGTTTTTCCGGATGCTAACTATTTGATCAATATCAATTTTCATATTGATAAAAATAGATGAGATATTAATTCGAATTCATAAGTCATAATATTCAATTCAACTTTTTTGGGAGATTTGTTTTGCGGCTCCTCTATGGGGCATGCCGTTTGAACACACGTCACGCTACTGCGTGACACATGTTTCGGGCCAATCGCCGGTTTTGGGCATTTATGGCACATTTATCCTATCCCGCAATTTCACTTCGGCTATAGTCAACTCGTCGTAATGTTATGTTCGAGGGCTAATGATCAGGATTTGAGCCGTATTTGAGTGAACATTCCGGCTAGAAATGTGTGGCTAGAGCGTGATATTTCAATGGGATCCGGTAAAAAACGGGAATTCGGTCTATGCCGAGCTGAATGATCTGTCTGATCAATTGATGGCCAACGGCGTGGCCGCCATATCATATCACATTACCCCGCCATTTTATTCCCAGGTATCAAAACGTTCGTCGGTGTTCCATTCCGGATATCCGGAAGACATAGTGGCCGCTTATCTGGATCCGGATTTTATGGAATCCGATCCCATTCCCGATCATGTCATGTCTGTTGGTCATGTGATGACGTGGCAGGAGGCAGTTGCCGATCAAAAACTGACAGGAAAACAACGGCATTTTTTGAAAGTTGCGATCGAGAAGGGCTTTATAGATGGTGTGGCGGTGCCGCTTTTCGGTCCGAAGAGCAGAAACTCCTATCTATCGATGAATTTCGGCAAAACCATCGATTCAAGCGATGAAGAAATTGTCAGACCCTTGGTTAGCATTGCCCAGTCCTGCCACAGAAGAATTTGTTCGATCATCAACGAGACAGGCGACGCAGCAGCGACACTTTCTGAACGGGAAAGCGAGGTCTTATACTGGATCTCTCGCGGCAAATCGAATGGAGATATGGCGACCATATTGGCCATTTCCGAAGCGACAGTAGACACTTATATCCGGCGCCTGTTCAAGAAGCTTGATGTCCATGACCGTATATCTGCCGTAATCGTCGGGCTCAGCAGTTCTCTGATAAAATTGCGGTGAATGCTGCTTTTTCGGCATTGAGAGACCGGGGCTCAGGCCCGACCAGAAGAATGCCAGGCCACCGGTGACGCGTTGATCTGCTATAAATTTGCGATGGCTTCAGGTTCGAGCGAAATAGTAAGCGGGTCAGGAAGGGACCAGCCAACCCGACCCGCTTGATTGATGTCCGGAAGCCTGTGTCATAGCTGCATCGAACTGGACTATGTGGGGATAGTGCCAATCCGAATTGGAATGTTTCCGCCAAATCATCAATCAGAGTTAGGAACGGCCAGAATCTGGATCGATTAACCGCTGGTGCGGTAATTATTTCACCAGGTGCCTTGGCTGCAAGCATGGAGGTCCTGACGGCCGGGAAACAAGGTCTCCCGGCGCGGTCGGATCAACCCGACGACTATGCAGAATATGCCGTGATTGATGGTCGAGGGCGCAATTTACGCAGAAAATGCGTTGGCGGCTTCGACTGTGTTCATGAAATCGCGGAACAGAAGCCATTTTTCGTCGGCTACGGTGATGACATGGACGAAGTCTGACTCGATCTCTCGTCCGGTAGAGCGCGCGGTGAGGCGGAGATGGCCGGTGACGACAACCTTGTCGCCCTCGCAGATGAACTCCTCCGGATCAAACTGGTGAATATCAACCGAGGACAATACCGTTTCGAAAAAGCTGCGCGCCTGTTCGAGGCCGTTATAGGTTCCGGCGTAGGGAATGACTTCGGGTCCGTAAAATTCGATCCGGATATCGCGGTGCAGCCATTCAACAATTGCATCAACGTCGGCAGCGCCAAAGGCGGCGAAGACATTCCTGGTTACATCAATCGGAGCGATCATGGGTGTTTTTCCTTATATTTTCTAACCGTTGGCATCAGAAATTGAACCGTAGGTCGACGCCATAGGTAGCCGGTGTGCCGAGCGGCCCGACAAATTCCGCGCCGTAGACGGTGCCGGTGAGGATCTGGTTGGTGAAATAGGTCTCGCCGGTCAGATTGTCGCCGAACAGACGGACGCTCCACTTGTCATCAGCGCTGGTGAAGCCGAGGCTGGCGCGGAGCAAGCCATAGCTTTCCTGCGACGCGGCATCGATGTTGAACACGGTGAAATAGATTTTGCTCTGCCAGTGATATTCGGCGCGGGCGGTAATCTTGCCGCTGTCACCGACCGGCTGTTCGACCTGACCGGCGATGCTGAACTTCCAGCGCGGGGCGCGCGGCAGGCGAAGACCGTCAAGATCGCGGACAAATGTCCCTGGATCCTGGGTAAGCGGGGCAGGGCGCAGGGCTTCGGTCAGCTGGCCCTCGGTAAATTGCGCGTCGACATAGGTCAGTGCGCCTTCCAGCCGGAAGAAGTCAGTGGGACGAGCCACGGTCTCTACTTCAAAGCCGCGTACCCGTGCCTTGCCGACATTGCGGATGATCGGCTGGTTGCCGACGCTGTCCTGTGCCTGCAGGTTGGTATAATCATACCAGAAGGCCGAGGCGTTGAGCATCAGGGCGCGGTCGAGCAACTCGCTGCGCGCGCCGATTTCATAGGACCAGATTTTCTCCGGTTCGAACGGATCGCGCTGGCTGCTGCCGATATTATAGCCGCCACTCTTGAAGCCGCGCTGGATGGAGGCGTAGAGCATCACGTCGTCGCTCGGTTTGAAATCGATGCCGAGCTTGGGCGTAAATGCGCTGAAGGTCGTCGGCCCGTTGACCGGAGCGATGACGAAACCGAACGGATCGGGCTGCGCAGCATCGCGGTCGTCGGTGATCGCATTGGGAAAGAAGATCGTGTTCGGCGCGATGCGGATGTCCGGGAGCATCACCAGATCGAAATTCTGCCGTCCGTCGCGCCGCTCTTCGCTATAGCGACCGCCCAGCCGGACGGTGACCCGGTCCGAGACTTCCCATTGCGTGTCGAGATAGGCGGCCCAGGCCCTGGTCTCCTGTTCGCCGCTGAGATGCAACTCACAGCACAGGTCGCTGTCGGGGAAGACCACAGGGAAGGGCGGCAGGACGCCGGCAGCCTGCAGGTCCGTGAAGCCCTGGATCAGGATCGGCTCCCAGAAATTGCCGAAAATATCATTGTCGATGATATTGCGTTCTTCAAAATAATAAGCACCGGCAATCCATGAGAAGGGTTTGTCGGTGGGCGAGCTCAGTTGCACTTCGCCGCTCCACTGCCAATGATCTTCCTCGCGCCCGACATAATTGACATAGGCGTCGGACAGATCGAACTCGTTCTGCGAGACCGGATTTGTGTCGCGGTAGCTGCCGATGACTTTCAGATTATAGTCGGCAATATCCCAGTCGAGCGTTGCACCGAGGCCCCAATTCTCGACCTTGTTGAAATAGGGGACATCGGCAAAAATATCGCGGGAAGCGGCCTCTGAAACACGGCCGGCATTTTTCATTCCGAAATAGGGCAGGGTTTGTGATCCCTCCCGCGTCCCGTACCAGCCGGGAATTTCGTCGGCATAGCCTGCGCTCGCGTAGTAATAGGCGTTGGCCTTGTCGTCTGCGTGATAATAGTCGCCGTTGAGGGTCAGCGTTGCATCGGGCGACAGATCAGCCTCCACCGTAAGCCGGATGGAATAATCCTCCTTGTCTTCCACCCGCTCGGTGCTGTCATCGGGTCTGGTCACCGTCGCGTAGCCGTCCCGATCCTCCCATTGAAAGGCCAGGCGTGCGCGGATCGCATCGTTGATCGGTCCGCTCAAGGCGCCGGAGACGGGAAAGCGATCATAATTGCCGACCGTTAGCTGGAGATTGCCCTCGAGTATATCGGAAGGGCGATTGGTCACGATATTGACCGCTCCGCCGGTGGCGTTGCGGCCGTAAAGCGTGCCCTGCGGCCCGCGCAGCACCTCGATGCGCTCGATATCGAAAAATTGCGGGCCGATCGCGGCGGGGCGGCTGATATAGACGCCATCGATATAGGTCGCGGTCGAGCTGTCGGTGCCGGCGATGATTGTCGGCGTGCCGATGCCGCGGATGAAGATAGATGTATCACCCTGATAGGTGGATATCTGGACACCGGGCGCGATGGCGCCGACTTGTTCGATCGAGGTGATTGACCGGTTGGCAAGCTCATCGCCACCGAAGGCGGTGATCGACAAAGGCGCGTCCCGGATCGATTCCGAGCGGCGATTGGCGGTTACAATGATGACATCGCTATTGCTTTCCTGCGTTCCCTCACTTGCATTTTGCTGAGCGTGAAGTGGCGCTGGTACCGCCATGATGGCGAGCAGGCTGGCTGTTGTCAGCACCGCTGTCTTGTTGTTTCGAATGTTCATGTCTTCCTCCCTCTTTCGGTGATTTTGCTCACCGTTGTTTTTGAATATTTTCTGTCGCTAATTCCGGGCGCGAAATATCACCGGGTTGCTGTGCAGGCCGTGGTTGAGCAGGCTGACATCCTGCCAGACCGCTTCGCCTGCGCGTTCAATCTGCTTATATCGTTCGCGTAGCATGCGTGCGGTGGACTCGGCTTCCAGCTGCGCCAGCGGCGCGCCGAGACAGCGATGGATGCCATAGCCGAAGCTCATATGGCGATTGGCGTTCTTGCGGTTCAGCCGGAACTCGTAAGGTTCGGGAAAGGCGTCCGGATCATAATTGGCCGCGCCAAAAAAGCAGGCGACCCAATCACCGCGCTTGATATCGGCATTGCCTATCGTGATGTCGCGGGTCGCGACGCGGAACAGCCGCTGTGGCGGGCCGTGAAAGCGCAGGGTTTCCTTGTAGATCGCGTCAAACTGCGTCGGGTCCTCCATGAAGCCCTGCCAGATGTCGTTGAAGTCGGCGAACACGGCGATCAGATTGCCGAGATAGAACGAAGTCGTCTCGGCCCCGGCGACGGTGGCGGTCATGCAGAAGCGGACGATTTCCTCGAAGGACAGGCTGTCGCCGTCGACCTCGGTGCGGATGAAGGCGTTAAGCAAGGGGCCGGGGGTATCTTCGCCCTTCGCAATCCAGTCCATATGTTCGCGGACATGCCGGGCGAAAAAGGCCATGGCTTTTTCATTATAGGCTTGCCGCTCCTGCGGACTTATATCGGCGGACAGCATGAAGGCGGTCGCCCAGTTGCGTACGTCCCGGTCCATATTGTCCGGCATGCCGAACAGATAGGCCATCACTCTGCTCGGCAGCATGGCGCAATAGTCGGCCATCACGTCGACCGGCTTATCCGTGACGAAGAAATCGTCCATGGTTTTGCTGACCAGCGCGTCTACCGCAGGGGCGAGCGATTTGATCGATGCAGGCTGAAAGATCTTGGTTGCAATTTTTCGCAGGCGGGTATGTTCCGGCCGGTCATGGTTGACCAGCATCAGCGAGGGTGCCGAGGATTCCTCCTGCAGGCTGTCGCGTGAGGAAAAGCTGTCATGGTCCCACGCCACGGCAGCGACATCATCAAAATTGAGCACCACCCAGGACGGCTTTGGCTCGTCTACACCCGGCATCGTGCCAGGAGGAAAATCACGATAACCAAATACAGGCGACTGGTCGCGCAGCAGATCATAATAAGGATAGGGATTCCGGATTACGTCCGGGCTGCTCAATTGGTCGACGCTGAACGCGGGTTTCATATATCCTCAATCCTCAAAACATTATGTGTCGTTGGGACATAGTGTCCGTAAGACATAATATGAATTGGAAAGCGAAATTGTCAACCGATCTAAATCACCGGCGCCTTTCTTGAGTATAATATATTGAATAAACTAGATAAAATTGAAAATTATGAGCTGTATGATGGCGGGTCTGACGGCTGGTATATCAACAGCCGTGCAGGCAAGAGGACAGTTTTTTAGCTGGATGATTAGACTTTAGCGCGATATTCGTTCATCCATCTATTTGATTCGTGGCCAGGGAAATCTGGCGGATATCCCAATGATGGAGCATCGCGTGAAGCAGCAGTCTGATTTCGGCATAGGCTATCCCATAAAACGGGAAACTGCCCCGCAAAACTTCCTCAAGCTATTCTATCCCTTCCATTATTCGGTCGGCATGGCGGTTGAAAAACATCTGAGCGGGTCCAATCTGACCCGGCATCAGACGGTGATCCTGTGGATCATCCATTCCAAGGGCACCGACGGCAATACGATCCATCGCAAGACCATCGAACGGTTGATCGGCGAATGGTATGAACTGGGAAGTCCGGCGATTTCCAAAGTCTTGCGTGCCATGGCGGAAAAGGATCTCAATCTGATTTCGATTAAGGAAAGCAAAACGTCGGCCCGGGAGAAGGTCATTCGTCTGACGAAAAAAGGTCAGGCTACGGTGAATGAAATGATGGAACGGACAGAAGCCTTTATCGCATTGATATCTGACCAGCTGACCGATGAAGAGATCGCAAATGGCATGGAATTCATGAGCAGGGTCGGGGCTATTGTTGAGGGGGGCTTTGCCGGTCGAAAAGGACAGGTCTGACGCGTCCACCTTGAGGTCATCTTGTAGGTCGAGCAATAAAATAATGTCCTACAGCAGGCGATTCATGATAGGGACGAAAAATGTCTAATCTTCCGCCTCCTCAATATTTATCTTATCTTGCCAGTGGGTTGAGGGGCGTTTCTGACGTCGATGCTGCGACAGGATTTTTTTTCTTTAACACTGTAAAGTTTGTAAAGCTCATCGGACTACTGGCTGGCAATATGAACGACTGGGGGCGGATCTCCAGCCATGAGTGCGCCGCGATAATAGTTTTGTCGTCTCGTCGGAGAGTTTTTTGATGCTGCCATCGCTGCTCATTCTGGACGACTTTATCTCCGATCCTTTGGTGGCGCGTAACGCCGCGCTGGCGCTGAACTATGATCCCCAAAACAAACATGGCAATTATCCGGGTCATATCTCGACCACGCCGCTGGATATCCAAGGTCTGAACGAGCGTATCTCCGGGATCATCAACGCGCCGGTGAAAGCAGCGCCGAATACAAGCCATTTGCATTGCCGGGTGACGCTGAAAGGCGATAAAGGCCGCAGCGGTGTTCATATTGATCCGGCCTTTTTTTCAGGCATTCTCTATCTGTCGCTGCCCGAACATTGTAAGGGCGGAACCGAGTTTTTCCGCCACAAGCGGACCGGACTGGAACGGGTGCCGACGGATATGCCGGGGATCATGAAAGCCGGCTATTCCGACATCAACGCGCTGATCGAGGATGTGGTCAACAAGGACACCAATCATCCGGCAAAATGGGAGAAGGTTATGACGGTGCCGATGCGCTTCAACCGGCTGATCCTGTTCAGTCCGTGGATGTTCCACAATAGTGGCATGGCCTTTGGCAAGACGCCGCAGGATGGCAGGCTGGTCAATCTGATGTTTTTTGCCAAGGGATAGCGGTTGCCGCGTATCGATGTTAAGTCGGCAGAATGATTGTCACCCCAGCGAAGGCTGGGGCTAAACCAATGAAGGTGGGGTAAGCGATAGCCACCCAAAACCACCGACCCGACGAGAAAAAAAACAGGAGACCCTTCCCATGTCCAGACCGATATCCAGAACTTTCGCTGCCCTGCTGCTCGCGGCTTCTCCCTTGGCCTTTTTTCCCGTCAACGAGAGCCACGCTCAGGAAACCGACCGCTTCGCCAATGTCGAGATCAAGGCAGAACCACTGGCCGACGGAGTAGCTGTATTATTTGGTGCCGGTGGCAATATCGGTGTTTCCTACGGACCTGACGGAACGGTGCTGATCGATGACCAGTTCGCGCCGCTGACGCCGAAAATTCAGGCTGCCATCGCTGGTCTGGGGGCGGAGCCGGTTACATATCTGATCAACACTCACTGGCACGGCGACCACAGCGGCGGAAATGAAAATTTCGGCAAGGCGGGCGCGCTGATCATGGCGCATGACCATGTCCGCGAACGGATGCTGGGCATCCAGAAGTCAGGGCGCGGCAATGATCCGGCATCAGTGGTCGATGCCTTGCCCACCGTGACCTATCATGACGGCCTGAAGCTGCACCTCAATGGCGACGAGGTGCAGGTCAAACATATGAAACATGGCCACACCGATGGCGACAGCGTCATATTCTGGAAGAAAGCCAATGTCGTGCACATGGGAGACCTGTTTTTCAACAAGATGAGCCTGCCCTTCATTGATCTGGACAGCGGCGGCAACGCGCGCGGCATATTGGCCGCGGCGGACAAAGTGCTGACCATGGTGGATGACGAGACGAAGATCATTCCCGGTCATGGGCCGATGGCGACCAAGGCCGATCTGATCGCCTATCGCGATATGATGAAGACGGTGATCGGCGCGGTGGAAAAGGCGCAAGGCGAGGGCAAGTCGCTGGAGCAGGCGCAGGCCATGAAGCTGGCGGGGCAATGGGACATCAACCCCGATGCCTTCATCAAGGGTGATGCTTTTGTCGAGGCGGTGTACAAGAGCGTGCAGAAGCCGGATCACGCGGAAGACCACGCTCACTAGTCAGAGGGTCGCCGCCTCGATCTCTTCGCGCAAGGCGGCGATCAGCGGTTTGACCCTGGTCAGCCGGGGCTCCTCTTCGTCGACGATCTTGCGGAAGATGGTCTTCTTGAAACCGAGGACCGTGCCGCCATCGGGGCGCTTGGACTCGGGCAGGGTGGAGAGCATGATGTCGATCATCCGGTCGGCGCCGTGCAGGCGGCCCCAGAGATAGTCATTCTCGCGGTAGCTGCGGCTGAAAAAGGCACCGAAATTGTTGAATTCAATGCCTTTTAGCGTCGCCGCCACGCCGCCTTTGCGGATCGTCCTGGCGTCTTCCGGAGAGATGCGGTCAACCTTGATCGGGTCGAATTCGTCGAGCCCTTCGCCCTGCAGTAGTGGCAGGGTCGCGATATCGTAAAAGGGGAAGCCGAGGAAGGCGAGCAGCATCGACCGCTTCTCCGCCTTCGGTATCACCGCCAGTGCCGCCGCCAGTCTGGCGTCGACAATGGCATCGGCTGTCGTAAGATCGCGGGCCTTGGCCAGAGCGTCCAGCATTGCTCCGGGCTGCACGTCCGCCTGTTCGGCAAGGGCAATGAAATCATCGCCAAGATACTCGATCGTCTCGCGCTCGATATAGAGAGAAAGGCAATCATAGATGATATCATGTATCCCTTCCATGACCTCTGCATCGGCGGGATCGGCACGATCAAGATCTTCGGCCAGTTGCCGGGCAAGAAAACGAAGGCGACGTATCCGGAATCCCAGATCATGCTGGCGGAAGAATTCAGCGGCCAACTTGGTTGGTCCGCCGCTCTTCTGTCCGACATTGTCGAGACCAAGGCGGCGTATCTCGGTCCAGAGTGCGTTGCGCAATCCCGGATGATTATGTGCGTTGGGATCAGATTTGGCGCGCCGTACGGTATGCGCGATATCCTCGATCACCGTCGCCAGCTTGAGATGGCCATAAGCGCTGTAAGAAAATCCCGCGAGCTTGGCCGCCCTGTCGTGCGACTTGCGTCGCCACGCCGCCACGCGCGCGGCGGTTGGCCGGTCGAGGAAAAACGTCCGTCCGAACAGGCCTTCGACATGTTCCTCGACCTCGCCGCGCAAATTCTCGGTGATCAGCCGCATCTGGGTGATCCGGTTGGATCGTAGGGCGATTGCGTTGAGATTGTCGCGGATCGGCTGCTCGCGGGGGATATTGGAAATGGCTCCGAAAATCGTCGAGAAGAAACCGGGTAGGGCTTCATTCTCCTCTTCCTGCGCAGCCTGCAGCCGCTGCATCGCTTTGTCGCTTTTCTCTACGTCGAGATCAGGGCGCGGATCGATGTAGACGAAGCGTCGGTCGACTTCGCGCTTGGCCGGTCGGTTCTTCAGCGCTTCGATTGCCTGTGCAAAAGGAGCGTTTGCGAGGACCGAACCATCGATCAGCACGGTATCTTCGGCCGTGCCGGCACGAAACTGGTTGGGCAATATCCGTTTGAGAAAAGCCGAACGACCTTCCCAGACATATTCATGCCCGGCCAACAGTTCGTCCAGTTCTCTTACCGTGAACGGCGGGAAAGCGCCGGGGAAGCTGGCGGTGGCGCGACCGGCGAAGGTCAGGGCTGCCGGATCGGCAATCGCATCGTCTCTCTTGCCTCTCGTCGAGAAGCCGATTGTGATGCGATGCTCCATCTCGAGCGCTTCGGGAGGGCTGTGTAGTTGCAGCTTCTCGGGGTGGCCGACAAAATCGGTCACCGTGACGAACAGGTCCAGCGGTTGGCCCGGTGGGAGCAGACGAGGGCCGCGTTCAGTCGCTTGGACCGCAGCGAGCGCATCCCAGATAAGGCCGCTGAACACCTTGCCGCCAAAGGGAGGAGCAAACCAGCGAGCGCGGACGAAACGCGAGAGCTTCATCTTGACTTCTTCGCGGGCTTCCTTCGACACAGTCTGCTCGACCGCCCCACCCTTGCGGCCCAGCGCCATCCAGGCAATCGGCTCGGCCCAGAATTTGGAGAAACGCGACAGCGGACGTGCATCGGGGTCCAGCAGCTTGTCGACATCGGCGGTATCGAGCCACAAGTCGGTCAGCGGATCGAGCGACTGGCCCGACAAAATCGCCTGCGACAGGAATATCCCGTTGATCCCGCCGGCGCTGGCCCCGGAAATAATGTCCGGCAGCACCCGCAGCCTGGTGCCGGTCTCCTGCTCCAGCCATTCCAATATATCATAATAGATACCGCGGCTGCACTGGTCGACTCTTGCGCCATCGTGGAAATCCCGGCTGGCCTGCGCCAGTTTCCAGATCTCTTTGGTGATACCGTGCATATAGATAGCCAGACTAACGCCGCCATAGCAGATCAAGGCCAGTCTGAGTTCTTTCTGCCGCATGGGTTTTTAACTACAGGATGGCGGGGAGGGTGCAAGCGCGAATGCCATGGATCCAATTTATCCGGGGCCAGATATCGCTAGCGTTCTTTATTTGTTCTGCTAAATAAGCCGCATGGCCAAACCAAAGAAAAAATATGTCTGTCAGAATTGCGGCTCGATCGCGCATCGCTGGGAAGGGCAATGCAGCGACTGTGGCGAGTGGAATACGCTGGTCGAGGAAGCGGGCGAAACGGTGTTCGCGTCCAAGCATAATTTGCAGACAGGCGGGCGCGAGGTGCGGCTGGTCGGGCTGGATAGCGAGATCGCGCTGCCGGACCGTCGCCAAACCGGCATTGCCGAATTTGACCGCGCTGTTGGTGGCGGACTGGTGGCCGGATCGGCGACGCTCATGGGCGGTGATCCGGGGATCGGGAAATCGACATTATTGCTGCAGGTTTCTGCGCGATTGGCCGAGGCAGGGCTATCCGTGGCCTATATTTCCGGCGAGGAAGCCGCGGATCAAGTAAGGCTGAGGGCGCGGCGGCTGGGGCTAGGCAAGGCACCGGTCAAGCTGGCCTCGGCGACCTCTGTCCGCGATATTCTCACAACATTGGGCCGCGATGCGCCGGATTTCGTCGTGATCGATTCGATCCAGACCATGCACAGCGATCTGATCGAAGGCGCGCCGGGAACGGTCAGCCAGGTGCGGGCATCGGCGCAGGAAATTATCAAATTCGCCAAGGAACATGGTACGATGGTGATGCTCGTCGGACATGTCACCAAGGACGGCAATATCGCGGGGCCGCGTGTGCTCGAACATATGGTCGATACGGTGATGAGCTTCGAGGGCGAGCGCAGCCATCAATATAGAATTCTGCGCGCGATCAAGAACCGCTTCGGCGGCACCGATGAAATCGGCGTTTTCGCGATGGAAGAGAAAGGCCTCACCGAAGTGGCCAATCCGTCCGCCCTGTTCCTGACTGACCGCAGCGAGGAAGTTACAGGAGCGACCGTCTTCCCGGCGATGGAGGGCACAAGGCCGGTGCTGGTGGAAATACAGGCGCTGACAGTCCGGCTGGCAAGTGGCGCGACCCCGCGGCGGTCGGTCGTGGGATGGGACAGTTCGCGGCTGGCAATGATCCTGGCGGTGCTGGAAGCGCGCTGCGGGCTCAGCTTTTCCGGTGCCGAAGTCTATCTCAACGTCGCGGGGGGCTATCGGCTCACCGATCCTGCTGCCGATCTGGCTGTGGCGGCTGCGCTGATATCCGCCCATGCCGAACGTCCGATGCCCAGCGATGCCGTGATATTTGGCGAAATTGCGCTGTCCGGCGAAATCCGGCCGGTCTCGCGCACGCCTCTTCGTCTGAAGGAGGCGTCGAAACTGGGCTTCGACCGCGCTCTGATACCGGCGTCCGGTGAAAAAAGCAGCGACAGCATGAAGAAACTGCAATTTGCCAAACTCGCCAATCTCGTTGACCATATGCTCGAGCGTGACTAGCTAGAGCCGATGACCGGTCTCGATATATTTGTACTGATTTTAATGGGCGGAGCAGCGGTGCTCGGTTTCCTCAGAGGATTCGTTCAGGAAGCGCTTTCGCTCTTTGTCTGGATACTGGTCGTGTTGGGTGTGCGGATGCTGCACATGCCGATATATGAGCGATTGATCAGCCCGGTGGGCAGCGAGAGCGGGGCTTCTGTGCTGGCTTTCGCATCTATCGTCATCGTCACTTATGCGCTGGGACGCTGGATCGCGAGATCCATTGGCAGAAAATCGCGCAAATCCGTTCTCGGTCCGATTGATCGCGTGCTCGGTTTCGGCTTTGGCATGATCAAGGGGCTGATCGGTGCCACCTTGCTCTATTTGCTCGTGGTTCTGGTCTATGACACCATCTACGGCGCGGACGAACCGCGGCCGGAATGGCTCGCGGACTCCCGTACCTATCCGTTGCTGCATGCAAGCGGCAAAGCCATGGTCGATTTTGTTGAAGAACAGCGGAAGTCGACCGATGAGCAAGCGGTAGCGGATCAATGAGCGGAGCGCTCTACACCCGTGATATCCTGCGTCTCGCAGTGTCGATTCCGCATCAGCAAAAACTGGATAATCCTGACGGTGCGGCAGAACTACGATCCAAGACATGCGGTAGCAAAGTCGCGGCAGACGTGGTGGTGGCCGATAGTGGAAAGCTGAAGAATCTGGGTCTTGAAATAAGCGCCTGCGCGCTGGGTCAGGCATCTGCCGCCATATTGGGCGCACAGGCTATCGGCAAGACAGCCAGCGATATCGGTATTGCTCGAGACAATCTGGCAGCGTTTCTGGAGGGATCAGGCGAGTCTCCCGGTAAGTGGCCGGATATGGACAAGCTGGCGGCCGCCCGGGATCACAAGGGCCGTCATGCCGCGATATTACTCCCTTATGACACAGTGATCGCTGCTTTCGCAGACGCCTCTGCCAAGCAAAAGGCGGTCTGAGCCATGGAAACCGAAACCCATATGGCCGATCTGTTGCTGGGCGGCTTCGTTATGCTCGGTGCGGCCCTGGTCATGGTGCTGGTGTTTCGCCGGTTCGGCATCGGCGCGGTTCTCGGTTATCTGATTGCAGGGGTATTGATTGGCCCGCACGGGTTCCAGTTGATCAGCAATGCCGGCACGATCCTCGAGTTTTCCGAAATCGGAATCATTCTGCTGCTCTTCATCGTTGGGCTGGAGCTGGCACCGGCGCGACTCATGCGTTTGCGTCAGGCGATATTCGGTCTCGGAATGAGTCAGGTTGTGTTGTGCGGTGTCGCACTGTTTCTGCTGATCATGGCGACGACCAACTTCACTCTTGCCGCATCCATCGCGATAGGCTTGCCATTGGCGCTCTCCTCGACGGCGCAGGTGCTCCCGATGCTGCAATCTTCCGGCAGACTGAATACGCCGACCGGAGAAAAAGCTTTCTCGATCCTGTTGTTTCAGGACCTGTCGATCATACCTCTGTTGACCATCATTGCCGCGCTATCTCGCGCACCACAGGACGAAGGCGGGCCATCAGGTTGGCTGACCGCGCTTTACGCAGTACTTGCCATTGGCGGGCTCATCCTGGCCGGCAAATATCTGTTGCAGCCATTGCTGAAAGTGATCGGCAGGATTGCCGAGCGTGAATTATTCATTGTTGCCGGTCTTGTGGCCGTATTGGGCGGCGCGGCACTGATGGAATTTATCGGTCTGTCGCCGGCTCTGGGGGCCTTTATCGCCGGGGTGATGCTGGCCAACTCTCCCTATCGCCATGAGCTGGAAGCCGACATTGATCCTTTTCGATCTCTATTGCTCGGCTTCTTCTTCCTCGCGGTTGGTATGATGCTGGACCTGAATGTCGTGATGGAAAATCCAGCCTTTATATTGGGGGCAGCCGTTGCGTTGGTGGCGGTCAAAATTGCGATCATTTTCGGACTTGGCAAGCTGTTTGGAATGGAAACCAACCCGGCGTTGGCGATGGGAATGCTGCTGAGCCAAGGTGGTGAATTTGGCTTTGTTCTATTCTCTGAAGCAGAAAAGGCGCTATTGATTGAACCCGAAGCGAGCAGTCTGTTCGGTGCGATTATCACCATCTCAATGGCGACGACGCCCTTTCTGATGCTGCTCGCACGGCGATTCAGCAGTGGAGCAAGCAAGTCGTCAGCGGATCTCGAAGATCCCTCCAACGCCGGGCGAGCATCGGTCATCGTGGTCGGGCAGGGGCGATTTGGCCAGACGGTGTCGCAAGTGCTGATGGCTGCAAAAATCCCGCTGACGTTGATCGATATTAAACCGGAGCAGATTGATGTGCACCAGCAGTTTGGTGCGAAGGTTTTCTATGGCGACGGCACTCGCGTGGATTTGTTGCGGCGGGCGGGAGCGCATGAAGCGGATGCCATTGTCTTCTGTATGGATGATAAGGAATTCGGTCCCGAACAAGCGCGCGCGATCGTTCAGTCTTTCCCGGAAACCAAGATATTCGTCCGGGTCTACGACCGCCGTCAGCTGATCGCGCTCAAGGGGCTCGGCATCGTCGGGATGAAGCGGGAAATGTTTGAATCAGCGATCCATCTCGCGCGGCAGACCATGTTCGCAATTGATTTGGATAGCAGTCTGATCGAAGAGGTCGACGAAGAATTCCGTCAACGCGATTGCGACCGGCTGGAAGCGCAGATGAAGTCCGGCGGTGACATGCTCGCCGGGGGAGAGCTCAGATTCGAAAATAACGCGGCGAAGGAATCCTGATCTCCGATTATTCGCGGTTGGTCAGTCCGACTCGTCCAGAAATTTAGCAACGTCCTCCAGTTCGACATCCTTCGCCAGAAATGACTGTCCGATACCGTTTGCAAGCAGGAAGGGCAGGGTGCCGCCGCTCATCTTCTTGTCGTGCATCATATGGTCAACCAGTCGTTGACCGGATGCATTTACCGACGCACTCGCCAAATCATGGGGCAAATTGACCGACTTCAGATGGGATCGGACGCGTTCCGCTTCGGCCGGGTCGCAATGGCCACGGCGCACCGAATATCCGAATGCCAGCGCCATCCCCGCCGCAACGGCTTCTCCGTGGACCAGCTTGTCCGAAAAACCGGTCTCCGCCTCCAGCGCATGGCCGAATGTATGGCCCAGGTTGAGCAGGGCGCGGCGACCGCTGAGCTCTTTCTCGTCTTCCCCGACGATCAGCGCTTTGGCGCGAACACTGTGGATGATCGCCTTGCTAAGGGCTTCCGGATCGCGATTCAGCACATCGCTGCCATTGGCTTCACACCAGGTGAAGAAATCCGCGTCGCTGATCAATCCATATTTGATCACTTCGGCATAGCCGGCCCGTAATTCCCGGTCTGGCAAGCTGTTCAGCACCAGTGGATCAATCAGTACAAAGAGAGGTTGATTGAAACTGCCGATCAGATTCTTCCCGGCTGAACTGTTGATCGCCGTCTTGCCACCGACGCTGCTATCCACTTGCGCAAGAAGGCTGGTGGGTATCTGGACGAACCTGCAGCCGCGTTTGACAATTGCTGCTGTAAATCCGGTTAGATCACCAATCACACCACCGCCAAGCGCCACCAGCGTATCGGAACGCTCGACGCCTTGGGCCAATAGCCAGTCGGTCACCAGTTCGAGTTGACGCCAACTCTTGCTCGATTCTCCAGCCGGCATGCTTTTAACCACCAGATCGATTCCGCTTCCGGCAAAAGCAGTCTGCAACTTTGGTAGCAGATGACGTCCGACATTCTCGTCGGTGAGAATAAATAGTCGCCGATTATTGGCATATCCCTGCAGATGCGTCGCAACCCGCTCCAATGCACCGGGTTCCACCAATATGGGGTAGCTGTGCTCGCCTAGTTCAACAGTGATTTGGGTCAACGCTGTAATGCCTCGATAATCTTTTCTACGGTAATTTCATGGGGCGAATCATTGCCCATGACATGGATATGTGCCGTGGCATAAACGGGATTTCTTGTCGCCGCCAGATCGGCTAGAATCTTGGCAGGGTCACCGGATTTCAGCAATGGTCTGGTATTGCGCCGTCCCACGCGTTTTACCAACGTCTCCAGGTCAGCGTCGAGCCAGATTGCGATTGCTTTTTCCAGAATCAGCGTCCGGGTTTCGTCGTTCATAAACGCTCCACCGCCGGTAGCGATAATCTGACGCTTGCCTTCCATCAGGCGTGCGATCACGCGGCGTTCGCCGTCACGGAAATAGCCTTCACCGAAACGGCTAAAAATTTCTTCTACCGTAAGACCTGCCGCCCGTTCGATCTCCTCGTCGGCGTCCACGAACGCAAGATTCATGCGTTTTGCCAGACGCCGGCCCACTGTAGTTTTGCCGACTCCCATCAAACCGACCAGAACAATAGGCTTGTCTGAACCGGAAACCGGTTTTTCACCGGAATTTCCTGCTGAATTGTCGAAAGAGGCTTTAATGTTTTTATCCATTGGGGCAAAGGCTATACAGCGGTTGGCTAAGGGTGCAATTTCCAATGCTGATTATGCTAGTTTTTTAACCGTTCGAAAGATTGAACCACATCTATGCCGCGTAAGTTGGTCTATTTAATTTTGTTTGTTGCTGTCCTGGTCGGCGCGGCTGTTTATCTGGCCTCGATGGATGTCGAGCAGCCACTGCAATCGGTTGAAAAGCCTGTTATTGGTGATGATCTGCAGTAAAATGCGAGCGCGTATCAAACACATATCTTTAACTGCGGTGAGTCTTGGTGCTCTATTGGTAGCGATCCCGGTATTGGGGCAGGACTCGCCGGAGTCGTTGCTACCGCCGGGCTTTGGAGATGCTGCGCCTTCGCCCAGCCCCGCACCCGCGGCCGCTCCAACGCCAGCGCCAGGTCCGGTTTCGGCGCGGCCTGCAACCCCTCAGCCTAGTGACTCATCAACCCGACCTGGTGCGGATGGCAATGTTCCTGACCTTGGTTCCGTTTCCCCGTCGTTAACTCTCGATGAGAACGGGGACCTTGATTTGAACGCGCTAGATGATGCGCTGCAGTCCCAATATCGTCTTTCCGCAGGCGAAAGGCGGTCGATGGTAGAAATCGGCGTTTTAACGCCTCAGCACAATGGCTTGGCGGTAGATGCCTTCGGTCAAGAGGGTGGGCAATATCTGACCAACTTGATCAGAAACTTGCGTGGTCCGATCATTTCTCGCTGGGGTTCGATTCTGTTACGACGTACTTTGCTAAGCAAGGTCACCAGCCCTGAGAATGTGAATCCTGCGGATTGGACTGCCGAACGAGCGTGGCGTCTGCTACTCATGGGCGAGGCAGATGCCGCCCGCTCGCTCGTGATGAAGGTTGATGGTGATAATTACACGCCGAGACTCTACGAAGTAGCAATGCAGGCCCATCTGGCGACTGCCGATCCCGCCGGTATCTGCCCTCTCGTTGATGGTGGTGCGCGAGTCAGTGATGCACCGACATGGACCATGTTCCGTCCTATATGTGCATCCTTTGTGGGAGAGCAAAGCCGCGCGACCAGCTTGCTCCAGCAGGCGAGGCGCGACAAGGCGGCCACCGGAATAGATTATTTGCTGGCAGAAAAGACGATCGGCGCCGGTTTCGAAGGTCGTCGAGCGGTAACCATCCTGTGGGACGATATCGAGTTCTTTAATAATTGGCGCTTTGGCCTGGGTGCTGCAACCGGCGTTGAGCCGCCAGATCGTTTATATGCCAAGGCCGGTCGCCATGTTCAGGGGTGGCGCGTCCGCGCTCCCATGCTTTCAATGGATTCTCGGATGAAGGCGGCAGATATCGCGGCTGCGATCGGTGTGGTTTCAAGCCAGGCAATGGTAGACCTTTATTCAGCCGCATATGATGATCCGGAAGCGAGTGATGATCGCAGGGCTCTGGCGTCGGTTTTGCGTCAGGCCTATACCAACGATACAGCGGAATCCCGTTTGGCAGCAATGCATGATTTATGGGGGCGGTCCAAAGGGACGCTCACACGATATTCTGCCAAAATCCTGACTGCTCGTGCCGCTGCAAAAATTCCTCCTGCAGATGCTCTTGGCGATCAGAGCGCGGATCTGATCGCGTCGATGCTGGCTGCTGGGCTCGATCGCAGTGCTATCCGATGGGCAGATATTGTTGATCAAGGCAGTGATGGCTGGGCATTGTTAGCCGTGGCATCACCGACCAGAAATATTCCGATCTCTTATGGTGCACTGGATGACTTTGGCGATGCTGATGCCAGTGAAGGGCAACTGCGTAGTAAATTCTTGCTGGCCGCCGTCGCTGGTTTGGGACGAGCCGATCAGCAGACGATAGATGATTTTGCGAGTGATTTGGAGTTAGACCTAGGCCGCTCGACACGATGGACCAAGGCAATCCAGTCGGCCGCGCAACGTGGGCAACAAGGTACAGTGGCATTGCTCGCGGCAGTTGGAATGCAAGGCCGGAACTGGAAGGCGATGTCGCCTTTGCATCTTTACCATATAATGCAGAGCCTGAAACGGGTGGGCCTCGAGCCTGAAGCGCGGATGATCGCGGCCGAAGCCTTGTCACGGACATAGGCTTTGCTTTAATGGCCTTGAGGCTTATTCGGGCAAGCTATGAGTGATGACGCCAATCTGATCGAACGATTTCTCGAAATGCTGGTCGCAGAAGCCGGAGCGTCCCAGCACACTTTGTCGGCTTATCGATCCGATTTGGAGCAAGCATCGGCAATAGCTGGTGGAAGACTGTCCAGCGCGGGTAGAGATGAGATCAAGAATTTATCTGCTCGTTGGCGCAGTCTGCAAAACAGTACGGTCGCTCGCAAATCTTCTAGTTTACGGCGATATTTCGGTTTTTTGGTGGAAGAGGGTTTTCGCGAGAATGATCCGTCCGACGCACTACCACGACCGGGAGTCGTCCGTTCTTTACCCAAGACGCTGTCCCACGCAGAAATCGCGAATCTGTTCCAGTTGATCGCCGAGGGGCTCAATTGCGATCCGGTTAAGCCAGCCACCATCCGGCTTTCTGCCATCATGGAGCTGCTTTATGGTTCCGGATTCAGGGCGAGCGAACTGGTGAGCTTGCAGCGGTCTGCCATTAGCGGGGACAAACCATATTTGATTATCAAAGGAAAAGGGGAAAAGGAGCGGTTGGTACCAGTCTCCCAACAGGCGCGTGCTGCCGTACAGCGGTGGGCGGAATGTATTGATCCGAAAGAAAAATGGCTGTTTCCTTCGCGAAAGGGCCATATCAGTCGCATCAGACTGTACCAGATTATCAAGCAACATGCTGCCAAGGCCGGAATCAACCCGGCCAATATCAGCCCGCATGTCCTGCGCCACGCTTTTGCCACCCATTTGCTCGAGGGAGGAGCAGATCTACGTGCCTTACAGACTCTATTGGGTCACAGTGATATCAGTACCACGCAAATCTACACACACATAGACAGCGCACGACTGGTCGAACTCGTGAATAATCGTCATCCGCTGAGCGAACGAAATCTCGTGCGTTGACGTTTCGTCTGTCCGGTTCTAACTCAATTTCATGACATCTTATCTCGATTTTGAAAAACCAATCGCGGCGCTCGAAGCCCGTATTCTCGAACTAAGAGATACGGCGGACGAAGGTTCGCTCGACATCGAAGCAGAAATCGAAAAGCTGCAGACCAAGTCCGCTAAAATGCTGGCAGACACCTATTCGAAACTGACCCCCTGGCAAAAAACGCAGGTTGCCCGCCATCCGGAGCGGCCACATTTTAAAGATTTTGTAGCGGGTCTGTTCGACGAGTTTCTGCCTCTTGGCGGCGACCGGAATTTTGGCGATGATCAAGCTATTTTGGGTGGTTTTGCTCGATTAGGGGATCGTCGGTTGGTTGTGATCGGCCATGAAAAGGGCGATGATACACAAAGCCGCTTGCGGCATAATTTCGGGATGGGAAAACCGGAGGGATATCGGAAAGCGATCCGTCTGATGGATATGGCCGACCGGTTCTCGCTTCCAGTTTTGACCCTGGTCGATACATCCGGAGCCTTTCCCGGTGTGTCAGCAGAGGAACGAGGGCAGGCGGAGGCGATCGCCCGCTCCACTGAAAAATGCCTCTCGCTCGGTGTTCCGATGGTGGCCATGATCGTGGGTGAAGGAGGTTCAGGCGGCGCCGTGGCTCTGGCGGCGGCAGAACGTGTGTTGATGTTCGAACATGCCGTCTATTCGGTGATTTCGCCCGAAGGTTGCGCTTCTATCCTGTGGCGGACAAGTGACAAGGCTGATGTTGCTGCAGATGCGATGCAAATCACGGCCCAAAATCTGAAAAAACTGGGTGTCATTGACCGGATCGTTTCTGAACCGGTGGGCGGCGCGCACCGCGACCAGAACCTGGCTATCGCTTATCTAAGTAAAGCGATCGAGGAAGAATTTGAGCAGCTGGAAAAGTTCGATCGCGAGGCGCTGAGAAGAATACGCCGAGAAAAATTTCTTCAAATTGGTGCACTTTAGACCAGAACGTATAGATTTTTCGTCGGTGTAGCGCGGCTGAAACGTCATTTTACACGCGGAACCCTTTACCCCCTGATCCGTTCTTATACAGTGCGACAATGAGGAGCTTGCTATGAGAAATTTTTCGACGCGACTGACAACACTTTTGACGAGCGCGGGGGCGGTCATCGCCTTGGTCGCCTGTACGGGCAGTGGCGCCGATGCCGGTGCGGTAGATTCTGCTGGAAGCCAGTCGGGTGAAGTCCGATCGATATCTGTAGCGGAAAAACAGAAAGGGGCGGAAGCTCACCCCCAATTGCTTGAGGAATTCGGCGGTGCATATACCGGCCCTCAAGTTGCCTATGTCGTTCAAGTAGGGCAAAATATCGCCGTACAGTCGGGACTTGGCAACGCGCGTAGTGACTTTACCGTAACGCTGCTCAACAGTCCCGTTAACAACGCTTTCGCCATTCCGGGAGGTTATGTCTATCTCACGCGTCAGTTGATGGCGCTGATGAACGACGAAGCGGAGATGGCTGGCGTTCTGGGTCATGAAGTCGGTCATGTTGCCGCAAGACACAGCGAGAAACGGCAGAAGGCTGCGTCCCGCAACAGCATTCTGGGCATTCTGGGCCAGATAGGGACTCAGGTCCTGCTGGGAGATTCCGCCATTGGTCGGATTGGACAGGAAGTTTTTGGAACCGGCAGTCAGTTGTTGACGCTAAAATATTCGCGTAAACAGGAATATGAAGCCGACGATCTTGGAATCCGTTATCTAGCTTCGGCGGGATATGATCCCCAGGCGCTCTCGTCGATGCTATATTCCCTCGCCGCACAATCGGCGATCGATGTGCGCGCTGCTGGCCGTGACGCCCGTAGCTCGCCCGAGTGGGCAAGCACACACCCTGATCCAGCGCGCAGAGTATCTCGCGCCGCAACGAACGCCGGTAAATTGACCAGATCTGGTGGCGTCCGCAACCGAGACCAGTTTCTGCAAAAACTCGATGGAATCCTCTACGGCGACGATCCCAAGCAAGGCGTAATCGAAGGAAATAGTTTTCTCCACCCCGACCTGAAGCTGAAATTCACGATCCCGAGCGGTTTCGCGATGCAAAACGGCGCGCGGGCGGTCTCGATTACTGGTTCAAGTGGACAGGGACAATTTACGACTGCAGCCTATAACGGCAACATGGCATCCTATATTGATGCTGCGTTCCAGAGTCTTGCAGGCAAAGGTAAATCGATTTCTCACGGGACGATCGAAAGAACAATGGTGAACGGCCTGCCTGCATCCTATGCGACGGCGCGGGTCGACAGCGAAAATGGACAAGTGGACGTGACGGTCTTCGCCTATGAATTTTCAAAAAACAGCGCTTATCATTTCGCAACGATTGTTCCCGCCGGAAGCGCTTCGGTGTTTTCGCCGATGTATCAGAGCATCACAAGAATTTCAGCAACCGAAGCGGCGGCGATCAAGCCACGCAAGGTTGATGTTGTGACGGTAAAAAGCGGCGATACGATTTCAAGTCTGTCTTCAAGAATGGCGTATTCCGACTACCAGCAGGAGCGCTTTCTGGTTCTCAACCGGCTCCGTGCGACGGACGGGTTGCGGGCTGGGCAACAGGTAAAAATCATTACCTATTGATTATAGCGGACACAAAAAAGGACGGCAGCTATAAGCTGCCGTCCTCTTGTTTGGAATAATCCGAAGATTAAACCGAAGCTTTAGCTGCCCTGCATGGAGCTATCGACTTCGCCGAAGGTGTTGCTGAGGGTGTTGCCCAGCGAACCCATTGCAACAATAGCTGCAACAGCGATCAAAGCAGCGATCAGGCCATATTCAATAGCCGTTGCGCCTTCTTCATTCTTAAACATTTTACGTACGAGTTTCATGTCTGGTCTCCTAGATTTGACAAATTCACTTACCCAATTGAACAAATTTATGTTCAATATTCATCGGCTTATAGTAGAAACCTTATCAAAGTATTAAGTGCGGCAGCATATTTATGAAGCTTCAGTTACCTCGCCGGCAACTCCAGTCCACATATTGGTTGTTGTATTGGCAACACCGGAAATCGCAACCAACGCGGTCAGCGCGATGAGAGCCAGTATTAGGCCATATTCAACAGCTGTCGCACCCTTGTCAGAGAGATATAATTTTTTGAATAAGTCAATCATGTCTCTCTCTACGCGGATAAAGTTCTGTTAAGTCGTGAACAACACCGTTTTCACAGAAAGGGATTAACAAAATCCTTACACCGCATAAAATAATGGAAAAAAATCCGACATATCTGTTTGTGACCGCCGCTGCGCTGATTGACCAGAATGGCAGAATTCTGGTCCAAAAGAGGCCAAAAGGCAAACCGATGGCTGGGCTATGGGAATTCCCGGGAGGTAAGGTTGAAGCGGGTGAAACACCGGAAGCCGCGTTGATTCGCGAGTTGAATGAAGAACTGGCTATCAGCGTCAAAGAAGCGGATATCGAGCCTGTGGCTTTTGCCAGCGAGGCGCTGGAAGAACGGCACTTGGTTCTCCTTCTATATATATGTCGTAAATGGTCGGGACATGTCCAGAGCCCGGATTCCTTAGATTTGCGATGGCTGTCGGTGGAGGCAATCCGAGACCTTGAGATGCCGCCGGCAGATGGTCCCTTGGTTCAAATGCTGGCTAACGCGCTTCGGGATCCGGGCTAACCATTTGATCAGTTCTCGCTCGGCCGGGAAAGTGTTGTTTTGAGCGATACCTGCCCACTACCACGACGCGCCGGTTTCGGTTGGTCGGGGTGAGCTGCCCATGCACAAAGATACAATATAGTGACGCTTTCCGAGAATTTTCCGTCCGTGCCGGAATGAGATGCGAACAACGAATATATGCGATTATAGACATCTCGTCCAATCAGGGAGAGGCTACCGGTCATGATATTGCTTCCGCCGACATCTCTTATGTCGGAAATCAGACGATGGAGGCTTGAATAGTTCAGGCGCAGGTGGTCGCTGTCCGCCACCGGCAAGGTCAACCCTGCGCGCGCCATTAGATCGCCGGCCGTTCGGACATCGATTTGGGGATGAATATGGGCTGAAACCCGGTCGCCCTCGGCCTGCATGATGATAGATTTGAGGGAGGGGAAACTCTCTGCACTCACTAAAGCGGCCAATAGGAGTCCATCCGGAACCAATATCCGCCGGCACAAAACTAGCGCGCCAGGCAGGTCATTGATGGTGTCCAGAGAACCCATATTGATAATCAAATCGAAGCTATGATCGGCGAATGGCAAGCGATCATCATCGCATATTACACCGCCGAGTGCTTCTGCAGCCCGTGCGCTGGAGTCCGCGAACACCACTTTCATGCCACGCGTTTGTAGCTCTTTTCCAAGTCCTTCCGCAGGCAACCCGATAATCAAGGCCCGTTGAAATGTGCGTTTGACCACATCCAGCCGTTCCATAATTTCTTCGACCATGATCTGCGACAGAAAATCCTTGCCCTTTGCTCTTGCATAGGCACGATCGCGGACGATACGCCTGCGTTTGCGGTTAAAAACTTCGGGAACATTGACTGTATCGGTCATAGGGTCTTGTCGCTTTAGGAGCGCTGGACAAAAAGATCAAATGCCGTCGCTACCCATCTTTCGTTCGTTGATCGATTTTGCGTTGCCGCCAAGATGTCCGTTGTGCGGCGTCACGGTAGAAACAGATAACCGGTTCTGCCTGTCGTGCTGGCGACAGCTGGATTTTTTGGCAAAGCCCTGGTGCGTCGCCTGTGGGCTGCCTTTCCCCTTTGATGGTCCAGACAATAGCCTTTGTGGAAAATGTCTTGCCGAACCGCCGATGCACGATGGAGTCAGGGCTGTAGTGCGCTATGATGATCAGAGTTCGTTGATCGCGATGCGCTTGAAATATGGTACCCGGTTGGGGCTGGCAAGATTGATCGCTGAACATCTGCAAAAATTTGTCGGGGAGTGTTCGGACAAGGCAATCATCGTTCCGGTGCCGCTGCACCGGTCACGGCTATGGCGTCGCGGTTTTAACCAGTCGGTGCTGATTGGCAGGGAGCTTGCCCGATGTACAGGCATCAGAATGGACTGTAATGCCATTATTCGTCTTAAGGCTACTCCTCCTTTGAGAGGTATGAGCGGAAAAGAGAGGCGTAGGACGGTCGACGCGGCTTTTGCGCTTCACAGCGATGCGCGAATGACCGTCGCCGGGAAGTCGGTCTTGCTCGTCGACGACGTTTATACGAGCGGATCGACCAGCAATGCCTGTGCCCGGCTGTTAAAAAGAGCGGGTGCGGAACAAGTGCTCGTTTTCTGCTGGGCTAGGGTTATAAGCAACTTCGAAAATGATTGAATTCTTGAACAGAAAGCATTTGCTTGAAATCGTTCCGCCTGCAACCCATTTTCAGAGTGATGGTAGAAAGATCGAAACATGTCGAAAGTTGAAATATATACAAAATTTACCTGCGGTTTCTGCTTCCGGGCCAAGGCCTTGCTCGAAAAAAAGAATGTAAGTTTCGAAGAGACTGACATCACAATGGGCGGGGAGAAACGGACGGAAATGATCCAGCGCGCCGGTGGCAGGACAACCGTGCCCCAGATATTTATAGACGACCGCCATATCGGAGGGTCGGACGATTTGTCCGCCCTCGACCGTTCCGGCGAACTTGATGCGCTTCTGGCAGGCTGAACTGATTTGAGAATCGCGCTTGCCCAATTGCGCAGTGGCATTGATCCAGCTGAAAATGCCAGGCTCCTCACTTCGCTCATAGCAGAAGCTGCCGCTGGCGGCGCCAAAATGGTTTTTACGCCCGAGATGAGCGGATTGCTGGACCGGGATCGATCGCGGGCGGCTAACGTGATTCGCGATGAATCGGATGATGTCGTACTGTCGACAATTCAAACCGAAGCCAGAAATGCCGGGATCTGGGTGCAGCTCGGGTCTCTTGCAGTGAAAACCTCCGACAATCGGGACGAGAAATGGGTCAATCGTTCCTACCTGATCAACCCTGACGGTGAAATTACCGCGCGATACGACAAGATTCACTTGTTTGATGTCGATCTTGATCCCGATGAGTCGCTGCGGGAATCGTCCGCATATGCCGGTGGCCACAACGCGATTGTGGCGGCGATACCCGGTGCAATGCTTGGATTGTCTATATGCTATGATCTTCGTTTCCCTGCCTTATACGAAGCGCTGACCAACGCGGGTGCTGACATATTGTCTGTTCCTGCCGCGTTTACGGTTCCGACCGGAAGAGCGCATTGGGAAATATTGTTGCGAGCGCGCGCGATCGAGGCCGGTGCCTTTGTTGTGGCGGCTGCGCAATATGGCTTGCATGAGGACGGGCGCTCTACCTACGGTCACTCGATGGTGGTTGATCCCTGGGGTGCAATATTGCTCGATATGGGTGAGGGGATCGGGCTAGGTTTTTGCGACCTTGATTTGGGGAAAGTGGTGGAGGTGCGGTCGCGTGTCCCCGCTGTTGCCAATCGCAAGCGGTTCGAACCACCGGTAAAAATCACATGATAATTTTCGATTTGATATGCGCCGATGGCGCGCATCGCTTCGAGGGCTGGTTTGGATCCTCGCAGGATTATGCGGAACAACAGGAACGCGGATTGCTGGACTGTCCGGTCTGCGGCAGCAACAATATTGCCAAGGCCGCCATGGCGCCCAATGTGGGCAGGAAAGGCAATCAGGAGCCGGTAGCGGCTAAACCGGAGGATAATCGGTCCGCACCACAGACGTCAAAACCGGTGTCCAACACGGTTACGGTCCCGGCAGAATATAAGGAAATGATCGGCAAGCTGGTCAAGGCGCAAGAAAAATTGCTCGTCAATTCCGAATGGGTAGGCGATAAATTTGCCGCGCGTGCCCGCGATATCCATTATGGTGATGCGGATGAAAAACCCATTCATGGTACGGCATCACCAGAAGAAGTTGTTGATCTGGCGGAAGAGGGTATCGCAGCACTGCCTCTGCCCATCCCGATTATACCACCTGAATCGAAAAATTGATTCTGGCAAGCGTCCGCTTATGTGGCTAAACGCGCAAACATAACGCGCCCGTAGCTCAGTCGGATAGAGCATCAGATTCCTAATCTTAGAACTTTTGCTGCCGGTCTTACTCATCAGTCGCCGAGAGGCATAAAATATACTGGTTATACGTTGTTTATCTATCCGCACACATTCATTTGTAGTTACATGATGTCTAAAACATGGTAATCCGGTGCTTATCTGAAGTGAGGGCAGGCCATGGCTGTTGGGAAGATTACGAAGACAACTGTTGATGCTGTGACGGTTCCTGAAGCAGGGAAGCGGGCCTATCTTTGGGATGATACGCTCAAGGGCTTTGGCCTGATGGTGACGGACAAGGGCAAGCGCTCGTATATTATACAATATAGGATCGGGGGCAGGGGCAAGCCCTCAAGGCGCGTTACCATCGGAGGCCATGGCAATCCGTGGACAGCTAAAACCGCTCGGGATTATGCTGCTGAACTGCTGGAACAGGTCCGGCGCAAAGTGGATCCTTTTGAGGCGCGCAAAGCTGTCCAGGAACAGGAGCGCCAGAATAAGGCCGCTTTAGATGTTATCGCCGCCCAACATGACAAGTTGGCCTTCAGCGTCATTGCAGACGCATATATTGAGGCCGCGAAAGCTGGAACGCTACCGGGCAAGAAGGGCCGCGTTCTGAAGTCATGGGCGAATATCAAGGGCGTGATCGACAAAGACCTTTCCCCCGCCTTCGGAAGCAAGCCGCTGCCTTCTATCTCGGCTGATGATATTAACGAGCTGATCGAACGGGTCGGGGGAAGAAGCCCATCCTCTGGTCGTCATGCCTATAGCGCGGTTTCTGCTGTGTTTGCATTCGCGACAAAGCAGCAAAGGCGAATATTCCCGCCTTCGGCGTCTCCTATGGCCGACGTCTCGCCTCCTGCGCCTGCAGGTGAACGCGACCACTATTTGAATGACAACGAATTGCGGGTTCTGTGGCTGGCGACGGACGACCTCGGCTGGCCGTTCGGTGAAGTCTACAAGCTGCTGATCCTGACGGGGCAACGGCTCCGCGAAGTGGCGGAAGCGCCTTGGACGGAATTTGATTTGGATAAGCGGCAATGGTTGGTGTCTGGCAACAGGTCAAAGAACGACAGGCCGAACCTTGTTCAATTGAGCGACACGGCTTTAGAGATTGTCACGGCGCTTCCTCGCTTGGCATCTGACGGGCAGTTTTTGTTTACGACTACGGGCGATAGTCCGGTTTCGGGCTTCTCACGCGCAAAGGCTCGGATCGATGTTCTGGTAGAAAAACGAGCTAAGAGCGAAGGCTTCAAGTTCAGGCCGTGGCGCGTTCATGATTTGCGGAGAACAATGGCTAGGGGCTGTCAAGAATTAGGCTTCAAGCTGGAAGTGATTGAAGAAGTCATAAACCACAAGTCCGGCTCTCGTGCTGGCATCGTTGGGACATATCAAGTCTACGAATTTCAACCGGAAAAGCGTGCGGCGTGGCAAGCTTGGGAAGAAAAAGTTCTTTCAATTTCCGGCCGCAACTGATCGCCGAATAAGACCGCTATCTGGCGTCGAACCGCGAAAAAATACCTCTAATTTTGAGTACATGAACAGTCCGTCTGTGTCCGTTATTTTCGAACCGTCGCCGCAACAATCATGTGCGGCTGATGCGGTTCCAAGCGCGTTCTTGGTACAGAAAGGCAAAATAGCAATGCAACAATATCTTCGCACCCCTGAATCAGCAAACTATCTAGGTATCGGACAATCAACACTGGCGAAACTGCGCGTGGCTGGTGGCGGCCCCAAATTCAGACGGCTCGGCAAGAGAACGGTCGTTTATTCGACCGATGACCTGGACGCTTGGACAGCCGAGCAAACGCACTTCTCTACCAGCGAGGCCGCTTAGTGCGCGCAAGCTTCCCCACAAAAGAAAAAGGCCGCTCCGTGCAGGAACGACCTTCTCACAATATCTTTGTAGACAATTGCTTTACCACAAGCCGCGCTATCATGGGCCAAATTGCCCGACTAATCAATAGCGGTTTTGGCTTTGTCTGCATGGATTCCATCAAAGGAATATTATCCATGGACTATGCAACTCGGCGCGCTGCTGCGCTCGAAATCCTCACGACAAGCGAAACCTTAACAAGGAAGGCGGGAAGCTTTTTAGGCCAATGCGTTGCTGATGAATGTCCTTTGTCTGAACGGCAAGAGACTTGGCTGGGGCAATTAGCTAGCCGCGCTGGCGTAGAATGGGAGGCCGCGTAATGACCGATCGTATAGAACCTGCCGCATATCCAGACGGCCCAGGCTATCGCAAGGACAGCGAATCTTCAAAGGACGGGGCTATCATGGCCGCCGCGGATAAGGCGACACAAGAACAGATGCTGATGCCGCTGGTTGTCAAGGCTGGTCCTCATGGTGTGACTTGGTTTGAAGCGTCCGAGACGGTTGGCGATGCTATCCGGCCTGACACGGTACGCGCTCGGCTGTCCAGCTTGAAAAAGGCTGGTAAGCTGGCGATGCTGCCGACGCGCCGAATGGGTGGTTATGGGGTCCGTATATCGCCCTATGTCCTGCCTCAATTCGTGACCAAGCCTGACAATCGCCAAGCTGATCTGTTGGCGTCGATATGAGTCAGAAACACAAGAACGCACCCCATCGCGTAGACAGGCGCGGTGGGCTTTATTTAATGGTCCCCCAAGCCGTCTATGACAGCGTAGCCTATCGAACGGCCAGCGTTCGGGCAAAGGTGCTGTTATTCGGCTTCATGCGGCGGCTGAACGGCTTTAACAACGGCAAGCTGACTTATTCGGCGCGGGAGATGTGCGACGACCTTGGCGCGCATTATTCGCGGGTGCAGGAAGCCTTGGAAGAGTTGATTGCTGGTGGCTTCGTTGTCCTGACAAAATCGCATCCAAAAGTTAGCAGGCTGGCGAATGAATGGCGGTTGACCTTCGCGGCTTATGGACTGCACGAAAACCCTATTCCGGCAACGAATGAATATAAGGATGTCAGCCCAAAATCCATAAAGGCAGTGCGGCGTCATCATGCTGAAAAAAGGAAACGTTTCCAAAAAGGGAAACAAACCCGCGTTGATACTGTATCCACAGTCAGGGCCGTTTCTGTTGATACTGTGTCCACAGAAGGGAAACACTCTGTTGATACTGTATCCACAGTCGATAACGGAAAAGTGCCAAAAACGTCTTCCAGCTCTGTGGATACTGTCGCAACACATATATCTAACCATGATGGGGGCCATAGTTCATTGCCTGCGACCATTACCAAAGCGGCTGAACATTTCCCTGACGCCTCGCCATACATGGACGTGACCGAGTTAAGGGATTTCACACTGGCTTATCTCTCGTGGGCTGGTACCGGATCGCAAACCAATTTGGGCAAGGCGGCAAAAATACCGGGCGGCACGTTGTCAAAGTTCCTTGGTGGCCGTGGCATGTCGACCGATAAATTGGCGGCGCTCCATTTGGCGGCGCATCGAGCATGGCCGGTTAAAGACCGTAAAGGCTATTGGCCTCCTGCCTCTTTAACGCTCGTGGCCATGGATGGCAGGCACATTGGCTGAATGTCTGCAAGAGTGTGAAGCGTGGCAAAATGCGGAAGTGCCTCGCAATTTTGGATTATGATATTGTGAACAGAACGGAAGGCAATCGAGTGACGAAAACACCTGCAAGTGCAGACGAAAAGCAGGATGGGAAATTTCGGCCAGGACAATCGGGCAATCCCGCTGGCAAGAAGCCCGGAACGCGTAATCGTATCACGCTGGCCGTTGAGGGCCTGCTAGGCGACAAGCACAAGGAATTGACCACGGCGGCAATCGATGCGGCCCTAGCTGGTGACGTTCAAGCCCTGCGCCTGTGCCTCACCATGATAGCCCCGCCGCGCAAGGATTCCCCTATCACAATGGAGTTGCCAAAGATTGAGACGGTGCAAGACGCCGTAGCCGCTTCGCAGAATGTTCTAGCGGCTGTCGCGGCTGGTGAGGTGACGCCGGACGAAGCGGCTCGGGTCATGGCCTTGCTGACCGCTCACAAGCAGCTTGTTGAAACCGGCGACATAGAACGGCGGCTGGCGATAATCGAGGAAAACAGGGCCGCGAATTAATCAGTTAGGAAGGATTGGAAAATGAGAAACTTCGGAAGTCGGTTAGACAAGATTGAAAAGGGCAGGGGCAAGGCGTTCGCTTTCCTGATCCGTGACGAAAACGAGACGCAGGAAGACGCTATTGCCAGGTACCGCGCCAAACATGGGAACGAGCGGGCGGTAGTCTGTGGTGAACCACTAGACGCGCTGCTTTAGAAAGCAATGAACGGGAGTTGATAAAATGAGATCCATTGAACGCAGATTGAAGCTTGTCGAGCGCCGAACGATTGGTGCGTTTACTCCGTCGGTTGTTGTGCTGTGCAAGCCAGCCGAGGAAACGGAAGCCGAGGCCGTGGCGCGCTATGAGGCCATCAACGGCCCTGTTGCGAATCCCGATGATATTATACTGGTTAGGTTTATTGCGGCCTGATTGCCGAATAATTTTGTCAGGCCCTAAAAGGGTACGCTCCTGAATTATGCGAGGCCCTAAAAGGGGCTGGATTGCAGGCACAAAAAAGCCCCGCCACCTTTCGCTAGTGACGGGGCTTTGTGTTGCCGGTTCGGTTTAGGCTTTTTCCAGTTCCTCGAAGGCATTTCTCAAGGCGGTGGCGTCCCCTAGATCAGTTGACTTGCAGGCGGCGAACGCTGCGGCCTGATCGACGGCAAGACATTCGTTGCCTGCCTGCATTAGTGCCAACGTGTCGGCAACCCGATGACAAAATCGAAAGTGCGCGGACAAAAGCTTACATGGCGACGCTCGTTTTCGGGATTCTATCGATTGTAGCTTTCGCAATCGGAACTGTCTGCGTTTTCATCAACTAACGCGAATCCGCTTCCCATTGCGTTCTCTTTCTGTTCTCATGCTCGAATGGGTATGAGCAAACATAAACCGATTCTGCCAAAGGCGTACCAGACGGTCGGGCAAATGCGCCTGCAGGGAGTAAATATAAAGGCTTACTGCGAGAAGTGCCGCAACACGTTCCGCGTTGACCTAGTGGCCCTGATAATGGTCAGGGGGCCGGATTATAGTCTGATCGACCAGCACCCGCCTTGCCGGATTATTGATTGCAAGGGCCGGTGCAGCTTTCTGGTGTCGGCGGATACCAATACGCCAATGATTACTCTGGACCGATGGGGAGCTAATTAGTGGGGGTGCTTCACCGGTTTGGGAGCGCCTGCCTGGCTCAACAACAGATTATATTCTGAACGGTGCATCGATAAAACCTTTGCCAGCCGGCCATTTAGCCGTCTTGTCATGTCGGTTGTGCCCATTTAATTGATGATGATCCCAACATAGACGCTGCAAATGTTGACTATGATTTCGGAGCGCAGTTCCATCCACCTTCACGCGATACTCAGGTAACGATCGCAGAGTATGGTGCGTTTCTGTGGCTAATTGAGAGCAGCCCTCAATTGCCCCGCAAAGCGTACCCTCCGGAATTAATCTCCATGCCTTGGCCATAGCTTATTCTCCTAGTTAAAATTTATTACTATTTGTGAGAAATAAGAAATTTGCATTGCCGCATGGTTAAAGTTTAGCAATTATTACAGATGCTAATTGTAGCCGTAGGAGCAACGTCAATTTTGACTCAAAAGGTGCAGGCTCTCAAGCAATGACTAGGCCAGCCTCCATATGCTCATGGATTGTGCTACGATTGTTGATCGAGCAGGCGTAAACCAAGATTTTGACGCTATCCGGCTTGGCAATGGGCGGAACTGAAAGCGTTGCTCGCTTTGGTGAGAGCATGGCCAACAATGTATCAGGCATTTACGACAAGCAAGGTGATACCAAGGCCAGCGGGACCCTATTCCGCTCAGGCATCAACGCGCAGAACTGGAATAACGCCGGATCATTCCTTGACGATATTGCAAACGGTCCCGGCGGCATTTTTAAAAAGATGGGGTTGGGTTTCTAATGAGAGCAGCGGTCCACAATACACCAATTCAATTTCGGGCAAATTCGGCGATTGTTGACGCTGCCTATCAAAAGGCGCGGCATGAGGGAATGAGCCTGTCCGAGCTAATCCGTAGCGCGCTGCGCCGCGAAGTTAGCGAATATCTTAACTGCCAGACCGGAGGTTGTGCCTGACAGCCAGCCGAGCCAAGCGCCGTTAGCGTAGAAAGTCGTCGCGCTCACCTAGCATGAACGCAGTAAGCGCTAAGCTAATCCTGCTTTGCCGATTGAATGACGGAAGATATTCTGCTTTACGGATCGCAATGAAGGTACGGCCACTGAATTTTAACCTCGGGCTTAACTGGTGCTTATCCAGTTGGAAAAAGGGCTTTGGCGGTTTCGGGGTTATCTAAATAAATGGCCGTTTCTCTAGGTATGCGCCCGTAGCTCAGTCGGATAGAGCATCAGATTCCTAATCTGGGGGCCACAGGTTCGAATCCTGTCGGGCGCACCATTTTCCTGATCTGATTTCGCCGGGTGCCGCGAACCAAATCAAGCGATTTTTAGTCGCTGGCGTTCGGTGTAGAGGCCGTAGGATGCGATGACCACATAGCAGGTCACTGGCACCAGCAGCGCTGCAGTCAAGCTCGTGATGTCGGCAACAAAACCGTAGCAGGCAGGAAGTATGGCGCCACCGACAATTGCCGTCGCCAATATTCCCGAGGCTTGTGCGGCCTTGTCGGATTTCATGCCTTCGGTCGCGAGGCTGAATATGGTGGGAAACATGATCGAGTTGAACAGGCCGACGAGTGTCAGTGTCCAGCCGGACAGCGTGCCGCTGCTGAATGCGGATATTGCGATAAGCGTGATAGCGACGCCTGCAAAGGTCATCAGCACCTTGCCGGGTTTGAAAATGCGCAGAAGAAATGCGCCAACGAAACGGCCGACCAGTGCGCCGCCCCAGTAATAGCCGAGCAAGGCAGCTGCCGATTCATCGGGAAGGTTCATTACCCGTTCCTGTCCCAGATAGGCGACAAGATTGCTGCCGATCGTTACTTCCGCACCGACATATAGAAAGATGCACAATGCACCAAATCGTAGGCGTTTGTCGCTGATGAAGAGACTCCACGTGCCCTCCACCTTGACCGCTTCGGTTTCGGTCTGGTCCATGACTTTGCGGAACATGAAGAAAAATGCGGCAATTGCGATCATCGCGACGGCCACGGCGATATAGATGTGGGTAATGACGGTCGCTTCCGACACGCGGAATGCCTCGAGTGCGGACCCCGACAGGGTTGTTGGGTCAACGTCGGATTTTTCCCCCAATATGTAGCGCGCACCAAAACTGACGATGAGAAATGCGCCGAGCGAGTTGAACATTTGTGCGAAGGTGAGACGACTATGCGACGTTTCCGGCGGGCCAAGTGTTGTCACCAGCGGGTTCATTGCCACTTGCAGCAGCGTAATCCCGCCCCCGATCAGAAATAACGCTCCGAGAAAGTTTATATATACGCCGCTGTTGGCGGCAGGGATGAACAGTAGGGATGCTAGCGCGATAATCAGAAATCCGAGGATGAATCCCCGAATAAATCCGATTTTTCGCAACAGCATGCCGGAAGGAATCGAGAAGAGGGCGTAGCTCATGAAGAACGCGAATTGCACGAGATTGGCTTCAAAATTGGAAAGCTGGAACATCGCCTTGAATTTGGCAACCAGCGCATCGTTGATGTTGGTCACGCCAGCCAGGAGAAAGAAGACCGCGAAAACCAATAATAATACCAGAGTCGTCTTGCCGCCGGCGCTGCTATAATTTGCTGACGCTTCCACATTTGATGCGTTTGGAATTGGTGCTGCCAATGTCTCTCTCCCGATTTATTTTTTTTGAAACATATCCTGACAAGGTTGTCATTGCAATCAGATTCGCGTCGTCATTTGTGTAAGCGTTTTGGACAATGTCCAAAAACGAAGGTCGATCAGGCGGGATATATGGTTGCTGGGAGAGATGAGGGGGCCGGAATCTGTCGTACCATCTGCCATGCAATTTTGCGTCCCGCATGTCGTCCAGTGGCGGGATATGAGATCATGAATATAATATGGGAACTCGATATCTACGAGTGAGGCGGTGCAGGGCTGCGATTCGGTCAAATCTTGCTCGAGACACATGCCTATAGGCTATATCGGCGGCAAACTTGACTTTTACCTGATATCGCGTTGGTCAAATCAGCGGATAATCGTTGCGCAAATCGACAGTCTCACTAATAAGTTATGACAAGGTTGTCGGTTGGGGGTCCGCGGCTTGACAAGCTGGAGAGAAACGGGGCTATGGGCCACGTAATCAACCGGAGGAAAATGAATGACCCAAACATCACGCCGATCGACAATGGTTGATGTTGCCCGCGAAGCTGGCGTGTCATTAAAGACGGTATCTCGGGTTCTGAACGAAGAAAATTATGTGCGGGAAGAAACGCGACTGGCGGTACTCGAAGTTGCGGAAAAGCTTAACTATAAGCTTAATCAGGCGGCCCGGACCTTGCGCGGCGGGTCGGCCCAGATTGTTGCTCTGCTGGTCGATAACCCGAGTCCCAGTTACCTTGAAAATGTTCACCTCGGTGCCCTTAAGCAATGTCATGATCTTTCCATGCAACTGGTTCTCGATGAATGTTCGGATGGCGTGGAGGGTGTTAGGCGGATATTGCAGACTCTTTCACCCGTTGGGCTGATAGTCACGCCACCGCTTTGTGATAATCCGGAAGTCATTGATTTGCTGGAATCGCAGCATATCAGCTATGTTCTCGTTGCTCCGAGCGACCCGAATGCTGTTCGTTTGTCGGTGAATATTGACGACGTCGCTGCTGCGAGGGAAATCACGGAATATCTTCTGAATCTTGGCCATCGCAGGATCGGTTATATTCGCGGACATCCCGACCACAGTGCATCCGGCAAGCGTTACCAAGGCTATTGCGAGGCGCTCGCCAAATATGGTCTGGAGCCTGATGAAGATTTGATCCGCCAAGGATTTTTTGACTATTCGAGCGGTTTGCAAGCCGCTGAATCGCTGCTCGATATGGAAATACCCCCGACCGCGATTTTTGCCAGCAACGATGACATGGCCGCCGCAACAATTGCAGCGGCCTATCGCAGGCATATCGATGTACCGCAGCAACTGTCGATCGTCGGCTTTGATGATGCCCCCATCGCGGCCATCATCAGTCCTCAGTTGACCACGGTACGCCAGCCCATATCGGAACTTGCTGCACGCGCGGTGAGTCTTTTGTCCGACAATATTTCCCGCCGGTTGACGGGAGAAAAAGATGAAAACACCATTTTTCTCGACCATTCGGTGATCGAGCGGGATTCCGCTGCGCCGCCGCTGGCGCAATAGCTCTATTCTTTTACAGCCTGCCGGCTGCGGATTGCAGCCCTTATGGACAGATGCCGACCTGACTGCGTGAAAACTGTTTCGGTGCCCGCGCCGTTGCAATCCATGTTCAATTGTTCGACAAAATATATTTGCGCGATTGCCTTTTAATGACAACGCTGTCATAGAGTTTGAAAGATGGAAAACCTTTGTCTTGAAACCGTGATAGGGGCTGATTGGTAGAAAATGAACAGTTCGGCTACATTATTGCTATTCGGGGCAACCGGAGATTTGTCCAAGCGTATGCTTTTGCCTTCGCTCTATGCACTGCACGAAGATGAGTTGATCGCTGATGATGTAAGGATTGTCGGCACCGCGCGCAGCGAATTGGACGATCAGAAATTCCGGGACATGGCTGCATCGGCGCTGGAACAATATCTGCCGGATGATCGCAAAAACAAGAACATGATATCCAGCTTTTTGAACCGTCTGTCCTATCAGCAACTGGATGCTTCATCGACGGAGGGTTTTGGCGATCTGGCCGAGAAAATTGGCGATATTTCAGGTGGTCTGGCGATTTTTCTTTCAACTGCACCGTCGCTATTCGAGGCGACGATCGCGGGATTGAAAGCAGCCGGATTGACTGGTGAAAATGTCCGGATCGGTCTTGAAAAGCCGCTGGGCAATGATCTGCAATCGTCCAATGCGATCAACGACGCAGTAGCAGAGGCTTTTCCGGAGGATCGCATCTTCCGGATCGACCATTATCTCGGCAAGGAAACTGTCCAGAATCTGATGGCCTTGCGTTTTGCCAATTTGATGTTCGAGCCGCTATGGAATTCCAACGGTATCGATCATATCGAGATTACGGTTGCCGAAACCGTGGGTCTTGAAGGGCGTCACGGCTTTTATGAAAAAACCGGCGCACTACGCGACATGGTGCAAAATCATATTCTGCAGCTTGTCGGTCTGATCGCGATGGAGCCGCCGGCGAATCTCGACGCCACCTCGGTTCGCGACGAGAAGGTCAAAGTGTTGCGTTCCTTGCGGCCGGTGATCGCCGACAATGTTGTTCGCGGGCAATATGGCGATGGCGCGGTCAAAGGCGAGGCGGTTTCGTCTTATCAGGAAAATCTCGGCGAAAGCTCGGAAACGGAAACCTTTGTCGCGTTGAAGGTGTTTGTAGACAATTGGCGCTGGCAGGGCGTGCCATTCTACGTCCGGACCGGCAAGCGGCTCGCGGAGCGCCGCAGCGAAATTGTCGTACAGTTTAAGAGTGTGCCTCATAATATCTTTGCCGGTGGCGGGACCAAGTTAAACGCCAATCGCCTCGTCATTCGTTTGCAACCGGAGGAATATGTCCGGCTCCAGGTTATGGCAAAAGAGCCAGGACTGGATCGCGACGGTATCGTGTTGCGTGAAGTGCCGCTTGATCTGTCGCTGACCCAGGCATTTTCAAAAACCCGCAAACGCATCGCCTATGAAAGGCTGTTGATTGATCTGATTGAAGGCGACCCGACTTTGTTTGTCCGGCGGGATGAGGTCGAGGCGCAATGGCATTGGATCGATGCGATCCGGAAGGTTTGGGAAGAGAATCATATTGGCGTCAAATCATATGGTTCCGGTAGCTGGGGGCCATCTGCTGCGATTGCGCTAACCGAACGGGATGGAGTGAGCTGGAATGATTGATACAGGAACTGCAATATCCGCTTCCGCCTCGATCAGCTGGGCCGTCAAGACCGATGCGCAAAGCGTGGCGGATCATGTCGCCAAGATCGTCGAGCAACCGGGCAAGCATCGTATCGCGGTGCCCGGCGGCAACACGCCGATCGAGATTTTCGATATCCTCTCCCGCCAGACCTTGCCGTGGGGAACGGTGACAATCACCTTGACCGACGACCGGATCGTCCCGGTAAGGCATCCGGCAAGCAATCAGGCTAAACTCGCGAGAGCCTTCGACGCAACCGCTGCCCATGTCGATCCACTGGTTCGCGGAGAGCAAGTCCCGCCGTTTGATTTGGTCTGGCTGGGCATGGGCGCCGATGGGCATATCGCTTCTCTATTTCCGAATATGACCTGCGATGAGCAGGAGGCACCGGCGGTCATCCACACCGTTCCTGACCCGTTGCCGGTGGAAGCGCCGTTTGAACGGCTGAGCCTGAATATGGCCGCGCTGACGGCAACAAAGGAAATCATTCTGGTGGTTCGCGGCTGCGACAAGAAGAATATTCTTGAAGCAGCCATCGCCGGCGATACCGATGTACCGGTGGCGACGCTGTTCCGCAGAGCGAACTGCCCCATCACGATATTCTGGAGTCGCTCATGACGCTGAACACGACAGTCGAAAAAGTTACCGACAGGATCATCGAGCGGTCGCGATCGTCGCGCAGTGCCTATCTCGACCTGATCGACAAGCAGCGCGAAGCCGGGGTCCACCGGCCCACTTTGTCCTGCGGAAATCTTGCCCATGGGTTTGCCGCTAGCGGCGACGACAAGGCCGCTATTCGCGGCGGCAAGGCGATGAATATCGGTGTGGTCACCGCCTATAATGACATGCTTTCAGCCCACCAGCCTTATGGTCGCTATCCGGAGCAGATAAAGATATTCGCCCGCGAGAAAGGGGCGACCGCCCAGATTGCCGGCGGCGTTCCGGCGATGTGCGACGGTGTAACCCAGGGCCAGGACAGTATGGAGCTGTCGCTATTCAGCCGCGATGTGATCGCGATGAGCACCGCGATTGCGCTCAGTCACGGCATGTTCGAAGGCGCGCTGCTGCTCGGCATTTGCGACAAAATCGTGCCCGGATTGCTGATCGGTGCGCTCCGTTTTGGTCATCTGCCGACGATTTTGGTTCCGGCCGGACCGATGCCTTCCGGTCTTGCCAACAAGGAAAAGATTCGCGTTCGTCAGCTGTTTGCCGAAGGCAAGATCGGCGAAGAAGAACTGCTCGATGCCGAGAGCGCCAGCTATCACGGCGCCGGAACCTGCACCTTTTTCGGAACAGCCAACTCCAACCAGATGATGATGGAGATGATGGGACTGCATATTCCGGGCAGCAGCTTTGTGAATCCCGGCAACAAGCTTCGCCAGGAACTGACCCGTGCGGCGGTGCATCGGGTGACCGAAATCGGATGGGGTGTTGGGGAGGATGCTGCTGCGGACTACCGACCGTTGGGCCATTGCATTGATGAAAAGGCGATCGTCAACGCGGTCGTAGGATTGCTTGCAACTGGCGGTTCCACCAATCATGTGCTGCATCTCCCCGCGATTGCGAGAGCGGCCGGCATCATTCTGGACTGGGATGATATGGATGAACTGTCCAAAGCGGTGCCGCTGATCGCGGCGATTTATCCCAATGGTGCTGGCGACGTGAACTATTTTGCGGCGGCGGGCGGCATGCCCTTTGTCATCCGTGAGTTGGTCGATGCCGGGCTGGCGCACGGTGATATCAAAACCGTTTACGGCGCATCGCTGAGAGACGGCGCGCAGGAGCCTTATATTGCTGAAGATAAGCTCGCGTTCAAAGATGCTCCCGCCGCCAGTTTGGACGAAACTATATTAAAGCCTGTGAGCGATCCGTTTAAACCCGACGGCGGCCTGCGTCTCCTGAAAGGCAATTTGGGCAGAGCAACGATGAAAACCAGCGCGGTCGATGAATCCCGCTGGACCATCGATGCGCCGGCTCGGGTTTTTGACGATCAGAATGATGTGATGACCGCTTTCAAGGCAGGCGAACTGGAAAGGGACGTCGTGGTCGTCGTCCGATTCCAGGGGCCTGCAGCAAACGGGATGCCGGAACTTCACAAATTGAGTTCGCCATTGGGTGTCTTGCAAGACAGGGGTTTCAAAGTTGCCTTCGTCACAGATGGAAGAATGTCCGGCGCCAGTGGCAAAATTCCGTCTGCGATCCATGTCTCTCCGGAAGCCTATAAGGGCGGACCACTGAGCAAATTGCGGGACGGCGATCTGATAAGAGTTTGCGCGCAAGAGGGGGCGCTCGAGATATTGACCGACGAAGCAGATTGGGAAAGTCGCCCCATCGCGCCGCCGCCCCCGCGACCACTGGGCACAGGGCGAGAGCTTTTTGCGATGCTGCGGCACCATTGTGACGAGGCTGAAAAGGGCGGCTCTGCGATGTTGAGCGAGGCAGGGCTGTAATGACCCGGGAAATCATGGTGGCCGATATTGGAGGTACCCACGCCAGATTTGCCATTGCTGTCGTAGAGAACAGGCATATCGCGCGTCTCGATCACCAGATCACAATGAATAGCGCAGATCACGCGAGCCTTCAAATCGCGTGGGAGGCTTATGGAGAGCAGGTAGGACGCAAGCTGCCGTCGGATGGCGCCATAGCCGTGGCTGGGCCGGTTGGCGGCGATGTGCTGCACCTGACCAACAACAGCTGGATGATCCGCCCCCACTTGATCAAGGAAAAACTGAGGCTGGAGCGTTATAGTCTGGTCAATGATTTTGGTGCTGTCGGTCATGCCGTCGCGTTATTGGCGGATCAGCATTTCGAGCATATTTGCGGACCGGACATAGCGCTCAACGACAAGGGATTGATAACGGTTCTCGGTCCCGGCACCGGAATGGGTGTTGCCCACGTTATGCGGCTGGACGGTGATTACCAAGTGACCGAAACCGAAGGCGGACATATCGACTTTTCGCCGCATGATGAAGTTGAAGATCTTTTACTAAGGCATTTGCGGAAAGAACATGGGCGCGTCTCTGTTGAACGGGTGGTCGCGGGACCGGGTCTGCAAACCATTTACCACGTGCTCGCCGAAATCGAGGGCCAGGCGTCCAAACGGATGGACGACAAGGCTCTGTGGCAACTGGCGCTGTCGGGCGAAGATAGTCTGGCATCGGCCGCGTTTGACAGATTCTGCCTGTGTCTCGGCGCATTCGCCGGTGATATCACGCTGGCGCAAGGTGCGCGGTCGGTGGTGATTGCGGGCGGACTTGGTAGCCGGATCGCTCATCGCTTGGCATCATCCGGATTCCGCGAACGGTTCAAAGCCAAGGGCCGCTTCCAGTCGTTGATGGAGCAGATTCCGGTCAAACAACTGCTGCATGAACAACCTGGCCTCTATGGCGCCGCCGGTGCCTTCATCAAGGAACATCAATGAAACCGATCGAGCGGATCATGCGGACGGCGCCGGTCATACCGGTGCTGGTGATCAATCATGTCGCCGACGCCATGCCAATAGCCCGGGCTTTGGTTGAAGGCGGTCTCAATGTTCTGGAAGTCACCTTGCGAACCGATGCCGCGTTGGAAGCGATCGCGGAAATGACGCAAGTAGAAGGCGCTATCGTGGGTGCCGGTACGGTGACAAACCCGGCCCAGATGAACGCTGTATTATCTGCAGGTGCCGAATTCATCGTATCGCCAGGCCTGACGGAAAACCTCGGTCGAGCCGCAGTTGCAGCGGACATACCGTTTCTCCCCGGTATCGCCAATGCCGGAGACATCATGCGCGGGATGGATCTCGGGCTTGAGCATTTCAAGTTTTTCCCGGCGGTAGCGGCGGGTGGCATTCCATCACTAAAAGCGCTCGCTGGACCATTTGGCGGATGCAGATTCTGTCCAACCGGCGGTATTGCCGAAGCTTCAATGGCCGACTGGCTGGCGCTATCGCAGGTCCTCTGCGTGGGCGGAAGCTGGGTTGTACCAGCGGGGCCGGTTGATAGCGATTTGATAAGAGCGAATGCCAAGGCGGCCTTGCAAGCCAGCTGATGTATTTGACGCGTTGCAGTTCCGTCAGTCTGTGTCCTAGGTCAGCGCCACGATACTCGCCAGAATGAGGCGCACAAGATCGGCCTGACCGCGCGTGCCGGTCTTGGCATATATCCGCTTTGAATAGAGCCTTGTGGTTTCATGGGTCAGGCCCAGCAGAATTGCTGCTTCCCTGATCGTCACGCCGTGGCTGATATGCAGGGCAAGCCGGGCTTCCTGAATGGTAAGGCCGAAAAGATTGGCCAGATGGTCGCTGCGCTCGGCGCTGTTGGATCGCTCGCCGTGGACAAAGGCGATGGCAACCGGCTGAATCGCGCCCGGTAGGTCTGCTGGTGGATTGGTGAGCAGCATATCCAGCCATGGCTCGTCCGACAGATGCACGGTCCGCACCACGCTTTCCCCAGCCTGACGCATTTTCAGAAATTGGCGCAAGACTCCCTGGGCATCGGCGCGCTCGGCTATCAGCCGCCCGTCGGGCGATTTTCGCAGGGTTTGCCCTTCTTGCACAAAGGCTTCCGCCTGCTCGCTCATGTCAATGATCCGGCCGGAGCCGTCGAGCATGAACCAGCCGAAATTGAGCCGCATGATTGCATCGGCGGATATTCCTGCCTTCAATCTTTGCCGCTCGAGTTCGGAATGGGTGCCGGCGGCAATTGCCAGATGACTGGCGAGGGCGCCCAGCAGCGCGCCGTCGCTGGCAGAGAAATTGCTGTCCTTGCGGCCAAGAGAAATCCAGATTTGCCCGCCATTGGGTTCTGCCACCCGCATGATGCGGGCAAAGCGAACATCGGGGTCCCGCAGGAACAGCGCTTTGAACCGGCTTTGGCGCGGGTCATTGGGATCGAGGAACTCGTCGAGGGAATAGACCCGGTTGAGCCGCATGACATAATGCGGAAGTGCCGCGACCTTCCCGAAGTCCTTCTGGTATATTTCATTTATATCGCCGGAACCCTGTTTGGCGGCCGGAATCTGGACTGATTGCAGCCAGTCATGGTCACCCTGAAAAAACAGATTGGCATAGTCCGCTGCGGTTCTGCGCTTTAGCTGCGCGAGAAAATTTTCCCATGGCGGCGCGCCCAGCGTACCGCGGTGCAGAGCCGCAATCAGATCATGTTCTTCGCTCAATATCACCGACATTCGTCACGCATATCCCATATGGGAACTGCATGCAAATCAGAAGCGCGTAATAAGCTTCCAATCCTTCCAATTGGACGATCATATGACCCGTATTTTGACCCATTTAGAACGGCTTGAAGCCGAAGCCATACATATCATGCGTGAAGTCGTCGCCGAGGCGCAAAAGCCGGTGATGATGTATAGCGTCGGCAAGGATAGCGCGGTTCTGCTGCATCTCGCGAAAAAGGCCTTTTATCCATCTCCTCCTCCATTTCCGTTGCTCCACGTCGATACGACCTGGAAATTCAAGGACATGTACGCGCTGCGCGAAAAGGCGGCACAGGATGCGGGGATGGAATTGATCGTCCATCATAATGCAGAAGCCAAAGAACGCGGCATCAACCCGTTTGATCATGGCCCGCTCCATACCGACATGTGGAAAACTGAAGGCCTGAAGCAGGCGCTCGATCTATACGGTTTTGACGTTGCTTTCGGTGGCGCGCGGCGTGACGAAGAGAAGAGCCGCGCGAAAGAGCGCGTATTCTCTTTCCGCACTGCCAGCCACGGCTGGGACCCCAAGAACCAGCGCCCCGAATTGTGGAATCTCTACAACGCCAAGAAAGCCAAGGGAGAAAGCATCCGCGTTTTCCCGATCAGCAACTGGACCGAACTGGATATCTGGCAATATATCATGGCTGAGAATATCGAGATCGTGCCGCTCTATTTTGCCGCGATGCGCCCGACCTATATGCACGAAGGCAGCCTGTTCATGGCCGACGATATCGACCGTCTGGAGCAGGTGATGGGGCACAAGCCCGAAATCACCAGCCGGTCGGTCCGTTTCCGCACGCTGGGATGTTTCCCGCTGACCGGAGCCGTCGAAAGCACCGCATCGACCCTAGCGGAAGTGGTGCAGGAAATGCTGCTCACCACCACCAGCGAACGGCAGGGCCGGGTGATCGACAAGGATGAAGGTGGCGCCGGCATGGAGAAGAAGAAGCAGGAGGGCTATTTCTGATGACCGATGGAACCGGAAAAGACCCGATCTACAAGACCGATGCGCTGATCGGAGAGGATATTGACGCCTATCTCGCCCAGCATCAGAACAAGGAGCTGCTCCGCTTCATCACCTGCGGCAGCGTGGATGACGGCAAGAGCACGCTGATTGGCCGGTTGCTCTACGACAGCAAGATGATCTTCGAGGACCAGCTGGCTGCGCTGGAAGCGGATAGCAAGAAGTCGGGCACCCAAGGCCAGGAGATAGATTTCGCGCTGCTGGTGGATGGTCTCGCTGCCGAGCGCGAGCAGGGCATCACCATCGATGTCGCCTACCGGTTTTTTGCGACGGAAAAGCGCAAGTTCATCGTCGCCGATACCCCGGGCCACGAACAATATACCCGCAATATGGTGACCGGTGCGTCGACCGCCGATGCCGCGGTCATATTGATCGATGCGCGCAAAGGCGTGCTGGTCCAGACGCGGCGTCATTCCTATCTTGCCCATCTGCTCGGGATCAAGAATCTGGTTCTGGCGGTGAACAAAATGGACCTGGTGGATTATGACCAGGACATTTTTGACAATATCGTCAGGGAATATGGCGAGTTTGCTGCAGAAATCGGCATAGACGGCTTCACTGCGATCCCGATCTCGGGCTTCAAGGGCGACAATATAACCGACGCGCCATCGACAAATATGCCTTGGTACGACGGGCGGGCGCTGATCGCCCATCTCGAGAATATCGAGATCGCGACCAATGCCGCGCAGGAAAAACTGTTTCGCATGCCGGTGCAATGGGTCAATCGCCCCAATCTCGATTTTCGCGGCTTCTCCGGCCTGATTTCCTCCGGTATCGTCAAGCAGGGCGATCCCGTCCGGATCGTACCGTCGGGCAAGAACAGCGTCGTCAAAAGCATTGTCACTCTGGATGGCGATCTGGATGAAGCGGTAGCTGGACAGTCCGTCACTATTCTCCTTGAGGATGAAGTCGACTGTTCGCGCGGTGACGTGATTGCTTCCGCTGGCGATCCGCCCGAAATTTCCGACCAGTTCGAATCCACTATTGTCTGGATGAGTGACGAAGCGCTCAAACCCGGGCGTAGCTATTGGCTCAAACTGGCCACACAGACGGTCAGCGTATCGGTGCAGGAACCAAAATATGAAATCAATATCAACACGATGGAACGGCTTGCTGCCAAGACACTGGAGCTGAACGCCATTGGTGTTGCCGAAGTGCATACCGACAAACCGATCGTGTTCGAACCTTATGCCGACAGCCGGGCGCTCGGCGGCTTCATTCTGGTCGACAAGATCACCAATGCGACGGTAGCTGCCGGCATGTTGCATTTCAGCCTGCGCCGCGCCGCCAACGTCCACTGGCAGGCGACGACAATCACGCGGGAAGAACATGGGGCGCTGAAAAACCAGACACCGCGCGTCTTGTGGTTCACCGGCCTCTCGGGATCGGGCAAGTCGACCATCGCCAACGAGGTGGAAAAGAGCCTCAATCTGATGAACCGCCATACGTTCCTGCTCGACGGGGATAATGTACGCCATGGCCTCAACAAGGATCTCGGCTTTACCGAAGCGGACCGGATCGAGAATATCCGGCGCGTCGGCGAAGTAGCAAAATTGATGACCGATGCTGGCCTGATCGTCCTGACCGCCTTCATCAGTCCGTTCCGCGCGGAACGGAAAATGGTGCGTGAAATGCTGCCCGAGGCCGAGTTTATCGAAATTTTCGTCGATACGCCGCTGGCTGTTGCTGAAGAACGCGACGTGAAGGGCCTCTACAAGAAAGCCCGCAGCGGTCAGCTGAAAAACTTCACCGGTATCGACAGCCCTTATGAGCCGCCGGAAAATCCTGAAATCGTGGTGAATACGGTTGAGATGACGCCCGCAGAAGCGGCCGAATATATCATCCGCCAGATCATGCCGCTGAAATGAGTGATATTATGACCGACGCAGAGCTTGCCGCCGATCTCGCGCTATCAGCCGGCCGGATTTTGGTGGAATTACGCGAAAGCGGCAAGTTCGAGGGTAAAGCTCTTGGCAAAGCCGGGGACGAGGCGGCCAACGCGTTTCTGGTCCGTGCCTTGCGCGAACAGCGGCCAGACGACGGTCTGCTTTCGGAAGAAAGCAAGGACACCGCCGCTCGGCTAGATAAATCGCGTGTCTGGATCGTCGATCCGGTCGACGGCACACGGGAATATGGGGAAGGGCGGTCGGATTGGGCCGTCCATGTTGCCCTGGCCATCGATGGGGTTGCCACGATCGGTGCCGTCGCCTTACCCGGTCTCAACGATGGACTTGTTCTCCGCACAGATAAAATTGATCAATTCCCGGGCTATGACGGTCCGCCACGTCTGGTAGTCAGTCGGACGCGTCCGGCAGCCGAGGCGGTATCGGTTGCTGAGCGGCTTGGCGGGGAACTGGTACCCATGGGCTCCGCCGGTGCCAAAGCGATGGCCGTGGTTCGGGGAGAGGCTGAAATATATCTTCATTCCGGCGGCCAGTTCGAATGGGACAGCTGTGCGCCGGTTGCGGTTGCACTGGCTTATGGCCTACACTGCTCGCGGATCGACGGTTCGCCGCTCGTCTATAATCAGCAAGACACCTATATGCCCGACCTGTTGATATGCAGGTCGGAATGGGCAGACAAAGTGTTTGAGTTGTTAAAAGACTGAGTGAACGGACGGTCCTAATTCCTACAGGTTCGGCCTTCTTAGGAGCGATCTCCTGCAATATAGAATAACCACCAGGTGCAACCTCACAACAAGTTCGTCTGTCGCCAATATACCGGGCAGCATTTCACCCATCAATTGATCCTCTTTATCTCCTTGATTTTCGAGTTCCATTTTGCGCTTGGCATTTCCGCGATTACGCGCTGTGTTAGTTGCGTTCATTTCATCGTGTGGGTATAGGCGGGAAGAACTTATGGGGCAGTAGTTTTGGAAGATTTTGCGCTAGAATCCTCGCGTGTGGCAAATCTGACGGCCAAGCAGCGAGAATGTTTGCATCTGGTGGTTCTTAGAAAGTCCTCCAAGGAAATTGCGCGAATTCTGGATATCTCCAAACCGGCGGTCGATCAACGTTTGGTCAGCGCTCGACGCGTGCTGGGGGCATCAACCCGAGATGAAGCCGCATTAATCTATGCCAGAGCATCTGGTGCCTATGACCGGATACTATATGATCCGGTAGGTGTTCCCTTCGATGCTACTTTCGGTGCAGAAGAACCTCAGGACGAGTGTTCAGGTTCATCCATGCTCGAAGAATTATCAAGTCCTTATGACTTTGATGCCGCGCATGATGTGAACTTTTGGCCGCAAATCCTGAAGGAACCCGAGGGTAGCTGGGGCACTGTTCAGAGAATTGCCATTATTGTGGTTTTGACTATCGGAATTTTGGCAATTGTGTTGATCGGCCTGTCAGTCTCTCAGTCTCTTTCTAGTCTGTTGGCAGCATAACCAGCCATTAGGCTCTTACTTTTTGAAACAGCAAAAATCCGCGATTTGCGGAGCGGGGAAATTATGCCTTATCAGATCAGAATAGCCTCCCGTCAAATCATGCAATATCTGCCGAAAACAGAGGCTTCCATTGATCGGGTTCTAATCTCCGGATCGGGATTGGATGTCCGTGAAACATATCCGCCAGTTCAGGCATCTGGTGACACGGCAAGTGGAGTTTTGTTGCCCCTTGAACGATCAAAGGTTGACTGCGATGCTTCGGAATGTTTCCTTTAGGGGATGCGAACATCCGTTTTTTTTCTCCTCTTCTGTATCATCTGCTTTTATGCATTGTATCGGGGAGGGGCGCCGGAGCGCTGGGTCGCGTGTGTCGTCATTTGCATGTTGGTATTGGACCCGGTCGTCCATATCGTTACTCCGCTGGAATATGCCAAACTGGATCCCGGGCATTTGGTCATCGATTTGGCAGCGTGGATCGGCTTTCTCGCAATTGCACTTCGTGCAAATAGGTTTTGGCCATTATGCGTAGTTTCACTTCAGACAATCGCGCTAGTGGCTCACGTCACAAGGATGCTCGACGTGACGATTCAACCAAAAGCCTATATGATCATGCAAATAGCTTCTTCCTATCCATTGCTGGTCGCGCTGATGATCGGGACGTTTTACCACCGGAAAAGACTGACGGCCATCGGGACCGACATATCCTGGCGCAGCTCATAGAGATTCTCGAGCCGGACGATGCCGCCAGACTGTCAACCGAGTTGCTTGATGAATTTGGCTCAATCGGCCGCTTGATGGGTGAGTCTGAAGCCGCGCTGGCTCGGGTTCTCAGGGACAATAGAGCCATAATAAGGTTGCTCAAGGCAACAGAAAAAATCACGCTCGTCAGTCTTCAAAATCAACTACCTCGAAAACTGATTTCCGCTACCGATCAGAGGCTTGTGAGATATCTAAGGGCCTGTATGGGTTCGCGGACTACAGAGATAATGCGGGTATTATTCTTGGATAGTTCGAACCACCTGCTGGGGGATCAAGAATTTGGCGCTGGATCTCCGCAGCGGATGTTTGTTCAGCCCCGGTCTATCGTGAAACGGGCGTTGGAGTTCGACGCTAGCGGCATAATATTGGCGCACAATCATCCTGGCGGAACCATAACGCCAAGCAAGTCAGATATAGAATTCACAAAGTCCATCAAAGCATTGTGCATGGAACTCGAAATTCGATTGCATGACCATATCATCATTACACGCGATCAGTGGGCCAGCTTTAGAAAGTTACGGATAATATGACTCTCGAGGTGCAAGCCAGAAAGGCTGCCTTTGCGAAGACAGAGCTGAATAAGCGGCTGAACTGAAATCCATTTTTCTCGATTCGCATATTTGCCGATGCTCTGGCATGGGCAATCCGGCTTGAAGTCTATGTCACGGCAGTCGAAAATCACGGTAATTTTGATAATAATTGATTCTCGCATACTTCTTGCTACCTCAATATGAGATTTTGATGTGCATATCTGAATATTCCGCTCAGCTTCAGGAATGATAATGGAATTTACCTATAAAGAGATTCAGGATATCCTGTCGCATAAGCACCATATTGCCAGTACCAGCCGGACTGCGTTTCGCGGGCGGATTCAGCACATGCAGCGTCTTGGTTTTCCCTCTGGCGTCAATACAGGCAAGGGAAGGCCGGCGTCCTATACTTGGCGGGAGCTGTTGCTCATGGGACTGGCTTTTGAATATCTCGAAATCGGATCGACCCCCGATCGCTCGATTGCGGAAATCATCAAGATTGAAGACATGTTACTGACGGGACTTTCGAAGGTTATTTTGGCAACCGAGCAGCCCGATGCATCTGAGCAGGCCAATCATTTTCTATTTGCGGAATTGTCTGCATTGCTGACGTTGAGGGCTGAAGACAGCTGGCATCAACAATGTAAAATACTCTCGTTCGGAGATATTAAGCAGATATTGTCTTCAGAAGGGAACGACGCATATAGATCTCCCTACGCCATAATTGATTTGCGACAATTTTTGGGCGGGATGTTCACGAGCGTCGGAGAAATTTGCGGATTAAACAATCAGATTATGGCAAAAGACATAAAATTATGGGCATCAAGGCAATTGTCTGACGTTTTGTAACTAGGGCATGCTTTGCTTTCTGTGAGCGCCATTACCATGAGGTTGGCGAACCATTCATCAACAGACTTCGGGAATGACGGGCCGGGGTCTCGCTGCGCGCAGCGCTATTGACTCTGCGTTTTTGATTCAAGAGCAGTGCCGGTGGAGTGGGCCTGCATTACACAATAATCTCTATCGGATCCATATGAGCGCGCTTGAGGGTGCTTCTGAGGCACGCAGAATAGAAGCAGAATGAGCTTCTTGAATTTATGAAATGTAGTGACGGTTCAAATAATCAGCATCTGGCCAATATTATGAGGCCCATGAGCGGCAACCTTGTCGGTTTAGACGCCCGATTTCTCTGCTTCTGAACTATCCAGCGCTAGTTGTTTCAATCCGTTGATAGCTTCTTGAATTTAGATTGCCGTATTATTTTAAGATTTTTCCCATTCGCCGTTAACCACAACGGGAAGGGAACCAAATATGGTTAAATTTGACTATGATTTCGTGGTGATCGGAGGAGGACCCGCTGGTCGCCGAGCAGCGATCCAGGCCTCTAAGCTTGGAAAATCCGTTGCCCTGGTCGATGATCAAAAGTCGATCGGTGGCGTGTCGGTTCACACCGGTACACTGCCATCGAAAACCATTCGGGAATCGGTCCTCTCGGTCACTGGTTGGCGAGATCAGCATTTTAAATCCCGGCAGCCCCGCAACGGAATCAAGATGATGCAGGATTCCATCAATTCTCGCCTTGTCACGACATTGGGAGATGAAGTCGAGGACATCGACAGCCAGCTTGCGCGGAATAATGTCACGATCCTGCAAGGGAAAGCGAAGTTCTCAGGCCTCCACAAATTGGCGATCCAGCAGAACGTCAGAGGTAGAAAAACAAGTTTTTCGATCTCGGCCAGCAAGTTTCTGATCGCCGTGGGTACCAAGCCGTTCCGACCCAAAAGCATCCCATTCAATGGGACTACCGTGATAGATAGTGATAGTGTCGCCGCGAATTTGCCGATGCCGAAAAGCATAACGGTCGTTGGCGGGGGCGTTATCGGTCTGGAATATGCAACAATTTTTTCGACATTGGACATTCCGGTAACGGTCGTGGAAGCACGCGAACGGATTCTGGAGTTCATCGATCACGATATTGTCGCCAATTTTGTCCATCAGCTTACGGACCGTGGCATCGGCCTTCGATTAGGTCGAACGATCGATAAGATATCGCTTGATGACCACGGTCATCCGAATATTTTATTGGATGATGGTCGACAACTTCGTTCCGGAATGCTCTTGTTCACTGCCGGCCGCGTAGGCGCGGTGGACAGCCTTGGATTGGAAAAAGTAGGGCTAAAATGCGACAGTCGTGGCCGGCTGGTTGTCAACAAAGAAACCCTGCAAACTAGCCAGCCACATATTTATGCCGCCGGCGATATCATCGGCTTCCCGGCATTGGCCTCCACATCGATGGAACAGGGGCGGCGCGCCGCCTGCCATGCTTTTGGCGAACCAATTAACAGTTCGGCCAACAGCTTTCCGTTGGGTATATATTCGATTCCTGAAATAGCCAGTATCGGTCTGTCGGAAGAAGACGCAAGACAACAAGGGTTCCAGGTAGAAATTGGTATTGCACGTTTTCAGGAAACGTCTCGCGGACATATTCTGGGCAGCTGTCAAGGGATGCTCAAATGCATTTTTGATCTCAACAATCGAATGCTGCTCGGTGTCCATATCGTTGGAGAAGGTGCAACCGAATTAATCCATATCGGACAAGCGGTGATCAATCTAAACGGTGGAATTGACTATCTGTCTGACAATGTCTTTAATTTCCCGACGCTAGCCGAAGCCTATAAAGTGGCGGCTCTGGATGCCTACAACCGAATGCCAAAGCCCAGATTGAGGGCGTGACGTGAAAATTGATATCAAGAATATACTGAGCTCGTACCGACGCGAACAACGTCATGGCCAAGCATGTCCGGTCTGTACTGACAATGATAGCGAATATGCGCCGTTGGTGGAAATCACCAATTTTCTGGCGCACCATAATTTGTCGTTGAACGCGAAAAATTTCGAGCAGGCATGGGAATATATTTGCGGTAACAACAAGGAATTAAAGGCTGAACTGGACAAGGCGTCATCTGCGTCTGAACTAAATAATCAATCCGCACTCGAAATATATGATAAATATTTTAATGTTGATATCAATGTGCGGATCGAGAAAATCTTTCAGGAAGCGATCGTCCAAATTCGTAGCACGACGCAAATTATCAGTGTCGGCAACGACAACGCGATCAAACACGAAAGTCAGTTGATCGAACAAGCCGACAATATCCGGGGCGAAAGCGGTGGTATTGATAAAGCCATTCAGAAGCTGCTCGACCTATCCCGTATGATGGTTGAATCAACACGCGAGAACCGCGAACAGATATCACAAACAAACGAGAAGCTAGCCGAGCTGCAAAAAGACCTCGAAGTTGCCAGGAACGAAGCCGACCACGACAAATTGACGCGACTTCCCAATCGTCGGAAATTTGACCGGGATCTCGATGCCGTTTTCCAACGGTTGCACGATGATGAAGGGGCATTTGTCTTGGCATTTGTCGATGTCGATCATTTCAAACGCATAAACGACACTTTCGGCCACGAATGCGGTGATCGCGTGCTTCGAATGATCGCAAACCAGTTGTCTCAACTTTCCGATAATCGTTGCAGTATATCCCGTTACGGCGGTGAGGAATTTGCAATTTTGATCGAGGACGATGATGTCGACAATATATTCCGGAAGATCGATGACTGCCGGAGCGGGTTGGCGAGCAAGTCACTTGTCGACGTGGCATCGGGGCGTCCTATCGGCCAGGTCACATTCTCCGTAGGGATGGCCCAATGTCTGCCCTCTGATACGAAACAGTCAATTCTCAGAAAGGCTGATATCGCGCTGTACAACGCGAAGTCAGGCGGCCGGAATATAGTGCGTAAATTTTCTAGTGAATTTGAGGAACGTCGGGTTTCCGACAGCTAATATTAACAAAGCTATATTCCTACGGATTGTTGACGCCTCATCCTGATTTCAGGGATATCTCCCTAAACTCTGAACTTCTCCGCCAGATATTGGAATGGCGATGTCGCTCGGGCGCTGGAAGGCAAGGTCGCCTTATGTTCACGCCAAGGGCCATCAGATCTCAAAATGCCGGGTTCCCGGAAAGACCTCTGTCGGCAAATCACCGCGCGTTTCTGGAACGCCAAATATCGCATGTCCGGAAGCAAGATAGACTGGATGGCAGGGTCTCCATATGCAATTGGGTAGGACGAGAAAATCGTCCTACCCAATCCTGAAGAGCGCATACCAGGTGCACTGCATTCACCAAGGCTGGGGCCTGCGGGGGCCGGACAACCTCGGTAGAAAGTTTTCAACCTTTCCAAGTCCACGCTATCCGAATCCACGCGCCTTAGATCAATTGTTATCCAACCCGATTTGGTGAGATACAGAGATATTATACCCAAAATGGAGATAAGCTTGCAGGCCCCTTGATAGCGCTGCGTTCTATTAATCCCGTTTCATCGTAATGGAAATGCGCCTGTTTCGGTCGTCCATACGGTCATTCGGGTTATAAGGCTCAGTGTCCGCCACACCTTCGATTCGAGCCATTCGGGTATTCAGTACACCTTGATGCACGATTTCCTTGCGGGTCGCTTCAGCTCTGGCCGAAGAGAGCAGCCAGTTGTTCATGCTTTTTCCGCTTGCGTAGGGCAGGCTGTCGGTATGCCCCCTGATAACCAGAAGATTGTCGACAGTATCGATGATTTTGGCAACCTCTCCGATTAGTATTCTGGCCTGCGGGTTGAGTTCGTCGGTGGCTAGCGCAAACATGCTGAAATCCGCCTCATCGATCAGATCTATTCGCAACCCTTCATCGGTATCGGTGAACCGGATGTTTTTGAGTAAAGCCAGCCTCTTTGGGTTATCCTTCAACCTATCCCGGATTTTCTTTTCGAATTCCCTTGCATCCAAGGCTTTGCTGTTCCTGCTTTTTTTGCCTTTGTCGTCCAGAGTGCCCGTTGCATCACGTGGAATGTTGATTGACTGCCTGCCGGTTTGAGCGGCTTTGTGCGGCAAATTGTCTTTATCAGTCAGGGATTGTCCGCCGAATATCCCGTCGGAACCAGCACCATTCTCCTGCATCTGAACAAGTGTGGGTGCGAAATAGTCCGCCAGCGCCTTGCGCTGCTTTTCGTTGGTTGCTCCCAACAGCCACATCAGCAGAAAAAATGCCATCATCGCGGTCACGAAATCGGCATAGGCCACTTTCCATGCGCCGCCATGATGACCGGCATGCGCCTCCACGATTATTTTTCTGACGATGATTGGGGGTTGATTGGAGCCCGGAGTAGCGTTCTTTGCCATGGATCAACGCGCCCTTATCGCATCAAATACGTCAGCAAAACTGGGCTGGTTGGCATGCTGTAGACTGGTGCGCGCCGCTTCGATGATCAAAGGTTGGGGGTGTCCATGCAGGCTGGCAATTATGATCTGTTTTGCAACGTGATAGATGGTGCCATCGCTTTCTATCACCGACCGCGCACGCTGGGCCATCGGCCCAGCAAAGCCGTAGGCGAGCAGAACACCTAAAAACGTTCCCACCAGCGCAGAGCCAATCATCGCGCCGAGAACTGCAGGCGGCTGGTCGATCGCACCCATCGTTTTGACCACGCCTAGAACAGCCGCAACGATACCAAGGGCTGGCAACGCATCGGCTAGACCCTGCAGGTTGTCTGCGGGAGCAATGGCTTCATGATGATGGGTTTTGATGCTTTGGTCCATAACGTCTTCCACCGCATAGGGATCCAGTGTGCCGGAAGAAACCACGACCAGGCGCAAGCTGTCCGCGATCAAATGGACAAGCGTCTCATCTTTGAGCAGCTTTGGATATTCGCTGAAAATCGGTGAAGCCTTTGGATCTTCGATGTGCGGTTCCAGGGCAACGGGCCCTTCGCTTTTTAAGATCTTCGTCAGCTTGGACACCAGCAAAATGCAATCCATGAAGTCCTGCTTGACGTAGGTTGGTCCCTTGAACACTTTCCCGAAACCACCCAGAAGTGCTTTCAATTGCGCACCGGAATTGCCGATGATCAATGCACCCACCGCAGAACCGCCGATAATGCCCATTTCAATTGGCAACGCATGCAAAACCACGCCCATGTCACCACCTGACAGCGTGAAAACGCCAAAAACCATGACAAGTAGAACAACAATACCAACTGCGGCAAACATATATTAATTCCCCATCAACGGATCCGGATTGTGATGCTGGCCCCCATTCCAGCCGATGCAGGAAGCAAACATTATAACGATGAACGGAACAAACGGCCTTTGGTTAAGGGCCAAATAACAATGAAACCCGGGCGCTTAGCTGATCAGCCGAATAAGCGAGATGCTGCTAGAAGTGGCATATAGTTTCTGTGCCGCTTCCAGATTAATCAACAGGGATTGGAAACGGGAGATTGCCTCTGGAACATCGGTGTTTTCCAGTGCAGACCGTCGCTCGGTCGATGTGAGCTGCGATTGATGCAGTCGGTCTTCTTGCTGATCGAGGCGATTGACCATCAAACCTTGGCTGGCAACCAGATTCGAAAAATGGTTGATCAGTGAGTCTCCTGCATCGAGTTGCAAGGTTCGGTCGCCTGCTGTGCCGGTCCGGACGGCATCAATCATTGTGGTCATAATGGTGTCGAGATCACTGGTGACTCCACCGACATCTATGGACTGGGTCACTGTTTGGAAATTGGGCGATGGTGTTACCAACACGTTCGTATCAATCCTCATCTGGATCGGATCACCAGTGTGAAATAATTTCCCGCCATAGCTATCTTCAGCCTGAGCAAGTTGATTAAACTGATCACGGAGACTCTCGAGTTCAATTGCAATGACTTCGCGATCTGTTGCGGAGAGAGTCTCGTTGTTAGCCAAGATGACCAGTTCTTTGACGCGAATGGCTCCGCTGGCCATAGTGTCCAGCGAGGATTCTGCTTGCTGTGCCATGATGCCAGCACGGCCAATGTTGTTGAGCCACGAACTTTCAATCGCGGACTTGCGACCGAGGCTCGATATCTCGAGCCAACTCGAGGGCGCCTCTGATGGTCGTGTGAAGCTCTTGCCACTTGCAATGGATTCTTCTGCCTTGCCGATAAGCGCAGACAGATCGGCTTGTCTTTGAATGCTATCGTTGGGTCTGTTTCTGTTGATAGATTCCATGTTTTGTTCCTTCTCGCGGGACCAACTAAAAGATTCCCAATATGGTTTGCATCGTTTCCTTTGCGACTTGAATGATGCGGGCCGCCGCTTCGTAAGATTGTTGTAACCGGATAAGGTCCGCTGCTTCGCGATCAAGATCGACGGTCGCAATATTGTCACGTGCTTCGCGCGTGGCTTGGTCGAAAGCTGTTGAGGCTGCGCTTTCGCTGCGGGCAGCTAACAATTTCTGCGCTTGTCCGAGCGCTATTGTTTCATAGCCTTGCTCTGTACCCGTCGCGGTACGCAAGTCTACAAACGCCAGAATATTGCCATTTGCCGCGCCGCCCGGGGAAGCCAAAGCCAAGCTGTTTGCCGATAGTCCGGTTGTCGACAGGGATGCGGCGGTACCGGCATGGGCGATGACCGCTGCGCCGGGCACTCCTGCATCGGTCAATCCGTTGGCTTGCCAGCCATTGATCTCTGCGGCAAATTGCACCGCCAGGCTGTCCAGATCATTGTTGAGGCTGACCAGGCTTGATTGTGCTCGTTGTAGTCCACCCAAGGTTCCATTGCTTGGTGCTGCCTGCACGATTCCACCAATTTCGATATCAAAACTGGCTCCAGCACCAGCGACAAATGTAACTGGGCTGACGACATTGAACGCCACCAAACTGGTGCCATTGCGGGAAATATCTGCGGTGCCTTTATTACCAAAGCTGATTTGAACATCCAGCTTTTCGGTAATGACGGTCAGGGCAGCATCGCGCTGGTCGAGTAATACCGCTTGCTGAGAAGTGCCGATCCCTGCGGGGAGCAATTTCTGATTAATTTGTGCGAGTTCGTTTAGCGCCGTGTTTAACTCAGCGGCCTCCTGAGATGCAGCGCCATTGATCAGATTGACGGTGGACGACAGATTGAGAGCTGTTTGATTGAAGCGCTCTACGGTGGCTTCAATATCGGTTACAAATTGATTGCGCAACGCCGGTTCAAATGGAATTGCGGAAAGTTCTTCCGCGGTACCAAAAAGTTTTGTCAACTGAGTGCCGAGATCGGCATCATTGTTGGAAAGTGCGATTTCTCCCTGGTTGAGCCATTGCACTAGAACTTCACCGCTAACGCGATTGGCTCCGGTTTGCCGTGTCGCCGCTTCCAGGAACTGGTCGCTGGAGCGGGTTATCCCATTGACTGTAACGCTGCCGGTTCCGGTAGAATTGATATAAATCGGATTATTGGCGGCCGAGATCGTCGTATCACTGATGTTCAGCGTCCGTCTGACGTAATCCGGATTGTCTGCATTGGCGACGTTGGATCCGACGACGTCCAATGCGCGAGAGCTGGTCAAAATCGCTGATCGACCAATATTGAGAAGGTCAGACATCCTTGTTCTCCAAATCGCGAGTTAGCAGCTGTGCTATGCCGAAAACTCCCTTTTGGGCCATGGATTCAGCAATCTTGGCATCTTGCATGTCGCGAAATTGCTCCATTCCCTGGCCGTCAAATAGCCCTTCACCCAGCGACGAGGTTCGCATCGTTGTCAGCATCTGCCGCACAAATATGGCTTCGAAGTCAGCCGCCATTGACTGGATTTCTGCTTGTCTCTTGTCGGCCACAGGATTTGCTGACGCCGTGGAAGAGGCTGCGGAACTCGGGGTGGGTAAAATCGCGGTCATATGATGATCAACTCTGCTGACAATGCACCAGCCTGCTTCAAGCCCTCCAATATTGCTGTTAAGTCAGACGGTGGAACACCGAGAGTATTAATAGTCTCGACGATTTCAGCTAGAGAGGCGCGTCGTCCAATTTCGAATGCAGGGTTGGTGTGTTCATCCACGGTAATGTCGCTGTCCTGTTCCGTCGCGGTCTTGCCACGGCTGAATGGTGCAGGCTGAACGACTGTCGGATTTTCCTCGACGCGTACGGTCAGTTTTCCGTGACTGACTGCTGCCGGACCGATACGCACGGCACCATTGATGACGACCGTTCCGGTTCGCGCATTAACGATTATCCGGGCGGGTGCATCCGCCGGTTTCACGATCAGATTTTCTATTTTTCCCATCAACATCACGCGTTCCTGTGCGCCGAGTGGTGCGGCAATTCGTACGGTTACAGCGTCAGCTGCAATCGCCAATTGTGCATTCAGGGCTTCGTTGATGGCATCGGCGACACGCAGCGATGTGGTCAGGTCGGCGTCGGTCAGATTGAAGCTTAGAAAGGGCTCGCTTTCAAATCCCGTGGCAACAGTTCTTTCGATCGAAGCTCCGCCGGAAATCCGGCCGACAGAAGGGATGTTAATCGTGACCTTGGAACCATCTGCAGCGGTCACACCCAAACCACCGACCGCTAAATTTCCTTGTGCCATGGCGTAAATCTGCTGATCGGCACCATAGAGCGGCATCAAGATCAATGTACCGCCGCGCAGCGATTTCGCCTTGCCAATAGCAGATACGGTAATATCGAGGCGCTGGCCGGGCTTTGCAAAGGCAGGCATTTCCGCCGTGACCATTACCGCCGCTGCATTTTTGGAAGCCGGATTGACGCCGGGGGGCAGGGCCAGACCAAAGCGGTTAGTGACACCTTTCAGGCCAATTGTGGCATATTCCAGACTATCATCTCCGGTTCCGGCAAGTCCGACGACGATGCCGTAACCAACCAGCTGGTTGGTCCGTAGACCAGCAAAGTTTCCGATGTCTTTAATCCGTTCGGCCTGGGCGGGCTGGGTGACAATCACAGCTGCCGACACCAGCGCCAGCAAGGTAGCAAGCCATCGGATCGATCGAAATATTGTTGATGATTGGGTCATATGATCTCTTCTGGCTGGAGCTAAAATGGAGATACGAACGAGAAGAATTTCTGCAGCCAGCCCTGTTTGCTTGCGGATGCAATTTCTCCGGTACCGCCGTAGACGATCTTGGCATCGGCGACTTTTGTCGATGGGATGGTATTGTCAGAGGACACGTCAATGGCCCGGATAAGTCCGCTAAATTGGGTATGTTCTTCGCCGCGGTTCAGCGATGTGAGCTTTTGACCTCGGACCAGCATTGTTCCGTTCGGATAGCTTTCCGCAACCGTCACGCTGATCTGGCCTTGCAGGCTGTTCGATTGACCGGCGCTGCCGCTACCGGAAAAATTCTGGCTGCCGCTTGTTGCCACATCACTGGGTGAAAATAGCGAGAAGAGGCCAGTTGTCGGTGGGGCTAGGGAAAAGCCGCCATCACGATCCTTGGACGCGCTGTTGGATTTTGAAGCGCGTGTTTGTTCGACAAGCAATATGCTGATTATGTCACCTTTCCGGCTTGCCCTTGTTCCACTTGTCAGGGCGGAATAGCCGGAAGTCACCTGAAAGATCGCGCCGTTTGCAGCGACAGGTTCCTGCTGCGGAGTAGCTACGACGGGAGCAAAGTCTTGCGTTGAGATTCCCGAATTTGAGCCCATGCAACTGACCAGCAGAAATGGCGTCACACCGATCAGCAAGCTTCGTTTTGAAAACGGATTATATGTCATGATGGATACGCTTCTTTCTTGCACTGAAATTAGATTTGCTGGTTCACGAACTGCAACATTTCGTCGGTCGCAGAGATCATTTTGGAATTGACCTCATAAGCGCGTTGTGTCTCGATCATGTTGACCAGCTCTTCGACAATATTGACGTTGGACCCTTCGAGAGCACCTTGGCGGATATTGCCAAGTCCTTCCTGTCCACCTGGGCCCACTTGGGGTGCGCCGCTTGCCGCTGTTTCGGTTAGGATATTATTGCCAACCGAAAGGAGCCCGGACGGGTTGGTAAAATTAGCCAGCTCAATCTGTCCGAGTTCGCTTGGTTCACTTTGGCCGTCCAAAGAAGCCGAGACCACACCATTGTTACCAATGGTCACTGCCGTCGCGCCTTGTGGAACCTGGATCGCGGGTATCAGAGGCAAACCATCGCTTGTGACCATATTGCCTTCTGCGGTCAGGCTGAAATTGCCAGCTCTGGTATAGCCCGTCGAGCCGTCCGGCCTTTCGACCTGGAAATAGCCGGATCCTTCGATTGCCAGATCCATGGCATTTTCTGTAGTCTGCAGCGTACCTTGAGTGGCGATCTTGCCTATGCCGGCAAGCCTGACCCCCGTGCCCAATTGTACGCCGCTGGCAAATCGGTTCTGTGCGTCCGAAGGTGCTCCTGGCGTGACTATATTCTGATAGGCAAGCGTTTCGAAATCGGCTCGATCTCTTTTGAAGCCGGTGGTGTTTACATTCGCTAGGTTGTTGGCGATCACGCGCATTTTGGTGTTCTGCGCATCAAGTCCGGTGCGCGCAACTTGTAGGGCAGCGTTACTCATCTTATCTTCTCCTGCATGGGATTATCCTTGCGGTAAGGACATTATGCCCGCGCCGCTTTCATCAAGTTCCTCTGTCATTTTGAGTAACCGTGCCTGGGTTTCCCATGCACGGCTGGTTTCGATCATGTCTACGAGAGCGCTGGTCATATTGACGTTTGACTGTTCCAGAGCACCGGAAATGACTTTGGCATTTTCATCAACTGGCAACGTGCCATTATCGGCGACGTGAAATAACGTATCTGAACCCTTCGACATCTGGCTGCCGGTCGCGCTGACGAGTTTTAACTTGCCAAGCTGTTGCGGCAAGGTTGGATCGCCGCCCAGCGGCACATAGGAAATTGTGCCATCCGCACCAATGTCAACGCGATCTGCGGGTGGTAATGTTACCGGACCGCTTTCACCCAAAACCGGGAAACCGTCGCCAGTGAGCATTGCTCCTGACGGACCGATTTGGAGGTCGCCGCGTCTTGTATAGGCTTCTTTGCCGTCCACGGACTGAACCGCGAGCATAGCATCGCCCTCGAAGGCAATGTCGAGTGGGCGATCGGTTTGAGTGATCGCCCCCCCGTTCATATCCGCTTGCATATCCCGTTCAACAGCCATCGCCCGGCTGTCGTGGCCTGGACCAGTCAAATATTGGGCCTTTGCCGAGACCATGTCGGCTTTGAAGCCGACTGTGTCCGAGTTGGCCATATTATTGGCAATGGCAGTTTGCCGGTTCATCAGCGATTTCATCGCGTTGACGGCGGTATATGCGAGCTTATCCATGTTCTATTCCTTCAACTGATCAATATCTAGATCTGAAGGTTCATGATCGTCTGCGTGAGCGTACTGGATGTTTCAATCGCCTGCGCATTGGCCTGGAAATTTCGCTGTGCAGCAATCAGGGAGACAAGCTCTTCTGTAATGTCGACGTTCGCAAGTTCCAGATAGCCGGACCGGACTTGTCCGAGTGGACCGCTCCCGGCTTGGTTGATTTGTGGCGGGCCGGAATCACCAGTCGATTGCCAATGTGCATCGCCCATGGGCCGAAGGCTTTCCAAGGCTGAAAAACTTGCCATCGCGAGGGCACCGATATTCATCTGGTTACCATTCGAGAATGTCGCAGAGACAACGCCTTCATTGTTGATTGCTATGTTTGTAAGTAGGGCTGCTGGGTCGAGAGGGTCGAACTCCGGTACTACGAAGTCGAACATGTCGGCAGCGTTGGTAGATGTCGCCACGCCATTTGCATCAACTGGCAGCAACTGGGCTTTTGAACCAATAGTGTCGACCACTTCGCGATCATCATTCACGGTGAACGCGCCGTTCCGGGAAAAAGTCAATGCATCACCGGGTGGTTGGCTTTTCACCGCAAAAAATCCGTCGCCAGCAATCGCCAAGTCCAGTGTTTTGTCGGTCGGCTGCATTGTACCCTGTGTAAATTGTTGCGTTATGCCATTGAGACGCACGCCTTGACCGGCAATAGAGCTGGTCGCCTGGGTTGGAGAGGCTGTGAAAAGGTCTCCAAATAGCGCGCGGCTTTTCTTGAACCCCGTCGAATTTGTATTTGCAACGTTGTTTGAAATTACGTTCAAATCAGTCTGGGCCGCTTTCAGGCCGCTTAGTGAGGTAAAGAAGGACATATTATTTTCTCCTGTGCTGAATTAGATGCTGGGTGCTAGAAATTATCCGATTTTGAGCGCCTCGGACGGGAAAACATTACCGATGGGCGTGACAAGAATAGGGGGCCCATTGCTTTCCGATGTTTTTACCGACGCTACCGGTACCCATGTTGCCAAATTGGAGGCAGGCCCGCCGTTGACGCGAACCCGTAAGCGTCCTTGGTCAAGCGGTTGTCCGGCGTCGTCTTTGCTGTCGAAACTAAATTCTACTGGACCGGCCTCTTGCCGCCCAAGCTCTGCAAACATTACGATTTCGCCGGCTTCGTTGAGTAGATCAATCGAAAGATTGTCGGTGGCGCTGGTGAGTTCGAACTCGCCGGAATATTGGCCATTTTTGTCTGCCACCGAAATGTTCCCGGGCACCAGAACCGAATGGCCAATCCATTCTTTTGCATCAGAAAGCTGATTGTTTCCCAAAATGGAAGCAATGTCCGACAAAGACTGTTTCATTTCGGAAATGCCAGCAACGCTCGAAAACTGGGCTAGTTGGGCAACCATTGCCTGGTTGTCGAGCGGATCAAATGGGTCCTGAAATTTCAGTTGGGTTGTCATCAAGCGAAGAAAGGAATCCTGGTCCAGTGTATTATCACCCGTGGCATTTTCCGGTTGCGCCTGTGAAAGGCCAGCAAGATTTGTTTTCGGTGTCTGTAGAACGTCTGATAAAGCGGCCATTATTGATTCCTCACTGTTTCTAGAATTAAAGTCTTGGCAGTTTGCAAAACCTGCACGTTATTTTGGTAATTTCTGGCGGTTTCGAGCATGTCGATCAGCTCAGCAGTTTCATCAACAGCAGCCTCCCAGACATAACCTTCTTTGTCCGCAAGAGGATTTGTCGGATCATGACGTTTCTGTGGCGCGGCATCAGTTTTGACGATGCGTTCGACGTCCACCGTAGCGAGATTGTCTTCGACCACTGAACGGAATACCGGACGCATGGCACGAAATGCTTCGTCTTCGCTGGCATAGTCCGTCCGGGCATTGGCCAGATTGGACGCGGTGGTGTTTAACCGGACCATCTGGGCCGACATCGCTCTGCTAGCGACATCAAATACACTCATACTACCCATGATCATTCTCCTTTCAAGGCGCGGCGGATCGCAGACACTTGCGCCTGCATGAAGGACAGGGTCGTGCGATACTGAATGGCATTTTCGGCAAAGAGTGTCTGTTCGACGGAAAGCTCCACCGTGTTTCCATCCAGTGATGGTTGCAGGGGCACCCGGTAACCGGTGTGGTCACTCATTGCCTGATTGAGCGATCCGCCATCTTGAGCTTGCTTCATGGCTAGATCAAAATCGAGGTCCTTCGCTTTATACCCGGGGGTCGAAGCATTCGCGATATTTGATGCCAGCATATTTAGGCGTTGCGAGCGAAGCTGTAACGCGTCGCCGTTCAATGCAAATATCTGATCCAAACTAGGCATTGTTTCTAATCCCGTATTAACTCTCCGGTCCGATGACCGTTCTAGTTCTTGAGATACACCGCTATTGGAGTACTCGAACATGACTATGCAAAGGGTGTGCCAGTTTATCTAGATCGTTCTGTAAATGTCGGTTTAACCGAGCTCGCAGCCGATGTTTTGGGGTATTTCATCCAGGGTTTTGTCAAAGCGGCAAAACCCTGCCGCTGACCGGCAAATTTTTGCCGCTCAAATCAGGATTGGGATCAATGGACATTCTAATGACGAACATCTGGCGGTTTTTCGATCCAATGTTATTCGGCGTGGTATTGAGCTGCGTTCTGATTATGGCGTGGGTTCAAACTGGCCGTCACTCTATTGTGCGGGCATTCGCGGCACTCGGCAACAGCAGTAGAAATCCGTTTGAGGCTAGTGGCGAAAACGCAACCTATATGTGTCGGAGAATTGATTTTACTCTACGCGAACAGGGGCTTTCTGGTTTGGAAACCGTACGTAGCCAAGATGCGTTTATCGTCCGCATTCTCGGCTATCTGGCTGATGCAAAGGATTCAAAAAGTTTTGAGGAATGGGTTCGGCTCGAAGAGCATACTGCCGAAACCAAACAAAATATGTCCGCTAGCTATTGGTTTTCGGCAGCGGAGATAGCCCCGGCAATCGGTCTCATCGGAACAATTACTGGCCTCATCCAGCTTTTCGCTACCGGGATTGATCCATTGAAAATGGGCCCAGCCATGAGCTTCACGTTGCTCACCAGTCTATATGGTCTCTTCATTTCCCATATAGTTGCCTTTCCGATCTATATCCGCCTGCATTCCAGAGCTGAGGTGCTGAACGCATATCGATCAAAGGTTGTTCAGCATATGATCAATATAGCAATCCGGGAACTGGAGCCTGTCAGCCCAGTCCATTTCGTACCAGCCAATCCAATCATGAAAAATGCATGACCGATGAACGCCGGGCGCACCACTCTATCGTTCCTCGATCTCGCGCTGATGTTGCTCAGCGCGTTTGCCTATACGCATTTTGTAAATATTGCTGATGCGGAGACCCAAAGGAAAATGGCGAAAGCAAACGTACAACCCGCTGTGACGTTGGGGTCCTATAGCTATACTGCATCGGACTTTTTTGGTGATAGTAACGCGATGCTCACGGAATTTGCCAAAACTGAGATTGCCGAGATATTGACGGTTCAACAGAAGCAATTGCTGATCATTGATGTTGCTGCAGCGGCAGAAGGGCAAAGCAGATCGCGCCTGCGGCAATGGGAGACAGTGTCTGCGCGAACGGCTGCTATAGCAGATGCTTTTGAAGCGGCTGGCCAGAACGGCAAGATGATAGTGCTGAAAGTACCGGATAAACTGGTTTCCAAACCTAGTGAAAAACAAACGGTAAAACTGACTTTTCTGTCGCCGGATATAAATTGAATGCCACCGAACGTGGAATTATAATGAAACTGGCACGATATCTGCTTGGTTCCTACGATTAGAGAACAGGATCAAATTTCATGTCCCACTATCATTTCGTACTGCCAATCGTTTCTATCTTGTCGATGGGCGCCGGCTCGCCCTTTGAAGATACAGCATCGCTTGATCGACAGGTTGCATCATATCTCGGCGCTGAAGTGGGAGATGTGGGTGGTGCTCACGCTGCGATAGATTCCAAGCTCAAGCTCAAGCGCTGTGCGAATGCTATCGAAATATCGGAGACGAACAGGAATGCATTGCAGCTTAGTTGCCGGAATATTGGCTGGCGGATATTTGTACCCCTTCGCCTTGGCAGACATCGGGATAGCCTGGAAGACAACGCTCCTGCCGAACCGCTGGTGCAAAGAAATCAGCCTGTTACTCTCGTGATCCGTCGTTCAAACTTTAGTATAAGTTATGGCGTTATCGCGCAAAAAAGCGGGGCGATGGGAGAATATATTCCAGTCCGCTCCGACCGGAAGGCGAAGGAATTAATGGCGAGAATTTCAGGCCCGGGTGAAGTCGAAATGATCAATTGAAAACTTTTTTCGGAAGAACTTAATTTTTTCCCAACAGGCCGTAAATGGTTATGAAAGAAGTTATAAGCACCGCCGGACAGGATACGGCATAACGCAAATTTGCCAGTCTGGCGCACTAAGGATGGAATGATATGAAACCTGTTGATAGCTATTCGGCGATTAATACGCGTTTGGATCGGCCAGCGATGAACGACGTTGCGGCAAAAGCCAGCAATGGAGTCGTCGAGAGCGGAATTACAAAGGCGTCCAGTGCGATTTCGACCACAGCATCTCAGCTGGCGACCGAGAAACCACCATTTGATGCCCAGAAGGTTGCGGACATAAAACAGCAAATTGCTTCGGGTACTTATAAGGTCGATACCGATGCGCTGGCGGAAAAAATGCTTGATTCCGGTGTGCTCGGAGTGGATTCAAAAAAATGAACCAGATAGTTGAGTCTTTCCGAAATTCGCAGAATACCCTGGTCTCGGCATTAGACGGACATGATAGCGATGCTATTTTTCAAGCGAGCAAAGAGCTCGGCAATGCGGTTGCGAAGCTGGGTATGCTGGAATCGGCCGACATTGAGCGTTCTTTGCGACCGATCCTGTCAGAAGTCGACGAATTGATGCAGGCATCAATCTACCGGCTGCGTTTCCTGCGCGACCATAGCTCATCGAGGTTGCAACTCTTGTCCGGGTGGCGTGCAAATCAGGCAGATACCTACTCTAATGCCTCGGGCGGTCGCTAGACTGCGAAAATCGTGAAATAAATTCGGAATAAGTTCCGCAATCAAAATATTGGCATGATCATTGCTTCTCTCTTTGGCAGGAGAATTCGAGCAAAACATGTCAAACCTATCCATCACTCAAAGCTATGAACGGCGCAGTTTGCCGAATGTGATTGCGCAATCCGCGCAACGCAATGGCGTTGATTTCAAATATCTGATGGCGCAGGCGCAGCTCGAAAGCGGGATGCGTCCAGATGCCAAGGCCAATACCTCCTCCGCGACCGGTCTTTACCAGTTTGTCGAACAGACATGGCTTGGCCTCGTTAAGCAGAAAGGTGGCGATTACGGTCTCGGCTGGGCGCAAGATGCGATCTCCCAGAACCGGAATGGCAAGTTCACCATCGCCGATAAAGACCAGAAATCAAGCATTCTGGCGTTGAGAAACGACCCGGCTCTTTCTGCGAATCTGGCGGGCGAATTCGCGCGGGACAATAGCGATTATCTGGAAAATCGTATCGGGCGCGAGCCGCAATCCGTCGATCTGTATCTCGCGCATTTCCTGGGACCAGCCGGCGCCGGTAAATTTCTGAATGCATTTGATGCCAGTCCCGACGCACCAGCCGCGCCGTCTTTTGCAAATGCCGCGCAATCGAACCGGTCTATATTCTATGATAAGTCCGGTGATCCGCGAAGCTTTCGGGAAATCCGCAACCTGTTCGCCAGAAAACTTGACGATGCTTCCATGATGGCAGGCGGCGGCAATAGTTTTCCGGCTGCTGGAAAAAACTTGCCGCAATCGCAAAAGCCGCTCCCGATGGTCCAGCCAGCGGATTATCTCCGGATCGCCAAAAACCACATCAATGATCAGAGCTCCCCAGACAAGTCCAAGCCGTTCGATGAATCGGCTCGGGTAGCTTATCTGATGCTCGCCACTCTTGGATTATAAATGAACATGTTACAGAATATTTTCGCATTGGATAAAGTTGCCGGCCATCTGAAATCTGGATTGCTGCCGATGGCTACACTTTTACTGGTCATCTTCTTCTTGCTGCCGTTGCCGACAATAATGCTGGATATCGGCTTCATCTCCAATATCATGATCTCGCTTGCCATTCTGATGGTTGCGCTCAACGCGCGCAAGCCGCTCGATTTTTCCAGCTTTCCAACCGTTCTGCTGTTTGCGACGCTTCTTCGATTGGGACTGAACGTCGCATCAACCCGAGTGGTGCTGGTAGAGGGCCATGCGGGTGGCGATTCCGCCGGGCAAATTATCGAAGCCTTTGGCGGATTGCTTCTCGGCGGTAACTATGTGGTCGGGATCTTTGTGTTTTCCATTGTGATGATTATCAATCTGATCGTCATTACCAAAGGCGCCGGAAGGGTTTCGGAAGTTTCCGCACGGTTCACCTTGGATGCCTTGCCCGGCAAGCAAATGGCGATCGACGCTGATCTTAACGCCGGTCTCATCGCACCGGAAGAAGCTAAGACACGGAGATCTGAAGTCGCCACCGAGGCTGATTTTTACGGATCAATGGATGGTGCGTCGAAATTTGTAAAAGGGGACGCCGTTGCCGGGATCTTGATCCTGGCTGTGAACATCATCGGTGGTATTGTTCTGGGTCTGACGACCCATGGGCTGTCCTTTAGCGAAGCCGCGAGCACATATTCGATGCTCGCAATCGGTGACGCGTTGGTTGCACAGGTTCCGGCCTTGATATTATCGATCGCCGCCGCAGCGATTGTTACGAGGGTTTCATCGACCCAGAATCTGGCAGATCAGATCACCGGCCAATTCGGTTCGGGAGCGGCCTGGGTTCCCGTCGCCGTTATCCTTACGATTCTCGGTGTATTACCAGGGATGCCTCACGTTGTCGTCCTCTCGGCCGCAGCGGTCGCAGGCGGAATTGCCTTTTATCTGATCCGCAAGCCGAAGCCTGTGGAAGTGACCGCCGAACCGGTCGTAGAAAAACATCCGGAACAGATAGATTGGGAAGATGTCTCCGAAAAGGCGCGTCTTGGAATCGAAATCGGGTATGGTCTTGTTCCGCTGGTGGAAGACCGGAAGGGCGCGCCGTTGATGAAACGGATTACCGGTATCCGTCGTCAAATATCCAAAGAACTGGGTTTTGTAATACCGCTTGTCCGGATCAAAGACGATTTGTCTCTGGAACCCAACGGTTATCGGATCATGATGGGGGGAATGGTCCTGGGCGAGGATACTGTTTGGCCGAATGATTTTATCGCGCTTGATGACGGTCACGTGGATTCGGTAATCGAGGGTCGGCCGTGCAAGGACCCCACATTCGGAATGGACGCCATTTGGATAAGCGCCGATAAAAAATCCCAGGCAATCGCCGAGGGTTATACAGTCGTAGATGCACCTACCGTTATCGCGACCCATCTCAATGACGTTGTGCGGCGCAATGCAGCGCAGCTATTCGGTATGGATGAAGCGCAGAAGTTGCTCGATTTTCTCAAGGAATCATCGCCGCAACTGGTTGACAGCCTCACACCGCAACCTCTGTCGCTATATACGATTACCGCAATTTGCCGTGATCTTCTCGCCGACAAAGTACCAGTGAAGGACTTTCAGAAAATTTGCCTGGCAATGTTGGAAGCATCCAGTCTGCACACTGATACGGCACAAATGGTTGATACTATACGACAGAAAATCGGCAATCTGATCGTTCAAACCATGGTGCCTATCAGCTTGCCCCTTCCGGTCGTGACGCTGGATGCAGAACTGGAAAGCCTGCTCGTTAAGGCGTTGAAAGTGGGCGAAGATGCTAGCTATCCTATCGAACCGCAATTGGCTCAGAAGATAATTGAAGCCATGGATGAAGCTGCCCGCAGCTTGCCATTGGAAGCCCGTAACGTGGCCCTTATCACGTCGCCGGTCGTGCGGCGTCCGCTTGGCGCTTTGCTCAAACAGCGGTTCCCGGACCTGACGGTTCTTTCCTATCAAGAATTGCCCGATGACAAGTCAATTGAAGTGCTGAGCAAGATCGGGGTTCCGCAGTCCAGCCACACAATGGCTGTCACAGATGCAAATCAAAACTAACTACCAATCGGAAGTACGCTATGTTGAAAACAAAGAGCCGCGCATCCCAAGCCTACGGCGCGATGAGAATAGACGAAAATCGGCTGATTGAAGAAAATCAGTCGCTGGTTACAAAGATTGCATGGCAGGTAAAATCGTTTGCGCCCGACCAGATGGAAATCGAAGACCTGATTCAGGTCGGACTGGTCGCAATGGTCGAGGCGGCAAAGAAATATGTCGATCAAGGGCATAGTTTCAGTACCTATCTATACGTCCGTGTCCGCGGCGCAATGATTGATGATTTGAGATCAACGTGCAATTTGCGCAGAACCTCGGTTGATTGGCATAAGAAAGTGCGCAGGTGTCGGGACAAGCTGGTGAAGGAACTTGGTCGGGAGCCCGACGAGTCCGAACTGGCGCTGGGCCTGGATATGGATCCTTCCGATTTTCGTAAACATGCAGACAGGGCGATCGATGTCCATCTTGGTTCACTCGACGAAGTTTATTGCGACTCCAGTAGCTGGTTCACCGATCAAGAGGACGATCAGCATGAAAAATTGGAAAAGTCGCAGATGGTGGAACTGCTGTCTGCAAATCTGAAGCAGCTAAACGAACGTGAACAACTCATACTCAATTGCTATTTTGTGGAGGAGATGCAGCTTGATGAGATTGGGGAGATACTTGATGTATCTTCAGTTCGCATATGCCAGATCAAAAAGCGGGCATTGGAGAAACTTCAAGTTGCCATGACTATGAACTAGTTTTCTCTGTGGCATTTACCCACAAGTCATTGCTGGATCTGACCAATAAAAAAGCCTCCTCCCAACCGGGAAGAGGCTTTTTCGTATCGGTGGAGTCTGATATTACCGGAGCAGGCTGAGAACAGACTGCTGAGACTGGTTCGCCTGCGACAACATCGCCGTCGAAGCTTGGCTCAGGATCTGGTTTTTTGCCAGCTCGGTTGTTTCAGCAGAGAAGTCGACGTCCATGATACGCGAACGCGATTCCGAGATGTTCGCAACACGGTCAGACAGGTTGGAAATTGTGGTTTGCAGACGGTTCTGGTCGGCACCCAAAGAAGCCTGTGCGGTGGTGACCGTATCGAGAGCGGTATCCAGAAGGCCCAGTGCAGTGGTTGCGCCAGCTTCGGTGCTGATGTCCAGGGCGTCAATACCCAGAGTTGCGGCCGTGACATCTGTCAAAGTGACCGCCACCGTCTGACTGGCGTCGCTGCCGGTCTGGATGTTGATTGTGGCGTTGGTTCCGTCAAGCAATGCAACATCGTTGAAGGTTGTCCGCGACGCAACATCACCGATCTGTGCAATCAAAGCGGTAACTTCGGTCTGAAGGTTGTCGCGGTCGCCGGTCGAAAGCGTACCGTTGGCAGACTGGACAGACAGTTCACGCATACGCTGCATCATGCTGGTGATTTCGTTCATGCCGCCTTCAGCGGTCTGCGCCAGCGAAATGCCGTCGTTCGAGTTACGAATGGCCATGTTCAGTCCACGTACTTCCGAGGTCATACGTGTGGCGATCGAATAGCCAGCAGCATCGTCAGCAGCTGAGTTCACGCGGCTGCCGGTTGAAAGGCGTTCGATAGATTTTGCGAGACCCATTTCAGCTTGGTTAGAAGCATAGCTGGTGCGCATAGCGGTTACGTTAGTTCCGATTACAGTCATGGTGTTATCCTTTTCACAGTTCAAATAGTCGTTTCATCTAACGGGTCACCTCGACAGATGAAGCGGCCTCGAGGAAGTTAACGGCGGGCCCGAAATATAATTAAGCGAAAAGGTGTCGGCTTTCCGACAAGCTATGGAAAAACCGTCCATTTTCCGACACAAATGACGGATTTCCGACAGTTTTGTCGGCAATAATCGGCAGATTCTTGCCGATCATCGAACTGGCACGGCCATTGCAAAGTAGTTGGCGAGCACAGGGATATTAGATCCGATGCTCGGTGAACAACGTAAGGGAATGGCCATGATCAACGATAAACTGAAGCCTAGCCTGGTCTCTAGGTTTCCAGAACTTGTCGATTTGCTAGCGAGTGTTGAAACAATTCACTCGCACCCGCTACATTCATCCTCCGCTGAGCAACCACCCCGCACAACCCGCGAAGCATCCAAAGATGAATGCAAAGGAGCAAAAGATCCCGTCGTGGTTTACCGCGATGGACCATTCCACTTCGTTCCGGCTACCCTCAGCCAACCACTGCGCATCGAATTCGGCAATGCGGACAGAGAATTTGGTCTGTCTTGCATTGTTGAATCGATGCGCGGTGGCAAGGGGCCGGCTTATGCAGACCCCAATTCAATAGCTTTATATAAATATGCCGCTCGCGTGGCGCGCAGCGATGCTAACGTCATGATCACCGGCGAGACCGGTACCGGCAAAGAAGGCATGGCTAGGTTCATTCACGAAAATAGCGAGCGGGCAAACAAGCCGTTTGTAACCGTAAACTGCGCGGCCATCACAGAATCAATGATTGAGTCCATCTTGTTTGGGCATAAAAAGGGTGCCTTCACTGGTGCCTATAACAGCGCGGTCGGCTTGTTCAAGGAAGCTGACGGCGGCACGATATTCCTCGACGAGATTACCGAGATGCCGCTGGAAAGTCAGTCCAAACTGCTTCGTGTGCTCCAGGAAGGCGAGATCCTTCCAGTCGGCGCATCCCGCCACGAAAAAATCGATGTCCGTGTATTTTGCGCAGCCAACCGTGACTTTGCAGAAGAAGTCGGGGCAGGGCGATTCCGTGAAGATCTATATTGGCGATTGAACGTCATGCCAGTTGATCTTCTCCCTCTTGCTCAAAGGCCTGCCGATATTGTTGCCATTGCTGCATTCATGATGATCGGTTTTCAGAAGCGGAGCGAAAGGTTCATTTCGCTTTCTCGCTGCTGTGTCGAGCGACTGAAAGAACATAAATGGCCGGGCAATGTGCGCGAGCTGTCCAATGTTCTGCAACGCGCTCTGGTGATGTGCGACGGTGATCGAATTAAGGCCGACGATCTGGTCTTTTCGGGCGCCCGGTTAACAGCAACGCCGAAGCAGGATGATGTTTCTGCCAGTCATTCCTCGCGATTCATTCGCGGACGTGATTTGCACTCGATTTCCAAAAATGTCGAATATGAAGCAATTAATCAAACATTGGAAAAAACCAACGGCAATCGCCGTGACGCCGCAAAAGAGCTTGGCATCTCGGAGCGCACCTTGCGTTACCGGATGGCCGATATGCGCGCGCTGGCAGCATAGAGAGGAGCTAAAAAATGTCTTCAGTCAATATGAATAGCCTGATGGCCGCACGTAATGCCATCCTCAACCAGAACAACGCGCTGCAGGACATCGCCAAGAATGCCGGCCTGGCTGGACCGGGGCAGACCTCTGCTCCCAAAGAAACGGCGGGTTCGGACAGCTTCTCGACCCAACTCACTAACGCGCTGCAAGAAGTCAATAAACTTCAAATAGCAGCAGATGAGGAAACGAAGGCCTATCAGATGGGTGAAAGCAATGACGTGGCGGCTGTTATGCTTGCGAAGCATAAAGCATCCTTGGGATTTGAGTCCACTTTGCAAGTTCGTAACAAATTATTGTCGGCCTACCAAGACATAATGAACATGCAGGTATAATAGATGGCCGAGCAATCATCAACCGGTCAGGCGCTGACACCCGCGAGCCGCAATGCACTGCAGCCGGCAATCGGTAGTTATGCAAATGCGAGCGGCCCGATGGGCTGGCTCAGTGCATTTATCAAACAGCCCGCTGTCGCGCGGGCAATGCCGCTAATCATAATGTCTGCTGTCGTTTTGGCGGCGATTACAGTGTGGCTGGTTCTTCGTGAGCCACCTCAGCGTGATCTATTTCGCGGCCTGCCCGACAATGACAAGTCCGCGGTGATGCAAGCATTGCAGGTCGCCAATATAGCCTATGAAGTCGATGATGATACCGGCACACTGACGGTTAGCAAAGAAGACTACCATTCGGCCAAAATTGAACTGGCGGGCCAAGGCTTGCCAAGATCCGCGCCGAGCGGTGACACTATTATGTCCAGTATGCCAATGGGCGCAAGCAGGGCGGTTGAATCGGAAAAGCTAAGAAATGCCCGTGAGATGGATTTAGCGCGTTCGATCGAAGCCATCGATAGCGTTGTATCTGCACGGGTCCATTTAGCCGTCGAACAGCCCAGCATATTCCTGCGCGACAGAAATGAACCTTCCGCCTCCGTAATATTGCATCTCGCGAGTTCAACCAGGCTTGATGAAAAAGAAACGCAGGCAATTTTGAATCTGGTTGCCAGTTCCGTGCCTGGGCTTTCAGCATCCAACGTATCCGTGATCGATCAAAACGGCCGGCTATTGTCGAGCAACAGCGAGGGCCTATCCTCCGGCAGCGATACGCAACTGAAAGTGAAGGCGGCAATCGAAGACCGCTACCGCCAGTCTTTGGCCAGTTTGCTGACACCACTGGTGGGTCCCGGAAACTTCGTTGCAGAGGTCACTGCTGATGTAAATTTTGACGAAAAGCAGGCGACAAGTGAAACCTATCCGCTCGATGGTTCGGTATTGCGTTCTGAACAGGGACAAAAGTCGAACGAAATTGCTGGAAACGCCGCAGGCGGGATTCCAGGCGCACTGGCTAACCGTCCCCCTGATGCTGCTGAGGTTGCGGAACAACCCGGAGGGGCCGAGGAGGAAGGTGCGAATGCAGCCGAACCCCGGAGAACCAGCGAAGAATATCGCCGAAACTTTGAACTTGCCCGTGAAGTGGCGGTGACCAATCAGGCGCCGGGGCAGGTATCGCGATTGTCCGTTGCAGTGGCAATCGACGACCGTGCACTAAAAAACAAAAAATCTCCCAAGGAAATTCAGGAGATTGAAAAACTCATCAAAGGCACTGTCGGCTATAGTCTTGGCCGGGGTGACCAGATTGCGGTGACGGCGCGTAGATTTAAAGCAGTAGCCGACGATCCGATCGCAGAAACCTGGTATGAAACTTCCTGGTTCAGCATGTTGATACGTAATCTGTCTGCGTTGTTGGTCGCCCTGCTGCTTATTTTCGGCATCGGACGTCCGGTTTTGAAACGCTGGCAGACATCTGAAAAAGCTCTGCGTTCCGACAAGAATCAAAAAGCTCTCACCAGTGATGGCGTGACCACCGACGGCTCCAATCAAGATGGTACCGAGGATGGCGGATCACTCGAAAATCAAACAGCAGGCGCGCTTGGTCCGCCGGTGACCATAGACATGATCACTTCGGCCAAAAGCTATCAGGAACGTGCTGTTTTGACTCAGAATTTCGTCAAACAGAACCCCGATCACGCAGCTCTGGTTGTGAAGGAGTTGCTCAAAGAATCCGATAAACTGGAAGAAGTAGATGGCTGATATCGCAGAAAAAGATGATGTTGAAATCGCCGAACAAGGTAAGCAATTGGAGCTGATCACCGGACGCCAGACCGCAGCGATATTGATGCTGTTGTTCAACGACGAGGAAGCTGCCCAGATACTTGAGCGGCTCGAACCTCATGAAGTGGAGGCATTGGGTGAAGCGATGTTCAGCGTTGCCAATGTTGATGCGACGCAAATTGATGGTTCCCTGGATCGCTTCCTGTTGCTGACGATGAACCAGACAATGTTGTCCTACAAGTCCGACGAAAAAGTCAGCCGGGTTTTTCGTAAGGCTTTGGGTACGCCGCGCGCAGAGACAATTATGAATCGTTTCGCGCCCAAACGACCCAGTAATATTGCTGAAATGCTAAAATGGATCCCGGCAAAGGATATTGCCCATCTGATAACGAACGAACCGCCTCAGATCTCTGCGGTGCTCATGTCGTTTCTAACGCCGGAAGTCGCCGCAGAAACAATAGAATTGCTGCCGCCAGAGATTCAGGCAGATTTGATATATCGGGTAGCGACGCTCGGACCGGTCAGCGGCAAGGCGCTCGCTCACATTCAGGCTCTTTTGGAGAACACGACACCTGGTGAAGCAGACACTGTTCCGCCGATGGAGGTCGGAGGTGTGCTCGACAGTGCAACGATCATCAACAATCTCCCGAAAGAACGGGGGCGGTCATTGCTCAAGGAATTGATGAAGCGCGACAAGATAACCGCAAAACTGATTGAGGACGAGATGTTCATCTTCGCGGATCTGATGAATTTGAACAAAAAGGATATCGGTTCTGTTGTCCGGAAAATTGATGCCAGTATCCTGGTTCCGGCACTGCGAGGAGCTCCGAATGATCTCAAGGCCAAGATTTTTGGGGCTATGTCAAAACGGGCGGCGGAAACCATTCAGGACGATATGGCTGAAGCGCCACCGCAACCGATGGACGCCGTCATTGCCGCACAAAAAGCCATTATTGCGGTCGCCAAAGTCATGCTCGACAACGGCGAAATAAACATGGCCGGAGCCGGAGCTGATTATGTCTGATCTCAATCCTGCAGGTACGTTCGGCTATGAAGACGTAGTCCCTCTGTGGCGAATGACCACTGAGCAACGAGAATTTGCTTCCTGGACCTGCGGACTGGAACCAGAGGCAGAGGCTCGGGATAGCGACTGTTTTAAGAGCTTCGTTGGACGCAGTGCGCCAGAGGAAACGCAGCCTCCTGCCGATCAGGATGCTGATATATTTGGGGTCGCCTACAAGAAAGGATGGGAAGACGGTCAGTCCGCTTTGGCGGATGAACATGCTTCGTCGAACCGGGACAGCGATGCACTGGCAGCAGCTATCCAGCATTTGAACGATTTGTCTTCGCCTGACAGTTTTGCGTTTATTCTTTCGGCGGTGGAGTCCCTCTTCAGACGTTGCTCGGAATTGGCAGTTCCCGATCCGGTCCTGTTACAAGCTTGGGCGATGCAATTGGCCGAGCTCGTGGATCAGGACCAAAAAGGTGTCACGCTTGTACTCCATCCGGATGACGTCGAACTGATTGATTCCACCGTGTGCAAATTGGCCCTGCGTAGTGACGAAGCCATGCAACGGGGTAATTTGAAACTCAGTCATTCTGGTGGCTGGATTGAAAAAGGCTCGGCAGTGGTGCTGGATGAGCTGCGAACGCTGATCGACGAGTTCAGCGGCGTCAAATCGGTGGCTGGCCATGAGTGATCTTGCCGTCTCGAACCCGGACACAACCGGATATCCGTCGGCTGCCTGCGACGTGCTTGCGCGCCTTGATGATATTGGAAATGAACCGCGATATGTCGGCAAGTTGTCGGCGCATGATAACGGCATGCTGGAGGTCACTGGCTTTGAATATCCGATCGGCTATTCGGGTCGTGTGATCGCGACCGATGGCCGAGAGATCAGTGCCGAGGTAGTCGGTTTCAAGGGTTCCAGAACGCTGATGATCCCGATGGTGCAAGACGCACCGTTGCGCAGTGGAAGTCGTGTGCTGCCCTACGCGAAATCCAATCAAGCGGCGGTCGGTGAAGCCCTCTTTGGCAGGGTAATCGGACCCATGGGAGAACCGATTGACGGCAAAGGTCCTATATTGACGACCGAAACCGTTCCATTGGCAGGGCAGGAAGGGAATGTCCTTCGGCGCGCCAGTGTTTCGAAACCGATCGACATTGGTATTCGAGCGCTAAATGGTTTGCTTACCATGGGGCAGGGACAGCGAATGGCCATAATTGCCGGCTCGGGAGTCGGCAAGTCGATGTTGATCAACCAGATACTGGACGGTGTCGTGGCTGACGTTGTTGTGGTCGGCTTGATCGGCGAGCGCGGACGAGAGGTGAACGATTTTGTCAGTCGCCGCCGTGAAATTAAGGACGCTGTGCCCACGGTCACGATTGCTGTTCCGGCCGATCACTCGCCATCATCAAGATTGAAAGCCGCATATCGCGCAACGGCTGTCGCGGAATATTTCCGGTCGAAGGGCCTGTCGGTAGTTCTGGTGATCGACAGTCTTACCCGTGTTGCTCATGCGCAGCGCGAAATAGGTCTCGCCGCCGGCGAGCCTCCAACGATGAAAGGCTATCCGCCATCCGCGCTCTCGTTGATCCCGCGATTGATTGAACGAGCCGGCAACGACAGCGATACCGGGGGATCAATAACCGCAATTTATACCGTGCTGGCCGACGGCGACGACTTGGATGATCCGGTCGTTGATAGTGCTCGCGCCATTGCTGACGGTCACATCATATTATCAAGGTCGTTGGCAGAGCAGGGGGTTTTTCCGGCGATTGATGTCGGCAAGTCAATTAGCCGCGTTGCGGTTGATATTATTGATCCCGAACATCAGCAAGCACAACTTCATTTCAGGCGCCTTTGGTCGATTTACGAAGAAAATCGGGACCTTGTTTTGATGGGCGCATATCAAGCGGGCAATGACCCCAATATAGATGAGGCCCTGGCGAGCTGGCCAATGCTGATCGACTATATCAAGCAGAAACCCCGTGAACTGGTGGACTTCCGGACAAGCGTGACTCAGCTTTCCGGTCTGTTTGCATCATGAAGCAGCGGGTCAGAGGGCTGCGACGGGTGTTAAAGGTCCGTGATACACAAAAGCGTCTGAAGGAGCGCGCCTTGATGCAAGCGGGCAGCCATTGTGCGTTAATGGAAGATAATGCGAGGAAAATAAAAAGTCTTCATGCTGAGACCCACAAGAGTGAGGCTGCGGTAACAGCAGGGTCCCTTGCGGCCAAAATGGAAATTTCTGATCGTTTGCTGGAGGCTTCGCATGTGGTCGAAATATCCGTCCAAGCCGCGATGCAGAATCTTGCCGCCGCAGAGCGGCAAAATTTTGCCGCTCAGGCAATTCACGATGGCACCGAGAAACTGTTGAAATCGAAGGTTTCAATGCTCCGCAAAAGGGATGTCCGGCAAGCAGATTCTTCTAGTAACTTATTGTATAATATAAATAATTATAAAAAGCGAGGAACGCTACGATGATTGGTAAACTCATGTCCGAAGCTGCCCACTCCATAATTGGCATGTTTTCTGCAAGGTCTGCAGGTATGGAAAGCAACCCTTCAAATACTGATTTCGGATCACTTTTGCTGTCACCAGAGGAACAGCCTCAATCTGGTGCTGACAAAACGGAAATTGACATCTCCGATATCGAGAGTGTCGATGTTGGGGATCTCGATGCCGTTCCTGCCCAACATTGGGAGGCGACGAATGTACTGCCATTTGCCAATCAGAGCATGGGTGGCACGATCTTTGATCAGAATCGGACGTCCTCAAAAAGCGGACAAGATCCAACCATTAGTGATCCAGTCGATTCCGATACTGCAGAAGAAAAATTGCCGCTCACATTCAATAGAGATGCGCTGCAGAACATTCGATCAACCGCCTTTTCTGTTGATGGGGAGCCCCGGCATACCCCAGCGAAACCCGCGGCAGACATGCTGGCGTCGCAGGTAAAACTCATTCCGGGTGGTGGCTCGCCGATTGATAGCGCGCAAAGCGCAGGAGACGCAGATCTTACCGATAGTCAACCGTTCAACAATCCGACAAGCCAGTTGGAGCTGAACAAGCAGGCAGCAGCATCAGTTCATTTTGTTACGAAGGCTGGAGAACAAAAGGATGCGCGCTCAGAACTAGGCAAGTTGGAATTCCGGTCAACGGCAAGCGATAATGTGCAAGTCACCACCAGTTTGCAGAAACCGGCTGTCACCGACGGCGAGTTTTTTGATCCGGCCAAACCGGATGTGTCGTCGGCAGTGAAGAGCTTTGAAACATCGATGGAGCAACTGCCGCTCGCCAATTCTTCCGCTCAACTGGCGGCTCGCGAAACCACTCAGAAGTCCGCTTCGTTCGATATATCCTCACCCCGGGTTGCCGAAAGACTTGGTGCGGAAATCGCAGAAATGTCAGCAAACGGCGGAACGAAAAAGTTTGAGATTAATCCTCGTAATCTTGGCCGGATGGAAATTATCTTCACCACCCGCGGATCGAGGGAGATCATTGAAATTCAGACCGAGCATCAAGCTGCCAAGGATATTATTGCTCAGCATAGTCCTGTGCTCCAGGACATTTTGAAGTCCCAGGGGCGTGACGATCTGACACTCCGCATCGACGTGAAGGATAATATATTCTCGTCATCAAAGCCGGATGGCGGAAATCTTTCGCAACAGGAAAACGGCGATGGTCGTGAACAATCCGCGAGGCCGTCACAGAGTCGCCAGATCGCACAATCGTTTGAAAGCGCTCCCGAAAATGACTCCGTGTCAGACAATAGCCGATACGCCTGAAAACCATTCCCGGATTCATAAATTCAATTAACCCAGAGGTCGAAATGTCAAAGACGAAACCAGACGATGAAAATCCCAAAAGCAAGAAAAAGGGCAAGCTTAAAACGGTTCTTTTTGCCACGGGCTTGATTGCTTTGCTCGGCGGTGGAGGAGCTGCCGGAGGTTTCTATGCGGCAGGAATGATCGGTGGAGATCACGAGGAACCTGAAGATCCGAACAAGCCGAAGATTATCATGAAGGACGGAACCGCCGTCAGCGAAAAAGAAGCCAGCGCCACGGCACCGAAAGAAGCGTCCAGTGCGTTCAAGGTGACCTATCACCAGATCGAACAGCCATTCACCTCCAACCTGTCGAATTCAGACAGCTTCGCCCAGTTGTCGTTGGCGGTTTCGACATATTATGACGAACGGGTTTTCGAAAATGTCATCAACCATGAAATTGCCATTCGATCCGCTGTTCTGATGGAATTGGGGCAGCAAGATGCGATTGAATTGGAGGCACCGGAAGGCAAGCTCAAGCTGAAGAGAAAATTGCGCGACATTATCAATGAAACGCTGAAAGAGAAAACAGGATTTGGCGGAATTGAGGACGTCTATTTCACCAACATGGTTGTTCAATAAGCGCTTTTGAAAGTAGCAAGATCATGACGAATTCCAAACCATCAACAACCAGCCCGGAATCATCGGGAGAAGAGAATGTCGCTGCCCCGGTAAGTCACAGTCTGATTAAAAAAGGTGGTCCGGACGGTATTTTGTTGTCCGCCTATAAAAAGGTTGAGAAAAAACTGGACGGCGTTTTGAAACTGCACCTTTCAAATGTCATCGATTGTGCAATGAAAGTGGAAGTTGACGACAGTGCCAAGCTGTTGTTCAAAGATTGGCTTGCCGCTCTGGCCGCAGAATCTGTTTACCTGGAATTTCAACTGGGTGCCTCGGAGAAGCCGATATTGGTTCGCGTTTCCCGGACATTTTTAAGTGCATCGGTCGACTGTTTCTTTGGCGGACAATTTGATGGTGAAGCGCATAGTAGCGGTGATCTGAAACAATCTGAAATTACGATGATCAACCGGTTGGCTGGCGCGATCGCGGCCGGATTGTCGGACGCCTGGTCAATGCTCTTTGACTCGCCGGTTCGCTATAGTCGCTATTTCCAAGACAAAGATGACATTGAGCTGGATCTGGATGACGAGAATGTTCTGGTTTCCGCTACATCCGTCCATCTCTCGGGACACAAGATCGCGGCGATGGATGTCATTCAGACACTCGACGGATTGATTGCAATCGAACCACAATTAAACCGTCCCCATCACCGGGAGACGAACGAGGTCGACCCGGTCTGGAAGGCCAATCTGAAAGATTCTGTCGAACAGATTTATATGCCCGTCCGTTCGGTTCTTGCCCGTCCGACCATGCAGTTGTCCGAGCTTTCCCGACTTGCTGTCGGAGATATTCTACCCGTTGCGCCAACCGACAATGTTCCGCTTATTGTCGGAGATCGTGTGTTTGCCCATGGCAGCATCGGTGAACAAAATGGCGGTGTAGCCTTTAAAATCAAACAATTTTTGTAGGACGAGAAGATGAATGATATGACTCATGATAGCGAAATGCTGGATACTGCAGCGCGTGTTGATATCGAGGGGGCTCCTGCCCAGGACCATTATCGTTTCTTGTCCGATATCAAAGTCAGGCTCTCTGTCGAGGTCGGCAATGTATCGATGACCATATCCGAAATAATGGATTTGCAAGAAGGCTCTGTGGTCGAGCTCGACCGGCAGGTTGACCAATTGATCGACATCAATGTCAACGGAACGCTAGTGGCCCGGGGAGAGGTTGTTCCGGTCAAGAATAAATTCGGTGTGCGTATTGCCGAGATCGTATCCAACGGCATGACGCGTGCGCGTGTGGAAAGGCGCAACTGATGACCTTCTACATCGTCAAACTGTTTATCATGGTGCCAATGATCGGCTTGCTGATCTACGGCTCGCTCTGGCTCTATCGCAAATATCAACCTCAAATGATGATGCGGCAGAATTCAAATCTTTTGAACGTCGTGGAGACGGTTCCAATGGGTGTGCAGAGCAAACTCGCCGTGGTCGATTTTGGTGGCCGTCAGATTCTGCTGGCTGTGACCCGTAACGGTATCCAGAAGATCGATGTTCACCATGCGGACTAGTTTGAAAATATTCCTTGGTGTCGTGCTGTTTTTCGCATCTGCCTATGCCGCTGATCCGGCATTTGCTCAGGATGCTGCTCCGGGAGCATCGGCTGCACTCGAACGTGCACTGGATGACGTCTCTGGCGACGGCCAGCCACTGAGCACAACATTGCAGATCCTGATTGTGATGGGTCTGATGACGGTGTTGCCGTCGCTGATATTGATGATGACGAGCTTCACCCGGATCATAATTGTCTTGTCGATCTTGCGCCATGCACTTGGTTTGCAGCAGACGCCTCCCAACCAGGTATTGCTCGGCCTTGCTCTATTCCTGTCGATGTTCGTCATGGCACCGCAAATCGAGCAGATAAACGAGCAGGCGATCGCACCTTATTCTGCGGATGAAATCGATTTGACAGACGCGATCGAGAAATCCGGAACGATTATGCATGGTTTCATGGCCAAGCAGACCCGGCAAAGTGATCTCAAATTGTTCATGGAACTGTCCAACAAGGACGGCTTCGCCTCGGCTGAAGAAATCCCATTTTCGATAATGTTGCCGGCTTTCATCACCAGTGAATTGAAAACGGCCTTCCAGATCGGATTTCTGATTTTCCTGCCATTTCTGATCATTGATCTCGTGGTAGCTGCGGTCTTGATGGCGCTGGGCATGATGATGCTGTCACCGGTGATTATCTCAATGCCATTTAAATTGCTATTGTTCGTGATGATCGATGGCTGGGCGTTGACCATGGGATCTCTTGCCGGCTCGTTTGCGGTCTAGCTCATGACCGATAGTCCAGATTTCTTTATTGGCATTGCACAACAAGCGCTTTGGATCACTGCGCTGGCCGCTGCTCCGTTGCTTATTCCCGCGCTTTTGGTCGGGCTATTGCTGGGCATGGTGCAGGCTGCAACATCGATCAATGAACAGACCTTGAGCTTCGTTCCCAAGCTGGTTGTCGTGGCCGCGGTTGTCGCTATTTTCGGCGGTTCCATTTTGCTGCTGATTGCAGACTTTACCCGCGAAATCTATGCTCGAATTCCGGACCTCCTGCTATGATCGCTCCAGGTTTTGCAGAGTTTGAAGGCCAGATGTGGATGTGGCTGATGGCGATGATCCGGCCGAGCGCGGCGATGGTTGTCGCTCCGATTTTCGGTGCTGCGAACATTCCCATTCAGGTCCGCATCGTGCTTGCGTTCATGATCGGAATGGTCGCGACCAACAGTATGAGCTTTGAACTGCCTACCGAAACTGCAATCTCCTTGGGTAACAGCTTGTTTGTCATGGGTGAAGTTATCACTGGTCTGGCGATCGGGTTCGCGCTCCAGCTTGGCTACTCCAGCGTGCTGATTGCCGGAGAAACGATCAGCAACGCGATGGGCCTTGGCTTTGCCAGCATGTCAGACCCGCAAACCGGCCAATCGACCCCGGTAATCGGTCAGTTTCTAACGATTTTCGCGACCTTGCTTCTGCTCGCTATTGATGGACATCTGCTGTTGGTTGCGACCATTGTCAAAAGCTATGCTGCGCTGCCTCCCGGCTTTGCGATGATGGGTCCTGATATGCTTTACAGCATGGTGCAATTTGGCGGGACCTTGTTTTCAATGGGATTGCTCATCGCGCTACCAGTGGGCGGCGCCCTCATTCTGGTCCAATTAATGATGGGGTTTCTCGCCCGGACCGCTCCTGCGCTTAACCTGTTTGCGGTCGGCATACCGGTAACGATCACCGTCGGCCTTGTAGCTCTGGCAGTGACCGCGCCGATCATCGCCGACGCTGTTATTCAGGCACTGGGCATGGGTCTTGACCAGGCAGCGCTCGTCGCTGGAGGTGCATAGTGGCAGAAGAATCCCAGAGCGGCGGAGAAAAAACCGAAGCACCAACCCCAAAGAAACTACAAGACAGTTCCAAAAAAGGCGACGTCCTGCAATCGCGCGATTTGGGTGGTGCAATGATCATCTTTGTCGGCACGGTTGCGTTCCTGATGTTTGGCGGCCTGCTTTATGGGGCGCTGGCCGATATGGTTGCTAGTGCGCTTATCATTCACCCTGAAGATATTGAGGCGTTCGATGTTGGCGGTCGGAGCGGCGCTTTGGTTTCCAGCATAGTACCGGAATTCATGAGCCTGTTTGCATTGTTGCTGGTCGCTGCCGTTGCCACGCCGGCGATGCTGGGTTCATTGGGCTTTCGATGGTCTGCGATGAAACCCAAACCGTCAAAGCTTGATCCGATAAAGGGCCTGAAGCGTATTTTTGGTGCGAATGGCGTGATGGAACTCGGTAAATCGCTGATGAAAATTATTTTGATCGGAGCCGTGGGCGGATCAATATTATATCTGCATTTTGACCAGATGGCACAGCTCGCCGCGCAAGATCTGAACAATGCAATCGACAGTTTTGCATCCTTATTCCTGAAGCTCCTCATCGGTATCTGCGTCAGCATGGTGTTGATCGCGATGATTGATGTTCCCATCCAGCTATTCCAGCGCAGCAAACGTCTGAAAATGACGAAACAGGAAATCAAGGATGAATATAAGGAAAGCGAGGGGTCTCCCGACGTTCGTGCACTTCAGCGTCAGCGGCGTAGCGAAATGCTCAACGATTCAACCCGCAAGGCTGTTTCCGACGCGACGGTCATCTTGGTCAACCCAACTCATTTCGCTGTAGCCCTGCGATATGACCGGGACCGGGACATGGCACCAGTTGTGCTTGGCAAGGGATGTGATGCAGTCGCGCTCGCTATGAGAGAAATGGCCAGTGAAATCGGCAAGCCAGTGATGGAATATCCGGATCTCACGAGATCGATATATTATACGTCTAACGTCGGCGATGTAATTGATGATCGTCTCTATGCCGCTGTCGCGATGGTCCTTAGTTTCCTGATCCAGCTTGATGCCAAATTGGTCAGTCCAATCCACAAACCAAAAATCTCACTACCGGATGACGTCAGATATAGCGTTGACGGCGCGCGGATGGCGTAATTTCAACTTGCACCCACCCATTAATTTGCGTTCCGAAGCGCCGTAAAATACCCAAAGGAAGATTATCATGGTCACAGACATTATAAACAGCCTGGGGGTGGGTTCAGGAATCAACACGTCGCAACTTGTAACCGACCTGTTGGCAGCTTCCCAGAATGCGAAACTATCTCAACTCAATTCGCGCTCCCAACTGAATTCTTCGCGAATTTCGGCGATGGCTGCAACCAAGTCCGCTTTGACGACTTTCGCTGCCGCCGTGAAAGAAACATTGAACGGACAGGGTTTTGTTGGCGACCTGATATCGGGGCGAACCGACCTGGCAACAGCATCTGTATTGGATGGTAGTCGGCCTGAAGGACTGCCTGCTTCGGTTGAAGTGGTGCAAGTCGCCGTCGCCCAGCGCGAGATATCGGATGTTTTCGCCAGCGCATCCACCGCAGTTGGCGAGAGAACGCTCACCATCAACAATAGCGGCGGGAGTTTTGACGTCGTCATCGACAGCACCAACAATAGCCTCGCCGGAATGCGAGATGCGATAAATGCCAGCAACAGTGGCGTAACTGCAATGATATTGACAGATAACACTGGCGCCAGACTGGTTATGGAAGCGCAAGAAGGCGTTGATGCCGCGTTCACTTTAACTCAAAGCGGCCCGTCTGCTGCTATGAACCTGACCAATATTGCAACCGCTTTGGACAGTATCATCAAGGTCGACGGTATCGAACTCACCAACAGCAGCAATACGGTTTCCGGCGCCATACCGGGTGTGCAAATTTCGCTATTGGCCGCTCAGGCTGGAACACAATTCACGATTAACGGCGATTCCGAACCATTAGACGTCGCCAGTTTGGTGACAGAGTTTGTGACCGCCTATAATGAACTGCGCAGTTCTTTGAACGCTGCAACCAAACCCGGGTTGGCTGGCGGCACTGGCGGGCCTTTGGCGGGTGACCGTGGCGCCCGCGAAGTTATTCGCAAGCTCAGTCAGTTGACATCAACGCGGCTTACCGACGTCGGCGATTTCAAGACTCTCGCGGACATTGGCGTGCGTACGGAAAATGACGGCACCTTGACGATCGACAAGACGCGGCTTGACGCAGCGATCGCATTGGACAGCGGAGCAATTAAGCTAATGCTCGAGCCAGCTGTGGTTACCGGTACTAATATTGGTCTGTCCGGTGCGCTTGATGCTGTTTCGACCTCTCTACAAGATGATGGTGGTGCTCTGACCGTGGCGACGCAGCGCCTTGAAACCATTCGCGATTCAATCGCTGCCTCGCGTGAAAAAATTGCTGCTGACGGTGAAAAATTGCGCGAACAATTGGAGAAGAACTTTGCAGGGCTCGAACGCCAGCTAGCACTATTGCGTTCGACGCAATCCTATCTTGAACAGCAATTCGCTTCATATACCGACAATTGATCCGAGAAAGTAATAGAACATGACAGTTCAGTCACGAATTCAACGAGCCTCAAGCTACCAATCCATCGCAAAAGAAAGCCGTGTTTTGGCTGCCGACCCATACGAACTGGTCGCGGTGCTTTTCGAAGAGCTGCGCGAAACGCTCGACCAGATGATCGGAAGTGCACGGCGCGGCGACGACGCCCGAATGTATCAGCATAGAGGGAAAGCTTTGGCCATTATCAATGGACTGGATGAATCGCTGAACTTTGACGTGGCGGGAGATCTGGCGCAGACTTTGCACATCATCTATTCGGAAGCTGCAAAGCGCATTCAGATGGACGGCAGGGAAACATGTGTCGAGCGGGTGGAGTCTGCGCGCGAGATGATCCATGAAATTGAAAAAGCCTGGACCGCGATCGCACCATTTCACTAGTTATGGTTTTGCGCGTTTAAACGGCAATGCGGTAATCCATGCGGTCTTCTACATGCCAGTCGATATTATGCTTGCGCATCTTGTCGATCATCGTGGTCCGTTTGATATTGATCAAGCGTGCAGCGCGGGAGACAACACCGTGCGACTTATCGAGCGCGTTCATGATTATACGGCGCTCTTCAAATTGAAGATGTTCGTTCAGATCGAGAACATTGCTTCCCCGACCCACGAAATCTGGAGCATATGGTGCAGCGGAAGACGGGCCAGTACGTGCAGCCTGCGGTAATTCGGTCGGCATGGATACTGGTGCAGCAGCACGCTGGGTCACTGGCGCGATATCGGATTGCACCAGCATGGCAACGTCGCTGGCTAAAATTTGTTTGCCGGAAAAGAAAACCGAAGCGCGTTCGACAACATTGCGCAATTCACGAACATTGCCTGGCCAATCGTAGCTCTGCATGGCGGCGAAGGCCTCTGCCGTAAAAATGGGGAGGGGGTTCCGTCCATCCTGGTTGTTCAGGAAGTGGGCAACCAACGCTGGAATGTCTTCCGCTCTTTCATTGAGCGCCGGCACTTCGATCGGTACGACACAAAGGCGGTAATAGAGATCTTCGCGGAAAACTTTGCTTTTGATACACTCGCCAAGATGTTTGTGCGTGGCCGCGATAACTCTCACATCCACGCCGATATTGCGATTGCCGCCTACCCGGTTGACGATACGGGTTTCCAATACTCGCAACAGCTTGACCTGCATATTGATCGGCATATCGCCAATCTCGTCGAGAAATATTGTGCCGCCATCGGCTTGCTCGAACAAACCGACATGCTGGTTCACGGCACCGGTGAAGCTACCTTTCTCATGACCGAACAGTTCGGACTCAATCAATTGATCCGGCAATGCACCACAATTGACAGCGATGTTGGCTGCGTTTTTGCGATCGGAAATAGCATGGATGGCCTCGGCAACGACTTCCTTACCGCTGCCGGAAGGGCCAGTAATCATAATCGAACTGTTACAACGACCAGCAAATTTTATGATTGTGCGCAATTGTTGCATTTTCGGACTATCGCCGATCAGCTTCTCAGCAAGCAACGTCTCTAAATTTACATCGGTCATTAAGCTACCCAGATCACAAATACACACGCAACCCCGAATTGCCGGGGAAGGGTGGTTCGAAGATCCCGCAATCTTCGAACCGTCACCTGGTAACGTCTGAAATGGACAAAGATGGTTAAAGATGAGTTAATGAAGTGACGTCATTTCTGCGAAAGCTGTAATCGTTGGAACGTCTCGGACCAGAAAATCACCAGCGGGCTGGAGCAACAGGTTCGGATATCGCGGAAACAATACAGGCTAATGCTGGAGTTAAGATGTGGCGAATTTCTCGTTGGCTACGGGAGACAAATGATTGCTGACCGCGTCCATCTTCATCCGGCCTAACGCCATAGGATCCGGAGTGTCATGGTTTCGTGTCAATTTGTCTGGCAGATTGCGGCTCGATAATTGTCGCTATTGTAATTATCTGTGAACTGGGTTGGTGCGCGGGTTTCAGAGCGGAGAGCTGGTGAGAAGTCTTTTTATTTTTTCCATGCAGTCAGGGGAGGCCGAAACAAAGATCATTCGATTGTCGGCAGGGTTTGGAGTTTTCTGAATTAGGCCTTGCTGGACCATGACGTTAATATATCTCATCGCAGTTGTCATCGGTATGCCGGAACTGTGCGCGATGGCTGACACTGTCACCCGTTCGTCTTTTAGGCCGCAGATGTAGATATCGAGGCACATGTTCCAACATGAGTCCGAGAATAAACCATTTCCGGCATCCATGGTCTGGGATTTTAGTCGTCCCCAATGGAGATAGTCTTTGGCGCGACTAATTAGATCAAGATCGCTCAGCTCGTCATTGACGACAATCTTGTCTTCGTTGTTTCGCCCTGGCGAATCCGCCAATCTTTTATCCAGTATTTCAAATCGTTCGTTTGCCCGCTGAAGGGTCGATCGAAGTTCCGCTAGCTCAGCTTCAACACTATCCATTACCTTCACACTGCAATTTTAGAGTCCCCCCAAGTTCTGCTACCTCTTGCAAAAATGCCCAGTCTCGTTCCCGAGCGCCTTCAATAATGGCCCGTATTTGTTCGATTGTAACTGAAATAACTCGGGCAGTGACAGATTGATACCCTTTATCCGCATAGAGGACAATCGGATATCCTGGCTGCAATGAGAAAGGGAGTTTTCCTGCGCGGATTGATATCAGTAGGTTAATATTGAAACCTATAATATGGGCGACCAAGATGGACCACTTCCTTCCATCGGATAGCAAAAAATTACGGCAAACAGATTTGAAAAACGTCAAAAGATCAGTCCAATAGGCGCTCCTCACTCGTGATCGCCTGAAACTGACCTTGCTCATTCGTTGATGAGAGAGATTTGGGACTTTAAGCGATTTAGAGGAGAGGGAATTACATCATTCCTACTGTGCGCTCGAGCCAGTTTTCACATAAAAATTTTGTGTTATCAGCGGCGTAGCACCAGATATGGCCAGAGTTTGGAATTTCAAAAATTTCGCAGAACGGATACAATATGTCCGAGAACTGCAGGATGTAGCGGGGTGGTGAACTCGCAACCAAAATCATGATATCGCACCCACCTTATATGGGCTCCGAGCGTTTGCAATCCGGGCAAAGTCACGAAAACCAACTTTTCTGAATCAAGATTTGTGCAACTCAGCATTTTGAAACCGGTGACGGACAGATCCGACAAAGTAGCGCGAAACAACTGGGTATTGGATTGCCGGACAAATATTTCTGCGGTTACCACCTCGCGGTCACTTGAGCGCCTGCTATCTGACGAAAGAATATCGCTCCGATCAGGTCTCACATCAACACGCGGTGTCATCATTCCATCCTCAGTTAGGTTACCACATGGATATGAACGGCAAAAATATCGACAGACTAAGTGCGTCGACCAGATGCGACGGTCCACAGCGACGGACTCTTGGTGAAATGAGACCTCATATCGAGATAAAAAACATCGAGACCTGTCCGAGCGTCCATTTGCACGAACATCAGGCCGGTCTGATGACACAAGTATCGCCTTACCGAGACACCGTCATTTTCTTCGGTTACCGATTAACTGCCTTAGCTTTTTGACGCGATAACCGTCTCTCATTTTGATGTTGGTCAAATTGGACGATAGAATGAAGATGGATCGAGTCTTCCAATTCGAGGTGGAAGCTGCCCGGCAATTTGCCCTGGAACGATATGATATTCTGGATACCGCTGAGGAATATCGCTTCGACCATATTACCACGGTGGCGAAATTGGCTCTTGATGTTCCGATGGTCGCGATTTCATTACTTGATGGAAATAGGCAATGGTTCAAGTCGAAAATAGGTTTTGAAGCGCTGGAGGTGCCGCGAGATAGTACATTTTGCAATCACGCTATCGATCAAAATTGTTCTTTGATAATTGAGGATGCCACTCTCGATCCACAATTCAAGGACAATCCTTCTGTTACAGGTATCCCCTTTCTGAGAAGCTATATCGGCGTACCACTGACCACGCCGGACGGACATAATATTGGCACGCTTTCTGCGTTGGATATCGTTCCGAGACAGTTCGGGCACTCGAAAGTAGAATTGATGGAGCAGCTCGCCGAACTGGTAATGCATGAGCTTGAATTACGTCAACAAACCGCCAAAGACCGGTTGACTGGCACATTTACGCGGAGTGGCTTTTCTGTAGCGGTGCAGAAGGTGATTTCCCTTTATGGTCGGCAGAAGGTCAAAAGCACGCTCGTTCTCTTTGACGTAAACTTATACAAAATGGTCGCACATCACTCCGGCCGCCTGTCCGGAAACGCGCTGTTGCAGAGAATTGCCCAGTATCTGACCGCACGTCTCCCGCCGCCAAACTGTGTCGGACGTATGGGCGGGACGCAATTTGCTGTTCTGCTCACAGCTACCACTCAAGCGGAAGCAAAGGTTGTGGCGGAAGATTTGATGAAAAGAATGGAATTCAAGAATGCCGAGCTTTTTCTCGATGTAGGCTTCTCCGAAATATCACCGGAGATCGGAATTTGTGATGACTGGCTCAAACAGGCGAATGCTGATTTGAATATTGCAAAAGAATCTGACCGCCGCGGATTTCGTCTGAAATCCGGCAAGCGCTCTGTCGGGCCGGATTGATAATGGAATAATGAACCAGTTCCAATCGCCTCCAATAAAATCGCGGTTCTCATCGGGTGGCGTCTATTTGTCCTTCGGTCAGGCATATCACGTGCGGCGATACTTGACACCAAGGTACATTAGATAGTTTAGTTGCGGTTGTGGACAATGCATGCCTAATTGCATTGACGATGAAATTTCAAGCGAAGGAAGCGATCATGGCAACTGCGATCCAAACAGCCGATTCTGCAATGGGGGTCGGTCCCGGGTTCTCCATCCCCGATCCTCACGAGATACCAACGCTCCAAGGCAAGGTCTCTGAAGTGGAGTGGCAGCTGCGCTGCGATCTGGCGGCGACCTATCGGCTTTGTGCCATGCACGCGTGGACTGATCTTGTGTTCACGCATATTTCCGCTCGGTTGCCGGACGAAGATGGTGAGGAGCGTTTCCTGATCAACCCTTATGGTGTGCTGTTTGACGAGATGACGGCGTCCGCGCTGGTCAAGATCGATCTGAATGGCAATATTCAGCAGGATACACCATATTTCATCAACCCCGCAGGTTTCACAATCCATAGCGCGGTCCACAGCGCTCGTGAGGACGCTGGATGCGTCATCCACGTCCACACGCCTTATGGCATCGCGGTATCTGTTCAAAAGGCAGGGTTAAGGCGCTACACCCAGTTTTCGATGCAGGTTCATGACGACGTCGCCTACCATGGTTATGAGGGCATCGCACTCGATCTGGATGAGCGGGAGCGGCTGATCAACGATCTGGGTGAGAAAAGCCTTATGATATTGCGCAACCACGGTACGTTAACCGTCGGTCAAAATTGTGCTATTGCCTTTATGCGCATGTATCTCCTCGAGAATGCCTGCAAGACCCAGATATTGGCGCAGTCCGTTGGTGGTGAAGAGCATCTCCATGAAGAGAGCGCAGAGATGGGGCATCGGGTCTATCAACAGGGTGCCGCCGTGTTTCAGAAAGGGTTGGGCGACAATCTCGTTTGGCCGGGCCTGATGCGGAAATTGAAGCGTACCAATCCGGGATATGATCACTAGAGATCAAATGGCTGGCGGGACAGGATTTCGACTTTCTTGTCGGTGAAGGCAGCGGAACCCAGTTCCTGTCTCCTGTCCTTTAGAACTCTGTCCCTCTCGTGAAGAATCTCGACGATGGGATCGTGGAAATGCTGGACTGCGGCTGTTAGCCAGTCGCTGACCAGCGGGTCGCCCGGTGCGCCGGTCATATCGAAATTGCGCAGACGCGAAGCGATGGCCTCAGCCGGCATCATATATTCATAGGTAACCCAATAGTTGGTGGTGAACCAGCTGATTGGCATACCGTCCAGGCCGAAGCTCAGCGCGCCAAAATGGACGACGCCCTGGGTGTTCTTGCCATTGGGCAATTTTGCGGGGGGCTGATAATAAGGTTCGACATCTTCAAACATGTCGAGTGGCAGGAACATGTGAAAATGGCCATGTTCGCCTTCTTCGCGCTCTTCCGGCTTGTGCGCATGGTAGAACCAGCGCGACTTGTTGCCGGG
>TARA_R110001606_G_scaffold71247_6_pt1 | contig 91471 bp, 87 predicted proteins | sample TARA_R110001606 | Tara Oceans TARA_R110001606 (sample SAMEA4398315) | marine metagenome | biome: Polar Biome; feature: [SRF] surface water layer (ENVO:00010504); material: water (ENVO:00002006), including particulate matter (ENVO:01000060) such as... | depth 5 m
GTACTGGGCCCGCTCGCGGGTGCTGGAATATCTCAGCCAGGTCCAGGCGCGCCTGCCCGACACCGCCCGCCCCGCGTTGGGGCCGGACGCCACCGGCGTCGGCTGGGTCTATGAATACGCCCTCGTCGACCGCACGGGTCAGCATGATCTGTCGCAGCTGCGCAGCCTGCAGGACTGGTTCCTCCGCTACGAACTCAAGACCGTGCCCGGCGTGGCCGAGGTCGCCAGCATCGGCGGCATGGTGCGCCAGTATCAGGTCGTGCTCGATCCGGCCAAGCTGGCCGGCTACGGTGTGACCCACCAGCAGGTCGTCGCGGCGATCCGGCAGGGCAATGGCGAGGCCGGCGGCTCCGTTCTGGAACTGGCCGAGACGGAATACATCGTCCGTGCCAACGGTTATCTGACCACATTGGATGACTTCCGCGCGGTGCCGATCCGCACGGCTGCCGGCGGGGTGCCGGTTCAGCTGGGCGATGTGGCCACGGTCCAGATCGGACCGGAGATGCGACGCGGCATCGCCGAGCTCAACGGCGAGGGCGAGGTGGCCGGCGGCGTGGTGATCCTGCGCTCGGGCGGAAATGCGCGGGAAACGATCACCGCGGTGCGCGAGCGGCTGGAAACCCTCAAGGCCGGCCTTCCAGCCGGGGTCGAGGTGGTGACGGTCTACGACCGTTCGCAGCTGATCGATCGCGCGATCGAAAACCTCAGCACCAAGCTGCTCGAGGAGTTCTTCGTCGTCGCCCTGGTTTGCGGCCTGTTCCTTTGGCACGCGCGCTCGGCCCTGGTCGCCATTATCACCCTGCCGCTGGGGGTGCTGGCGGCCTTCATCCTGATGCATCTGCAAGGCGTCAACGCCAACATCATGTCGCTGGGCGGCATCGCCATTGCCGTCGGGGCCATGGTCGATGCGGCCGTGGTCATGATCGAGAACGCCCACAAACATATCGAGCGATGGGAACACGATCATCCCGATGAACGGCTGGCCGGCGAGGCCCGCTGGCGGGTCATCACCGAGGCGGCGGCCGAGGTCGGGCCGGCCTTGTTCCTCAGTCTGGTGATCATCACCCTGTCGTTCATTCCGGTCTTCACCCTGCAGGCCCAGGAGGGCCGACTGTTCGCGCCGCTGGCCTTCACCAAGAGCTATGCCATGGCGGCGGCGGCGATCCTGTCGATCACCCTCGTGCCGGTGCTGATGGGCTATCTGATCCGTGGGCGGATTCCGGCCGAGCAGAGCAATCCGATCAACCGCTGGCTGACCTACATCTACCGGCGGCCGCTCGACTGGGTGCTGCACCGTCCCCGCGCCACCCTGCTGATCGCGCTGGCGGTGTTCGCCACCTCGGCCTGGCCGATCAGCCAGCTGGGCGGCGAGTTCATGCCGCCGATGGACGAGGGCGATCTGCTCTACATGCCGACCGCCCTTCCGGGACTGTCAGCGGCGAAGGCCTCCGAACTGCTGCAACAGACCGACCGGATGATCCGCACCGTGCCGGAGGTGGAGACCGTGTTCGGCAAGGCCGGGCGGGCCGATACGGCGACCGATCCGGCCCCGCTGGTGATGTTCGAGACCACGATCCGCTTCAAGCCACGTGACCAGTGGCGACCCGGAATGACGCCGGAGAAGCTGGTCGAGGCACTGGATCAGGCCGTGCGCGTCCCCGGCCTGGCCAACATCTGGGTGCCGCCGATCCGCAACCGCATCGACATGCTGGCCACCGGGATCAAGAGTCCGGTCGGGGTCAAGGTGTCGGGCGCTGATCTTCAGGCCATCGACCGCATCGCGGCCGAGGTCGAGGCGGCGGCCAAGACCGTGCCGGGCGTCAGTTCGGCCCTGGCCGAACGGCTGACCGGCGGGCGCTATATCGACATCGACATCGATCGACAGGCGGCCGGCCGCTATGGCCTCAATATCGCGGACGTGCAGAGCATCGTCGCCGGGGCCGTCGGAGGCGAGACCATCGGCCAGACGGTCGAGGGGCTGGCCCGCTATCCGATCAGCGTCCGCTATCCGCGCGAGATCCGCGACAGCCTGTCCGAACTTCGCGCCCTGCCGGTGCTGACGCCCTCGGGCCAGCAGATCACCCTGGGCACGGTCGCTGACCTTCAGGTCACGGACGGTCCGCCGATGCTGAAGTCGGAGAACGGTCGACCCACCACCTGGGTCTATATCGATGTCCGCGGCCGCGACCTGGCCTCGGTGGTCGGCGATCTGCAGACGGCGGTGGCGAACAAGGTGACGCTGACCCCGGGCGTGAGCATCGCCTACTCCGGGCAGTTCGAATATCTGACCCGGGCGGCCGAGCGGCTGAAGATCGTGGTGCCGGCCACCCTGCTGATCATCTTCGTGCTGCTGTATCTGACCTTCGGGCGGTTCGACGAGGCGGCCCTGATCATGGCCACCCTGCCGTTCGCCCTGACCGGCGGTGTCTGGCTGCTGTATCTGCTGGGCTACCACCAGTCGGTCGCCACCGGGGTCGGCTTCATCGCCCTGGCCGGGCTGTCGGCCGAGTTCGGGGTGGTGATGCTGATCTATCTGAAGACCGCGCTCAACGACCGGGGCCCCAATCCGGGGCCCGTTGAGGTCGAGAACGCCGTCCGTGACGGTGCGCTGCTGCGGGTCCGACCCAAGGCCATGACCGTGGCGGTGATCCTGGCCGGTCTCTTCCCGATCCTGATCGGCCACGGCGCCGGTTCGGAGGTGATGAGCCGCATCGCCGCCCCGGTCATCGGCGGCATGCTGACGGCACCATTGCTGTCCATGCTCGTTATTCCCGCAGGCTATCTGCTGCTGAGACGTCGCAGGTCTCGTTCGAACACATCAGCCCAAGGAGAATCACCATGAATCGCGCCCTGATCCTGTCGGCCGCCGCCGCCCTCGGCTTGAGCGCCTGCGGTCAATCCGAGACCGCGCCGCCTGCCGAGCCGGCACCCGCTGCTGAAATGCCGATGGCGTCGGACATGCCCGGCATGCCGATGGCGGGAGGGCAGGCCGCCATGACCGGTGCCGGCACAGGCACGATCACGGCTGTCGATGCCTCGGCCGGCACGGTCACCATCGATCATGGCGCGATCCCGGGTGTGGGCTGGCCGGCCATGGCCATGACCTTCACGGCGCCGGCCGCTGTGCTGGCGGACGCCAGGGTTGGAGACCGGGTCGCCTTCGACGTCTCGGTGCATGACGGGGTCAATGAGGTCACCGCCCTGCGCGCGCAGTAGTCGGACGCCTGGCCCCGGGCGGAATGTCCGTCGCAGGACGGGCCTGAACGAAGAAGAAGAGCGATGATGGATGGAAATGGAATGGGCTGGATGATGGGCGGCATGGGGCTGGTCAGCCTCCTGGTGATCGTTGGTCTGGTGCTGGCGATCGCGGCCCTGATCAAATATCTGCGAGGGCGCGGCTGATGGCGACGCCGGCCAGCGACCGGCCGGTCGTCATCGTCACCGGCTCCAGCGGGTTCATCGGCTCGGCCCTGGTCAAACGTCTGGCCAAACGGTTCCGGGTGATCGGTTTCGACCGCGACCTGCCGCCCCATCCGCCCGCTGACGCCGAATGCGTCTGCATCGACCTGGCGGATGACGCGAGCGTCGAGGCGGCGTTCGACCGGGTGCGGACGGGATACGGTCGCAAGATCGCTTCGGTCATCCATCTGGCGGCCTTCTTCGATCTCAGTGGCAAACCCGATCCGCGCTACGAGGCGGTGACAGTGCGCGGAACCGGCCGCCTCCTGGACGCTCTCCAGGCCTTCGACGTCGAGCAGTTCGTCTTCTCCAGCACCATGCTGGTGCACCAGCCGACGGAGCCGGGCCGGCCGATCGACGAAACCGCGCCTCTCGACGCGAGTCTGCCCTATCGCGAATCCAAGGTTCTCACCGAGGCCTTGATCCGCGAAAAACGCGGCAAAATTTCCGCCGTCTTCCTGCGGCCGGCCGGGATCTATGACGACGGCGGTCACTCTGCCTTCCTGGCCCAGCAAATCGCCCGCATCTACGAGAAACGGGCCAGCGCGCGGGTCTATCCGGGCAATCTGGCTACCGGCCAGCCCTCCCTGCACCTCGATGATCTGATGACCGCCATCGCTCGGGTGATCGATCGACGCGAGGATCTTCCAGAGGTCTTCCCGGTCCTGCTCGGCGAGACCGATGTCATGACCTATGACGAAATCCAGCGCGATCTGGGTCGGCTGATCCATGACGAGGCATGGGAGACCCTCTCCATTCCCAAGGCCGCCGCCAAGGCGGGGGCCTGGGCTGAAACCGCAGTCTTCGACGAGGACGGTTTCATCCGGCCCTGGATGGTCGACATCTCCGGAGACCACTATGAGCTCGACCTGACCGCAGCGCGATCCCATCTGGGCTGGTCTCCAAAACATTCACTTCGCAAGAGCCTGCCGGCCATCGTCGCCGGGCTGAAGGCCGACCCATTCGCCTGGTACCAGGCCAACCGGCTCAACGCGGCCCGGGTCGCCGATGACAAGGTCGAGGCGGCGGCGTCGCGGGCTCACGCCATGAAGCCGGCGGAACACAGCCGGATGCTCGCAGACCACGACCGGTCCATGCGCGGCATGCATTTCAACATGCTGTGGGTGCATTGGCTGACCATGGGGCTGGGCCTGTGGCTGGCGACGGTTCCCTTGATCTTCGGCGTCTTCACCCAGACCGAATTCTCGACCGCCATCCTGGCGGTCACCGAGGACCGGAACCTGTGGGCGCCCGCCCTTCGCAATGCCCTGAGCGGCTGGAACGACGTGATCTGCGGCGTGCTGATCATGGTCTTCGCCGGATTGTCCATGTCGCCCAGGGGCGGTTGGGCTCAATGGGCCAATGCCGTGATCGGTATCTGGCTGCTCGGCGCCTCCATCCTGTTCTGGACGCCGAGCGCGGCCATATACAGCAACGATATGCTGGTCGGCGCCCTGGTGGTGGCCCTGACCATCCTGATCCCGATGATGCCCGGGATGAGCATGGAAGGGATGATGGACGAGACCGACACTCCGCCGGGCTGGAGCTACTGTCCCTCGACCTACCTCCAGCGCGTGCCGATCATCGCTCTTGGCCTGATCGGTCTCGTGCTGTCACGGATACTCACCGCCTATCAGCTGGGCCACATCGACGCGGTCTGGGAGCCGTTCTTCAATGTTCCCGGACCGCTCAACGGAACCGAGCACATCATCACCTCCGACATGTCCAAGGCCTGGCCGGTGGCAGACGGCGGAGTCGGGACCATCACCTATATGATCGAGATCCTGATGGGGGCCATGGGCGGCCGGGCGCGCTGGCGCACCATGCCCTGGATGGTGCTGTTGTTCGGCATCGTCGTGGTGCCGCTCGGCGTGGTCAGCATCTATTTCATCATCGCCCAGCCGATTGTCATCGGGACATATTGCACCCTGTGCATCGCGGCGGGCGTCGCCATGCTGGTCATGATTCCCTATTCGCTCGACGAACTGGTGGCCATGGGACAGTTCATGGTGCTGAACACCCGCCGGGGACGGCCCTTCTGGCGCGCCTTCTTCCGCGGCGATGCCCTGCCCGGAGGGACGATCGATCGCCGCCCCGGCTTCGCGCACAGCCTCCCGGCCGCCGCCGCCTCGGCGCTGCGCGGCGTCAACGCGCCATGGACCCTGGTGGTTTGTGCCGGACTTGGGGTCTGGTTGATGTTCTCACGACTGGTCTTCGGCGCGGCCCCACCCCTGGCTGACACGGACCATCTGATCGGAGCCCTGATCATTACCGTGTCGGTGATCGCCATGGCCGAGGTGGCGCGCCCCCTCCGTTTCCTCAATCTCGTGCTCGCGGCCGGGCTGGTCGTCACGCCCTGGGTCCTGGGGGGCGGAACGGTCGCCGGTGGTCTGTCCGATACGCTCGTGGGCCTGGTCGTCGCGGGGCTCAGCCTGCCGCGTGGACGTCGTAGCCAGGAGCATTACGGGTCCTGGGATCGCTTCATCATCTAGAGACGTCTCCTCAGACCCGCCCTGGACTTGCCGCGATACCCGAGGCCTTGCGTCGCCACGTTCGGGTTGGATTCGCACAGCCTGCGTGGCGCTCTCGGCGGCTCACTCACCGGTATCGGCGTCGCGTCGGGCGGCCGCCCGGAACGTGGCCCGGAGCTCAGGGTCCGGAGGGACGGCCGTTCGCCTGATCCAGGTCCGGCCAGGGAGAGAAAGGAAGGCCGGACGGCGGGTGCTCCGTGGTGGAGCGGAGAAGGAGAGACCGCCATGAGACCGAACCCGACGCGGGCCTGGGGCCCGGACGCCCAAGACCGTCCGCCCGCGCCACCGGCCCTGGTTCACGCGGCGCTGGATGATCAGGCCCTGTTGGGCTTGATGTTGCGGCGGGCGGTTCAGGGTCCGCACGGGGATCCCGGCAAGAACACGCATCGGCTTGCCGGAGCCCTGCTGGAGCGGTTTTCGGGACTGGGCGCCGTCGTCGCCGCCGAGCCCGGTGAACTGGCGCGCGCGCCCGGACTTGACCCGGTCGCCCTGTCCGATCTCAAGTTGCTGCGGGAATTGGCGATCCGCCTGGCGCGCGATGAAACCTGCCGACGCCCCGTGATCACCTCCTGGACGGCGCTCGTGGCCTATGTCCGGGCGGCGCTCGCGCATGAGCCCCGCGAACAGTTCCGGACCCTGTTTCTGGACCGGCGCAACAACCTGCTCCGTGATGAGCTGGTCGCGCACGGCACAGTGGATCACGCGCCTGTTTACCCACGCGAAGTCGTTCGCCGGGCCCTCGAGCTTTCGGCCTCCGCCCTGATCCTGGTCCACAACCATCCCTCCGGCGATCCGACGCCGTCGCAGGCCGATATCCAGATGACGCGCCAGGTCATCGAGGCGGCGCGGGTCTTCAATCTTCAGGTCCACGACCATCTCGTCGTCGGCCGGGAAGGGACGGCGAGTTTCAAGGCCCTCGGCCTGATCTGAGGCTGTCATGACCCTGCACCGCATCGTCGCCGCCCTGGGCGGCGAACTCTATTGCGAGGGGCGGCGGGCCAATATCCCCGCGCCCGGCCACAGCGCCCGGGATCGTTCGGTCTCGCTTCTGCTGACCGATGACCGGGTCGTCATCCACGGGTTCGGCGGCGCCGACTGGCGGGTCGTCCGCGATCATCTGCGCGACGTGGGACTGATCGATCACACCGGCCGACTTATCGGCGGGGCACGACCGGGTCTGTGGGGCCCCAGGGCCGATCCGCACATTCGCCTTCAGGTCGCCGCCGAACTCTGGACGGGTTGTCGCTCCATCCGCTCCGGCGACGTGGCGGATCGCTATCTGCGTCATCGGGGTGTCGACGTCGCCTTGAACCTTGGATTCCATCCCCGGGCGCCGATCGCGGTCTACCAACCGTGCGGGCGAGGCCGTCCGGCCCTTGTCGCGCGGATCAGCGACACGGAGGACCGGTTGACCGGGGTCGAACTGACCTATCTGGACCCGAACGGGCGTCGCGCTGCGGGTCTTCGCCTGACACGCAAGACGGTCGGCCGGGTCCCGCCCGGCGCCGCTGTTCGTCTGGCTCCGGGCGCCCCGGAGATGCTCGTCGGGGAGGGGGTGGTGACGACCCTGTCCGCCATGGATCGCTTCCAGCTACCGGGTTGGGCCCTGATGGCGGCCAACAATCTCGCCGCCTGGACGCCACCGCCGCCGGTGCGCCGGCTGCTGATCGCCGCCGACCGGGGAGTCGCGGGCGAGCGCGCCGCGGAACGCCTCCGGCGACGCCTGACGACCGTCGGTCTGGAGGTTCGCATCCGGCTGCCGGACCCCTCGTTCGGGGACTGGAACGATGTGGCGGTGGACGCGCCAAAGCGGAGGAGCGAGGGCGCTGACGGGCGCCGGAGCGGCGGGGATGGGCCCCGTGGCCCGGCCGGAGAACCCTCATGACCGACCTTGTCTCCCACCCCGTCCCGGCCGCAGCCGTCGAGCGCGACGAGCGCACCGTCCGCCTCGGCGACATCGGCATCGCTCGCGAGAATCTGCGGTTCAACGAGCCGCCGGATGACGACATTCCGACCCTGGCCGCCACGTTGAAGGCCGCCGGCCAGCTGCAGCGCCTCACCGTCCGGCCCGGGCGGGGCAGGAAGGAGCAGCCCTGGATGGCGCTGGACGGACGTCGCCGCCGCCTCGCCCTGGGTCTGTTGCTGGACGCCGGCGAGATCGACGCGGACTATCCCGTCACCGTCTGTGTCGAGACCGATCCGGCCCGTCAGGCGGCCGCCGTCCTGCTCACCAACACCGCCGTGCCCGTCCATGTCGCCGACATCATCGCCGCCATCGGCCGGATGCTGAAATCGAAGCTGACCGTGCCTGTGATCGCCCGGGCCCTCGGCTACGCCGAGATCGACATCAAGCGGCTGGCCGCCCTGGCCGGACTGCCTGCGGCGGCCCTTGTGGCCCTGAAGGCCGGGCGGATGACCCTCAAACAGGCCAGGCTGTTGGCCCGGCTGCCCGACAAGGCCGAACAGGCCGAACTCGCCGAGGCGGCGCTTGACGGGCATGGGTTTCAGGACTGGCGCATCACTGAGCGGCTCGACGAGGGGCGTGTCACCAGCCGGGATCGACGCTGTGCTCTCGTCGATGCGGACAGCTACGGCGAGGCGGGTGGGCGCACCGAGGCGGATTTGTTCGGGGAACTCGCGCCCGTATTGCTCGATCCGGAGATCCTGACGGACCTGTGGATGGGTCGGGCGCGCGCCATCGCCGCCGTGTTCGAGGCCGAGGGAATCGCCGTGCATGTCACCGCCGGACCCGAACCGGACCTCCCGGACGACCTTGAGGCGCTGGGCTATGTCTACGGCGGTCAGCTCCCGGCCGACGACATGGCGCGCTACCGCGCCGAACGGGAGGCGTTCAACGCACGGGCGGACGCGGTCCGGCAGGCCCTGGCCGAGGCCTGTGATTCCGAGGCCGTTGACGCCGCGATTGTCGCCATGATCCGCGCCCGGGTGCAGGCCGACCAGACGGGGTGCGGCGGGCGGGTGGTGACGACCATGGTCATGTGGCCCGCCGCCGGCACGGGCGTCGATGTGCGCTGCTACACGCCCGAGGAGCCTGAAATCGAGGACGCCGGATCGCTCGACAGTGATCCGGCGGACCGGGCGTCGGCTCCGCCGGTCTATGTCGCTCCGGAGGTGCCGGCGCCCGAGCCTGACACCGACGGCGTCAACCACGCCCTGCATGGCGTACGCACCGAGGTGGCCACGCGCGGACTGATCCGGGCCCTGGCCGACGATCCGGGCGCGGCGCTGACGGCCCTGATCGCGCGCCTGTTCACCGTCCTGGTTCTCCGCACCCATGTGGCGCGGTCGGAGTCAGCCCTGGCCATTCTCGCCACCGGGTTCGATCCGGTGGACGGACGGGTAATTGAGACCCTGGACGGCGAGGTGCGCCAGCGGCTCGACGACCGTCGGGCGGCCTGGCAGGCGTCGGGTGAGACGGTCATCGCCTGGGTCCATGCCCTGCCGCACGGGGAGAAGATGGGGCTGCTGGCGGAACTGACCGCGATCAGTCTCGATGTCCGCGAAACCCGCACCACCCTGATCCGGCGCAGCGCCCGAACGGAGGCGGCCGAGCTGGCCGCCCTGTGCGGGGCGGACATCACGCTCCACTGGACGCCGGACGCGCCCTTCCTGCAGGCCCATTCCAAGGGACTGCTGCTGGGAATGCTGGAGAGCATGGGCGCGGAAGACGAGCGGGCGCGATCCTTGAGGAAGACTGAACTGGTCGACTGGGTCGCCGAACAGGCGGCGTCCCGGAGCTGGGCACCGGCCGGCCTCTCCTGGGCGGGTCCGCTGCCGGACGAGGAACCGGTGACGACCGAAGAGGACGTTGGTGCTGACGTGTCCACCCACGACGACGACGGGATCGGGGCATTCACCGTCACCCCGGCGGGCGAGGCCGCCCTGGGGCCCGCCGCCGCCTGACGACGATCCGCCTCGAGCACGCCGCCCCGGTTCGCGCCGGGGCGGCGTTGTCGTGTCCGGATGCTGGTCCGGGGAAAGGCGAGGGAAGGGCGGGCGAGGACGAGCCTGCAGGACCGAGAGGGAGGCGCCCTCCGCTTCAGGCCACCGGAGCTGATCCCATGTCCTCGACCCTGTCGCTGTTCGCCGACCCCAGCGGAGATACGTCCGCCAACATCCTTGCCGCCGCCCGGGCGCTGGCGGCCCATCTGGCGCGATCCCGACCGCTCGACCGTCGGCTTGTGGCCGCCGTCATGACCACCGCATTCGGCGCGTCCGACGCCGAGGGAGCCTGGGCCTGGCGCGACGCCTATGACGCGATCGAGGCGGCGACGGTCCTGCAGATCCGGCGTCTGGCGCCACAGGTCAGTCGTCTGGAAGATGCGCCGACGGAGATCGCCGCCCTGCTGGCGGCTGTCTCGGCCCTGGGCCTGACCCAGACCCGGCGCAGTGAGGCGCAGGTCGCGCTGGACCAGTTCTCCACCCCGCCCCACCTGGCCGCGCTTGCGGTCCTGGCCGCCCGGGTGCGCCCCGGAGACCGCGTCCTGGAGCCATCGGCCGGCACGGGTCTGCTGGCCGCGGTCGGCGGGGCCTGCGGCGGAACGCTGAGCCTGAATGAAGTCGCGCCGGGGCGCGCCGCTCTGCTCGACGGTCTGTTCCCCGACGCCGATCGGACCCGTCATGACGGACGCCATATCCATGACCTGTGCGCGGACGCAGGCGGGTTCGACGTGGTGCTGTGCAATCCGCCGTTCTCGGATCTCGGCGAGCATCTGTCAGCGGCCTTCAAGGCCCTGGCCGACCATGGCCGGTTGGCCGCGATCGTCCCGCTGACCGCCTTGACGGACGCAAGCCTGCTTCGACGCTTCGGTGAGGCGCGACGTGTCGTGGGGCGGATCGCCTTTCCACCCCATGCCTTCGCCAAACACGGGACCGCCGTGGAGACGGGTCTGCTGGTGATCGATCGGGCCGGAGGTGCCGCGGAGGCCGCGCCTGTCCAGACCACCGACGATCTGCAGGACGCGGCGCGGAAGGTTGGGGCGCTTGCGCCACGGGTCGGCGCCAGGCCGCGGACGCGCCTGCCCGTGACGACCGACGCCCTGTTGGGACCGCGCGCGCGAGGCCTGGCCCTGCCTTCGGGCCGCCTGGCCTTCCTCGCGGGTGCGGCGCCCCTGGCCTATGAAGTGCAGGCCTGGACCGGGGAGGGGCGCGATGTCGGGCTCTACCAGGCCCATGCCATGGGGCGGGTCGTCCTGGCCGCGCCGCGTCCGCATCCGTCGCCCCTGGTCGAGTCCGGACCCATGGCGTCAGTGGCCCTGCCGCCACCGACCTATCGGCCGGTCCTGCCGCCGGCCATCCGCGATGAGGGGCGGATCTCGGACGCCCAGACCGAGATGGTGATCCATGCCGGGGAGGCGCACGCCGCGCACCTGCCCGGATGGTGGCGGACGGATCAGGCGCCGCACCAGATGGTGCTGGTCTCCGAGGAGCAGGAGGAGGCCGTCCAGCTACGACGCGGCTTCTTCCTCGGCGACGGCACGGGGTGCGGCAAGGGCCGCCAGATCGCCGCCGTCATCGCCGACAACATGAGCCAGGGACGGGTCCGGGCGCTGTGGCTGTCCCGAAACGACGCCTTGCTCGAGGACGCGCGGCGCGACTGGGCCGCGATCGGCGGGGGCGCCTACGACATCGTGCCGCTATCGAGCTGGAAACAGGGGGATGCCATCCGGCTCGACCGGGGTGTCCTGTTCACGACCTATGCGACGCTGCGCCAGCCGGCCCGGGGTGACCGTCAATCCCGCCTCGACCAGATCATCACCTGGCTCGGCGCGGAATTCGACGGCGTCATCGCCTTCGACGAGGCCCATGCGATGGCCAACGCGGCCGGCGGCGGCAAGGGCGCGCGGGGTGCGAAGAAGGCGTCGCTTCAGGGCATGGCCGGCCTGGCGCTGCAGAACCGGTTGCCCGACGCGCGGGTCCTCTATGTCTCGGCGACCGGCGCCACCACGGCCGAGAACCTGGCCTATGCCGCGCGCCTCGGCCTGTGGGGCGGACCGGAGGCGCCCTTCATGACCCGGGCGGATTTTCTGGAGGCCATGGATCGGGGCGGCGTGGCGGCGATGGAGCTGGTGGCGCGCGAGCTCAAGGCGCTTGGGCTCTATGTGGCGCGCAGTCTGTCGTTCGAGGGGGTCGAATATGAACCGCTCGTCCATCCCCTGACCTCGGACGACATCGCGATCTGGGACGCCTGGGCCGACGCCTTCCAGCTGATCCACGCCAATCTCGCCGAGGCCCTGAAGGCCACGGGCCTGAACGACGAGGACGGCAAGCCGAAGAGTGGCCAGGCGGCGTCCGCCGTATATTCGGCCTTTGAGAGCGCCAAACTGCGCTTCTTCGGTCATCTTCTCGCCGGCCTGAAGACGCCGAGCCTGATCGGATCGATCCGGGAGGATCTGGTCCAGGATCGCTCGGCCGTGGTCCAGATCGTCTCGACCAATGAGGCGGTCATGGAGAGAAGGCTCTCTTCCATCCCGCCGGAGGAGTGGAACAACCTCTCCATCGACCTGACCCCGCGCGAATACGTTCTCGACTATCTGCGCGAGGCCTTCCCCGTCCATCTGATGGAGGCGATCGAGGACGGGGACGGCAATGTGACCATGGTCCCGGTCATGGACGACGGTCGCCCGGCCGTCAGTCAGGAGGCGCTGGTGCGTCGCCAGGCCCTGATCGAACGGATGGCGTGCCTGCCCGCCGTACCGGGCGTGCTCGACGCCCTGCTGGAAGCCTTCGGCACGGACGCCGTCGCCGAGATCACGGGCCGGTCGCGGCGGGTGGTGGTGCGTGATGGACGGCGCATCGTCGAACGGCGCGGCGCCGCGGCGGCCCGCGCCGAGACCGATGCCTTCATGAGCGGTCGCAAGCGGGTGCTGATCTTCTCCGACGCCGGAGGCACCGGACGCAGCTATCATTCGGACCTGTCGGCGGCGAACCGGCAACGCCGGGTCCATTATCTGGTCGAGCCGGGGTGGCGCGCGGACGCCGCCATCCAGGGCCTGGGCCGCAGCCACCGCACCCACCAGGCCTCGGCCCCGCTGTTCCGTCCGGTCACGACCGACATCCAGGGCGAGAAGCGCTTCACCTCGACCATAGCGCGGCGGCTGGACACGCTCGGCGCCCTGACGCGCGGCGAGCGCCGGACGGCCGGCGCGGGTCTGTTCCGGGCCGAGGACAATCTGGAGAGCCCCTGGGCGCGCAGGGCCCTTCTGGTCTTCTACGGCGCCATGGCCTTCGGTGAACTCGCCTCGATGACGCTCGAGACCTTCATGAACAAGACAGGTCTCAAACTGCTCGACGCCGACGGCGGTCTCAAACCCTCCGACGACCTGCCGCCGATCCACACCTTCCTGAACCGGCTGCTGGCGCTGCGGATCGCCGACCAGAACGCCCTGTTCGAGGATTTTGACCGGATTCTCTCCGGCATCATCGAGCGCGCGGCCGCGTCGGGTGATCTGGACCGGGGCCTTGAGGATATCGAGGCCGGGGAACTGGAGGTTCTGGGCCAGGAAACCATACGGACCGACGTCTCAACGGGCGCCGAAACCGCCCTGGTGACCTTCTCGCTGAGGGTCCGTCGGGACATCCTCAATCCGGACGACGCGCTGGCCCGGGTCGCCGACATCGCCCATCAGCTCGTCGTGAACGCAAAGTCCGGCCGGGCGGCGATCGCCGAGCTGGGCCTGACCACCGCCACGGACGAGGACCGGCTCGTCGCTGCCGTCCGTCTAATCCGGCCGGATGGACGCCAGACCCTGTCGGAGAAGACGTTCGGGGAATCCGCCTGGAAGCCGGCGGCGATCGGCGACTGGCGCCGGGTCTGGGATGAGGAGGTCGCGGGAACCGATCCCTGGCTGAGGCGTGAGCTCACGCTGGCGACCGGCCTGCTGCTGCCGATCTGGGGCCGGTTACCGGCGCGCGGGTGTTCGGTGCGTCGGGTTCGGGCACCCGACGGCCGACGCTGGCTGGGTCGGGTCCTGGACGAGACCCAGGCTCGGGCCCTCAAGGCGAGCCTGGGCCTGGGCGACATCGGCGACGCCTGGGCCGACGGCGCCAGGACCGCCGCCAGCCTCCTCGACCGCAGCGTCCAGCTCTGCCTGGACGGCGGTCTGTGGCTGAAACGGGCGCGGGTGATGGATCGCTGGCGGATCGAGGTGGTCGGGGGCCGGACCGATCGCGACGCCCTGGTCGCGCTCGGGTGCTTCGTGGAGATCATCGCCTTCACGCCCAGGGTCTTCATCCCGGTCGACCGGCCCCGGATCCTGGAAGCCGTGTTGCGTCGTCACCCGGTGCAGTCGGTCCTCGACGGCGCGGCGGCCTGAGATCGGCCGGACGAGGCGAAGGCCTCGTCCGGTCAGGAGGGGACGGGAGGAAGGGAGGATGAGGGTGAAGCGGGATCGGGGAGATCGGCTCCCCGGCGCTTCGGATCAACAGGAGACTGACATGCAGACCATGGTGTTCACCGGCCGATTGGCGGCCGACCCCCAGATCAGCCCGGACTTCGCCAAGGCGGTGTTCCGGCTGCTCGAGAAACGCGGCGTTGACGCCGCCGGCAAGGACCGGCTCGTCGGGGTCAATTGCGTGAGCTGGTCGAAGGGCCTGAACGAGAAGGTCATCGCCCGCGGTCTGGCCCAGGGCTGCGAAGCCGTCGTCGTCGGCGCCTTCATCGACACGGCCTATGCGGCCAAGGACGGGACCGAACGCACCGCCAAGGAACTGGTGGTGAACCGGCTGACCGTCCTCGACTGGGCCGAGGACCGCGACGCCGCGGGGCTCGGGGCGTCCGAAGACGGCCGCGTCGCCGCCTGACCTCGCGACCCTTCATTTCCTGCGACCTTCATTTCCAAGGAGACTGATCATGCAAACCCTCACTCTCGAAGGCTATCTGGCCGCCGACCCGTCCATCCTGTCGGCCCAGGGCTCGGGCAAGAAGCGCGCGAGTTTTCGCGTGCTGGAGACCACCCGCTTCCGCAAGGCCGACGGCACGCCCGGCGAGCGCACCACCGGCTTCAACTGCATCTGCTTCAACGAGGCGACGGCCGAGAAATACATCGAGGCCTTCGCCCGCAAAGGCAGCCGCGTCGTCATCCAGGGCCATGTCGAGAATGACACCTGGACCGGCAAGGACGGGGTCGAACACTACGACCTGCGCCTGATCGTCGGCGATATCCGGCTGAAGAACCGGCGTGCCCGGCCTTCTACGGATGACGGTCCCGCCGACAGACAGGTGCAGGAGCCGGCGAGCGGCTATGATCTGAACGACGACATCCCGTTCTGATCCGACGGCGAGAGAGACGGAACGGCCCGGCGCGCGAGCGCCGGGCCGTTTTCCTGTGTGGGGGCGGGAGGGGAAGGCGAGGGGAGAAGAAGGCGAGGGCGGGCGCGGGCGAGCCGTTGGGGCTCGCTGGCACCGGAGTTTCGCCATGACCGCCTCCGCCTGGACCGAAGACCGTATTGAGCGTCTGAGGACCCTCTGGCTTGAAGGCCGCAGCGCTGCGCAGATCGCGCGTGATCTTGGTGAGGGTCTCACCCGCAGCGCCGTCCTCGGCAAGGTTCACAGGATGGGCCTGTCCGCGGGTCGCCCGCGACCCCGGGGTCCGTCTGTCGTCGTCGTGTCGCCGCCCAGGGACCGCCGCCCGCCGCCCACGATCGTGGGTGAGGCCATTGCGGGGCCGGAACCCGTCCCCGACCAGGGGCGGACGACCCTGCTGTCCGTGCGGCGCTGCGAATGCCGCTGGCCTTATGGCGACCCCGGGGCTGAGGGCTTCAGCCTGTGTGGACGCCCGGTCGCGCGCGGCGCCTTCTGCGGGCCGCACGCGGCTGTCGCCTATCGCCCTGTGCGGCAGTCGCCTGAGAGCCTGGAGGCGCTCGCGGGGCTGCATTGAGGCGCGGGTTTCTGGCCGGTTTCGCGGTGAAGAAATCAGTGACTGTTTCGACGGCGGCCTCGATGAGGTCGCCGTTTTGTCTTCGGCTTGGGTCGAAGGTTCCAGGACCGGCGGTCGAGGGGCTTGAGGTCCTGCCGGTGTCGGCATCGATGGACGCCCAGGCGTGCGGCGCCGGCGGCTCGCCGCCGACGAGGCCGGCGAAGATCGATGTCCGATCGTCCGTATCGGCGCGACGGCGCCGAAAGGTGTCCTCGCCCGAAGGCGGGCGAGGACTTGCCCCCACACAACGCCCTCCGATTTTGTCACATCACCCCGGAAGTCAACGGCTGCGCCGTTCCCCTTCACGGACAGCCAAGGGGCTATCCGCTCCGGTGACTGCCGGGGACCCCGATGTGGCCAAAACCGGGGTCGTTGCGCATGGGGCGCTTCGACATCTTTTACAGGATGTTCCCGATGCAAGCCTTTCCCTCACCCTTCTTCGCCAAATCAGACTCCGCCTTCGACGACCTGACCGCCTCGCTCGGCGATCCGCGTCCGCATCCCACAGAGGAGGCCCTGATCCAGCTCGGGCGCGCGCTCATGACCGAGCTTGTGGACGTGATCTCCGACACAGCCCTGGAGGACTTCCAGACGATCCTGGGAGAAGCCCTGATCGGCGCCTTCCATTCGGCGGCCGGACGGATCGAGCGCAACGCGGACCGGGCGCGCGACGCGATGCGCAGCCTCGACCGCGACTTCGACGGATCCGAGGCGGTCGACACCGAGCTTCAGGAAGCGACGGCCAAAGCACGGGCCGGGGATACGGCCACCCGGGCGACGGAGTTGATCCGGGACGCCGCCGCCGAAACCTGGACCATCGCGACCGGCGAGGTCTGGACGGCCTGGCGCGGCAGCCGGCGGGGCACGCATCTGACGGCGGCCCAGCTGGAAGCCAAACAGGCCATCCGCGCGATCAGGAACCGCAGGGCGGGGGACGCCGATCCGGGCGGTCCGGTGGTCGCCTTCCGGGGCGCGCCGACGGCCGACACCTCGGATGACGCCGGGCGGATCTTCGACGCCCTGAACTGGGCTTTGAAGGAGTGGCCTGACATGGCGCTCGCGACGACCGGGGCGAAGGGGTCGGAGAAGCTGGCGATCAAATGGTCCCGGCAGAAGGGGGTGAAGCTGATCCTCGCCCGGGCCGATTTCGACACCCACGGCAAGGCCGCTCCGTTCAGGGCGAACGACGAGCTGATCGCGCTCGAGCCTGAGGTCTGCCTCACCCTGGTGCATTCGGTGGATCGGGCGCGGGCGGACCAGCGGCCGTTCGGACCGGCGCTCAACCTTGGACAGAAGGCGATGGAGTCCGGGCTGCGGCATGTCCCCATCCGGGCGCGCGCGGCCTGATCGATCGACACTGACACCAACGACCCGCTCGGCTTCGGCCGGGCGGGTTTTTGTTTGTCGTCCGGGGCATTCGAGCGATCGAAGACGGCGCCCCAGGGACGACCAGGCGACGGACCGGGGATGCGATGATGAGGTTTGGTCCGATGTGCGGATGTATGACGGGAGTGTCTGGAAAACTGGGAAAAGGGCTTGAGGGCAAGATAAAAGAGGGTGTTTGGCGGTTCGGGTTTTTCGTATCCTGTCCGCAGGTTAGCGGCGCATCCGAGGGTGTTGGACGACTTGCGGTGAGTTGTCGTCTTCGGACGATGCCGGCGGCCTGGTCGGAGGCGTCGAATGCTGATCCGTGAAGCCATCCAGTCCCGTCTTTCGGCGGGGGGCGGTCAGGAGCCGGAGGCGGTCCAGGTCCGTCTTCCGCTGTCCCTCAAACCAGACCGGGTCAACGTCCGAACCGGCCTGATGCGACGGTTGGCCAGCTCGCGCGCCTTCGCCCTGGGTGACCGGTCAGGCGTTCTCAGGGCGGCGCAGGGACGCTCGGGCAGGGCCTTCCGGCTGGACGTTCGCCAGCGGGTGATCGTCAAGGCGCTGGTGTCCCGGCACATCGGCAAGGGCGCCGAGCGGGCGGCGGCCCTGGCGGCGCATGTGAGCTATCTCGGACGCTCGGGAGCCGGGGTCGAAGGCGCGCGGCCGGAGTTCTTCGACCGGGAGACGGACGATGTTCGGCCGGTGGTCGAGACCGGGGGCTGGAGCGAGGACCGGCACCATTTCCGCTTCATCATCTCGCCGGAGCACGGCGACCGGATCGGGGATCTGAAGGGCTATGCCCGCGAGGTCATGGGGCGGGTGTCGGCGGACCTGGGGGAGCCGAATCTGAAATGGGTGGCGACCTGCCATTACGACACCGACCAGCCGCACGCCCATGTGTTGGTGCGGGGTCGGCGAGGCGACGGGCGGGACCTGGTCATCCCGCGCGACTACATCGGCTACGGCTTCCGGGCGCGGGCGCAGGAGGTGGCGCAGGAGCGGCTCGGCGACCTGTCCCGGGTGGAGGCGGAACGGCGTATCTGGAAGGAGACCGGGGCGGACCGGTTCACCGGCTTCGACCGGCGGCTGCTGGCGGCGGCGGATGCGAACGGGACGGTCGAGGATGGCGTGGGCGTCAATGACGCCTGGGCGGCGCTGACCCGGGGGCGGCTGCGCCATCTGGAGGGGCTGGGTTTCGCGGTGAGGACGGGACGGCGTTACCAGCTCGACGGAGAGATGGAGACGAAGCTGCGGACGCTACAGGCGCGGCGCGACATTATCCGGACGCTGAACCAGCGACGGCTGGAGGGGGCGAGGGAGGTGCGGCCGCTCGGGACGGAGCGAGTGCGCGGGGTGGTGGTGAAGAGCGGGTTTCACGACGAGGCGGGTGCGGCGCCGTTCGTGGTGGTGAAGGATGCGGGCGGGGTCGAGCACTATGCGCGGGTGAGGGCGGGAGACGCCGCGAGGATGGGGAGCAGGATCGCGCTGAAGCCGATGGCAAACGGGTTGGCGCAGGTCGTGGCGGGGCGGGGAGCGGACCTGGGTCGTTAGGGCGCTTTTTGACTCATCTGCGACCTTCGGAACGGCTGCTTCCATGCTTACGACCCCAACTGAGGGTGGCCGGAAGCGTCCTAGCGCGCGCGATCTTGCTCGTTAGGACCGCTTCTGAGTAAGCGGGGCGTACGGGTCATCCGTTTCGAGGCTGCTTCGCGCGTCATTCGGCGAACATACCGGTGGCGACGCAGCCGACGTTCCCTATATCGGAGCGAACAGCGGAGCTTTCTTATGAACGATGATCTCAGTGCAGGGGTGGAGATCGCGCAGTCCGGTTCCCCCGCAAATTATATGCTTTATGCCGAACTGACATCGGATCGTGGCCTCGCGGAGATTCCCCTCACGACGGCTCGGTTTCCAAAGTCTGGGATGACATTGGCTGCGATCACCGACAGCCTACGGGTACAAGCTAGGTCCGACCTGACCCGTCTTGGCTACGAACCGCAGGAGGTCGAGGCGGCGCGGTTCGTTCTTGGAACGCTGCCGGAAGATGTGATCGAGGTGCTTGAGGCCGAGGTTCGGAAGATGCAGGCCAGCGGGGCCGATTTGGTGTTGTTCGATGTTCTGTACTGGGAGGCGGCAAAGCAGGCCCTCTGCCAGACGCCGAGAATCGTTGGCAGGGATGATGAAGAACTGACCTACAAGGGGTTGCGGATCCGCCGCAGCGCTGTCGATTGACAGCCGCAGCGAGGGTCGATGTCTGCGCGCCATGCGGTCAAAAAAATGGAGCTGGACCGGTCAGCGGCGCGGCTGCTGGCGTTCCTAGAGCGGAATCGCCGAGAGCGGATTTTCGACTATCCCTTCGGCTATTCGTATCCGCAGAATTGTTGTGAGAGCGTTTCGCTTATCCTGACCTACCTGCTCGAGGAAAAGTATCAGCTTAAGAACGTCCGCGTCGTCCGGGGGTCCAAGCCGTGCGGCTACGAACACCATTTCTGGGTCATGGCCGGCGACTGGACCTATGATCTTACCGCCCACCAGTTCGAGGGCTACAAGCCGATCATCGGTGTTCTGGCTCACGCGCTTTTTCTCGACACCTTTCCGGACTGGCTCTTGGTCTGCGATCGGAGTTTCGTGGATCGGGACGAGGTCGTCGCCTTGTTTCGAAGCGGCGTAATCCCCTTCTAGTTTCGGGATCTCCCTAGCGTTGAGTCCCGGAAGGGAGAGGACCGAAGGTTTGTAAAGTCATCTGCGCGGTCGGTTCTCAATCGAGACGCCGCAGGAGCAGCGCCATTCCGAAACAGGCTTGGGATTGGGGGAATGTGCCGGACGACGCTGACGTTCGGGCCGCCTCCCGCTTACTGGGGAAAGCAAGCGACAAGGCCCCGAAGCGGAAGCGCCACCATTACATCGCCCAAACTTACATGGACGGCTTTAGCGGGCCTGAGGGTCGCCTGTGGGCCTATTACCTCGACAACCCATCAAATCCGAGGTCGAGCCGACCCGAAGCGATCGCCTATTCGAATTACTACTACTCCCAAATCCGACCGGACGGGACGCGCGACGACGATAGCTTCGAGGATCTGTGGGGCGCGATCGAGACAGTCTGGCCAGAGACCATGCGCGCGGTCGCTGGAGGCCGCGTTTCGCTCGCGACGTCTTTCAACGTCCTCGGAATGGTCGCGATCACCAGTGTGCGGGTTCCCGCCGCGCGTCAGCGCAATGAACTCCTCCTCGCGGCGGACTTGCGCGCCAAGGCCATGGGTCTTGAGCGTTTCGGAGCCTTGCCCGACGACCTGCAGCGCTATGCGGGTGAACTGGACACGATTCCGGTCGGCATCAATCCGCAACAGTCCATCCCGCTGATGATGGAGAACCTGCGCCAGTTCGGCGATCTTTGCTTCAAGATGGGCTTCGAGATCCTCCACAACGAAACCGACCTGCCCTTCATCACATCGGACAATCCTGTCTGTCTTTACGACCCCAGGACGCCGGCGGCGCGTCGGCGGCCGTATGAGTACGATGGCCAAGCGGAGCTGATCTGTCCGCTCAACACCAAGATGGTGTTGCGAGGGAGCAGTCGGCTGCGTCCGGTCGATCAGATTGTCCGGCACGGGCGGATTTCGGACCGGGGTGCGGTTACGAGGATCAACAACACCATTGCGCGGTTCGCTTACGGGCTCGCCTTGGCCCAGGACCGCACGAGCGATGGCACGATCGCGCTGCATGCGGCCGCCTGTCCGACCGTCTCGATCAAAATCGTCGAAAAGCCGAAGGGAGCCGACATCGTCTGGCGCCACAAGTTTGGGCCAAGGCCAAAACTGGCTGCTTATATAGATACGCCGGCCAAGGCGGCGCGGCTTGAGGCGGAGTTGGCTGCGGCGAAGCCGAAGCCAGACCTTGACGATGTATGAGGGACGGCGGCTCTAAACCGACCGCGAGATTGCCGCGGCGATGCGCCTGCGTCCGGACGGCGAACCGCGCGCCCCACCTCTACAGCCTGGGATCGAGCCAGTTTCGCTCGCCCGCAACGCCAACAACGTCAGCCAAAAGGTATTGCGCCGCCGGTCAGCGGAAATGCGGAACGGGACCGCTTGAACTTTTTGTCCAGGATCTGGGCGTTGCGTCAGACTTGGCACAAGGCGACGTCCGCCCGGTCCGCAGATGAAGCCGCACGGATGCGGTGGCAGAAATCCGTCGCGCTGATCCGGGCGATGTCGGCAAAATACAGCAGCGAGGTTCTCGGGTTGGTCAGGTGCGGATAGAAGGCTGCGTACAGATTGGCCATGCTGAAGCCGAGCAGGGCAAGGGCGGCCAAGCCGATGAACCCGGCGGGTGAACCAGGGGTCTTCAGCGGAATCGCCACGGCCGAAGATCCGAGCAGGGCCAGATTGACGGCGAACGGGAAGGAGGCCTTGCCTTCGACCCGCCCGAAAAAGGCCTGCATGCGGTCCAGTTGGCCGAGCGCTGCCGTGGCGAGCTCGCCGTCGGACGATTGCTCGGGGCCGTTCATTTCGCCTCCGCCAGCGAGGCGCGAACCCCAAGTTCGGTGAGAACGGCGCTGATCCTGTCAATGACAGGACCCAGGGCGATGGCGCGTTCCTTCGGCGTGTCCGCTGTGCGGTAGGGCAGCGGCGTAAGGCCCTTGAAGTCCGACGGGAGACGGACGTTCTCCGCTTGGGGCACCAGTAGCAGCGTTCGGTGTCGTCCGAGACGCGACATGAAGAATCCCAGTTCGAAGATCACATTGTCCCGGGGGGTCGTCGACAGACGATCCCGGGACAGCACCAGGTCGTCAGGCTCAGCCAGGGCGATGCCGAAATCCGCCAGTCCGACCTGCTCCTCCAAGGCTTCGATCGGGTAGGAGCCCGGGGCGAAGATCATATCGTCGCTCCAGATGACCACCTCCGCGTCGTGTTCGAGTCCCACGCGCAGGGCCTTGCCGATCGCGAGCGCCTCTGCGGAGCAGATCAGGAAGATTCGTGGGCGGGCGTTCACGCGATTCACGAACTGGTTTCGCTGCTCCAACCGTTCGGCCAACTCCTGGGCGATCCGGCGCCAGAGGGACGGATGCTGGCCGCCGATCTCAGCCAGCCGGGAGTGACTGACCCTCCAGGTCACGACTGTTTCGGCGGCCTCAACGGTGGCGGCGCGGCTGATGTGCGGCGTGATCGCCGACATCTCCCCAACCGTGATGCCCTTCTCGCGGTAATACAATCGCATCTGGTTGACGATGATCTGCACCTTGCCGGCCAGCAGGAAATGCAGGTCGCGGTCAGCGCCGCCCTGTTCGATGATCGTGCGTCCCGGCGCGTACTCGAGCAGCTCGCCCTGATCCGCCAGAGCGGATGCGACCTCGCGGTCCGGTACGATGCGCTGCATCGCCAGGGCATCGGTCAGATCATCCCGATTTTCGAAACGCGCCTTGAGCGTCATGGGGAAACTCCAGTCAAATGAGGCGACGGACAGGGTTGACCGTCGGCGGGCCGAACAAGCGCGACAACCATCCGCCGTCTGTCACAGGCGGATCGCCGTCGGGGCGGGCCTGGACGCGGAGACGGACCGACGCGGCGGTTCCGTCGTCGTGAAAAGCGGTCGCGCTCAGCATCACGCGACGGTCAGCGCCGAGGCGGACGATCAGCAGGACCGCGAAAGGCGGTGCATCCGGGCCATCGGTGACGATTTTCAGCATCTGCAGGCAGTCGGTCCCGCTCGGGTCGAGCGAGAACGACGGATGCGAATGCCATTCGCCGAGGTAGTTGCAGCGCATGTAGTCGTCGCCCGTCCGCGCGAAGAACGCGTCCAGGAAGCGCTTATGGTGCGCCGGCTGCCGGACGAAGCAGGCGGCGTCGCCCCCATGTCGCTGGACCGACAGATCGACGATGCGAAAGCTGTTGCGCCCGCGATGCTCGCCCACCAACACGCCGCCGATCTCGCGCTGGCGCGCCCGGATCAGCTCCCGCTCGAGCTTGACGACAAGATCGGGCGGAATTTCAAGATTGAGCATGGTAGTCCGCTAGCATCTCGGCCAGCAGGCCGACGCCCCTTGCGCCCTGGTCAGAGGACGCAGGCGTCGGTTCGGGCGCGCCCAGATCGATCCGATGGGTGTGGAACGGCTGGGCGAAGATCCACTCCTCGCGCAGGCCGATCATATAGGCGGAGGCGGGGAAGGCCGAGGGCGCCGCGCCCGTCAACAGGTCCAGCGCCATGCGCGCGGCGTGAGCGGCGATGACCGTGACGTCGGCATCGTCCGCGACCAAGGGCGTGGCCTCGCTTTCCGCCTCATAGGACCGCAGAACGCGTGGGGGGGCGACCCCTTGGTCATCGCACCAGGCCTTGATACGCGCCCGCGCCACCTGCGGGCTGGGGTCGAGCCCGGGCCGGGATCGGGCGACGAGTCCGCCGATGCCTCCGGCGTAGATTTCCAGCCAGATGAGCGGCCGTCGTCCGGAAGCGGCGACGCCGGCGAGGAGATTGAACACATTCGGGTCCGCTGTGGCGTCGATGATGAGGTCGCAACCCTGCAGTTTCTGCAACACGCTGTCGGCGACGCTGCTCGCCTCCTGCCCAGCCAAGCGCTTCATTTCCAGCTCGACCTTCACACCGGGCGACACCAGATCGGCGCGACGTGCGACGCCGCGCACCTTGTGTTCGCCGACCGCGCTCCAGTCGAGATCGTTTCGGACCAGGTTGTCCGGCAAGAGCAGGTCGTCATCAACCAGCACCAGTCGCCCAACGCCGGCCCTCGCCAGGGCGGTCGCGATCTTGCTGCCGGCCGAACCGCAGCCGACCAGACCCACCGATCGATCCGCCAGCACCTGATAAGGCTCCGGCAATCGCCCGCCGCCCTGGGCTTCGACCACGGAGAAATCCACCACCCCGTCCTCCTTTCCGAACCAGACCAGCCGTCGATCCGCGTCAGACCAGAGCACCCGAATGTCAGGTCGCGTCTCCTCTTCGCCCATCCGATCGTAGCCGAGCGCAACCAGCGCTGCGTCGAGGTCCGACGCCTTGCCGGATCGGGGCGAAGCCTGATCGCCGGGGACGCGGAAGACCCGGGCAGGATAAAGGGTAGCGTCGTCCCACAGGCTCTTCGGCAGTGAGGGGTCGGTCCACACGACCCCACCGACATCCTCCAGGTGGACGGGCGTCAGGGTGTGCTGTTCGTCGAGCGTCCGCCACAACAGCTTGGCCTTCAGCGTGCGCCCCGGCGCCATCGCGTCCATGTGGGCGGCATAGGCCTCCGTCACCACGAACCGGAGCGCCTGGCTGCGCAGGGTCTGGCCCAGGGTGAGGGCGTGACGGCTTGGGGCCGGCGGCGGGTTGATCCCATCGACGGGGGCCTCGCTCCTCAGAAGGCGTTCGGCGCTCTCCACCATGTCCGCGCCAGTCAGGTTCGGCGTCCAGTTGTCCGGACCGAACTCCAGACAGAGTTCGCCGCCCGTCCCGTACTGGTGACCGGACCACAGTTCGCGGTCGGCCGGCATCACGGACGGCGGCGAATGGGGGAAGGTCGCGGGGTAGCGCAAATCCGCCCTGTAGGTGCGGCCCGCGACCGCCAGATCGACGGCGAAGCAGACCCGGCTACGGTCATCCAGGCGTGGGCGGCTCACGGTAAGCCACGACGCCCGGCCCGCCAGAGCGAGCAGGGCGTCGTGTTCCGCAGCCATTCGGCCCGGGTCCTTCAGGAACCAGAAGCTCACGCGAAGCCTGCCGGTTTAGTCGGTTCGGTGCGACGGTCGGCGAAGGCGTAGTCTCGCGCCGGGGCCGGGCTCGACTGCAGTAGTCCGCCGGCCGCAGCCGCCTTGGCCACAGCCTTGGCGGCTGCGGCGGTCGCGTCGGCCTTGTCGGCCAGTTCGTCCACCGCGGTGTCGTAAACGAGGCCCGACCGTTTGCGGTTCGATCCGAACATGGCCTGCACGGCCGGGCTGCCGGCGTCATAGGCGCTCTGGCCGATCGCCGTCTCTTCCCCGGCGCAGCGCCGTTGCTGGTCCTCGGATTCCAACACGCTCCGACCCACGGCGCAGCGGATCATCGCCCCCTTCACGCCGAGGCGCGTCAGGGCGATGGGGCCGAGGTCGAAGCCGATGGCCAGACCGAGGCCATGCCCGTCGTCCAACGTGCCGTCGTCCTCAAGCGCGGCGATGGCCTGCTCGAAGCTGCTGCGGACGCCCGCCGCGCACAGGATGGCGGTGCTGACGCTCGCCTCATGATCGGTAGTCTGGGCCGTGCCTTCACCCAAAACGCCATGCACGCAGTCGCCGATGAAGCGCACCTTGCGGCCGCCGAAGTCCGTGTGCAGCGCCGCATCCATTTCGCCGCGCAGGACATGGAGGGTGCGCACGACGTTCTTGGCCGATTCGTCATCACAGACACCAGCCGCCACAAAGTCAGTGAAACCATCGATGTCCGCATAGAGCGAGATCGCGTCCTGACGACGCGAATTCGCCGGCGACAGCACTTCCATGTCGAGGTTGCTGAACGGCGGCGTGTGGCCGGCGAACGAGAACTTGCCGATCGGACTGGCCTCTAGGTCCGACCGCCACGCCTTCACGACCTGATCGGCCGTGATCGACAGCGCGGCTTCTTCTTGGCTCGCGGTCACCTCCTTGATCGTGAGCGGGGTCTTGTCCTCGACGACGTTGTCAGCGAGCCCGAGGATGCTGCGCGCGGTGTTGGTCAGATAGGTGCCGACCTCAGTCCCGCCACCCGCCCGTTTGGCGGCCAGGTTGGCAGGTTCGCCGAGGAAGAGCGGCTCCGCGTGGCCGCGACGACCGTTGCAAACCGCCAGCGCAACGCCGCTGTCGATGCCGACGCGGACCTCGGCGGACGGGATCTTCTCGTCGCCGTCCTCGCCGGTCTGCTTCAGCACATCGATGATCAGCTGGGCGATAGCGACGGCACGATGGATACGGCCAGCCTCGTCTCCGTAGGGCTTGGTCACGACCGCATGGAGACGCTGGTTGTGGAAGTCCACCTCGATCGCATCGACCGCGGTGAGGATGCGATGCACCGCCCGGTAATGCAGATTCAAGAAGCGCAGCGTGCGCTTGTGACAGGTCTCGCCCTCGACCTGGGTGGAGGCCAACATGTCGGCGAGATTCTGGACGTCTACATAGATATGGACGCCGTTGACCCGATAGGCCTTGTTACGGGGCAGGGCGGTGAGGTCGGTGTCGCGGACATAGTCCTTGATCTCGACCGTGGTGACTTCTTTTTGACGCGCCGCGATCCGCTTGGCGGCGCGCGCGCTGTTCCAGGTATGGGCCGCCATCGGCGAGAGCCCTTTCATGCTTGGGATAGGAGGCGGGCCGCCTGTCGGAGACGGCACGGCGGGGGGCATCGCCGAGAGGGCGACGTTGATCAAAAAAGGGTCTAGCTCGGTGTCATGTCTTCGCTCCAACCTCGGAATGAAGACTCGTTCGAGCAGAAACAGCCGCCGCGACCGATTGCGGTGTTGTCCCTTCCGGGCGCCCCGTCCTAGGATCAGGTCGCCGCACTCCAACGAGTCGGACCTGGAAGGAGGCGGCTCGCCTGCACCGGCAAAGTCAGCCTGCCGTCTCCTTCCAACCTCGACGGCTCCAGCCGTCCTGCTTCCAGCCTCCATTCGCCGGTTGACGTCGCCCAACGCGACGGCCTGACCGCACGAAAAACTTCTCAGCCTGACGGGAAGGGGAACAGCCCAATCTCAGCCCAGTACGACTCTCTGAACCGAGTCGCGCCGGTCTGGAAGACGTTATTGCACGTCCTGTTAACCCATCTGCTTCTCTGCCCCGATTCGAACCATCTGTCGACGCCTGCGTCAAGATGTTGTGGTCGGATTGGAGAAAACCGCAGGATCGTGCGTCGAGCGACGTTTGGTCAGACTGCAGGGCCAGTCGCTGAATCCCCCGGCGAACTGCCAGGCCGGGGAGGAAAAGCGGCTTGGCGGACGGATCCGCCGTACACGAGGTATTGCCCCTGATATCCCAGAGCGACGAACACGAAGCGGACCACAATCTCGCGCATCAGTCGGACATGGTCCCACAGGTCGCGGCTCTCGGGCGTGTCGTTGGCGGGCTCGTAGTACCAGCCGCGATGGACGATGACATTGCGGGCCCGGATGGCCCGAGGAAGGCCGTCGCCTTGGAGAAGATCGGCGAGCGGCACGCCCCAGCGTTCGCCGAGAAGGAGGATCTTGTCCGCCAACGATCGACGATTGAGATCCTCCATCCGACCCGGTAGGGCTTTGATGAAGTCGGCGGCGTTCTCGGCGTCCACGGACGCTGCCCGCGCGGCGTCGCGCATGGCCTTGGCGATCACTTCGAACCGCTTCCTCGGCAGCATGCGGGTCTCGGCCGGAGACAGGTTTAAGTCCGCCAGATTCTCAAGGGCCGTCATCGCGTGCAGCAGGCGCAGTTCGGTGTAGCCCGCGTCCATGGCGAACCATTCGATCGCATAGGACAGGTTTTTAGCCCCGACCGGCGGTTGGCTGTGGGCGCGGACGGCGCAGTCGAAGAACGACTGGCGCATCATGGGGTGAACGACCGGCTGGCCCGTCCCGCGCCGATCCGTGTTGGCGTAGAAGGTTTCCTCCATCGTGCCGCCATCCCAGGTTTCCTGAACCAAGCCCTTCAAATTGCGGGATGCCGCCAGGCTCATGCAGGACAGCAGGTGCAACGCCAGCGCCTCCGCCTGCGAGCGCCAGGTGTTGAAGTCGGCCGGCGTCGATGTCGCCACGACCTGCAACAGGCCTGAAAGGCGGGTGCCGCGCGGGGCCGGATAGGCGCCGGCCATCGTCACATCGCCGAGCGGACTTTGGGCGTGGAGGTGGGGAAATGCCTCGAAGCCGCGCAACGACAGGCGAATGAATGGCCGAGCCTGACCCTCCGCCTGCCGGGTCAGCGTCGCCTTTGACGTCCTGAAACGGAGCAGCAAATGAGAGGTGCGCGGCGTGGATCTATGGCCGTGATAGCGGACCGTCATATGGTCGGACTGAAAACGGGCACCGTCCGGGGTTTCGCCGAAGAGTTTGAAGAACGCGGCGCCTTTGCCGAGGCCATCCAGCGCGCGGCTCAGGGCGGCGGTCTCCGCCGTGTAGGGGATGGGCGGCACCAGAAATCGCAAGACGCCGGAGGCGTCCTGCGCGACCTTAAACCGAAACGGCCAAGTCTCCTCGCCTACGGTGAGGCGACCCACATAGGCCTTGAACGGGAAAGGGCGCGATTTGGTCACGCTGGTTCCTGATGGTGAATAGCGACCGGGCCACACCGCAACGCTCGTACGCCATCAACCCCCGTCGAACAAAGTGCTCTGGCTCCGATCCCGCCACGGGAAGGCCAGCCTAAGAGCCGAGACAACTATACCGGCTGACGGCTGAGAAATCGGTGCGTAGGATGGTCAGCTGTCATGCGCTTCCGCGCTTCCGTTCTTTTCCGGCAGCGACTCAGCGCCGGCTGGAGCGGCCGTCGCGTTGAGCGCCTGGCTCGCTGATAGCTTCGACTCGTCAAACGGTCGACGCACCAGCAAGGGCCTCTCGCTTCGGACAGCCTTGCCGTAGGCTATGAACTCCAGGAAACGGAGGTTCGGGATAACCTTCACATGATCCTGGCCGTAAACGTTCCCAAGGTAGCCGAGGCTTGTCTGATCGATGAGCGAGTGGGTGAAGTAAGTATTGCACTGGCTGAGGATGGTCTTGCTTACCAGCGCCGTGCGCTGGGAGACGACCAACAGGCCCACGCCGTATTTCCGCCCCTGGAGGGCGATCTGACCGATCCGGCCGACCACCCATTGGGTGTCATAGTCGAAGCCCGATCCGGCCGTCTCCGGAATGATCGTGTGGGCCTCCTCCAGGACGATCATGATCCGCCGTTGCTTGCGGTGGACCCGGGCCCAGCTCATGATCTCGGAGAGGAAGAGTTCCGTCGTCCTCAGGGTCGCGCGTGTGTTCGTGACTTCGGCGAGTTCGAACAGTCCCAGCCATTCGGTGTCGCTTTCGAGGAAATCCGCGACGTGCGTGGTCACGCGGGTTTTGACGGTGTCGATAAAGGTCTTGAGGGCCTTCTTTTCGTCCTTGGCCCCGTAGTTTCCGGTCTCAACGTCGAACAGCAGCGCATCCAGGCTGGCGGTTTCCGTCCGTGTGAGGCCCATCGCCTTCGGCGCCAGGTCGCCCAATCGCTGGCGGTATTCTCCGGTCAGATCCACACAGAATACCTTGGTCTTCTGCGCCACGGCTTCACGGATCACATCAAGCGCCAGCTCGGTTTTCCCGGTGCCGGTGACGCCCAGGATCGCACAGTGGTACTCCACAAGATCGGGCAGATGCGCCTTCAGGGCGATGTCCGTGGAGGGGATCGTCCCAATGACGAATTCGCCCGAGGCGAGCTGGACCGAGGCGTTGAGCGCTCCCGTCAGCCTGAAGACGGGCGTGTTCATTGAAGGAAGCCACGGGAACTTCCTGAAACCCGCCAGCGGATCGACCGTGCCAAGTTGGGCGGCGTGAACGATATGGGTTCCACGGGGATTCTGTCTGAAACTCTCCTCTGCGGTCTGGGCGTCGAGGATTTGGTAGAAGACTCGGCCGGTCGGCAGATTGCAGAAAACCACCGTGCCTTCCTCGAGGCCGTCTTCGCCCGCAGCTTCGAAACGGATCGAGGAGATGCTTGAGCCCTCGACCACGAAGCCCACCATCTCGACGGCTTCCTCTCCGCCGACCAATTCACCGATGAGGCGGGGGAGGGCGTCCTTGTCCGTGCATTCGTACACCTCGCCAGTCTCGGTTTGATCGATTTCCAGGGAGGCGTCCCCGAAACAGATGCCGGTGGCGACTAGTTCGTTCTCCTGCACCTGAGTGGACAGCGGCAGCACATAGGTCACCCGTCCGCCGGGCAGGGTTGCGACATGCGCCCGATCCTCGGCCCAAGGCGTCTGTCCCGTAAGAGTCACCCTCACGATGTTGGGGTGATCGACACGCTGGACGAGGCCGACGAGCGGCAGCACGGATTTGCGTCGCAGGAAACTGGTGAGCCTCATGACGATCTGAAGCAGCACCTCGACCGGCTTCAGGAGCGCGAACCCGAACCACAGGGCCAGTAACAAGGCGACGTCGCTGGTGTCTTGGTAGAATCCAAAAATGCTGGTGAAGGCCACGGCACCGAACAATAATTCGCCGCGCGCCAACAGATTGGCGAGGCTGAAGAACAGGGCCCGCCAATGCTCCCCGCGGCCTCCCCTCTCGAGGGCCGCCGCTAGCCCCGCCACCGCGGCGGAGAGCGCGGCGTAGGCCATCACGATCGATACCGCCGGAACGACCACGTGCCGAAGGTTTGTCACGGTTGAGAGGTCGAGAGTGAACAGCAAGACCAGAACAGCTACTGCAGCGCTGAGGGCATCGCGCGGTGGGCGGTACCAAGGCGCCGAGATGAGGCTCACTCCCCAGAAGCCGAGGGCTGAAAGGAGCCAAAGCGATTCTCCGCCGCCGCTCGGACGCCACTGCCCGGTCACCCAGACGTAGACGCCGTAGAAGATCGCGCTGTTGATCGCGAATGCAGCAAAGCGCCACTTCTGACGTAGAAATCCTGATGTCGACGACACAGCCATCCTCCCCGGATAGGCATCGTGCACCAGAGTGGACGGTCAAGGCCAGAACAACCGGATATTGGATCCGGTGCCGTCCCGATCGCCGAAGGGCGCGCCTCGCTATGGCAAAGGTAGGCGAAGGCGCACCGGCGTCGACGATGTGATTTCCGGTCGCCGGCATCAAGATCATGGACCATTTTGGCCTTGGACGAAGCCAAATAGAGGGTCCATCGGTCCAAGGGTAATGGAAGGTCCGCTTGGTGCCACTGCACCAATGTCTGCACTTGGCGCGGAGATGACCTTAGGCCGCCGGATGGATCCGCAGGTCGGCCCCTCAGACCGTCAGGACGACGGTCCAGCCAACCTTCGAGATCGCATCGCCGGCGGCCGTCGCAATGTGGGCGGCGACGGGGAGTTCTCCGCGGCTCAGCAACACCGGTATTGCCGGTCAGGTGAGTCCGTATAGCCGTCATCGGACCCACTCTCCCGGATACAGGTGACGACCAGAGCGCAAACACCGGCGATGATGAGGATGGTCCAAAAGGTTCTCAGCCCCTTATCCAGAAAGCGTTCCGGAATTTTGTGAGCGAAGACAAACAAGCCGACCATCGAGATCAGGAGAAGGGCGGCGAGAATTTCCATGACCGGTGCAGCCCGCCCGCTATTTGAAGATCACCGCAGCCGCGATGGCTGCCAAGAGGAAGGCGATGAGGTTGAACGACCCTCGAACCTTCTCAAACTCGCTCGCCAACATCGTCCGGACAGGAACCGGGCGGCGGGCGCGCTTCTCTTCATCCTCAGCCAATCTCGCCAGTTCCGCATCCACATCGAAGCGAGGGCGCCGACGATCTGAAACCGTCACCGATACCCCATGCACCTTATGGGGATAGGGGTCGGTGAGGGACCAGTCGGTCGGTGCATAGTAGAGGTGATCGGTGTGTTCGGCCTCGTTGTATTTGATCTCCGTCTCTTCCTGATAGAGGTCCGCGATGACCTCGACGCTAACCTCCGCATCGGGACGATCTCCAATGTCTGTCCATAGCCGGTCGATGACATCACTCTCGACATAACAGGTGATCTCGACGCACGGGACGGGACCGAGCCTCTCATCCTCCGAATAGAAGACATTTCCGGTCGCGTCCGGGTTATGGCGTAGGACCACCTCCGTCGGGTTCGACACAAACTGAAACGCCTTCGCGGGCATCGCCCGAAGCGGCGTTTTGGGGTCTTCCTGAACCCTCAGCCGGATCACCCGCTGGCTGTTTGGTCCGTGGAGTTTTTCGTCGCGCGGCGTGATCCCGCCGCCGAAAGCCCATATCGGGGCCTCCTCATAGTGGTCCCGCAACACCTCCAAGGCCGTCGCTCTGTAGCTGCAAACGACCTTCCGATAGCGAAGGGCGACCCCGCCGTCATCGTCGCGAGCTACGTAATCCTCACCGTCTTTTTCGTAGCTCATGGTCGCCTCCCAGCGCTCAAGCTACACCACGCGAACGATTGCGACAGCTTAGGGTTTGGAGCCGTTCGGATGATCGTTGTGGCGCACCTCCGACCGGTACTCGGGCTGGAGCTCTATTCCCTACGCGGGGCTGCCTGTTCGATGCGTTCGAACGCAGGTTGTCATGTGAGGCGAAATCGTGGCATTCACCGGAAATACCGCCGGGGGATGGCTAAATGCGTCTATGTACCAGAGCAAGTGCGCTGTTTGGCGCGCTGCTCGTCGCCGCCCCTGTCGGGGCCTGGCCCGAACTGTCTCTTGCACAAGACGCCGAGGTTTCGGCCCCGTCAGTTCGCGTGGGGCTGAAACGACGGGTGGCGGTCGGCCGTTTCAGCAACAGCACCCCTTATGGCCGGTTGTTGCTGTCGCCGGGGGAGGCCGATCCGGTGGCGACCCAGGCTAGCGACATGCTCACCAACGCGCTTGTCGGATCTGGCCATTTCTTCGTCTTCGAGCGCGGGGATTTGCAGGCGTTGAGCGCGGAGCGGGTTCTGTCGGATGCAGAGGCGCAACGGCTTGTCGGCGTCGATACGCTGTTGCTCGGATCGATCACCCAGCTGGGCCGGCGCAATGAAGGCAAGCAGGGTTTCCTGAACTCCCAGCGCCGGCAGGCTGTGAACGCCACCGTCGAGATTCGTCTGGTCGACGTCCGAACGGGACGCGTGTTCTTCACCGCATCCGGATCGGGTGAAGCGACGACGGAGACCGGAGAGGTCGCCGGCTTCGGCACGCGCGCGGGCTACGACTCCACGCTGAACGACCAGGCCATCAATGCGGCGATCGCCGACACCATGACGCAAGTGATCAACCAGCTTCAGCAACGCGCCTGGTACACCGACATTCTGCGCGTGTCGGGCGACAATGTGTTCGTCTCCGGCGGTCCGAGCCAAGGACTGAGTTCGGGCGACCGTTTCCGGGTCGAGAGCCCCGGTGAAGTGATCACCAGCGCTCAATCAGGCCTTCCGATCACCTTGCCGGGAACACAGGTGGCCGAGATCGAGCTGGTCAGCTTCTTTGGCGAAACTCCGGAGACCGAAGGCGCCGTTGCGCGCGTGGTGCAAGGCGAACTGCCCGACAACATTGCCGGCCTTCGGGTCACGGAGATCAGATAGATGCTGAAAAGAGTGACTGTCGCCGCGCTGGCCTGTGTGGCCCTGACCGGCTGCGTGACGAACTACGCCGATCGCGAAGTCGCACAAGGTTCCGAGCCGGCCTCGCTGATTGTCGTCAACGCTCCCACAGGGGCCAGCATCAGGGTCGATGGCCGCCCTTACGGATTGGCCGGGGCCGCGGGCGGGCCACTGACGCCGGGCCGTCATGAGGTTGTCGTCGAATCCGGCGGTCGCGTCATCCACTCCCAGTCCATCTTTGTGGCCGCTGGAGCCCGCGCCGAGGTTCGCATCCCATGATCCGCCGTCTGTTTACACTCGCCGCCGTGACCGCGGCCGTGGCCGCCTCGGCCTGCGCGCCGACGTCACTGTTCGAATGGGGCAACTACGAGCCGGCGCTTTACGCCTATTCGCAGAACCCGGAGAACCGGGGCGTCTACAAAGACGCGCTGGAGAAGGCGATCGAGAAGGGTCGGGCGCGGGACGCCGTGGCGCCGGGTCTGCTGGCCGAGTTGGGCTATCTGCATCTCGAAGACGGAAACACCACCGAAGCGTTGCGCTACTTCCAGGAAGAGCGCGCCCGCTTTCCGGAATCGGCTGGATTGATGGATCGGGTGATCGCCCGGCTGAACGGCGGCGCGGCCGTCTCGGGAGGCAACTGATGCATATGGCTCGTACCCTTGCCGTGGCGGCTCTCGCATTCGGCGGACTTGCGCTGGGCGCGTGCGTGACCGGTCCGGCGCCCAAGAGCTACGCGGCGATGCGGGCGGAGAACCCGCGAGGCATTCTTGTCGTGCCGGCGCTGAACACGACCGTGAGCGTCGACGCTGCGGACTACTTCGTCTCGACGATTTCGCGACCGATCGCCGAGCGCGGCTATTACGTCTTCCCCGCTCACATGGTGAAGCGTCTGCTCGACGACGAAGGTCTGTCCGACGCGGGGCTGGTTCACCAGGCAGACGCATCGCGCTTTGCGCCCTTGTTCGGGTGTGACGCGGTGATGTTCGTGGAGATCGACCGGTGGGATTCGCAGTACGTCGTGATCTCCACCTCGACCAATGTGGAGTTCAAGTACACTCTGAAGAGCTGTGACACCGGGGCGACGCTCTGGAGCGACACTCAGGCCATGTCCTATAGCCCGAGCGCGTCAAACTCGGGTAATCCGCTGGCCGATCTTCTCGCGCAGGCGGTGATGGCCGCGCTCGAAAAAGCGAAGCCAAACTATATCCCGCTCACGCAGCAGGCCAACCTGCTGGCGACGCATACCATCGGGCAAGGGTTGCCGGCCGGTCCCTATGCGCCGCAGTACAATCAGGATCAGGCGCAGTTCCCCAACTAGCCAGGGTGACGCGGCCATGGCTCGCACGCCGGTCGCGCACCGCTAGGGCCTGGATTTCCGCCGACGGCCAATGACCGCTCCCTGGCGCTACGCAGACGCCGTCTGTCGCTGGACTTCTGCTGCGACGGGAGCCAGACGGCCGGACGCACGCGGGGCCACGACGCTGAAGCCGAGGCCGTCTCGTGACCAGGTGACGCCCTGGAGGGCGCCGAAGGCCCGTTCGGACATCGCCCTGTTCTTGTCGATGGTCATTGGTCGGGCCATCACCGCCAGACGGTCGGCGGCCGGGCCCTCGTAGATGAACATCGCTGCGGGCCCGTTCGGGGTGGTCACCAGGCGCCCGCCCAGGAAACGGTAGCCGGCGGCCCGCAGGTCCGGCGGTTCCACCGGCGCGCCCAGACGCTCGGAGACCCAATACGCCAGAGCGGCTGTCTGATCGGATGGCAGTTCCACCGGCCGGCGCAGGTCGGCGGCGTAGACCTCGTAGTTGTCGACGGCCTCCTGGGCCAGGGCGTGAACGCCGTGAGAGGGGAGCGTAAGCGCCTGATGGCCGAACCAGCCGGTCATGCCGCCGAGGCACAGGATGCCGATCGCGGCGGCGATCTGGCGATGTCGTGCGAACCGTCTCCGGCGCCGTTCGACCAAGGGCCTCAAGGCGAACTCCGGCGGCGTCGGTTGGTCGGCGATCGGCGCAAGCGCGGCCCGCAGCGCGTCGCCCTGCGTCCGATAGGTGGCGATCCTTGCGGCGGCCTGGGGATGGGTGTCGAGATAGCGTTCGACGGCGTCACGGCGAGCCGGATCGAGCATGCCGTCCAGGAAGGCATGAAGGTCGTCCTCGCTGATCGGGCGGTCTCCCGTCATTTGATCCTCCTCAGATGCGGGGCGACAGGCGCTTCGTCGGCCATGGCGCCGGCCAACCGGGCGCGGCCTCGCGAAAGCCGCGACATCACCGTGCCGACCGGGACGCCCAGAACGCGGGCGGCGTCTGCGTAGGACAGCTCCTCGACCGTCACCAGCAGGATGACGGCCCGGTATTCCTCCGGCAACCGGTCGAGCGCCCGCAGGATATCGGAGTGGGCGATGCCCTGCTCCTGATCGGGCGGCGCGGAAAGAAGGGCGGGATCCACGGTCTCGATCGGCGTCGTAGGGCCGCGCCGGCGCAGGGTGCGCCAACGGCTGACAGCCAGATTGTGGAGGATGGAATAGAGCCAGCTTCGCGTATCGCCGTCCGCGCGATGCTGCCCCCAGCGGGCGACCGCGCGCTCCAGACAATCCTGGACCAGGTCGTCCGCCTCGGCCGCATTGCGGACCAGGGCGTTGGCGTATCGCCGCAGCCCCGGGATGGCCGGCTCGATCAGCTGGATCATGTCCTCCACCGGGCTTGCCTATGGATCCTGGATCTGGACCGGCGCGCCCGGAGCGGCGGCCGTGCCCGGGGCGACGACAAGATAACGTCGCGCCGCGCCCTGTTCCGCCCGGACCTGCTGGCGGATAGGGCCCAGTGCATTGACGATGGCGCCGCCGGCCGGGTTGGTCGTGAAGGCGGCGATCGGCTCCAGCGGTCCGGCGCCGTCCGGTGACCCCGCCAGGGCCAGGACATAGGGCGTCCGCGGCGACAGACCCGCGACCGAAGCCTGAAGGACCTGGATCAGGCCCTGATCGAACAGGCTGATAGTCGTGCCGGTGGCGCCGCCGGTGCGGTCGCGCATGCGGAGCACTATCGAGCCGGTGTCGGATCGCGGCTGCAGGTTCTGATCCCCCTGGCCCGACGGAACGGCCCCCGGCGCATAGATCAGCGCCTGCGGAGCCTGACCGACAGGGATGGTGGCGACCACGGTGTTGGAAGTGGTGTCGATCACCGCCAGCTCCCCGGCGTTCTCCAGCCCGACATACAGCCGCGAGCCGCCGGGCGACGGCCAGAGGCCGTGGGGCAGGGCGCCCACGGGGATGGTCGTGACCAGGCTGAAGTCATCCGTCCGGAACACCTTGATCGCGTTGAGCCCGCCCACCGTCACATAGGCGAACTGGCCCTCATGGGTGCGGCCGAAATTGACGTGGTTGGTGATCGGGCCGGTATCCAGTTCAGCCAGCACATCGAAGGGCGGGCGGGCGTTGAACGCCACCGTCTTGCCGATGTCCTTCAGGGTGAACCAGACCTGGGCGCCGTCCGGCGACGCGGCGATGTTCGGGCAGAAGGCGCTGGGCTGGACGACTTCGCCGACGATCTCGTGGGTGGCCGTTTCGACCACGACGGTTCGGGGATTGAAGGATGAGCAGATATAGCCGTAGCGCCCGTCCGGGGAGAAGACGGTCATGCCCGGACCGGCCGGCGTCGCAATGCGCCCGGTCTCCTGGAAGCTGACGGGATCGATCACCGAGATGTAATCCTCGCCGCGCACCGTGACCCAGAGCTCCCTGCCGTCCGGGGTGAAGAAGGCCTCATGCGGCGACCGGCCGATGTAGGTGGTGTGTTTCACCGCATTGGTCGAGGTGTCGATGAAGGTCACCGAGTTGGAGCCGATCGAGACCACGGCGAGCGTCTTGCCGTCCGGAGAGACGCCCAGACCGTGGACCAGGAGCTGGCCGCGGTAGAGCGGGCTCAGGTTGGCCGGAGTTGGGTCGCCGAGGCGGATCAGACCAACAAGCGTGTTGCTGGACGGATCGGTGACCGAAACCGTGTTGGAGAACTGCTCGGCCGCATAGACGCGGTCGCTGCTGTGAATCGGGCCGGATGGACCCGCCTGGGCGTGGGCGCCGCCGGCGGCGAGGAGCGCCGCCAGACCGATTGCAAGCTGGGTGGTCGGGCGGTGCATCTGTCAGCCTCCGTGATGCGGGTGGAAGGACTCGCCGCCCGGAACGACGCGCTCCGGGTTGGTCGGCGCGGGCGCGGAGGGGGGCAGGGGCTCGCCGACCGCGAGACGAAGAGCGGCGATCTCCTGCTGCTGTTCGACGATGATCTCCTGGGCCAGGCGGCGGACCTGTGCGTTGCGGCTGTGACGCAGGACCGCCACGGCCATGTCGATCCCGCCCTGATGGTGGGGGATCATCATGGCCACGAAATCCCTGTCGATATCGCCGCTGGGCCGGATGGTCATGGCCGCGTGCATCCGGATCATGGCCGCATCATTTTCCGCCATGAAGGCGTCGGAGGGCGTGCTGGCCCCCAGCGGGGTGGCGAGGCCGAGCGCCCCGAGAAGGGCGAGACGCAGCGCCGATCTGCGCAGGGGGCGCGTCGGCGATGGGGCGGAGTTCGCATTTGGCTGAGCGTTCATGCAGGAGAGACGCCGCCGGACGGTCCGATATTCCCGGACGGCGAAAATAATTGTGGGGCTTCCGGCCGGGCCTTTGCTTTGCGGACCGCCGACCCGCGTGATGCAGGGGCCTTGAATCAGTCGTGCAGCGACCGGCTCCGGCGCACCGGCGGGCTACTCGATGGCCGTGCTCACGTCGGCGGCCAGCCGCCGCTGGATCTGGTCTTCCTGACCCCATCCCCGCGCGCCGCCCAACCGCACGGCGAGGTAGATGATGGCGCGGCGGAGAAACGGGACGCCGCGGTTGGCCATCGCCTCGCGCAGGATCCGGTCGGCCTCCAGCCGACTGTAGGGCGCCGATCGGCTTATGCCGCGCGGCCCGTCCTTCCAGACGCCGGATCCGCTGGTGGCGTAGAGATAGTCATGGATGATGGCCGCCTTCACCCACGGTCCGTCGGGCGGAAGGATGATCCAGGCCCAGCGCGGAATGGACGCCAGATCGGTCGGAAACCCGGGACGCACCGTGATGCTGTCGGTGCGGTCGCCCGGACGATAGGTCAGCGGATCGTGGAGCGCCCAGAGACTTCGCCCGCCCTTGAGCGAGGGCGCTCGCTTGTTGTCCAAGAGGACGAGCACCAGCTTGCCGTCGAACCTGTCGAACCACTCGTCAGATGGGTCAGTGACGGCGGGTTCGGGGTCCTGGGTCATGGCGGTTCTCTCGTGATGTGGCGCCTGCCGCCGTTAAATCGGTCAGCCGGGGTCTGGTGGCGCGGGCAGGGGGGCGCAGCCCAGGTACGGGCCGAGGTCGGCGAACTCCCGGTTCGCGAGCCGCGGGAACAGTTCCAGATCGGCCCGGATCTCCACCTCCTCCAGCGTTGTCCTCATGACGCAGTAGTCCGCCGACCGCGGCGTATCCTGGTCGAAGATGAAGGCCGCCATCCGGCCATCGGACGTCGCTAGCACCTTCCAGTAGGCGGATGGCAGACGGTGCCGCTCATGGCCGTTGGGCATGGGCATGGACGGCATCATCCGCTCGTACAGCGGACCGGTGAGGACGTAGAGCTCGCTCGGCGGGTCGGCCGGAGCGGCCCGCGCCACCAGCCGCCGCTCCTGCGCTTCCAGATACTGCCATGAGGCCTGGTTGAGCGCGGAACGCTGCGGCGTAATGTTGGAGAGGATGTTGGTGTCGCTGGCGAAGGGCGTGGCCGAGAAGGCCGCCAGCGGCGCCTGGTGTCCCCGGTCGATCTGGAGGGCGTCCGGCGCGTCGTCGTAGTCGTCGGGCTCCAGGGTCTCGGCATCGGACAGCCAGGGGTCGGCCTGCCAGCGGCGGCTCCCGGAGGGCCCCACCGTGTCGCTGGTGACGCGGTAGGCCACCCAGTCGGCGAACTTGCGCCGGTCATTGGACGACAGGGTGTAGATCTCGCGCACGATCACGTCGTTGGTGGCCGAGGCCCCGGTCGGACAGCCGTGCAGGCAGTGGAAGGTGTGCAGTTCGGCGCGATCCTGCGAGAACGCCGGAAATGCCATCGCCGAAAGCGCCAGGGCGAGGATTATCCGCCTCATGCCTTCGTCCCCTTGGTGGCGGGTTTCGGAGCGACCTCGATCCAGGGTTCATCGGGGATCTTCAGGATCCAGCCGGGATAGATGCGATCCGGGTCCTCGATCTGGGGATTGGCGCGGTAGAGGCTCGGCCACTGCTGGGCGTCGCCGTAGAACCGCTTCGCCAGTTTGCCGAGGCTGTCGCGGGCCTTGACCTCGTAGAGGCTGTAGAGGCCGTCATAGGGCGCTCCCAGGCCGACCGCTTCGGGATCGAGCGCATCCAGATCCGCGACGACAGCCTTGAGGGCGCCCGGACGATAGGCGCAACGCTCCGGCAGGGCCTCCGCCGCTTCAAGATAGCGCCGGCGGGCGCTGAGGCTGACCTCGTGCAGCGCCCGCGGACCTGTGCGATCCGAGGGGAACAGGCCCATGATCCAGCCCATGAAAGAAAACCCGGCCGGGACATTGTCCACCGGCGCCAGATGCGACGGGTTCAGGCTGTAGATCCGCGAGCTTGTCGTGGAGTCGAGCTTCAGCCCCAGCCTGCGGGCGCCCGACAGCACCCAGTCGAGGGCCTGGTCCGAGAGGCCCCGCTCCGGGCCGCCGCCCCCGACGGAGCCGTGCGTGCCGGGGAACCACTTCTGTTGATAGGGCGCGAGCTCGTCCGCCGGATCGACGCCCGCCGCCTGGTTGAGCGCGTCCGCGCTGTTCCACAGCGTCGGTTGGAAGTCGCGCCGGCGTTCGTCCAGGGCGACGGCGTGGCGGGCGCTCGCGACGAATTCGGTGATGCGCGTGTCGTGGAAGGCGTGGCGGCGATTGGCGGGGTCGAACCACCAGCGATAGCGGAAGGGGACGCCGAGCGACCCCACCGTATCCCAGACGCCCAGATAGGTGATCTTCAGAAGGGGGACATCGTCGATCTGCGGCGCGGGTCCGTGCTGGCGACGCCAGGCCAGTTCGTCCCCGGAGACGACCACCTGAGGCGAATGCTCCAGCCGCCAGCGCCGCATGGCGTCCGAGTCCGCATGCGTGGCGTCCTGGCGCGATCTGTAGAGGCCGATGGCCTCGGACACGCGGTCGGCCCGGGCTCTCGGCAGAACGCCGCAGGTCCGCAGCAGGCCGACGAACGATCGCGCCGTATAGGCGCCGCGGGAGAAGCCGAAGACGTAGATCTCGTCGCCCGGACTGTAGTTGAAGATCAGGAAGCGATAGGCCTGCGCCAGGTTGGTCACCAGGCCGAGGCCGAAGATCCCGCCGGCGAGGCTCTGGAGGAAACTCGTGCCCACCCCTTCATCGTAATAGATGAGCTGGGCGCGATCGCCGTCGAGCGGATCCACGCTCTGGGCGGTGATCACCACATTGGTGTGGAAGGGCGCTTCGAGGCGATTCCACGTGCCGTCGAAACAGAACACCAGCCTTTTCATGTGTCGCCCTCCTCGTCATCGAACGACGCGATCATAGAGCGGCCCTACGTCATTTCCGGACGTATGGTCCGGGAGTGCGCATCCGCGGGTTCGAGAGCGGTTGTACCATGAAGGCCGGGACCAGCTTCACCATATTCGCGAGGGGGATGAGGTCGGGTCCGCGCCAGTCCATAGCTTCGGGTGGAGCGGGGTGGCGCAATCCGGGCGACGTTCGGAGCGCGCAGGGGCGGGTGAGGGGGAGCCTGATTTCGGTACGTCCGCGGCTGACTCAAAGCCGCCGCTCGGAACGTCCGCTGCTGGGAGACAAGGGGTCTCGAAGAAGAAATCGGCCCCGAACAAGCCCATCGCGTGTGAAGCTCAACCCCGGCCGCTGATGCGTGGTGAAGGCGCCGGTCTGGATTATACTGATCCGTCGAGCGGGCCTGCCATCGAGCGAATGTCAAATGTTGCTCTGATCTGCAGGCACATCGGACGGGATCGTGGCTGCGCCCAAGGACAGGTCAGGGCAGTCAGCGGCGACCCCGACGCCGTAGCAGGTCATCGACAGGGACCCCATCGCATAGCCGCGCACCAGAGGTTCGGCCCTGCCTTCGCCGATCGCCAGGCCGGCCGTATAAAGCAAGGGGATGAAATGATCCGGGGTCGGAACCGCCTCGGCGTAGTCCGTATGGTCCATCGTGCGCAGGATCGCCGACGGATCGTCGGCAAGCTGGGCCCGGACCGCCTCGTCGAACCTTTCGTTCCACACAAAGGCGGCGTCGGGCTTGTCCCATTGGACGCGGCGGAGATTGTGGACGACGTTGCCGCTCGAAATCACCATCACGCCGCGGTCCCTCAGCGCCGCGAGCCGGGTTCCGAGGTCCACGTGATACTCCATCGGCTTGAGCGCATTGATCGAAAGCTGGACCACCGGGATGTCGGCCTCCGGATAGAGGTGGGCGAGAACGCTCCACGTCCCGTGGTCGAGACCCCACTGGTCATTGTCCAGGCCGACCCAGGTCGGCTTGACGATCTCGGCTAACTCTCCGGCCAGGTCCGGCGCGCCCATGGCGGGATACTGGAATTCGTTCAGTTCCTTTGGAAAGCCGTAGAAGTCGTGGATGGTGCGGGGCCGGGCCATGGCGGTGACGGCGGTCGCCCCGATAAACCAGTGCGCCGAAACGACCACCACGGCCCGGGGGCGCGGCAGCACTCGCCCAAGGCTGGCCCAGGCGCGCGTGAAGTCATTGTCATCCAGCGTGTTCATCGGGCTGCCATGGCCGATGAACACGGCCGGCATCCGCCCGGTGGGATCAGGGTCCGTAATCATCTCGTCTCCAGGCCGAACCTGCTGTGGGTGATGCATCAATAGAACCCCGGCGCCATGCCCCTCTCGCTAGGCCAAGGCTGTGCAGCACCCTTCGCATGTCCGGCGAGCGGGGTCCTTAGTCTTCGCGCGGGAGCACGGTCAGCACCCGCGTCACATGGGCATGGAACTCGGCCATATAGCCGCGCAGGAAGGTCTCCGTAGCCTCCACGGTGACTTCCCCCTCGTCCGTGATCAGGCCGGGTGTGAACTGGATGTAGCCCTCGACGGTGTTCATCTGCGGCGCATTCAGGAAACCCAGGATGCTGCGCAGATGCTGTTGGCCGACCGCCGTGCCGATGGCGCCGGGCGAGGTCCCGATGACCGCCGTCGGCTTGCGGGCGAACGAGTTGGTTCCCCAGGGCCGGCTGCCCCAATCGATCGCATTTTTCAGGGCGCCGGGGATCGACCGGTTGTATTCCGGGGTGACGATCAGCAGGGCGTCGGAACCCTTGATGGCCGCCTTGAAGGCCGTGCCTTCCGGCGGATAGTCGGCGTCGTGGTCGTAGTTATAAAGCGGAAGGTCGGCAAAGCCGATCTCATGGAAGCTCATGCCGTCCGGCGCGAGCCGGGTCAGCGCCTTGGCCAGTTTTCGATTGATCGAGGCTTTGGACAGGCTGCCGACCAGGTAGCCGACTTTGAAGGTCGTCATGTGAGGTCTCCCGGGATCGGTGCTGGTCCCGGGAGGCTAACGCCACAGGGCCGGATTCTATCCGGTGCAGGGCACGGTTTTGACTTTGGCGAGAGTTTCCGGGACTACGGGTCCGATGGCCTCCGTGCGCCTTCTGAAGCTTCGGCGGTGTCGGGTTCAAGACGAGCCAGCCGAGCGAATAGTCGGCGGACGTGCCCGGGCTGCGCCGTCCTGGAATGGGAGACCGTCGATGACCGGAAATACTCGTATCAGCGGCCGCCTGATCACCGCTGCGCGAGGCCTGGCGGGAGTCAGTGCGACAGATTTCGCCAATGCCGCCGGTCTATCGCTGGACTCTCTGGATTTGGCTGAGAGAGGTGGCAGCGCGTTTATCCAGTCACAGTCGGATGCCGCAGCCCTCAAGCGGGGCCTCGAGCATTTCGGCATAGTGATCATCGAGGAAGGGGACGGCTTCGGCGCAGGCGTTCGCCTGAAATTCACCCGCCAGGACGTGCGCCAAATCGTCAGACTGGAGGGGGAGGGCGGAAAGGTGGGATCCGACGACGCCCCGTAACATGAAGCGCCAACATCATGATTGAGCCCGACGGGACGGATGAATTCCTGCGCACACTCGTGCTCGTGCTGGATCTCTGCGGGACATTCGCCTTCGCCCTTAGCGGCGCCATGGCGGGTGTGCGGCGGCGGCTCGACCTGTTTGGCGTTCTCGTGCTGTCCTTTGCGGCCGCCACGTTCGGGGGCATAGCCAGGGACCTGCTGATTGGCGCGGCGCCTCCTGCGGCCTTGCAGGACTGGCGGTATCTGGCGGTTTCCCTGACCGCCGGCGCCATCGTCTTCTTCTGGTCGTCCTTGATCGAAAAGCTGCGCAATCCGGTCCGCATGCTCGATGCGATGGGCCTGGCGCTGTTCGCGGTCGCAGGCACCGAAAAGGCCCTCGTCTTTGGCATGAGCCCGGCTATGGCCGCCCTGCTGGGAATGCTGACGGGCATCGGGGGAGGTGTCGCGCGCGACGTCCTGCTGGCGGAAATTCCGGCGGTGCTTCGGTCGGACCTGTATGCGGTGGCCGCGCTGGTCGGCGCGGCGATCGTGGCCGGAGGCAGTCTGCTACATCTGCCCGTGCTCATCACGACAACGGCCGGGGGGCTGGCATGTTTCGGCCTGCGGGTCGTCGCAATCCGGCGGGGGTGGAGACTGCCTGTCGCGGCCGCCGGGGGCGGCTAGATCGCTTTGGCCCCACGCCACGCGCTGCATGACCGGCGGAAACCTGATTCAGCTGGGGAGATCGATAGGGGGCGACGCGGATCAGAGTCGTTAACTGCAAAGGTTCCCGAAAACTCGGAAGTCTTCATTGTGGAGCGCAACCACAGTCCGCTTCTGGCGCTTCCGAGACCTTGAGGCTCCGCTTCCGTTCGTGACTCGAAGCTGAACTTGGGAGGATCCGCTTCGCGCAGTGGCGCGCTAGGGAACTCCTTCGTTGGATGAACGCCGAGGCGCGCAGCGTCTCCGCGTCCATCAACATTCTGCGAGAACATTGCGCGAACTGTAGGTTTGGAGGGATGATGGCTTGGAACGATCACAAGAGGGTCCCATGCGTCCGACTGTTTGGTACGGCACCGCCGAATTGATCGCCGATGACTTTCGGGCCGGCACCGCCGATCGTGAGCGAGACGCCCTTTGGTGGGCGGCGGAGGGCGAGCCGTTCTCCGAGGTGCTCGACCGGGCGGGGCGGGCCCGCATGGCGAATGGAAAGCGACACCCCCATCAAAGGCGACTCACGCGCCGGGCCATCGATGCCTGCGTTGATGCGCTGTCCGCCATCTCAGGCGATCTGGAGAAGGCGACCAGATTCCACGAGGTGTTCGACCTAGTACAGAAGGCGTTCAAGCCCATACGTGGAGCCGGCGAGCTGGCTGTCTGTGACGCTGCAGACCGAATCTGCGAGCGACTGGGCCATGTCTCAGAGCATGTGATCTATCTGCACGCGGGAGCGCGCGTGGGCGCCCGCCGCCTGTTGGGCGGCCGGCTTCCGAACGGTGATGCGTGGGGCATCATGTATCATCAGGTCCCCGACAGCTTTCGGGTGTTCTCGACCCACGAGATCGAGGACATCCTGTGCCGTTACAAGGATGATTTCTCTCTGGAGCCCGAGGCTCTTCGCGCGAAGTGGACAGCCGCGTCGACCGCAATGTGCGGGTCGGGAAAAGGCGTCCAACCGTCCTGCTAGACCTGCGCGTGGAGTGATTCAGTGCGACGTCGGCGTTATGGGCTTCGGGGTTCCCTGAACGAACGAGTGAGCGTCCGGGGATCGTAGAAGCGCATACAGCAGCTGCCGGGAAATGGGCTTGAGGCCGTCCGGTCCGGCCCCCTTTGGTTCGCCGTCTTCGACGAACCCAGCGAAGAAGAAGTACGAGCCCCAGTCGTCGCGGGGGTCGAGATACATCAAGCCGCCGACACGATCATTGGGACGTCGCCGGAAGATCCAGCAGGCTTTCACGAAGGGGACGCCGAGGGGTTCTGGCAACGGCAGGCCATCTCGCGCGAAAAGGTCTGCGATCCGCGCGGCCTTCGGTTCAGACTTCAGCACCTGGGCGATCGTGTCCTGGCAATCGGTGATCAGGACATAGAACGGAGCCAGGGCAGACGAGTATCCGACGAGGTCTGCCTTTGAGGTGGCGAACGCCTCGACGACCGCATCGATCTCGTTGGTGAGGGGAGAGGTTATCGCTCCGGATACCCGTTCCATCGGTGCAACGGGCAGGCCGAAGAAGGCCATCAGGACAGCGGCGTCCACACCTGATGCGAAGTCGAACGCGTCGTAGACTTCGCCGCTCTCGCCGACGAGACGCTGGACGGCGTCGCTCAGATCGGATCGGAAAATGCCGTCGAGCACCCGGCTCAGCATCGCGAGATCGACACCGGGCACGTGGACCGCGGTTTCCATCACGGCCTCGCGGTAAAGCTGCTCCTGGATATCCGGGGACACCGCCGCCAGGTCGGTCAAACCTCGGGCCGAAAGTCTGCGGCCAAGGGCCTCACCCGCCCGCTTCAACATCTCCTCGCCGGCCATCACAGCGAAGGCGTCGAAATCGGATTGGTCCATGCACGCTCCACAGGTTCTGCGATGTATCGATCGGTGCCCTAGTGACACCGATCCTGGTGGTTGAAACAAGTCGGACATCGAACTCAGGGGCGAACCGTCCACCGGTATCGTCGGCGCCGAGGCCGATTCCGCGAGGGACGGGAGGCGAGAGGCATGGGAGAGATCGCGATGGATGTCAGCGCTGAGCTCTTGGCGGCGATCTTACAGGCGCTTGAGACGCCCGCGCGAACGCGGTCGCCGTCAGCGGCCTCGTCACTCCTCGCAAGGGTGGTGAAGGAGGGATTTTTCGCGACCTGGCAGTTCGAGGACTACCTGCTCCTGACCGATCCGAGGCTGGCCGAGAACCTCGACACCACCCATCTCGAAGCGCTCTCGGCGGTCGCGGGGGCGCCGTTGCGCGACACCGTTCATCGGCCGAACGCTCGCAGCCTCGGCGTCGTTTACACACCTGCGTGGGCAGCGGATGACGCCGCCAGCCTGCTGATCCTCCTGGAAAGCCTCGGGTTTGAGATCGACCCCTCGCCCCTCGTCGAGCTTCTCCTTCCGCGGTTGCCCAGGCGCGGTCTGATCACGTCCTCTCAACTGGACATCTTCTGGTACGCCCGGACCCGGCGGAAAGCGAAGGTCAGCCTTTCGGCGGAGCCCAGACTGGCGCACTGCGACGTCCGCGAATGGGTCTTGCGCAATGGGCACAAGGTGGAGACTTGGGTCACGAAGGACGGTGCGCCAACCCATTGCGAGGTGACGGGGCCCGGCTTTCGCAACCGCAAGTCCCCGGTGAAGACGGTTTGCAGCGACTGCGGCCTGACTTGGTATCGCGGCGATCCTGACTCCAGCGCCTCACACCGAAAAGAACATCGGAAGCGGATGGTCTATCTGGACCCGGCGCCGGATCCGAACATGGTCGCCGCCATGGCTGCGGAAGCGGATCCCGAGCGAGTGACGTCACGATCGCCGCGGTGGAAGCAGGATGCGCTTGATGAGCGAGCTCTGCTCTTCAGGCTGGAGACCCACTACAGCTTCGTGGGTTGGGGCGCTCAGTACGAGAAGGACCATAGCGCGCGCGGCTTCCTGATGACCCGCGCCGACGGTGCCATTGTCGGCTGTGTCGTGTTCCGGTGGCGGGAGTATTCGAACGCCCCGGCGGCCTGGGCGCTGCAGTGGGTCTGGGTCTGCCCGGCTGGCCGTCGGACGGGTGTCCTCAGATCGCGCTGGGCTGCGTTTCGCGCCGAGTTCGGAGATTTCCGTGTCGAAGGCCCGGTCTCTCCAGACATGCTGGCCTTCTTGGCCGCAGTAGAGCCCGATCGACACGCGATGGAGGCCGACGACTAAAGGAGACTTCCGGGCCTCACCACGAAGGCATGCGGAAGAGCCGTCCTTGCTCGCCCTCGTCGTGCAGCCGGACAATGATCTCGGCGTCGTCAAACACGGGCTCATCTTCGGTCCGCTTGGGCAGGTCGGAATCGATCAAGGTGATGATCGACTGAAGACCTCTGGCCGCGTAAGCCCGGAGCACCGTCAGAAGGAGCTCCTTCTTCCGGTCATCAAGCGATTCCAGAACGCCATCGTGATAGGCGAAGCGCGGGAAGCGGTCGCTCAGGTGCACGCGGAGAACGGCCAGGTCGAAGGCCACGCAGAGCAGCTTGCGATAGGTGAAGCCCATGTCGGCGCTGGTCGCGTTCCCGCCTTCGTCGAGGATCTCCGCGCGGAACTCCAAGTGCCCTTTGGTGTTGGGAAACACGTTCAGGAGAGCCTTGCGATCGAGCACCTCTTCAATGATCTCATTGAAGAAGAGCCTGATCTGCGAGAAGCGGGACGTCGGCTGACGGTTCTGGGCCTCGACGTCCTGTTCGATGAGTTCCTGGAGCGCGCCATGCTCGGCGACCAGGGTTCGGATGTCGTGCCGCAGTTCCTGGAGGCGGCGCAAATGTCCGCGCTGACGCTCCAGGGACGTAATGTCGGCGCGCAACGTCACCGTCTCGGCGGACATTCGCTTGTAGCGGAGGAAGGCATCCGTATCGCTCAAGGCCCGCAAGGTCTCTGACCGCCGTTTGCCAAGCGCGGTGAGCTCGGTGTTCACCGACTTGAGCTCGACGTCGATCTCACCGCGCTCTTCCTCAAGATAGCCTTGTCGCTCCTCGGTGATCGCGCGGTTGAAGCTGAGGAGCTGATCGAAATCCCGCTTGATCTGGCCTTCGAACAGCACGCCGGCCTGGGCGAACATCTCTCGCGCTTCGTCCGGGCTGAAGAGGATCTGATCCTCCTTCAGCGATTGATCGATCTTCTTGCGGTTGGCCTGCAGTGTGTAGCGTCGACCGTTGAGATGCGCGATGCGCTGATCGACTTCGTCAACGAGCGCTCGGGTCTGCGCCTTGTCGTCGGTGCGGAAATCAAAGGCGTCGAGCAGCTCCTGCTTTCGGTCGAGATCCTGCTGCTTCAACAGGAGCATGCCCTCAATCTTGCTGACATCGACGACCGTTCCGCCGAGTTCGTTCTGAATCGTCTGTTCGATCCGCACCTTTTCGGCGAGTTCGTCTTCCTTGGCATAGTGCTGGGTGACCAGATCACCGTCGAAGCCGAGAAGATGCGCGAGGAAGGGCTTCCAGTCGGCGTGGGCGTTGGCGAACCGCTTGAGCTGGAACACGTCGCGGAAATCGTCCTGGGAGCGCAGGAAATAGCCGAGGCCCTTGCGGTATCCCCACGGCTTCAACGCGCGCCAGTCTAGCAGACTGTCGAGCAAATCCTTGGCGCGGTCGAAAGGGACGTCCCAGTGATCCCAGTTTCTCTCGCCCAGCGCCGAGAAATCCTGCTGACCGACGACGGCCTTCTTGAACGCGATCCGGGTGGCGTCCGCCACGCTGCGCCGAACCGTCAGATAGCTGCCGTCCTCAAGTTCGACCTCAAGGAAGAAGACGAAGGCGCTGAACTGGGGATAGCGGAACAGGAAGAATTTGGGATCCTTTCCGGCGAGGAAGCCGAAATCCAGGAGGCGGCCGAGTGTCGATTTGCCCAGGTTGTGGGTGTCGCGCTGCTGGTTCTCGGGCAGGCAGATTTCTGCCAGCACGACATTCAGCCCGGCGACGAAATCGATCGGGGAGAAGATTTCAGGCTGATCGCTATAGAATCGGGAAAGCCTCATTGCGGCCCCAGATACTCGATCGCGTCGGTCTTGGGTCGGTACTCGACCAGACCAAGGAGGAAAAGGAAGTTCAGGGACGGTAGGAAGAGGGTGTCGCCGCCCGCCACCGCCTTCTTGGCGAATGCGCGCAGTTCGCTGTAACCCTCCAGCCGGCGCGACCGCAGCCGCGCCAAAAGCAGGATGGCGACGTTGATCACCGTTCGATCCGGGTGAGCGTGTTTGCTCGGTCTAAGCATCCGCTTCCCTGCCTATGTCGCAGTTCCAGTACATGTAGAACAGCACTGCACGGGTCAATCGCTTGTGAGGTCGCTGGCGCAGGATGGGATCCCGCCCGAACAGGAGGGCGAGCAGATGCTCCATCACCTCGTCAAAAGTTTGGTGGCCCTTGCGCTTGGCGATAATAGCCAGCTCGAACTCTTCCACCACGCTTTCATAGGCCCTCAAAATCTCCTCGTTCTCGGGCGCCGCCAGAAAGGATCGGATCTGGGCGGTGTCCTTCAGATAGCGCTTACGCAGGGCTTTGGCGTATTCGTCCGTGAGATTGTTGACGGCGTTCTTGGCCTCGTAGCTAACGCGTGGAACGGGCGGGGTGTCCACGGCGTCGCTGAAGTGATCCTTGTTGTTCGCCAGTGCGGTGACGACCTCGGCAAGCTCGTCGGGGCTCACGATGAGGGGCGAATCCACCGGGTCCAGGTTGGCTAGGTCCGCGACCCCGGGATTGGCCTTGAGGAAGAGGTCGAGGTCGTCGATGCCGAACAGCGCGATGGACGACACTGGCAGATCGCAGGCGCTGGAAAGGTGGGCGCGGATCTTGGCGGCGGCGTCCGCCGGCAGTCGGCGATTGGCGAACAGCATATAGAAGTCGAGCTCCCCGGCGGCCCGAAGCGCGATGATCCTCGGCGTCTCTTCCGCAATGACCGTGTTGGCGCCCGTGGGGGTGAAGAAATCCGACTCGCCGAAGCTCTTGTTGTAGCCGATCGTGTGCTTGGCCTGGGCGATCACCGGCCCACTCCAAGGCGAGGCCGTGCTGGGATAGAGCTGGGCCGTGCCCACGAATTTCGCATCCCGCCCACCATCCGGCCCCTTCGCGAAGCCTTGCACGCCAGCGCCCAGCAAGACCTTGCAGATCAGGACCACGAGCATTTCGAACTGTTCGGGGCTGAGATCCTCGTAGGCGTATTTCATTCGGTGTCCGCGGGAATCGCTCTCGCTTCGTCAGAAGCCTCTGCAGCATGGTCGCTGTTGGGCTCCCGCTAGTCAAAGTTGTTCTGTCTGGCCCCGACGTGGTCGGACGTTGCACGCTCCGCTGTGTCTCGTAAGTTCTGCGAACGCCGATCGGGGTCGCCGGGCGACGCTATGCGGGGACGAGGCGCGATGACCGAGCTGGCGAAGGCGGCCTCAACCGAAACGAACGTGGACGCCTTCTTTGAAGTGTTCCAGGTTTTGCGGCTGGCCGCCCAGAAGGCGCGAGAGTGGATCAGGGCTCATGAGCCCCTGCTGACCTCGCTCGTTGAAACCTGGGCCCGCTATCATGCCCTCGATCAGAGCGGCTGGCTTCCTCATCACACCACACCTTTCCATCTTCTGGACCCCTCGGAACCGGACCCTGCTGTCGCGGGACGGTTGGTCGGCGACTACTATGATGCGGAATGGCCGATGGTTGAGGCGGCTTTTCGGTTACGTATCGAGACCTACGCTTTCGATGCGGAGACGCTCGCGACGTTCGACGAGGCTCTTGTCGCCCACCGCAACCGCTTGTTCCGTGCAACGCCGCGGACCCTGTTTCCAGACATTGAGCGCAAGGCGCGAGAAACTCTGAACGGGGCCGGTGTGACGTCGCAGGCCAGTCTTCGCGATCTGCGGAATTCGGTGGGAGCGCTGGGAACGTCGAACCTGACCCGCACGGGCGTCCTGAGCTTCAAGCTATACCGTATGTTCGCCGACCATCTGTACTCCAACGTAAAGACGCCGGAGCGGCTGGCGCAGGTCGCGGCCGATCCCGTGCCCAATCGACATGCAACGCTTCACGGGCTGGTGGTCTATGCCAGCTCGCAGTCCAGCCTGAATGCCCTGATCATGGCGGAATACGCTCACCTCTCCATTCTGGCGGTCGCTCAGACGCTGGCGGACCGTGCTGATCCGCAAACACACCGGCTCCCCGCCGCCTGAAGGTTCAAATGACTACGCTGACGCTAGATGATCTCCGGACGGCAACTGAGGCGCTGCAATCCGCGCTTGAACGCCAGGACGCCTATGACGGCAACAATCCCAACAAACATCAGACCGCAGTGCGTCTGGCCCGCGAGCGTCTCGATGAAGTGACGCAATCCCTTAAGGCTGTCGGGCTTTTGGTTCGAACAGAGCACGAGACACTCGAGGCGAAACTCGATCTGGCGTTTCCCAACACCGTCAGCAAGACAGCCGTCGAATACGAGGGTGCCCGATATGAGCGTTGGTATAGCCCCGCAACCCGATCGCTTTCGGGGCACCCTATGACGTGGGCCAAGGGCTGGACGCGGCTGGAGCCGTAGGTGACGAACGCGCAAACGTGTCCGCTGAATGTCAACTTGCGGACTACCAGCCAACGACCGCTTCTGGCGCGTCCCGGATATTATCGGTACGAGCAGGAAGACCTAGTCAGGGCAATCGGAATCCCGCTCGTCTCTGGCGTGTCACGAGCATTGCGGTACGCTTAGCCGGGTGCGTTCCGCGATGCGAAAGCAGCTTTTCTGCTAGGGTGCCCCCCTTGCGAGATTGTGACCGGGGAACTTCAGCCCTCCCGGTGGACGATATATTTACGAGGCGTCCAGCCGGTGATCACGGCGTCCTGGCCGTACTGGTAGACTTCCACCTTGACCCAGTCGCCGCGCTCGTCTGTGACCCGGATCAGTTCGTCGGGGTAGACGGTCGTGATCGCCGGAGCATCACGGTCGGGAGCCGTCCTGGCCGTGCACGGCTCAGTGACGCGGCGCAGGCTGCGGGCGTCGTTCTGAAGAGCGTCCCGCGTCTTTTGTTGCTCCTCGCGCAGGACCGCATCGGAATCCTTCATCACCGTTTCAAGCTGGGCGGCCGTTGGACCCGACATGGCGATTTGAACGGCCATACCGGTCCCGACAACACCGGCCAGGCCTAGCGCGCAGGCGACCACCGCAACGAGACCGGCATTGCGGAGCTCCTCGGTCAGGCCTTCTCTCAGGGCAAGGAACTGGTCCCAGATGGTTTCTACGACTGCGACAAGTTCCTCTGGTGTCGTCTCTTGCGACCCTTCCGATGCATCGATCTGGTGAGCGATGGCGACGGCTGCGACGAGCAGTTCGTTCTCCAGGTCCTCCGCCTCGTCGTAGGTCGCCAGCACAGCGCGGGCGGCGGGCCGGGCGTCGTCGTGCGCCATGCCGATCGCGGCCGTGGCCTGCCAGCCGGGCCGCATGAAGGCGCTCAGCTCCGGCGGATGGTTCAGCGGCGAAGCCTGTATGGACGCCGCGGCGGCGAGTATCTGGGCCGTCAATCCAAGTCCGAGAACGGCGTTGATATCTTTCAGCCAGTCCGCCGGCCTCGGGATCGAGGCGAGGGCACCGGAAGCCGACAAATCCCGTAACGCGCCGCCGAGCAGTTGGTTATAGACGCCGCCCTGGGCGAGACCGAGCATCCCCTTCTGGGGTGCGGCCAGCAGGCCGGCGCTTCTGAGGATGCTTTCCTTCTGTTGCAGTGCGCCGAGCGCGCCACTCCGAAGATAGGCCGGGATCACGTCAGACCGGATGCCTGTCAGAAGTCCGGGACGCTGGACGAGCGCACCGATACCACTCGTCTGGCTGATCAGGCCCTTCAGCCGGTTGGACGGGAGATCCGCGATCATGTTGTTCAACTGGCCAAGACTCGTTAGGCCGCTGAGGCTCCGTGCCTGGGCGAGGATCGAGGGTGTCAAACCAACGCGTGCGGCTTTGGAGACCTCAGCTGCAGCCTTGGCGGTCCGGTTTCGGCGGCCCAGCCTGGCGTCTTCGGCCGCCAAGGCGAGAACCCGGGCGAGCCGCTGGAGTTCGTCTTCGTCAGGTCCGGCCGTGATGTCCGCGACTTCGGCCGCGGTTCGTTCGCGGACCCCGCCGGGGTTTGACGGGGCCGGGTCCCGAATCCAGCGCGGCCTAAGGTGCGGTTCTGCAGCGGCGAGGAAGGCCGAGGCGCCCTCATGGACGGCCGTCATTCCGAGCCCGGCGACTACCTCCGGATCGAGTGGAGTGTTTTCTCCGGCGCGGCGGCCATGGTCGCGCAGCATCGACCGAAAGACCCCGGCACCGTCGGTGACGGTCAGACCGGAGAACCAGTCCGCAAAGCGCGTCGACCATAGTTCGATCTCGACATCGCCGACGGTGGGAACGTTGAAGAGGACGGAAGAGGAGGGCAGGGTCATGGCCTCGTCGTTATCGGCTGACGCGAGCGCGGGGAAGCCGGGTTTGGTCCCGGTCCACTTCCGACGGCGGTATCCTTGCGCGCATCACGTCATTCAGGCGCTGGCGACAGGGCTGGTGTCTGGTTTGAGGCTCAGGGAACGTCTGATTTGCAGGCGGCCGCCAATGTCTGCTCATGGCGCATATGAGCCGCGAGCCGAGCCCGGCATGCCATAGGTGCCTAGGGAGCGAGGAGTTTCAGAGGATCCACACCTAACGCAATCGCGATGCGTTCCACCACTTTGAGGGTTGGGTTACGGCGACCGCGTTCCAGTTCCCCAACGTAGCTGTACGACAGCCCAACATCGTGAGCGAAAGCTTCCAGGGTGATCCCGGCGGCCTGCCGTCGCTCACGCACATTCCGTCCGAAATCTGCCGCTAGACCCATCCCGGCTAACACAGCCAGATCGGCAATTTGGGCCAGTTACTATAGTAACTTCGCTCGCGAACGTGGTGTGGGAAGGGAAGACACCGCACATGTGCGATGTGCCCGATAGCCTTATTGGGCCTCCAATGGCCGCAGAAGCAGATGCGGCTCCACCGCCAAGCTAACCGCGAGTCTTTCGATGACTGCCAAGGTTGGGTTTCTCAGCCCTCGCTCGATCTCGCCGAGGTAACTGTAAGACAGGCCAGCGTCCTCGGCCAATGCTTCGATCGTGATCTCTCGCCAGAGCCGAGCTCGCCGAACGTTCTGACCAAATTGAGCCCGCAACTCCATCGCCATAGGCGCACGGATTTGAGCGCATCGGGCCAGTCACTATAGTAACCATTCTGGCTGTCCGCTAGATTCTCGAACGGCCAGTTGAAGTGACTCGCCGATACGCTGTTAGGCGGAGACATCCGTGTCCCACGGCTCTGATCGACTAGGTGATCCCGGACGGGGGGGCATATCGGCCTTTTACGATCGTTACGCCGCTTGGCTGAAGGCTCGGCTGGTAAGGCGATACGGCGTTCAGGATGCGGAGGATTTGTTTCAGGAAACTTGGTTGCGGGTCGGCCCGTATCAAGTCGCTCAGGGCGTCCGGCATCCCAAAGCGCTCTTGCTGCGCATCGCTTCAAATCTGGCGGCGGACCTTTATGCCGGACGAGATCGTCGGGCTCGTTGCGCCCGTGAAGTCGGTCAACTGGACGGGTGGGGCGTTGAGATGCCCGCTCAGACGGACGAGGTACTGGCGAAACAGCTTGTCCTCAGCTTGCCTGTGCCCCTACGCGATGTCTTTGTGCTATCCCGGTTCGGCGGTCTGACGAACGCTCAGATCGGAGAGCAGCTCGGGATTTCTCCCAAAACCGTTGAGTGGCGCATGACCAAGGCCCTGGCTCACTGCGCAGCCCAGCTTCGGCGCTAGAGATGGGGCGCACCATGACCGGCCCGACGATCCGGGTTGAAACCGCGGAGACAGAGGCGGCCGCCTGGCACGCCCGTCTGGGCGCGCGTAACGTCAGCACCGGCACGATTGAGGAATTCTTCGCCTGGCGCGCGGTGCCGGCGAACGCCGAGGCCTATCGCCGCGTCGAGAAGGTCTGGGCCGATACGGGCAAGCTGGCGGACGACCCCGCCATCCTGGAGGCCCTTGATGCGGCGATGTCGCGCAAGGCCGGCACGGGTCGGTCCGGTGCTGTCCCGCGGGGCCTTTTGGGACTGGCTGCGGTCGGCGCGGCGGCGGCACTGGCGATGGGCGGTTGGGCGTGGATGCAGAGCAGGACGGTCTTCGTCACAGGCGTGGGCGAGCAGCGCGTCGTGCAGTTGGCCGACGGGTCGTCGATCCGGCTGGATACGGGCTCGCGGGTCAGGGTTCGGTTCGCGGGCGACCAGCGCCTCGTGGATCTTGAGCGCGGACAGGCGCTATTTACTGTGGCCCACGACCGGGCGAGACCGTTCGTCGTCCAGGCCGGTGGGACACAGGTGACGGCGGTCGGCACAGTGTTCGATGTTCGCCGTGACGCCGCCGCCGTCAGCGTGACCCTGGTGTCCGGCGTCGTCGATGTGGCGCCGGCGGGGGAGGGCAGGGCGGTGCAGCGGATGGTGGCTGGCCAACATACCCGCGTCACCGCCAGAGAGGTCGCCGTCCGTTCAGTCGATGTGCAGGCCGAGACCAGCTGGACGGACGGGCGGATCGTCTTCCGCGACACACCTCTGCGGTTGGCCGTGGCCGAAGTGAACCGGTATCTGACGGCGAAGATCGAACTGGAGGCTACCTCACTGGACGCCGTGCCGGTCAACGGGGTGTTCAGGACAGGAGACCGGGAGGCCTTCGTCTCCACGGCCTCGCAGGTATTCGAACTTGAAGTCACTCCGGGGCCGGATGGAACCGTCCGCCTCTCGGAGCGAAAAAATAATTGAGAAACCTCTCCGGGGTTACCCGGGGTCTGAACCGTCTCTTCTCTGACGCCATGTGGCGGGGAGGGGAGCCATGAATATGAGTCGCTCGAGTTTTTTGTCCTGCAGTGCGCTGTTCGCCTGTGTTCTCGCCGTCAGCACGACGGCCTGCGCCCAGGAGGCGCGCGACTTCAACATCCCGGCCGGGTCGCTGGGAGACGCGCTGAATCTGTTCGCGACCCAGTCGGACCAGCAGATATTTTTCACCGGGGATCTGGTCGCCGGTTTGCGGACACCGGGACTGAGAGGGCGCCATGCGCCGCCGGAGGCATTGAACACTCTCTTGCGAGGGTCGGGCCTGTCCTGGTCCCAGACGCGTCCGGGGGTCATTTTCCTGCGCCGAAGCGGGCCGTCCGAGGCGGCGGAAGGCCCCGTCCTGCTGGACGAGGTCATCGTCACGGGCACCCTGCTGAAGACGTCTGGCGAACTCGCCTCGCCCGTCGTCGTCCTGAATCGTGACGATCTGGATCGCCGTGGGCCCGCCACGGTGGCCGAGATCCTGAAGGACTTGCCCCAGAACTACGCCGGCTCGGCCAATCCCACGGCGACCCTGGCCGGGGTCGATGGAGCCGGGTCCAACTCGGTGTTCGCCACCGGTGTGAACCTGCGCGGTCTCGGGCCCGACGCCACCCTGGTCCTGGTCAATGGCCGCCGGCTCGCGGGCACGGGTTACCGGGGCGAGTTCGCCGACGTATCGGCCCTGCCATCCGCCGCGGTCGAACGTATTGATATCCTGCTCGACGGGGCCTCCGCCCTCTACGGCGCCGATGCGGTGGCCGGCGTGGTCAATGTGATCATGCGCCGGGCCTTCAATGGCCAGGAATCCCGGCTTCGGCTTGGCGCCGCCGACGGCGGGGCCGAGGACCTGATGGTATCGCATCTCGCCGGAACCTCCTGGGAGACCGGGTCGGCCCTGCTGTCGTACGAATACCAGCAGGTGAACGCCTTCAGTTCTCTGGACCGGCCCTGGACCGCGGACGGGGACCTCAGACCTTTCGGCGGTACGGATCACCGGACGCCGTTCGCCTCGCCCGGCAACATCGTCGCCTTCGACCCGGTGGCCAGGGGCTACGTCTCCCGCTGGGCGATACGGCCCGGTCCCTCGGGCGCCGCCACGACCCCGGCTGATTTCGCGGCAGGGGAGGCCAACCTGCAGGCGACGGCCCAGGGGCAGGATCTCTCCCCCGAAACCGAACGCAGCAGCGTCTACGGCCGTATCCGGCAGAGCCTCGGCGAGCGCCTGGAACTCACGGCCGACCTGCGCTTCAGCCAAAGGGACTACAGCATCGCAGGGGCGACGACGCCGGCCGTGTTCAACGTCACGAGCGCCAATCCCTGGTTCGTGTCGCCGTCCGGGGCGGCGTCCCACACGATCGGTTATTCGTTCTACCGGGACCTGGGACCGCCGCACCGGTTCGGTTCCTCGCGAAGTCTCGGCGTCACCGCCGGCGGTGCTCTGGATCTCGGCCGGGACTGGTCGCTGGAGGCCTATCTGGCACATGCAGAGGAACGGGGCTCGTCCGGGACGGAAGGGCGGGTCAACTCGCGATTCCTGAACGAGGCGCTCGGCAATATTCCGGATGATCCGGCGACGCCCTATCGGGCAGCAGTGGACGGCTATTTCAACCCGTTCGGAGAAGGGACCGCGAACGGTCGTGCGGTACTGGACTTCATCAGCAGCGGCTACACCCGGGCCCACGATCGGAGCCGGGCCAGTTCGGCCAACCTGCTGCTCACCGGACCGTTCTTCAATCTTCCCGCAGGGCCGGTACAGGCGGCGGTCGGTCTGCAGTTCCGGCGCGAGGGCTTCAATACTCAGGTTGAGAGTCTCGGCTCGACCGTTGCGCCGGTGCTGACAATCACGCCCGAGCAGGATCGCAAGATCAGCGCCATCTTCGGTGAGGTGCGCGTGCCGCTGGTGGGGGAGGGGAATGCCCGAGCCGGGGTCCGGCGTCTGGAGCTTTCGCTCGCGGGGCGGTTGGAGGAGTACGACGACTTCGGCTCCACGGCGAATCCGAAACTGGGCGTGATCTGGTCGCCGCTCGAGACCGTGTCGGTCCGGGCCTCGTGGGGCACATCGTTCAGGGCGCCCGGCCTGCCACAGCTCCATGACGCCTCGGCCATCTCGGTGACCTCCGTGCCGCGGGCGGGCGCGAACGTCCTTTCCCTGTATCTCTATGGCGGCAATCCGGACCTCGAGCCGGAGACCGCGGAGACCTTTACATTCGGCTTTGATTACCGACCGGTCGGCGGCGGCGCTCTGAGCGCGAGCCTGTTCAGCACCGAGTTCAGCGACCGCATCGCCCAGCCTGTGGCCGCCAACATCGCCCGCGCGTTGACCGACCCGTCGCTCCAGCCCTTCGTGACGCTCGTCGATCCTGCCAACAACCCGGCCGACCTTGCTCTGGTCAACAGCTACTTGAACCGTCCGGACTTCGCCGGCGGGACCCTGTTCCCGCCGACAGCCTACGGGGCCATCCTCGACGGGCGTTGGGTCAATACCGGCACCGTGTCGGTTCGGGGTCTGGATCTGTCGGCGCGCTACCCGCTGCTGACGGGGAGCCATACTCTCTCGCTTGACGCCTCCGCCTCCTGGTTGATCGACTATGACATCCAGCCCACGCCGACCGCCGATGTACGCGACGTCCTGGGCCTTGTCGGATATCCGGCCCGCCTTCGTTCCCGCGCCGGCGCTGTCTGGTCGTACGAAAGCTGGGGGTTCGACGCTCACTGGAACCACGTGGCGGCCTATGAGGGCCTGGCCGGGCAGGAGATCGCGGCCTGGAACACGATTGACGTCCGCGCGTCGTGGTCGGCGGAGTCGGGGCCATTCGCCGGTCTGCAGCTGGCGCTTTCTGTCCAGAATCTGACGGACGAGGATCCGCCCTTCTACGACTCGCCGGCGGGGTACGGGTTCGACGCCGCCCAGGCCAGCGTCCTGGGGCGCACCGTCGCCCTGCAGATGATCAAGCGCTGGTAGTGCGCCATGATCATCGTCCTCCTGCGTCGCCTCGCGGCGGTCGCGCTGACGCTTGCCTGCCTGTCGTCCGCCGCCCACGCCCAGGGTCGTCCCATGACGATCCGGGATGTCGTCTCAATGTCGTCTTTCGGCGCGGCTTCACTGGATCCGGGCGGGCGATGGGCCGTCTATGAACGACGCGCGGCATACGACGCCGCCCCGGCCTTCGACCTCGATCACCGGTCGGTATGGACCCTCAGCGAACTCTGGATCGCGGAGACCGGCGGCGGGAGGTCGCCGGAGCGTCTCTTGCCGGCTTCGGAGGGCCCCGGCCTGCTCCTCGGGGACTGGTCGCCGTCAGGGCGGCGGCTGCTGATCTACAGGCTCAGAGACGATCGGTTCGAGGCGGGCGTGGTCGAGATGTCCGATCGGTCTGTCTGGTGGACCGGCTTGACGCCGGATGCACCGTTTACGGGTTCAACCGCCGCCTGGCTTGATGATGACCGGCTTGGACTGACGGTGCTTCAGGACGCGCGGCTGCCATGGCTCTTTCGCTATGCAGGGGGAGCCCAGGCCGAGATCGCGCGCCAGTGGTCGGCCCAGGCCCGGGGGCGCGAACCGAGCCGGACCGTGGTCGACACGCTCGGCGGCGCGGCCACGGCGCAAACGCCCGCGCGCGACCGGTCGCTGGTCCTGCTTGATATCGCTCGCCGGGAGGTCCGCCCCCTGACGTCCGGTCTGATTCGGGATTGGGCCGTCTCCCCGGATGGTGGTGCCATCGCGGTGCTGCGCGCCGGTTCTCCGGTGCCGATCAGTCCCGACGGCGTGCGTCAGTTCGGCAACCCCGAGCGGGGGCGGCTGGAATTGATCGAGGTGGCAAGCGGACGGGCGACCTCGCTGCCCGCCGGTCTGGATGTGGCGCCGCACCTGCTGCGGTGGACATCCACCTCCGACGCCTTGCTGGTCTGGGTCCGGCGAGATGGAGAACCCTGGGCTGGCGGCGATCTGGCGCGCGTGGAGCGAGACGGCGCGCTCGTCCGTATTGATCGGCACGGCCTCGACCCGTTCCCGCCGGGCGGCGACATCGACCAGCTCGCCGGCGTGCGCGCGGACTGGATCGGCCAGACGCCTGTTCTCTACGCCCGGCGGCGAGAGGCCTCCCGGTTTGATTGGCAGGCCCTGGCTCCTGGAGAACCGCCACGCGCGCTGACGGCGGACCTGAGCCAGGCGCCGGGCCGACTATCGGCCATTGGCGACGAAACGGCGCTCCTCTTTGCGGGCGGCGGCCTGTGGGAGATCGGGGCAGGCGGGGTGGCGCGCCGTAGCGCCGCTGAGGCCGCTTGGTCCGATGCCCGGACCGCGGATCGGATGAAGCCCGTCAGGCTGCGCGTCAACGCGCCGCCCCGTCAGGATTGGGCGCTGGCGATCGACGGCGCCGGAGGCATGGCTGTCTTGCAGGCTGAAGCACGCCCGGTTCCGCTGGGGGTGCCGGATCCCTCCGGTGAAACAATGGTGCTGTCCGCCACGGCTGGAGCGGCGCTCGTGATCACCCGCGATCGCGGAATGGAGACCCTCAGGCTGGCGGTCCCGGGCGAGGACCGCAAACTGGACCGGGTCAATGCGGGGTTTGCGGACCTCTCCCTGTCCCGGCCTGTGCCCGTGCCGCACCTGGACGCCTCGGGGCGGCCGACGACAAGCTGGCTCTTCCTGCCGCCGGGTCGGCCGCCGGAAGAGGCCAGGGGCGTGGTGGTTCTCGCCTATCCCGGGGCGGTCGATGACGGGCGCTTCCTGAGCCCGCCGAACCTGCTCTACGGGCCGCGGGCCGCCCTGCTCGCCTCGGAGGGCTATGCCGTCCTCTCGCCCTCGATTCCGGTCGCCGCATCAGGGAGCGGAAGTATCGCGAGCTTCCTGACCGATACGGATCTGGCGGTCGACGCCCTGTGGGCGGCCTGGCCCAGGCTCCCGCGAGACCGGACAGCCTTTCTGGGGCACAGCTTCGGCGGATATCTCGCAGTTGCCGCGGCGGGCCGATCGACGCGGTACCAGACCTACATCGCCTGGGCTCCGGCCACCGACCTGCTGGGCCTCTGGGGTGAGTTCACCCCGGCCAGCCGCGCCATGCCGGAAGAAGGCCTCACCCTGCGACAGCAGACGGGTTGGGTCGAGGCCAACCAGGGCGGAATGCCGGGGCCGCCGTGGACGGCGAGCGAGCGCTACCTTGAAGCCAGCCCTTATCTGACAGCGAACCGGATCACGGCGCCCATCCTGCTGATCACCGCGGATCGGGACTATGTGCCGATGTCCCAGGCGGAGCGGGTGTTCAGCGTGATCAATCGCCAGGGTGGCCGGGCCCGCCTCATCACCTATTGGGGCGAGGGACACGTCAACATCAGCCCGGCCAATATCCTCGATGTCTATGACCAGATGCTTCGTTGGCTGGAGGAGACCCTCGGCGACGTCCCGGTCGCTACCGTGAGCTCAGACGCCGACTCCACGCTCGTACCCACCCCTCAACCGCCGCGGCCGTCATGATTTCCCCATAGGTTCCGCGCCAGATCAGATTGTCTCGCGAGAGCATGGTTTCCGCGGCCGCCCGATTGATCAGGCCGGCCTCCGCCAGCCGACCTTCCAGAAGCCACGGCCGCAGGAAGTCGAGGTTTTCGGCGACCATGCGGCCATAGATGGCGGACATCTCGCCCTTGGTCCGGCGCTCGGTGATGATCGGGGGCAGTCGATCGCGAAACGCCGAGCGCGCCAGTCCCCGGTCACGCTGACCGAGGACGAGCTGTGTGGCGGGCAGGGCCAGGCAGGTCTCGACGACCGGCTGCGATAGCAGGGGTGTCAGCACATTGACGACCCGGCTCTGCAGGGAGGGAGACTGGCGGCCGATCCCGTCGATCAGGCCGGCGATCTGCAGGATCTTCGCAGGCCCGAGATCGGCGCAATCGCCAAGCCAGTGGGGAATCGTCGTGTGCCCGATTGGTGTGATCATCTCGTTGCGTCGCGCAGGGCGGGCTTCGGTCGGTCTTCGCGCGCCTGCGATCAGGGACCAGATCGATCGATCATTGAGCCTGGCGAGCCCGGGGAGGGCGGGGGAGGTCAGCGCTCTCCGGCCGCGGGCGCGCCAGAGATCCGTGAACACGTCAGCCGTCGCACCCTGCAGCAGGATGGAATCCCCACCCCGGCCGGTCATGATCGCCGTCGCACCCGCGGCATGGAGGCGACCGGCCCAATCGCGGTCGTGGTGCATGTCGATCCCGGCGAGTCCCGGACGGACGCCATGGGAAATGGCTTCGAAATCGGCCTCGTTCAACGGCCCGCTGGCATGGGGCACACTGACGATATCGATACCGAGCGCGGCGCCGAGGGCGGTGGCATACGGACGTTCATCGGACTGGGCCTCCGCTCCATAGAGATTGATCCATGGGGCTACGTCCTTGCGCGCGCGGATGAGGCTGGCGGCCACGAGGCTGGAATCAAGGCCACCCGACACCTCCGCGGCAAGCGGGCCGGCGTCGAGGGCCAGGGCCCGCACGGCGTCGTCGAGCGCCAGGGTCAGCGCCGCAGCGGCTTCGGCGTCGCTGACGGGCTGCGTCGCGCCGCGCCGGACGATGGCTGCAGGCGTCCAAAGCGCGGTCGGAAGGGTCTTCAGGGGGGCCGGTTGGACGGTTCCGGGAAGGATGGCGACCGGACCGTCGAGCAGCAGGTCCTCCCACACGAGCAAAGGGTCATCCAGCGCCTGGGCGACGCGATCGAATGCGATGCTCCAGGACCGCGGAACCGGCAGCCAGGCCGGCACCTCGGATGCAACGATCGTCAGACCGTCATCCTCCCATGCGATGCAGTCCAGGCCGCCGCAAGGATCACGCAGGATCTCCGCCACCTCGCCTTCGCCCGATATCCGAACGCCCACGAACCGGCCCCAGAAGCGCGCCAGCAGCTTGCGTTCGTAGCTCCAGGGCTCCTGGTCCGTGTCTGGCCTTACGATCCGATGCTCCCGGTGAAAGACCTGGCCAATCAAACGCCAGGCGCCCACGAGCAGGGTGGCGGGAGGTGATGGTCCCTCGACCGCCAGCCAGGCACGGTCGCTCAGGTCAGAAACAGTCATGCCGGCGGTGATCGCCTGGGATCGCAAGGTGTCGGCGCGTGCGCTCGCCGCCGACGCCGGTCCCCTGGACACGATCAGATAGTCGCCCACCTCAGAAAACGGCGATGGGGGTGAAGGAGCGGACGCGGTCGAACCGGTCGCCGATCACGAGGTCGTCGATCTGGAGCCAGCAGTGAGCGAAGAAGGGCCAGGTCTTGACCCCGAAGACCCAGTCCACGCGCTGGCCGTCGGATGCGAGGACGCGCCGCAGCTGATAGGCGCGTTGAAGACAGAGTCCCTCGAACGGGATGAAGGGCAGGACGGTGCGATAGGCGGACACCCGGGCCGAAATCCGCCGACAGTCGAACGGCGTCGGCCGGCTGCCCCGGGGCTCTGCGGCGTCGACCAGTTGCGCCAGTGATTGACCCCGGAACGCCGCGGTCGCCGCCAGAGTCCGGATTGCCGTGTCCAGGCACGCGATCCGCCCCGGGTATTCATCGGCGGTCAGTTCGCCTCGCGGCGTCACCGGCGTGCGGCAGGTCGGCGGTCCTGGATCGGGGGCGATGAGGCCGGCTGACTGAAGTTCTTGCAGGACGTCGTCGTCTGCGGAGACCGCCCCTGATCCGACGGGCGTGAGCTGATTTCCGCCGCCGACGAGACATGAATACCGGTCGGCGCCGACGTCGAGAATGACCACGTCGTCACGGATCCGAACCATATGCAGACCGGCTGCAAGGGTCACCTGGCGTGCCATGGGGTCCTCCTGATGACGGGCCTCGGGGCGGTCGCCACAAGGACGACCGCCCTTTCGTTCAGGCCGGGGTGCGGCTCTGGACGATCAGCAGTTCGAAGTACGGTCCGATTTCGCCGTCCTGGGTGAGCGCCTTGGCGCTGCCGAAGCTGACGAGGCGGAGTTTGGGCGTGGTCATCACAGTCTCCTTGGGTTGATCGCCACGGGTGTGGCAGCCCCAGTGAGCGCGCTGTGTGGCCAGCAGAAAAGCTATATCTGGAGTATATTCAACGGCTCACTCCCGACCGCGCATATTCGGATTTTGGTTGTGAGTGACCTGCACACCGCCAAGCCGCCAGCCGGCTGGACGCGGCGCTTTGGATGGCCAGCGGGCTGGGTAGAGTGAACTCGTTTCGCGATTTCGGATGGGCCGCAAGGAGCGTCGACGGATAGTCTCGGACGCGAGGGCTTCCGGGCAGGGATGGCCTTCATGAGGCTTCAGTCTTGGCCTCCGTGGCCGCCCCTTTTGGGGGCGACCACTCAACCGTCAGGCCGGCGTGCGGCTCTTCACGAACATCAGTTCGAGGTACGGTCCTTCCTCGCCATCCCGGGTAAGCGCCTTGGCGCTCCCGAGGCTGACAAGGCGCAGTTTGGACGTGGTCATCACGGTCTCTCCTTGGGTTGGTCGCCACGGATGTGGCGCAAGGAGTGAGCGCGCGGCTCGACCGTCTGAAAAGCTATATCTGGAGTATATTGAGAGGTCAGCGCCCCGGTTTGGGGCGTTTGGAGAGCAACTCGGCCGCGCCCGTCTGTAACCAGGCCTGGGCCTGCTCGCTCGTCTCGTCGCCGTCCAGCAGGGTGTCGAACATGCCGGTGATCGCGGTGATCAGGGTGCGGGCGTCCAGGTCCATGAGACGATCCTGGATGGCCTGGTCGAACCGCTGGATCGCCACGGTGAGGATGGTCGCCATCTTGTTGTCGGCGCAGCGCCGGGCCAGCTCGGACGAGCCGATCACGACCGAGAGAATGAGGGCATAGGGATCGCTGTTGGTCGCCGCGGCGAACCGGTGGATATGGTCGAGGTTCAGGCGGGTGGCACCCGACTCGAAGCGTTCATAGGTTCTGAGCGCCATGTTCATGGCGCTGGCGACCTCGGCCGTGGTCATGCCGCGATGTTTGCGGACCGCCTTGACCGCCGCGGAAAGCAACTCGCCGTCGCGGGGCAGTTCAGGCGGCACTCCACTCATCGGCGAAACCTCTCAAACACGGGATGGTGCGACGGGACGCTTCAGTGGGCAACGCTCATCCTTTCGTTTCCGTACACAACCGGTGCTCCTCCGCCACAAAGCGGCGGATGAACCGACGGCGCACGGCGGATATCTCGACGTTTTATGGCGTTTTTGGCCATTCGGGGTTGCAACTCATTGGCGAGCCGGTCGATCCGCGCCAGAAACCCTGGCTCCCTTCCTGGAGACGACCGTGACCCGAAAGCGCGATCCCTTCCTCCTTGCCCTGGAGAGCATTCGCCATCTGTCCGAGCAGGGGGCCTATGCGCCCGGGACGCCGATCGTGATCATCGAGGAGGCCCGGCGCCTGCGGCTGTCGACCACGCCGGTGCGCGAAGCTCTCGCCTGGCTGTGCGGCGAGGGCTTGATCGAACGGGCGCCCTTCGGCGGCTATCTGGCCTCGCGGATCGACGCGGCCCTGGTTCGGGACAGGTTCGCCTTCCGGCTCCATTGCCTGACGACAAGTCTGAACCTGGCCGAGGCCGTGCAGGACCGTGATGAACCCGTTCCGTCGTCCGCCGCACCGGAAAAGCGGCTGGCCGAACGTCTCGACCGCATCGTCCGGGGCGCGGGCAACCAGGTCCTCGCCGAAGCCTTTGAACGGGTGGGCCGCCAGCTCCTGCCGCTGGCCCAGGCGGAACAGCGGATCCTGCATGATCGTGAAGCCGAGGCCGTCTCTATCCTTCAACCGGCCGACTCCGGCACGATCCCGGCGCTCCGGCAGGCCCTGGTCGCCTATCACCAGCGCCGGATGGACGCCGCGCCGCTGCTGGTCCTCGACGTCTCCGGAGAGCGGCGGGATCCTCCTGGTGAGGCGGTCTAGGTGCCGGTGCGGCTGGCGTGCCTCGGTCTGGGCCTGCTGCTGGGATTGCAGGCGGCAACGCAGTTGTTCGCCTGGACCTATCACTGGGCCGCGGCGCTTGGCCCGGCGATGCGGGTTCATCCTGACCTGGCGCTCTATCCGCCCTGGGCGATCCTGGCCTGGCGCGGGGAGTTCGGCGACGAGGCCCGGACAGCGGTCTCACGCAGCGCGCCGCTGATCCTGTTGGGTGCGGCGAGCGGCCTGGGCCTGGGATCGATTGTCAGTGGAGATCGAACGGCGCGTCGGATCCGGGGATGGGGCGGCTGGGCCGAGGCTCGCCGCGCGGGCCTGCTCAGTCCGGCCGGCGCGGTCCTGGGCGTATTCAGGGGGCGGCTGCTGGCGACGGCCGATCTTCGGCCGACCCTGGTGACCGGCGGGACCCGCAGCGGCAAGGGGCGGGGCCATGTGACCCCGACCCTGTTGTCGTGGACCCCGAGCGTCCTGGTGCATGATCCAAAGCGCGAACTGTGGCGGATCACGGCCGGCTGGCGTTCGCGGTTCTCGCATACCTTCTATTTCGCGCCGCGGGATCCGGCGTCCGCGCGCTGGAATCCGCTGGCGGAGATCCAGCCGGGACCCGGCGAACTGGCGCAGGTCCAGCGTCTGGTGGCCATACTGTCCGATCCCGGGGGCGCACGGGACGATGAGGCGATTTGGGACAAGGCCGCTTCGGAAATCCTCGAAGCCGTGATCCTGCATGTCCTCTACACCGCCGAGGACGCCGACAAGACCCTGCTCAAGGTGCGCGAGCTTCTGGCCGATCTCGACGATGCGGCCGACGGGATGATGAAGACCCTTCACCGGTCGGGGGCGGGCGGCAAGTCCGAGACCCATCCGTTCATCCGCACGGCGGTGAAGGGCTATGCCGCCATGCATGACCGGTTCCGGACCTCGGTGCAGGGAACGGCGCGGTCCTATCTGAAATGGCTGGCCGGCGAGGATGTGGAGCGGGCGCTGTCGGCGTCCGACTTCGCCATGGGCGATCTGATGTGCGCCGAGGCTCCGGTGTCGCTCTATGTCCAGGTGGCCCCGGCGGACGCCGCCGCGCTGCGGCCGCTCGTGCGATTGATGTTCTATTCCGCCGCCCAGGCCCTGACGGCGGAGGAGACAAGGGACGCGACCGGCCGGGAGAAACACCACAAGCTTCTGATGGTCATGGACGAGTTTCCGCTCCTGGGGCGGCTGGCCTTCTTCGAGAAGTCGCTGCGCCTGATGAGTGGTTACGGGGTCAAGGCGATGTTCGTGGCCCAGTCGCTCAATGACATCGTCGAGACCTACGGCCAACACAACACCATCCTCGACAACTGCGCGGTCTACACCGCCTTTTCGGCGCTCGATCCGCTGACCCAGGACAAGGTCTCCAGGCTGACGGGCTCGGTGACGGAAACGCGCACCAGCCGCAGTGGCCCCGCAGGCCTGGGGACGGGCCGCAGTTCGGTGTCCCGCGCGGAGATCGAACGGCCCTTGCTGGAGCCGGGCGAGATTCGGTCGCTGCCGGACGATCAGCAGCTGGTGTTCGTGGCGGGACATCGGCCGCTGCGAACCGAAAAGCTGCTCTATGACCGGCGCGAACCTTTCCGGAGCCGCGCGGGGGAAACCCCGCCCGATCAGGGCCGGCAGCTCGACGTTCCGCCCCGCGCCCCTCATCCGTGGGCGGGGCGCCGCAGCCTCGGGGAGGACGCCGAGGCCAGTCTGCCGCTGTTCAAGGAGGTGGCGGCGGCCATGGACGACAAGAAGGTCGCCGCCAGGGCGGCCGATATCTACGGGCGGGTGGCGCAGGAGATGGCCGCACAACAGGCGGTCCTCGATCAGTTGCAAGGACCAGGAAATGCCCAGGACTAACCCCCAGACCGCCCGCGTGCAGGTCTATCTCACCGATCCCAAGCTCGCGACGGCGCTTAATCGCGAGGCGCGGGCAGGCCGGATGCCGCTCAGCCAGGCCGCCGGGCGGGCGATCTCGCGGGGGCTGCAGAAATCACCCCATGCCGATCCCGAGGACCGGCTGCTGCAGCTCGAACGCTCGCTGAGGGACCACATGCGGTCGACGGCGCGGGACATGCAGATCGTCCAGGAGCTTCTGATCGAGGTGGCGCGGGCCTTCTTCCTGCGGCTGCCGGACGCCGTGGTCGATCAGGATCCGACCGTCCAGGCGGCCGTGGACCGGCGGATCGAACGGCTGCTCGACGCCACGGCCGCACGGATCGTCGCGGGCCGAACCGCGACCGACACGGTCGCCGGGGAACCCCGCTCCTTTGACCCTCAGCCCTGATGGCGGTCCATCCGATCGTCGCGGAACGCAAGCTGGAGGCCCTACGGCACGCGCTCGGACCGACGGTTCTCGCCGCCCTGGAAGAGCCCGCTGTCGTGGAGATCCTCGCCAACCCGGACGGACGGCTGGTGCTCGACCGGAGCGGGGAGGGGCGACGTGACACCGGCCAGACCCTGTCGCCGGAGGCGCGCGAGCGCGCCATCAAACTCATCGCCGACTATGTCGGGGAGACGGTGGCGCGCGAGGACCCGCGTCTGTCCGGCGTCCTGCCCGGGACGGGCGAACGGTTCCAGGGACTGCTGCCCCCGATCGTCGCGGCGCCGGCCTTCTCGATCCGCAAACGCCCCGCGGTGATCTGGGGGCTGGCCGACTATGTTCGCGGCGGCGTGATGACGGAGGCCCAGGCGGACGCGCTGCGACAGGCGGCCGCCGAGCGCCGCAACATCCTCATCTCCGGCGGGACCGGCTCGGGCAAGACCACCCTGGCCAATGCGGTGCTGGCCGAACCCGCCTTCGCCGGGGACCGGGTCTTCCTGATCGAGGATACGCCGGAGCTGCAATGCTCGGCCTGGGACGTGGTCGCGGTGCTGACCCGGCGCGCGCCGGTCGTCATCGGGGTGGTCGATCTGGTGAGGGACGCGCTGCGGATGCGCCCGGACCGGATCGTGGTCGGCGAAATGCGCGACGGGGCCGCCGCGCTTGAGACCTTGAAGAGCTGGAACACCGGGCATCCCGGTGGTCTGTCGACGATCCACGCCAACTCCGCCGAAGACGTGCTGCGTCGCGTCGAGGATCTGATCATCGAAGTGGTCGCCCGGCCGCCCCGGCGCGCGATCGCCCAGGCGGTCGACCGGATCGTCCATATCCGGCGCACGGTCGAGGGCCGACGGGTGGAGGCCGTGCTCGCCGTCGAAGGGCTTGAGGCGGATCGTTACCTTCTGACGCCGCTCGCGTGAGGACAGAGCGCGCCGGCGCTATGCGGCTTCCTGGTGGATCGCTGACATCGCGATGCCTGGAGAAGCGCTTCGCCGCCGCGGCCTGTTGATGTGGGCTCGGCCGGCGGCGCCGCCATGCGCAGGTCCGGTCAGTCCGGTCAGGAAGGCGATGTCCGGGCGCGGTCGTTCCGGTTACGGCGCCGCTTTACGACGGCCAGACGGCGCGCAGCCCTTCCACCAGCAGGTCCCGCCGGCCGGGCGCGAGCTGGTCCAGATTCCGTTGCTTCCAGCGGACCGCCGGCAGATCGGCGATGCCCGGCAGGCCTATGAGGGACCAATCCGGTTCGCCGCTTTTGAAGCCGATCAGGAATTCGCGATGCGCGGTCGGCATATCATCGACGATGATCGTGATGAGGGCTTCGCGCGCGGCGATCAGTTCGTCGAGGCTGACCGGCTCCAGCGTCATGCCGACGAAGCCTCGCTGAAACTCCCCGGCGATATCCTTGCGGCGCGGGCGCAGCACTTCGGCCATCGGGCGAGGGTGGCTGATCAGATAGGCGATGAAGGCCTGCCGCAGTTGATCGTCCACGCCTTCATTGGCCAGGAGGTCGCGCACGTCGAACAGATCGCGCGGGTGCTGGCGGTCCAGGGCGGCGGTGATCTTTCCGGCATAGAGGTCAGGGAGCGAGACCATCCGGGCTTCGGCGAAGCCGAACCGGTCCTCCACAGCCGGCGCGACGTCCCGCAGTTCTGCGGCGAACACCGTGCCGCGCAATACGGGCGTGACCTCGATCTTGATCTGGACTCCGTCCGCGGCGACGAGAAGTTTGTCGATCGTGCCTTCGGGCCGCGCCTGGCCAGGCGTCACCACGACGCGGGGCAGTCGTTCGGCCATGGAGGCCGCGATCCGCCTCAGGCCGGCGTCGATCGCGGCCAGGGACTCGGCCCGTTCGTGGACGGGCAGATAGGTCAGATCGATATCGACCGAAAGGCGCGGGAGATTGCGGACGAACAGATTGATGGCCGTGCCGCCCTTCAGGGCGAATTCGGTCTCGGCCAGAACGAACGGCAGAGTGCGGATCAACAGCCGGACCTGGCGCTCGTAGAGATCACCGAACGGCATTGAAATCCTCCGGCACGGTGATGCGGTAGGTCGGGTCAAGCCGGCCCCCCTTGGCCAGCATGCGGTTGCCGCTGCCGAGGTTGATCGAGGTTCGGTCCAGCCGCTTCAGCCACCCGTGGCCGTGTCGATCGGCGAAGAAGAAGAACAGGCGTTTGACCTTGATGCTCCGGCAGTCGTCGAGGAGCAGTTGCAGGCGACGCGGGCTGAGATTGGCCAGGCCCTCGACCAGGGCGTCGACCTGATCGAACGTCTCGCGGTCGGGGAGTTCGTCGAGCAGTTCAAGCAGGGCGCGTTCGGGCGTCGAGACGAGCATCGGCCATTTCCAGTGCCCTATGGGCATTTCGGCCACGCCTGCCTCGCCCCAGGCAAAGGGATCCGCCGGCCCGGAAGGCTCCTCGCCCCGGGGTCCGAACCAGGCGGCGTGGCCAAACAGCCTGGCCGGATTGTGATAGAGGAAGGCGACGCCGAGCTTGAGGTCGTTCAGCCAGGTCGGCGGCCGGGTCAGGCCGTACAGATGAACCTCCTGGACCTCACGGCTCAAATAGTGGCCGAACCCCTGGAGTTCGAGCGCGGTGCGGCCGCCGACGACAAGTTGGTGGTCGAGCAGCGTTTGCAGCGACAGGACGACAAGTTGCCAGTCAAGCGTGCCGCGCGGGCGGCGATAGACGCGGCGGGCGGGTTGCTCGAGCCAGCCGGCGGCGACGTATTTGGCGCGGAGCGAATTGTAGTAGCCGTGCTCGTTGAGCCATGCGGAGTCCACCACCAGACCCTCCGGCAACAGCCGCTCCAGCTTGTTTAGCTTACCTGACATTTGAGCACTTATGGTGCTCAAAGTGAAGAAATGTCAAATGTTGGATCATCCGGACGCTCTGTTTGAGCACCCGCAGTGATCAAACTCTCGTACTATCAAACGGCTAATCATGGACTCCTGGCCGGGTCCGGGGAGAAGGGCGAAGGCGAAAGCCCGGTCGTTCTAGTGCAAGGCGGGCATCGCCACCAGCAGCCTGCGGCTGCCCACCCCGCGAGTGACCGAGAGCGCTGCGTCACGAGGAGACCGACCGCCAGTCGTCGCAACTCATCCGGCGAGTTGGGAATGGGTCGTCGGGACCGACGTAGTCCAAGTTGTTTTCAGAGTTGATGCAAGTCGTCAACAAGTCGTCGGCAAGTCACTGAATTTACTTACATAAAATGATTGACAGTCCGCGGAAATCTTTGCTTGCAATGGGTCGCCGCGCGGTGACCTGCGCTGAAACAAAGGAAGTAAATCATGCAACGGAGACTGGGGCGCCGCCTGTTCGGCGCAGCGATGACGTGTGGCCTGATGCTGGCCGGACCGGCCCTGGCCGGAGGCTCGGGCATGCCCTGGGAAGGGCCGCTGCAGCAGGTGGTGCAGTCGATCACGGGACCGGTTGTTCAGGCCGCCGCGGTCGTGGCCGTGGTCGTCTTTGGAGCCGGCATCGCCATGAGCGAGAACGGCTCCTCGATGCGCCGGGGTCTGGGCATCATGTTCGGACTGTCGATCGCCTTCGCCGCCTCGACCTTTTTCCTCGACTTCTTCGGCTTCGCCGGCGGCGCGGAGATCGGGTGATGGACCCGCGGCCGGACGGATGGGAGCTGCCGGTGGCCCAGGCCCTGGCCGAGCCGGTGCTGATGGCCGGCATGCCGCGCGGCTATGCCATCGCCATGGGCACGATCGCCCTGGTGCTGGGCCTGGCGCTGCGGATCTGGTGGCTGGGCCTGCTCTGGTGGGCGGTCGCCCATGCGATCGGCCTGTGGACCGCCCGGTCCGACCGGCGCTTCTTCGATGTGCTGCGCCGTCATCTGGCGCTGCCCGGCCATCTGGACGGGTGAGGGCGCGATGCGGTTCCTCGACGAGCATCGCAGACGTCCGGCCGCCCTGGCCGATCATCTGCCCTGGGCCGCCCTGGTCGCGCCCGGCGTGGTCCTCAACAAGGACGGCTCGTTCATGGCGGGGTTCCGGTTTCGGGGACCCGATCTGGAATCCTCGACCGAGGACGAACTGATGGCGGTGCGGGCCCGGCTCAATAACGCGCTGAAACGGCTCGGGTCCGGCTGGTGCCTGCATATGGAGGCGCGCCGCCGTCCGGCCACGGCCTATCCGGAGAGCGCCTTTGAACTCGATGTCGCCTGGCTGCTGGATTCCGAACGCCGCATCCGCTTCGAGGATGCTGACCCGGCCTTCGAGACGGATTTTCGCCTGGCCCTGACCTGGCTGCCGCCGGCCGACGAGACCCGCCGAATGGAGCGATGGTTGTTCGACGGTCTGGCCAAGGGCGGCCACGACTGGCGTCTGTCATTGGCCACCTTCGGCCGCGAGGCGGATACGACGCTCGACCTGTTGGCCGACGCCCTGCCGGAGATCGCGCGGCTCGACGACGCGGACCTCCTGACCTGGCTGCACGACAGCGTCTCGCCCAAACCCTTCGCGGTGCGCCCCCCCGAGACGCCGATGTTCCTCGACGCCTGGCTCGCCGACGCCGGCCTGACCGGCGGGGTGGCGCCCCGGCTGGGCGACCGCTGGCTCAAGGTGGTCTCGGTGCGGGGCCTGCCGTCGATGACCCGGCCCGGGCTGCTCGACGCGCTCGGGGCCCTGCCGTTCGAATACCGCTGGACGGCGCGCTGGATCGGCTTGGACAAGCCCGAGGCCGAGCAGGAGATCGTCAAGCTGAGGAAGCGCTGGTTCGCCAAGCGCAAGGGCGTCGGCGTCCTGCTGCGTGAGGCCATCACCAAGGAGGAGGTGCCGCTCCTCGATACGGATGCGGCATCCAAGACGGAAGAATGCGACGGGGCCCTGGCCGCCCTGGGGGCCGAAAGCTGCGCCTTCGGCTACCTGACCGTGACCGTCACCGTGCTGGACGCCAGCGAGGTGGGGGCCGCGGCCAAGGCCAGAGCGATCGAGGCGGCGCTCAATGCCCAGGGGCTGGTGGCGCGGATCGAGGATCTCAATGCGGTCGAAGCCTGGCTAGGCTCGTTGCCCGGCGAACCCTATGCCGATGTGCGCCGGCCTCTGGTCTCGACCCTGAACCTGGCCGATCTGCTGCCGGTCTCCGCCGTCTGGGCGGGGCCGGCGGAGGACGCCAACCTGCAGGGGCCGCCGCTGGCGACCGCGCGCACGACCGGCGCGACGCCGTTCCGGCTGGTGCTACATGTGGGCGACGTCGGCCACGCCATGGTCGTGGGCCCGACCGGATCGGGCAAGAGCGCCCTGCTGTCCTTCCTGGCCCTGCAGTGGTTCCGTTATCCGCAGGCCAGGGTCGTGTTCTTCGACAAGGGCCGGTCGGCGCGGGCCGCGACGCTCGCGGCCGGAGGGCGATGGCAGGCGCTGGAGCCGGGAGCCAGGGTCTCGCTCCAGCCCCTGGCCGGAATCGACCGGGAGGACGAGCGAGCCTGGGCGTCGGAATGGATCGCCGAGACCGTGCGGCTGGCCGGGCTGGAGCCGGCTCCGAGAGTGCGGGAGGAGATCTGGCTGGCCTTGTCCGCCCTGTCCGAGGCGCCGGTATCGCAGCGGACGCTGACGGTGTTCTGCGCCCTGGTCCAGGACAAGGCAGTCGCCGCCGCCCTGGAGCCGCTGACCCTGAAGGGGCCACACGGCGCGCTGCTCGACGGGGAGGGGGAAGCCCTGACGCCGACCCGGTTCGACACCTTTGAACTGGAGAGTTTGATGGGGACGCCGTCGGCGGTGGCCCCGGTGCTCTCGGCCCTGTTTCATCATCTCGAACAGAGTTTCGACGGCCGGCCCACCCTGCTGGTGCTGGACGAGGCCTGGCTATTCCTGGGCGAGACCGCCTTCGCCGCCCGGATCCGGGAATGGCTCAAGACCCTGCGCAAGAAGCGGGTCTGCGTGGTCTTCGCCACCCAGAGTCTCGACGATGTGGCGGCTTCCCCGATCGCCGCCAGCCTGATCGAGAGCTGCCCGACCCAGGTCTTTCTACCCAATCCCCGCGCCCTCGAGCCGGCCTCCGCCGAGCTCTACCGCGGCTTTGGCCTGAACCGGCGCCAGCTGGAGCTGATCGCCTTCGCCACCCCCAAGCGGGCCTACTATTGGCGCCAGCCACGTGGGCGACGGCTGTTCGACCTGAGACTGACCGGCGTGGCGCTCGCCCTGTGCGGCTCGAGCGCGCCGGAAGACCAGACCTTGATCGACGACATTCTGGAGCGATCCGGATCTGACGACCACCGACCGGGCGGCTTCGTCCGTGAATTCCTCAAAGCCAAGGGAGTGCAAAATGTGGATTCCGTTCTCGACGCCTTCGCCGGCCCGCTCGCGGCCGAATAGGCTCGCCTCGATCCTGGGGACCGGCCTCGCGGCGGTCAGTCTGCTGGCCTCGTCGCCGGCCCCGGCCCAACAGGTCGTGTTCGACCCGCGCAATCACATCGAGAACGCGCTGCAGGCAGCGCGTCAGCTGGAGAGTCTGGCCAATGAGGCGCGCAGCCTGGCCGCCTCGCCCTACAGCCATCTAACCCAGTCGAGCCAGTCGCTCCAGGAGATGGCCGAGCTGGCGCGGACCGCCCGCGGAATCGCCGGTTCGGTCAGCGGCCTGGAGCAGCAATTCCGCAACCTCTATCCCGAGGACCTGTCGGGCTCCGACATGCTGGGCCTGCTGGAGCAGGGTCGGGCGAGGACGGCCAACGCCCGGCGCACGGCCGAGGATGTGGCCCGCACGGCCGCAGAGCTGGAGCGACTGGGGCAGGGGCGGTCGCAACGCCTCGCCGGTGCGCTGTCGGCCAGTCAGGCGGCGAGCGGCCAGACGGCGGCGGTGCAATCGTCCAACCAGCTTCTGGCGGTTCTCGCCGAGGACCTGGCGGCGCTGCGCACCATCATGCTGGCCCAGTCCCGACTGCTTGCCGAGGCCACGGCACGGGACGCGGCGGACCGGGCCTCCGGCGACGCCGCCCGACGCCAACGCTGGGGCCGTCAGGCCGGGACGCCGACGGCGCCGCGGTTCGATCCCCTGTCCCACGCCGGGGACTGAGGGAGGCTGGTGATGACCGTCGGAGTGGAAACGCCCAATGAGCTGATGGTGGTGTTCTCCAACACCATCTCGGCCGGGTTCGACGCCCTGCAGGGCTCGGTCAACGGGGTGTTCGGCCTGCTGATCGTCCTCGTCGTCGCCCTGACCGGCATTCAGTGGGCCCTGTCCCCGAACCGGGAGGTCCTGGCATCCGGCTTCGGCAAGGTGTTGCTGATCGGCGCCTTCGCCTGGCTGATCAACGACTGGCAGCAGCTGTCCGAGACCGTCTACGCCGGCTTTCTGGAGCTGGGGCTGACGGCCGGTGGCGGCTCGCTGAGCCGCGAGGAATTCCTCAACCCCGGGGCCATCTTGGCCCAGGGCTGGGAGATCGTGAAGGCGCTCGGCGAGACGCCGGCGCCCGTCGACAATCCCCTCGATATCGTCGGCAACATGGCCGACGCCCTGACCCTGGGCCTGGCCATGATCGGCATCATGCTGGCCTTCGCCGTGCTGGCGCTACAGATCATCGTCTCCCTGCTGGAGTTCAAGATCGTCACCCTGGGCGGCTTCGTGCTCCTGCCCTTCGGGATCTGGAACAAGTCCGCCTTCCTGGCCGAGCGACCGCTCGGCTATGTCGTCTCGTCCGGGCTGAAGGTGCTGGCCCTGGCCATCGTGGTCTCGGGCGCGCGGACGATCTTCGACCAGCTCCAGCCCTCGGCCAATCCCGACATCTACGAGGCCCTGACCATCCTGGTCGCGGCCATCCTGCTGGCCATGCTGGCCCTGTTCATCCCCAACCTGGCTTCGGCCCTGGTGACGGGCGGCCCGGCGCTGGGCGCGGGTGCGGCCTTGACCGGCGCCCTGGCCGTCGGCGGCGCGGGAGCCCTGGCAGGCGCGGGGATCGCCGGCGCCGGCGCCATGGCGGCCGGCGGCGCGGCCCGACTGGCCGGGCCGGCGCGCGCGGCGGCGGGCGCGAGTTCGGGACGACCGCCCCTGCCGCCGAACCCGCCGGGCCCCTCATCGACGCCACCGCCCTCGAACGACAATCCGTCGCCGTCGGGTCCTCGTCGTCCCTCGGGCGGAGCCACGACCCCGCCCGGGCCGTCAGGCGCCAGCGGCGTCAATGAGCCTGCCGCGGCTTGGCGGCCGCAGGCCGAGCCCACAGGCGGCGGGGCGGGTGAACCCGCGGCGGAGGCGACCCCGTGGTCCGGCGCGGAGGGACCATCCGGCGGCGGCGGGCGCTCGCCCGGAGCGATCGCGGCCGAGGCCCGGACCGCAAAAGCCGACTTTCATCGCGCCGCGTCCCGACCGGCCGCGCCCGCCGGAGCAAACCCGCCGGGACGGTCCGCGGCCCTACAGGCCTTTTTCGTCGCCAATGCCGGGCGCGGGCTGCTCCCGTCCGGCGAGACCAGCGGCGTCCTGTCTCCCAACCTGAAGACCGAGGAATCCTGAGATGCACCCCTTTTTCCGGCCCAGACGGGCCCTGGCCTCCGCGCCTGACCAGACCCCCTACCAGCGGGCTGGCCAGGTCTGGGACGACCGCATGGGCCTGTCCCTGGCCCATGCCCGCAACTGGCGGCGTATCGCCCTGGCCAATCTGGTTCTGGCCGGCTTCCTCGGCGCCGGCTGGTGGGTGCAGGCGGACCGGGCGGTGGTGAAGCCCTTCGTGGTCGAGGTCTCCGATTGGGGCGAGACCCAACGCATCACCGCCATCGGCGGGCGCTACGAGCCCAACGAGGCCCAGGTCGGTCATGCGCTCGCGGGATGGGTCCGCGACGTCCGTTCCAAGTCGATCGACCCCATCGTCATCCGCCAGAACTGGCTCCGGGCCTATGACCTGATGACGCCCAGGGCGGCGGCCTTCCTGAACGCCTGGGCCCAGGCCCATGATCCGTTCGCCGAGGTCGGGCGAGAGGCGGTCAATGTCGAGATCCTGAACGTGGTGCGTCGCACGGACCGGACGTTCGACCTGCAGTGGCGCGAGACCCGTTTCGTCAACGGCCAGTCGGCGGGGAGCGAACGCTGGCGGGCCCTGATCACCACGACCGTCCAGCCGCCCCGAACGGAGGCCGAGCTGATGAAGAACCCCCTTGGACTGAAAATCGAGGATGTATCATGGACCCCCGACGCCTCCTGATCCTGACTGCTCTCGGCCTGTCGCTGTCAGGCTGCGCGGTTTTCCGCCACGACCCGGCGCCCGCGGCGCCCTGGGCGGGCCAAACGGCCGCCACTGTTCCCATGGAGGTGTCGACATCGATATCGACGTCGACATCGACCGACAGTGCCGAACCGGTCGTCGAGGGCCCGCATGCGCCCCCGCCGACGGAACAATCCTATGAGGCGGCGCCGGCTCGCGCGACGACCGTCACGTCGTCGGTGCCGCCGCGGGCCGGGGACACACCGACCGCAGACGCGCCGGCCGGCGCAACCGGGCGGCGGGCCATCGCCGCGGCCAATGCGACGGCGCGGGCCCCGTCGCGGGAGGACGCCTTCGTCGGCGGGGTCCAGGTCTTCACCTGGTCGCCGGGCCGGGTGTTCGAGGTATGGACCGCCCCGCTTCGGGTGACCACCCTGACCCTGGCCCCGGGCGAAACCCTGGTGGCCAAGGCGGCGGGCGACACTGTGCGCTGGCAGATCGGCGAGGCGGTGTCCGGCGAAGGTGCGGGCCAGAGGACCCATGTGCTGCTCAAACCGCTGGAACGGGGGCTGGAGACAAACCTCGTCCTGACGACGAACAGACGGATTTATCTCATTGATCTGAAAAGCGGCGGGGTCGACGCCTTCAACGCCGCCGTGGCCTGGGACGCGGATTCTGTCCTGGCTGTTGGCGCGCCGGTGGACGCCGGTGCGGCTGCGCCGGGGGCTGCGCCGGCGGCTGTCCGCGAGCCTGTCGTGATGCCCCAGGGGGAACTCGATGCCCGTTACCGGATCGAGCCCCGGGGCCGGCATCCTCGCTGGACCCCGACCTCGGTGTTCAATGACGGCCGGCGGACCTTCATCACCTTCGACGCGGACCTCCAGGTCGACGAGGCACCGGTCCTGTTCGTCATCGCCCCGGACGGGGAGGCCCAGATGGTCAACTACCGGCAGGTGGGCGGCCTTTACGTCGTCGACCGGGTGTTCGACCGGGCCGAACTGCGCCTGGGCGACCGGCGGCCCCAGGTCGTCCGTATCCGTCGTCTTACAGGAGCCCGGTCATGACCGATGTCGATCCCCTTCAGTCTCCCCGACAGCCTGTCCCGCCCAAGGAGCCGGCACCGGGCCTGACCGCCCGGGCGGCACCGCCTCATGCCGTTCGCCTGCGCAAGTCCGTGGTCCAGGTTCTGGTCATCGGCGGCGCCGTCCTGGTCTCCGGCTCCCTGGCCTGGGCCTTTGTGGTCCAGCCGGAGCTGCGCGATAGCGCCCGGGCACGGCAGGCCGAAGCGCGCGAGGAGCAGACGCGCGGCGTCGTCCGGCCCACCGAAGCGGTCACCGACCAACCGGCCAGTTACGATCGTCTGCCGGAACCGCGCATCGCGGACCGGCAGACGGAACCGGCCGGTGCGGACAGCCCGGCCGCGCCGACCGCAGGGGTCTATCAGCACGCCTATCGGCCTGCGGAGGCTCCGCGCGATCGAGGACCCAGCCCGCGGGAACAGGCGGCGCGCTCCGGCCTGTTCTTCGCGGATACCGGTTCCCGGCCAACCAGCCCAGGGGTGGAGCGGGCCTCCGGCAGGGCCGGACCGTCCGCCGTCAGTCCGGATCATGAGGCGATGTACAATGGCCATGCGCTGGTGTCGCCGCTGTCGCCGTTCGAGCTGAAGGCCGGGGCCATCGTCCCCGCGGCGCTTCTGACGGCCGTAGACACCTCACGCGCGGGGCCGGTGATCGCGACGGTCACCCAGAATGTCTATGACTCCGTGAGCGGTCGCCATCTGCTGTTGCCGCAGGGCACGCGGCTGATCGGGTCGTCGGAGGGACGGAGCGCCTATGGCGACCGCCGGGCCTTCCTGACCTGGGAACGGCTGATCCTGCCCAATGGCAAGAGTCTGATCCTGACCAGCGAGCCGGGCGTGGACGCGCAGGGCGCGGTCGGCGTCCGCGGCCAGGTGGATCGCCGCCTCTGGCCCCTGCTTGTGGGGACGCTGTTCGCCGGCGCCATCACCACCCTGGGACAGATCGCCCGGGATGACGACGGCGGTGGATCCGGTGGCCTGTTGGGCGACGCCGGGGACGCGGCGGCGATCGAGGGGTCCCAGGTTGGCGGGCGACTGGTGGACCGCGAACTGGAGGTGCGGCCTTCGATCCGGCTCCGGGCCGGGGCGCCGGTCCGGGTCATGATCACCCGGGACCTGATCCTGGAGCCCTATCGGCCATGACCGCCTCCCGGATCCACGGCAAGCACTGGATCGCGCCGGGGTTGGCGTTGGCCGCCCTGGCCGGCCTGGCTCTGGTGGCGGATCAAACGCCATCGCCGGTGCTGATCAATGAAAGCGCCAGTCTGCCGCGCGGCATCTACGTCCGCCTGCCCGGGGCCAGTCCCGCGCGTGATGCGGTCGTCGCCGTCCCGCAGCCGTCAGCCGTCCGGGCCTATTTGGGAGAGCTCGGCATGCCCGGCGACCTGCTGCTGATCAAACGGGTTGCCGCAATCGGCGGCGACACCGTCTGCCGGCGGGACGACCAGCTGGTCACGCCTGGGCGCACACTGGTCGTGCAGGACCGGGACCGGCGCGGGGCCGCCCTGCCGGTCTGGCGCGGCTGCCGTCGGCTTGGCGAGGAAGAACTGTTTCTGCTGGGCGACACGCCGTCGAGCTTCGACAGCCGCTATTTTGGTCCGGTCGCTCGCTCCCGGGTGACCGGCGTCTATCGGGAGATACTGACATGGTGAGAAGGATCTGGATCGCGACGGCCGCCCTGGTGATCGCAGCCCCGGCCTCGGCTACGGCCCAGCAGGTGGACTGGGCCGGGGCCGGAGGAAGTCTGTTCGGGACGCCGGCGGTTGAGCCGGCCGTCACGGACGCCTTGGACAGTCTGGAGGTTCCCCGGCTGGCGGTTCTGGACCAACCCTTTCGGGACGCCATCGAGGCCGCCGCCCTGGCGCACGGTCTGGATCCCAAGCTGCTTCACGCCCTGGTGATCACGGAAAGTGGCTACAGGGTGGATGCGCGCTCCCCCGTCGGGGCGGGCGGCCTGACCCAGCTGATGCCGGACACAGCCCGGGAGCTGGGCGTGGTCGACCGGTTCGACCCCGTCGAAAACCTCAGGGGAGGGGCCGACTATCTGGCGCGACAGATCCTGCGCTTCGGCGATCTGAGGCTGGCGCTGGCGGCGTACAACGCCGGCCCTGCGCGCGTGGCTCGGCTCGGCCGTGTTCCGGATATAGCCGAGACCCGGTCGTATGTGGCGACTGTCGTTGACTGTTACCTGGCGCTGACCGCAGGCCAGGGCGTCGTCAGCGCCCGGCAATGCCGCCCTCGCGGAGCCGGTCAATGATCGGGGAGGCGGAGGATGCGGTGGAGATCGTTCCAGCGATCGACGAGCTGTTGCTGACGCGGGCGGAGGCCTCGGCCTTCCTGGTCTCGTTCGGGATTCGACTGAAACCGGCCACCCTGGCGCGGCTGTGGTCCACGGGCGGCAATGGTCCCCCGTGCCGCCACATCCGGTCCAGGCCCTTCTATCCGCAAGACCTGTTGCGGGATTGGGCCCAGTCGCAGATTTCGGACATCCGCACCGCCGCACCGCCTGCGGCGAGGGGACGACGTCGTGGCTGACCGGTTGAGCCGGGATGCCGCGGTGGCCCCGACGATTGAGGCTCTGTTGGCGGACCCCGCCGCCAGTTTCGCGGTCAAGGCGGTGGCCCGGCGATGGGCGAGGCGCGATTGCGTCGATGCCGCGGTCGACGCCCGAACGCTTTGCACCGTCTTCGAAGCGGTTGCTGACCAGATGTTTGGAGGCGTGTCATGACGTTTGAACCCGAAGGCGAACCGATCGAGACGGGCGGGCCGGAGGACCGGCTGTTGCCGTGGGATCGGGTCCGGGACGTCACCGGCCTCAGCCGGTCGACCGCATGGCGCCTGCAGCAGGTCGGGGATTTTCCCGAACCCGTGCGCATCTCCCCCAACCGGGTGGGCTGGTGGGAAAGCGAGCTGACGGCGTGGAAGGCGACCCGGACGGTCCGGGGCCTGCCGCATCCCAAGCCGTTGGCCCGACCCCGGGAGCCGAAGTTGATCCAGACCACGCGGTCGCCGCGCCGCAAGTCCGACAAGGAGACGGTCGTCGCGACAGGCGCGGTCTCGCCGGCGCCTGCAGGGCCCGCCGCGCCGGCGGTGCCGCCCCGACGGCGGAAGCGACCGGCATCCGCCGATCAGATTGATTTCGGTTTCTAGCGTCGCATGGCCAGGTGCGACGGCGCGGAGCCAGGCCGGGTAGGTCGACAATCCCCGTCTAGAAGGTCTGGGGAAGGCGTAGTCTTATGCCGCGTTCGTCGGCCTCGGCCGGGTCCATGAAGGCGTTGCAGCTGTCCAGGACGCCTTGCGTTGCACTGATATCGGTCCAGGGGACCGCCGCCACCCATTTCTGCGCGAAATCCAGGCTGCGGATCAGGGTGTTTGGATTGTCGCTGTTTGAAAGCACTTTCAGTCCTGTCAGGTAGTTGCTGCGGAAGATGGTCGGAATGATGATGCGCTCTTCGTCGGCGGCGACGAGTTCGGCGTTCATCATGATCCGGCCGATCCGGCCATTCCCGTCAGTGAAGGGGTGAACCTCTGACACCAGGAACATCATGTAGACGGCCCGGGCGAAGGGTGTTTCCAGACTGTGATAGAGTTCAAGCCCGCGCGTCAGCGTGCCTTCGACGTGAGCAGGGTCCACGAAAGTCGTCTGTCCGGCCCGATTGGCCTCCTGCTTGAAGGCCCCCGGATTCTTGTCCGGCCGGCCGGCCATAAGCGCGGCATGCCGACGTTTGAGAATATCGAAGAACTCGGGAGCGTCGCGCGGCGTCCTGGCCATTTCGACAGGATCTGAAACCAGCCTCCAGGTGCCGAGGATGTCGTGAGCGTCGGAAGGACGGTCACGGGGGATGACGTTGCGAAACACGATGTCGGCGGCTTCGCTGACCTCGAACTCCGTGCCTTCGATGAAGTTGGAAAAATAGGCCTCAAAAAAGGACAGGCTTGACCGTCCTTCCGCCGGACGTTCGGCGGCGGGGCGGATGACGGGCGCCGTTGCTCTCAGTTCCCGATGCAGAAGTTCGAAACGCGCGAGCCGTTCAGGATCGAAGGGAAAGCCGGAACGGCGCGCCTGGGCTCCGTCCGTGACCAGGGGCTCATCGCGTGTGCCGAGAAGGGCCCCAATCAGTCTTTCCAGGGTTTCGCACTCCACTTCGCGCCCGATCATGGGCGCGATCCGGCGCGCCTCGTCCCTGAGCCTGTTGGCCGCTTCATCGCCCCCGCGACGAATGAGGGTGTCGAGATGGGTTTCGATCTCACTGCGCGTCAGGGTGCGCGGTACGTCTCCACCGCGCCGACGGGAGGGGGCCATGTTGTCGAGATAGGCCCTCGCCGTCGAGGAGAGGAAGAGATTACCGACGAACGGAAGGTCCGTGGGCTGAGGGGGCGCCCCCCGGCGGGTTCGGATCGTCACGCCCGGCAGTTCGATGTCGCGTTTGCGATCGGAAACGACGAAGACCGAGCCATCGGCCGCCGGCTTGTTCTCGATCGCGGTTCGGTCGGCGATCAGCGCGCCCGGGATATAGGCACCGACAAGCGTCCATAGATGCCGCCCGACAATTTGCTCGGGCGGGTCCACGAGATTGCGGGTATACAGCTTGGACCCGATCTGCCGGAGCTCGCCCTGGCTGACCGCGCGCGACACTGCGGTCGCCGTCTCACTGGTGGAGACGAAGATTTCCGGAAAGTCTTGCACGGGGGATTTGGGCATTAATCGGCTCCTCCGTCCCTGTTTAGCAAGAAAATGGGACTTAGGCGCGCAATTTTGAAAGCTTTCGGGGTTTAAGCTCTGTGTCTTGGCGAGAGCGAGCAGGTCTGCGGGCTCTCGGCGGTCCCTGCCATTGACTCAGCCGGTGGCCACGGCTGGCTTCACCCCGCACAGCAGGAGAGCTTCGAGACATCCATGTCGAAGGTTTGGGCCGCCAGTTTCAGGCCTTCGACCGTGGTCAGATAGGGGAAGATCGTCGCCCCCAGCTCGGTGGCCGTCATGCCGTGTTTGATCGCCAGCACCATCGTCTGGATCGCGTCCGCGCCTTCGGGGGCCATGATCTGCCCGCCGAGAAGGCGGTCCGTCGCCTTGTCCGCGACCAGTTTGATCAGCCCGCGCGTGTCGCGCGCCGCCAGTGCCCGCGGCACCTGATCGAGCGGGAGCAGGGACGTCTTGATGTCCATCCCCTGCGCCCTTGCCGCCGTTTCGGTCAGACCGACGCTCGCGACCTGCGGATCGGTGAACACCACAGCCGGCATGGTGCTGTTGTCGTAGCGATGGTCATTGCCGCCGACAGCATTGCGCGCCGCCAGCTTCGCGCCATAGGCCGCCATATATACAAACTGGTCACGCCCGGTGACGTCCCCGGCCGCGTAGACGCCAGCCACGGTGGTCTCGAGATAGTCGTCGATGACAATGCCGCCGTTGCGCGAAAGCTCGATGCCCTGTGCCTCCAGTCCCATGCCGTCACTGTTCGGCTGGCGGCCCGTCGCGATCAGCACCTGCTCCGCGGCGATGACCTCGACCGCCGCATCGCCGTCGCGCGCCGCGCCCTTGCCGGCCGGACGGTCGCAGGTGAGTTCGATCCCGTGGTCGGTTTGCACAATCCGCTGGTAGCCGACCCCGGTGCACACCCTGATGCCCTCCGCCTTCAGATAGGTCTGCAAGGCGGCGCTGAACTCCGGGTCCATGTCGGGCAACAGGCGGCTGCGGCAACAGATCGTGACCGCCACGCCAAGCCGGGCGAACATCTGTCCCAGTTCAACACCGATCACCCCACCGCCGATCACCAGCAACGACCGGGGCAACCGTTCAAGCGCCAGCGCGGACGTGCTGGATAGCCAGGGCACGTCTTCCAACCCCGGAATGGGCGGAACGGCGGCGCGCGCGCCCATCGCCAGAATGATCTTGCCCACCGGCATCGGCGCATCGTCGACGAGCAGCTTGCCGTCGACAAAGCGCGCCCGGCCTTCGACATAGGTCACGCTGGGATAGGCCGGCAGCAGGTCGACATATTTCTTCTGCCGCAGCCCCGCGACCAGCTCATCCTTCGAGGCCGCAAGCGCAGCCCAGTCTTCCAGCTTGAGGCTGCCCCCCAGACCGGGAAACCGACGGGAAGCCTGGCCGGCATGAACCGCTTCAGCGGCGCGGATCAGCGTCTTGGACGGGACGCAGCCGACGTTGACGCAGGTGCCGCCGATCGTCCCATGGCCGACCAGCGCCACCCTGGCACCCAAATCGGCTGCGGTGATCGCAGCGGAGAAACCCGCCGACCCCGCGCCGATGACGGCGACATCGAAACCCCTATGGCCGGAGTCTTCCGCAGCACCCGAACAGCAGTCGAGGTCCTTTACGGGCTTGTTCATCGTGCAGTCCGTTCTGTTGGGTGGGTCGGTGGTGTCATGGGTTCAGCCGACGCGCGCGTGAGCGGCGTCAGACCATCGATCCGATGTCCGAGGCGAAGCTGGGGTAGGCAAAAATCATGGCCTTGATCTGGTTGGCGGTGAGCCCCGCGCCCATGGCCATGGCGAACAGATTGATCTGTTCCTCGGCCCCCGGCCCGATCAGATGCGCGCCGAGGATCAAGCCGGTTTTCTGTTCCACCAGTACCTTGAATCCGCTCGTGGTCGCCCCGACCCGCATCGACGAATACCAGCCGGAGGTCTTCTCGAAATGCGTATCGAACTCCAGACCCTTTTCCGTCGCCGCCGTCTCGGACAGCCCCACGGTCGCGACCGGCGGCAGGGTGAAGACCACGCTGGGTATCGGCGGGTAGGACACGAGCCGTGCGTCCTTCCCGGCCAGAAGATTCTTGCCCGCGATCCGCCCTTCATAGGCCGAGACCGGGGTCAGGTTCAGCCCGCTGTCGGCACAATCCCCGGCGGCGAAGATGGTGGGGTTGGTGGTGCGCATGGCGGCGTCGACCTTGATGCCGCGCTTGCCGGCTTCGACCCCGGCAGCAGGCAGGTTCAGAGAGTCGATGTTAGGGACGCGGCCGGTCGCATGAACCACCAGATCGCAGGTCAGCACCTGGATGCCGGACGGCGTTTCATAGGACACGGCAAACGCGCCGCCCTGCTTTTCGACCTTCAGGACTTTCGCCTCGGTCTGCACCTCGATACCCAGTTCGGTCGAGGCCTCCACCAGCATCGCCACCAGATCGGCGTCGAACGGTCCGAGCGGCCGCCCGGCCATTTCCAGAACCGTGACGGCGCTGGCTCCGGCGCGTTGGGCGATATGGGCGAACTCCATGGCGATGAACCCGCCACCGACAAAGGTGATCCTGTCGGGGCGCTCGGACAATTCCAGAAATTCCGTGCTGGTCGTCAGCAGGTCCTCGCCGGGAATGTTCAGCGTCATCGGCCGTGCGCCGGTGGCGATGTGGAAATGCTTCGCGCGCAGGGTCTCGCCGTTCAGCGTGATCGTATCGCGCCCGGTAAACCGCGCTTCGCCATGCAGCGCCGTGATCCCGGCCTTGCGGAAGCCCGCTTCGATGCGCGACGGCATGGTGTCGGTGAAGGTGCGCTTGAACGCCATCATCTCGGGCCAACTGACCGAGGGTCGCGCCTCCAGGCCCTTGCCGGCCATGTTGTGGGCCCAGTCCACGCCTTCGGTGACGGCGATCAACATCTTCTTGGGGTCGCAGCCTCGCAGCGCACAGGTGCCGCCATAGGGCAGGCTGTCGACGCTGGCGACCTTCCACCCCGCTGCCGCCGTCTTCCGGGCGACGCCGTTGCCGCCGGTCCCGGCCCCGATCACGATCAGGTCGTAGTCATATGTGTCGGTCATGTCAGTCTTCTCCGTTACGAGGGGGGGCTGCAGCCTCTGACGATCGGCGCGGCCCGGTGGGCCGTCGATCAGGCGGTCTTCATCCGCCGCCGACGCCGCCAGACGGCATAGACCGTCAGCGCGACGAACACGGCCAGCGCGGGCAGCAGCACAACATCGAGCCAGCCCGTCAGGGCGGAAAACCCGACGACGCCCAGCAGCACCACCAGCACCGGGGTAAAGCAGCACAGCGCCACAATGACGGTGCCGATCACACCCATCCGCAGCAACAGGCTGTCGGTCCCGTCCGTCTTCTCGACCTTGTCAGCCATGATGCCGTTTTCTTCCGTTTTGATCCTGACGAAGCGCAGCCTTCCCCGGCTGCAGCTCGAGGTCGGGATGCACGCGATGCCAGCGCGCTGGCGGCCTGGTCCCACCCCCTCCGGGGGGGGCGGGAGATGCGACGCGGGTGAAGGCCGTCTTGCTGCCTGCGGTGCCTAGTTTTGTACGACGCGGGCGGGATAGCCGGCATTGGTCGAGGCGGCCGCGATCTGCGCGGCCGTGGCGCGCGCCGGATCATAGGTGGCGCGGGCCGTCTTTGCGGCGAAGTCCACCTGCACCGCGCTGACGCCCGGCACGCCTTCCATCGCCCTGCGCACCGTGATCGGACAGGTGGCGCAGGTCATGTGCTCAATAGCAAAAGTGGTCTGCTGCTGGGCAGCGGCGGTCGCCGCCGGGCGGTTCTGTGCCGGTCCATCAAACGCGACGGCGGCACCGACGCCGGCCACGGCCACAACGGCCAGGCCGATCAAGAATGTCTTCTTCATGGGTCTTTCCTCTCAGTAAAAATACGGAGCCCACCAGTTGAGCGTGAGCGCGATGATGACGACGGCCAGGCCGAGCCAGAGGGCAATTTTCGTGGTCCGCGCCGATTGCGGGCGGGCGCAGTAGGACCCGTCCTCGCAGGGCGGCTTCGGCTTGAAATAGACGTGCCAGAACCCGTAGCCGAGCAGGGCCAGGGTGGCGGCGGCGACATAGGGTTTGTACGGCTCAAGCGCTGTCAGGTTGGCGATCCACGCCCCTGAAATGCCAAGCATGACCAGCACCAGCGGAACGATGCAGCAGGCCGACGCCAGCACCGCGCCGATCAGCGCGCCGCCCGCGATCCATCGGCCCTGCTTCGCGCCCTCGTCCGGCGTTGATGCCGGTGGCTCCGGCTCCGGTGCTGAAGACATCGATAAGTTCTCTCCATTTCTTTCTGACTGATTTCAGCGTAATCCCTGTAGTTGCTACAGACACAAGGGCTTTTTTATGGTGCTTCAGACGGGCTTGTTGCGGGCCCAATTGGCGAAGCTGACCGGGTGCAACCTCGAAACCATCCGCTATTACGAGACGGTCGGATTGCTGCCGCCGCCGCCGCGGGCAGCCAACGGCTACCGGGTCTATTCGCCGGATCTGACGCAGCGGCTGCGGTTCATCCTGCGGGCGCGGGATATCGGCTTCTCGATGGAGGAGACCCGCTCGCTGTTGGCTCTGACGGACTCCGGGACCCAGACCTGCGCCGAGGTCAAACACAAGACCGAGGTGCATCTGGAGGATGTGCGCGCCAAGATTGCCGATCTGCGGCGGATGGAACGGATCCTCGCCAACGCCGCCGCCCGGTGCTCGGGCGGGGAAGTGCCGGAATGTCCGGTCCTGGAGGCGCTTGCGGCGGGTTGAGCGTGTGCGACTGAAAGGGCTCTCGGCCCAACCAGTGGGACGGAACCATCATACACGGTCGTAGATGCCCACGCGGAAGCGCAGGATCCCCACGGCCGGACCGCTCGGCCGCGCCGACCACCCGGGTTGGCTTGTCCGCATGGCATGTCCAGATCCGGCTCACTAAGGGAGCCCGACGGACATAGGGGCTGGTTAGGAGAGCGCTACGGACATTTCCTTCCCAGCTGGCTCCCTGGCGAGATCGCCTTCCGACGGTTTCAGGCAAGGTCACCGGTCTGCGCTCCCATGGAGGAACCGGTCGTCCATTTTCGTAATGTCACCCGAATTCCGCCAACGGGTGAGCGCCGCCTGTTCGGAGGAGACACCGGACATTGCCGTCATGACCTGGACGCGCGTCCAGCCCTTCTGTGAGAGCCAGCGCCACTTCCGGCTGAAGATGCCGAAATGGGCCCTGAACATCGAGACGCTCAACGAAACGCCGGCTCCCAACTGACTGGCCGACGCTCCGGCACGATCACAGCGCTCTGACGCCGATCTGATCGGGGCTGCCTTGACCGGAGCTCTGACGCGCCGCTGTCCCTCGATTAGATCGCGTCCGGAGAAGGTGAGGTGACGGCCGGGCCGGACGCTCGCGACGCGGTCTAGATTGACCCCATGGCGCTGCAGGTCGCCAGCCCGGTCAGGACCATGACCACCAGCAGCGCTCCGATCAACACCGTTTCCTTGAGGTCGGGTCCATGCGCCCATTCCTCGCGGGGCTTTCCATCATTGCGTGACCACGCCGTTCGCAACCGGGACCACCCTCGCTGCAAGGGACCCGGATCGACCATCAGCGAAGGCTCAGGGTGGCCGAAATCGCGCAATGATCGCTCAGAGCCTGGCCACCGAACGTCCGTTCCTCAAAGCTACTCAGGTTGGCGGTTGCCCGCCGATCAAGGACGATGAAGTCGATAAAGTCCCGGTAGCGAGGATTGCATCCTGCGGACTCGTCGCCCGACGCAAGGGCGAGGTCCGAGTTCGGCGGAGATGAATCGTCCCATTCGGCCCAGACGGCGTCATTGGCCATGCCCATGCGCCGGTTGAAATCCCCCAGCACTGCGAAACGCACCCCCTCCACGGCTCTGTCATCGATCCAGCGTTCCATGGCCGGAACCTGCTCGAACAGGACCGGACAGGCGTCGTTCCGGTCTCCGGACGAACACCCCGACTTCAGATGTACCGAAAGCACCCGGATAGGCGCACCGCCCCGGGGCCGAACCATAAGGTCGACGCCTGAGCGAAGGTCGGGATTGCCCACCTGAATGTTGGTGACGTCGGGATGTCGTTCGAATGCCAGACCGTTGCGAACCGCGAACCCGGTGCGCTGGGCATTGATCGTCAGCCCGTCGCGTCCTCGACACGCTCCGCCGCGATCCGTGCCGATCCGGTCCTCCATCACGACGGTATAGATCGCAGGGTTGAACACCCGTTCTGCGGCGGCTTTCGTCTCGACCTCCTGAATGGCAATGACGTCGGCGCCGAGGTCGTCCACATAGGCCCGCATCGCCGCATAATCGGCGTCGGTGCGAGGGCGGCATCCGGAGTTATTCCGCTCCGCGAGATGCTCCATATTCCAACTGGCCAGCTTGATGACCGGACCGGAATGGGGGCTGTTGCTCGAGCCGGTCGCCGTGCAGGCGGCGGCAAACAGCGCCAGGGCGACGAAGATGGTTGCGGGCTTCATGCGGCGAATAGAGCAGAAGGCGTTGGCGATGCCTATCGCCCGCCACAGCCATACCCCCGACACCGGTTTGGGTGATGCTGAACGGCCCCCCTTTGGGTGCGGCGCCCAAGGGCGTGGCGTTCCCTTACGAGATGACGCCGTCCGCGTCGGAGACGCCGGCGAGTTCGTTAAAGCGAGCGCGCGCCCTGGCTTCGTCGTAGAGAATTTCGCTCTGACGCGGCGGTGCGACCACATAGTACATCGTCACGGGAGCCAGTTCCCGGCGCTCGCGGCGCCACAGGGCGAACCCCTCGCGGCCTTCCAGGCGCGTCCAAGCTCCAGCATCGTTGGGGTGGTCCGGAATGGACGCCATCGGGTTTCCTTAAAGTGAGCGATCGCGACGGATCCGGAGAGGTCGGGCCTACCCCGATGAAACGCCCTGCAAAAAGCTGGCGCGGCGGTGAGGTCGAATCAGGCCGCAAACAGGCCCGCATCAACGCATTTCAGGGGATGTTGTCACGTCCCGCGCAAGGATCTTACGCATCGACTGCCCCACTACTGCCCCACAAACGCGAATATTCACGAAAAACCCTCCGTGGACGGAGGGAGCGGGTCTGGTAAGTTGCTGTTTTTAAATGGTAAAAATGGTGGATGCGACAGGGATTGAACCTGTGACCCCCTCGGTGTGAACGAGGTGCTCTCCCGCTGAGCTACGCATCCATCAATCGGGCCCCGTCAGGACGGGGGAGGCGGCGACATAGCCCGGGCGTCCCGTGCTGGCAAGATGTCAGATGCTCCGGCGCGCGCGAACCTCGGCGATCAGCCCGTCGATGGCGGCCTCGACCTGATCGAAATGATCGACCAGCACGTCCCCGCCCAGATCCTTGGCCGGGATGGGGGTATAGCCGAAGCTGACGACCACGCTGGGCACGCCCGCGCTTTTCGCCGCCTGCACGTCGGGCGCGCCGTCACCGACCATGATGGCCCGCGCCGGGTCCCCGCCCGACATCGACACCGCCTCGCGGATGTGGGCCCCGTCGGGCTTGCGCGCCGAGACAAGGTCGGGGCCGCAGATGACGGCGAAATGATGCGTCATATCCAGCGCTTCGATCAGGGCGACCGACAAGTCGGTGCGTTTGTTGGTGGCCACACACAGGATCGCGCCGCGCGCCGCCAGCCGCTCCAGCGTCGCGATCACCCCGTCGTAGGGGCGGCTGAAGTCGGCGATGTGCTCGATATAGTCGGCGAGAAATTCCTCAAGCAGCGCCTGCGCCTCGCTCTCGCGCCACGGCGCGCCCGCTTCCTGAAAGCCATGACGCAGCAGGGCCAGCGCCCCGTGCCCGACCAGATGCTGGGCCGCCTCGACCGGCATCTGCGGGATATCGCGCGCCGCCAGCATGCGGTTCAGGGTGCCGATCAGGTCCGGCGCGGTCTCGACCAGGGTGCCGTCCAGATCGAAGGCGATGGTCCAGCCGGTCAGGTCGCGCGCCGGATCGTTCATGCCGCCATCTCCCGTTCGTCCGCCCGATGGGCTAGACCCGGCTGACGACTAACGACCGGACCGATTCATGACCAGAGCACACCGGCCCCGGGCCGCCATCATCCTCGCCGCCGGCCAGGGCACGCGCATGAAGTCGCCCCTGCCCAAGGTGCTGCACCCGGTCGGGGGCCGGGCCATGCTGGATCACGCCATCGACGCGGCCGAGGCGCTGGGCTGCGAGCGGATCGTGGTGGTGGTCGGTGACCATTCCCCGTCGGTGCGCGCCCATGTGGTCGAACGGCTGGGCGAGGCGGCCATCGCCGTTCAGGAC
>TARA_R110001606_G_scaffold130160_5_pt1 | contig 90667 bp, 84 predicted proteins | sample TARA_R110001606 | Tara Oceans TARA_R110001606 (sample SAMEA4398315) | marine metagenome | biome: Polar Biome; feature: [SRF] surface water layer (ENVO:00010504); material: water (ENVO:00002006), including particulate matter (ENVO:01000060) such as... | depth 5 m
CGAACTGGCTGGCGGCGTCGAGGAGGCCCTGTCTGAGGGTATCCGGCGCGCCGAGGCCATCCTGTTTGCTGCCGGCGAGCCGCTATCGGCAGACCAGATTGCCGAAATACTGCCGCACGGCGTGGAGTCCGCCGAAGTCCTGATGGCGCTACGCGCAATGTACGCGAACAGGGGCGTGAACCTGGTCGAAGTCGCCGGCAAGTGGCGGTTCCAGACGGCGCAGGACCTGTCCTACCTGTTCGTGGAAGAGCGCCAGGTTCAGAAGAAACTCGGTCAGGCCGCGCTGGAGACCCTTGCGATCATCGCCTACGGTCAGCCTGTTACGCGGGCAGAGATCGAAGCCGTTCGCGGTGTTGCCGTTGCCAAGACTACGATTGATACGCTGATGGAAGCTGGCTGGGTCAAGATCAAGGGGCGCCGCAAGACGCCGGGCCAGCCGATGACCTATGGCACCACGGATTCCTTTCTTGAGCATTTTGGCCTCGAAAGCCTCGACACGCTTCCCGGCAAGGCCGATCTTGAAGCAGAAGGCCTGTTGTCTGATGTCATCCCGGCCGGTTTCCAGATGCCCGACGAGGAAGCGCTCAACGACGAGGACGTGCTTATCCAGGATTCTGCGGACGTCGAAGCCGTCGATGCATTCGTTACCGACTATATGGATGAGGAAGACGATGGTGAGACGGGTTCTGACGCCATCGCCGGTATGAATATTGACGATGAGGTTGATGAGGAGCCAGAAGCGTCGGCCCAACAAAGTGAATCAGACGCTGGCGACTCTGCAGAAGCTGAAGCCATTGAGGATGATTCAAGCGGGGTCAGCGTTTTTGCCTATCTCAAGCCCCGTCCGCGTGCTGCTGAAGACGATGACGAGTTCGACCGCGCCAGCGTAAAGGCCGCCGTGATCCAGCTCGCATCCAGTCCGCGCGAGCCCGAGCGTCCGATGACCGACTGGGACGACGAGGAATAGGGCTCATGCTGCCGGCGGTTCGAACCTGAAACGCTGCTCGTCGTCGAACATGCCAAGGATATCATCCTCGGCCGTGCCTGCACCAATGTTATGGATCACATGGCGGTGCCCCATGGGCGTCATCTTGTCAGATACGATGCCGACATGTGGCAGCCTGCCATTGAGACGCATCGTATAGATGTCGCCAGCTTGCCAGTCTGCCAGTTCATCCGGAACAGGTAGCCGTGTGCCATGCCGCCGGAAATAGGTCTCAAGGTTCGGTACGCGTCTGTGGTCTATGTTCCTGTCCGGCCGGGTCAGCCCCCAGATTTTCGGATAGGCACTGAACGCTGCCGTCATGTCCTTGTGTACGGCTGACTGCAGGTCGAAGTCGAAGGCGTCCCTATAGGCCCGCACCAGAACGTCCGTGCACACGCCTCGCTCGCGCGGTAGGTCGCCATTCGGATAGTCGAGGCTGACATAGGCGGGGTCGTAGGACAGCGTGATTCCTATCTGCTCACGCGCCGCCATGATCAGGCGGGTCTCCCACGGGATCAGCCGCTCGCCAAGCACGCTCGGAACGAGTGGAAGGGCTACCAGGCCGGAGAATGCGGCACGTCGCGTGATCATGCAGGCAGCAGATCATTCCGATGCGGCAGCAATAGGTCGAAAATGGTGCGCAACCGGCGCAACCACACGCCTCCGCCCCCTCACAACTTCCGCTCAGAACCCCTTCAGAACGGCAATTTCGTCCACGTCGGCGCGTTCAGCGCGCAGCGAATTGACGGGGTGCTCGGCGTCCGGAATGCCCACGGCCATGCCGCACCAAACCATTTCGGTAGCGCCAAGACCGAAATGTTCCTTGAGCATCGGACGCATTATTCCCCAGCATTCCTGCATGCATGTCCCCCATCCGCGCTCCTCAGCGAGCAAGGCCAGAGTCTGCAGATACATGCCGGTATGGCCCCATTGGCCGTGGCCCATTCGCTCGTCAATCACAATGAACACAGCGACCGGCGCCCCGAAAAAGCGATAATTATTTGCAAACCAGGCAAGCTTTGCCGCCCGGTCCGATCGCGGGATTTCCAATGCCTCGTACATCATCTCTCCGACACGGCGCCGGCGGCCCTCGTGCGGCTCCCACAAGTCCTTTGGATAGATGGGGCGGTCTGTCGGTTGCCCAGCCGGGCTATCCTTCAGGACACCAGCAGCCTTGGCGATAATCTCGTCACGCGCCTTCCCCGTTACCACGATCACTCGCCATGGCTGCGTATTACCGCCAGACGGCGCGCGCTGGGCCGCCGTAAGCCAGTCGCGGATTTCTGATTTCGCAAGGGGATCGTGTTTGAACGCACGCGTTGAAATACGCTGAGCGACTGCGGTGGAAACATCCATGAAAAAACCTCCCATCAGGACATGACGGGAGGTTTAGCAGTCTTTGCGTGGGGTTAGCCAACAGCCTTATTTTGGATGGCAGATGACCGGCATCCAAGTGTAGCCTTTAACGAAAGCACCCGATGTGAGCGACGGCTCGTCCAACACTTCGATATGGCTGAAGCGTTCCATGATTTCCTGCCACAGGATCTGCAGTTGCAACTCAGCAAGGCGGTTGCCGACGCAACGGTGGATGCCAAAACCGAATGAGATGTGGCGGCGTGCATTTTCACGGTCGATGATGTAATCGTTGGGACGATCCCAGAAGCGTTCGTCGCGGTTGCCCGAGACATACCACATGGCGACCTGGTCGCCTTTCTTGATTGTCTTGCCGTGCATCTCGACGTCTTCCAGTGCCGTGCGGCGCATGAAAGCGAGCGGCGTTTGCCACCGGATCGTCTCCGAAACCATGTTCGGAATCAGCGAATGGTCAGCCTTCAGCTTTTCGTACTCAGCCGGGAATTTGTTCAGCGCGTAAACAGACCCCGTCATCGAGTTGCGGGTCGTGTCATTGCCGCCGACGATCAGCAGGATGACGTTACCCAGCAATTCCATCGGCGTCATGTTGCGAGTCTTTTCGCCATGAGCCAGCAGGCTGATAAGATCGTTTTTCTCGTCCATCGCGCCCCGTTCCTGGAAAAGGCCCATGAACGTTGTGAGACAGGTCATCATTTCCTGTTTCCACTGTTCTTCCCCACCGGGGCAGATGTCCGGGTTGTTCATATTCGTCGCCACGTCCGACCAGCGGGTGAGGTCGCGACGGCGCTCGAACGGATAGTCGAACAGGGTGGCCAGCATCATGGTCGTCAATTCCACGGAAACCGTATCGACCCAGTCAAACGGCTCGCCAACCGGAATGCTGTCCAGCAGTCCCTGCGTCCGCGAGCGGATCAGGGATTCATATTCCTTGAGCATGTTTGGCGCGACAGCCGGCTGGACCGTCTTGCGCTGCTCGGAGTGACGCGGCTCGTCCATGGCAATGAACATCGGCATTTCGAAATCTTCAAGCGGCTCGCCAAGTGTGATCCCGCCGTGTTCCCAACTGGATGAGAAGCGCGTGTGATCAATGTCGACCGCCATGATGTCCTCATAGCGGGTGACTGACCAGTAGGGCCCTACAAAACTGTCTGGCGTGAAGTGGACAGGGTCTTCATTGCGCAGGCGCTCGAGACGGTCCCAGTACTTGCCCTGACGCCAGATTTCGGGATCGACCAGGTCCAGGGTGTTGATATCCAGTTCTGAAGCCGGGGGAACGGCCTCTCCGACACGCAAGTATCCGGGATGCAGTGGCTCACGGTCCGAAACTTTCGGGCGCTGGAGCGCAGGGTGATCAAAGGTTTGTGCGGTATCGGCAGCCATTCTTCTTCCTCCGAAGGGTCCCGGGCGGGGACTCCAGTTCTATTCTCAACCTAGATTTATCATACCCGGCACAAAAAAACCATGACGCAGGCGTCATTTATTTTTGTTAACCTTGAATCAGGCTGAATGCCTTTCTGCGCGGGCATTCAGAATCGCGCTGCGAAGAGCCGTCGCGAGTGTTTTGCGTTCGTGTGGCGTCAAAAACCGGCCGATGACATAGGCGGTGCGGCCGTGCGCGATTCGCAGCCAGCTTGTTGTGGTCAATGGTTCATCGAGTTCTACTCGTATGAAGGCCGAAGGTAGCTCCACAATTCGTTTGGTGCCGTCGGATTTGCGGTGCTGTAAAAACAGCGACTTGCCTGTGACTGTGACCCGGGTCTCTTCCTGTTGCTGACGGAAGGACCAGCGAAACGCCAGGTAGATGGCCAATGCGTCCAGCCCAAAGAACCCGAGTATCGGAAAGGCCCCCATTGAAACGAAAGCCACGCCGCAGAAAAGGCTGAGAGTACCGACCACTGCCATGACAATTGCGAATCCGCGCGGACTGAGCGACCGATTGGGCGTAAGCAATGCGTCGAAATAGATGGTTTCCTGAAACTCTGACATGGACGTTTATTTAGCACGCGCTTGCGTCCCGGAAAGTGCGTCTTAAACACCTCAGTCATGCCCGACAGAAGAACCGTTCAAAAGAAGAAGACGACGAGAGCGCGAGCCCCGCGGACCTTTGGGCGTGAGCGTGCGACCGAACTCTATGACGCGCTTGCTCAGGACCGGCCGGATCCGAAGACCGAACTGGATTTTACCAGCCCGTACACGCTAGTCGTGGCGGTCGCGCTGTCTGCGCAGGCTACGGATGTCGGGGTGAACAAGGCCACCGCCAAATTGTTTGCATTGGCAGATACGCCTGAGAAAATGCTCGTGCTCGGAGAGGAGGGTGTCGCTGAACATATCCGCACGATTGGCCTCTGGCGGAACAAGGCCAAGAATGTCATCGCACTCAGTCAGATGCTGATCGACAGGTTCGACGGGGTGGTTCCGAACACGCTCGAAGAGTTGCAGGAATTACCCGGTGTCGGGCGCAAGACGGCGAATGTCGTTTTGAACGAGGCGTTTGGTGTGCCGACCATTGCTGTCGACACTCATGTGTTCCGCGTTTCAAACCGGACTGGCCTGGCGCCGGGGAAGACCCCCGATCAGGTGGAAATGGGACTGGAACGGGTCACGCCACCCAAATTCAAGCATGGTGCGCATCACTGGCTGATCCTGCATGGCCGATATGTTTGCAAGGCGCAGACCCCTGAGTGCTGGCACTGCGCCATTGCGCACTTGTGCAAATTCAAACCAAAGACTCCCGATCCGGCCACGGTTTCCCGCTTGGGACCCAGGGCCAAAGCCAAGCCCCGCAGATAGAGTGATGTGTGACATTTCTGCCAGCCGGTCTGCCTGCCTTCAGCCGGCCATGTTTCCATAACGACTTGGTCACAAAATGCCGTGAAACGTGCCGCGGAATATTCAGGAGTCACGTTATGTCCAAATTCAATTCACTCTCGCTTGGTGCCGTTTTGGCTGGTGTCGGCGTTCTCGCATGCCAACCCGCATTTTCAGAAGAACCGGACGGGTGGGCTGGCGAAGCGGCGTTCAGCGCCGGTTACACGACGGGCAATACTGAAACGACTGATCTGGGCCTGGGTGTAGACGTCGCCCGGACGCAAGGCCCCTGGACGATCGGGCTGGTTGCCGATGGCGAATATGGCGAACAGGACGGGGTCGAGAGCCGCAACCGGTACTTCCTGTCAGGCGATGTCGATCGCCTGCTCAATGAGAAGCTGTTTGCATTCGGTCGGACATCATATGAAGTTGACCAGTTTACCGGTTTCGACAGCCGCACCTTTGTCGGCGGCGGTCTCGGCTATCACATCTTTGACGGGGACAAGACCAAGTGGAGCGTGCAGGGCGGCCCGGGTGTTAAGATTGATGAAGTCAAACGGACCATTACGACTGATGCGCAAGGCGCTGTGCTGATCATTCCGGCAGAGACAGTGACGTCCTTTGGCGCCGTGGCCCGGTCTGAATACGCCTACACCTTCAACGAGAGCGTCAGCGTCTCGAACGAGACGGACGTGCTTTATGGTGAAGCGTCGACGCAGATCGAAAATGCCGCGTCGCTAACGGCCGCGATTTCAAAGTCCATCTCAGCACGCATGTCATTCAAAGTGCGTTACGACACCAATCCTGCAGATGGTTTCGAAGACACGGACACTGCGCTCAAGATCGCGCTCGTTTATGGATTCGGCGGATAGGGTGAGATGATGGGTCGGGTCGGACGAGCTCACGATCATTTTCGATCATGTGAGTTGGGTGTGTAATCCTAATGATTCCGGTCTCATGCGCCGCGCAATCGCAGAGGCCATTTTGGTGCCAAGATTGGGGCCCTCGATCGGGTAAAGATAGGGTTCAATCAGTTCCAGCTCCATGAGAAGCAGGTTCCCTTCAGGCGCTCGGAGCATATCTACTCGGCCGTAAAGCGGTACCGCTTCCATGGTCGCAATCACTGCCTGCGCAGAAGCAAGGTCAGCGGTTGAGGGGGTGAGGGTCTGCTCGCTCCCGCCATAGGCTGACTGTATGCGATAGTCACCCAACGCTGCGCGTTTAACGAGGGCATGACTGAACTCACCGTCGATGAAAATGAAACTGATCTCGCCTTCGTCCTGAATCATCTTCATAAACGGCTGAGCCATCATGGCGTGCGGCATGTCAGGGACCGGGCCGCCGCGCGTCAGACGATGCTGGTCCTTCGCTCCGGCGCCCACCTGGCGCTTGAACACAAGATCATCACTTCCAAGCAAGTCGAAGGCGCTCTCGACATCCTTTCGCGTGACACTATCGAGCCAAAGAGTCGGGATGAGCTCTGCGCCTTTCGCCTCAAGATGTCTGAGATAGGTTTTCCTTATATTCCAGCGAACCAGTTCTGGCGGATTGAAAAGCCTGGTCTGCTGGCCAATTCTTTCGAGGGTTGCAAGGAATTCGTCCATCCGGTCCCAATAGTCCCACGTGGTTCCGATGACCGCAGCGTCAAAAGATGCCCAGTCAGCCTCCTCATCATCCCAGGAAATGTCGATGAGTGTCATGCCTTGCGCCGCAAACGCCGGAACAAGCGCATTCATCATGTAATCGTGCTCGAAGGCATCACTTCGCCGTATATCGGAACCGGGCAGGGTGACGCGGGAGGCAAGATAGGCGATCTTCATGCCTGCCCATTTAGCATGCGATGTAGTTGCGTCCATCTGTCTTGTCTGGCAATCGGCGGTTTGGAAAACCAAGGCTAAGTAATCATGACTTCCACCCGTTTTGACGTTGTCGGTTTGGGCAATGCGATCGTCGACATCCTCTCGCGTGCAGATGATGCTTTTCTTGAGAAGTGGGGCATCCAGAAGGATGCGATGAATTTGATCGATGAGCCCCGCGCTCACGCGCTGACTGCTGAGGCGAAGAACCCGGTCGTCACATCTGGTGGCAGCGGCGCGAACACGATAGCTGGCATTGCGAGCTTTGGCGGCAACGCGGCTTATATCGGCAAAACCGCGAATGACGATCTGGGGCGACAGTTCCGTGCGGAATTGACGAGCACGGGGGTGCCCTTTGCGACGCATCCGCTGGACAGCGGACCTGCTACTGCTCGCTGCATCATCTTCGTCAATGACGACGGCGCACGGAGCATGAACACGTTTCTTGGTGCATCGGTCCTGTTCTCAAAGGATGATGTTGACGAGGATGTGGTCCGGGCGGGGAAGATCCTCTATCTTGAAGGCTATCTTTTCGACAAGGACGACGCCAAGACCGCGTTTGTTCACGCATCAGAGATTGCGAAAGCCGCCGGTCGCCTCGTCTCGCTGACGCTGTCGGACAGCTTCTGCGTCGACCGGCACCGTGAAAGCTTCCTGCATCTTGTGCAGAACCATGTTGATATTCTCTTTGCCAATGAAGAGGAACTCCTTTCGCTCTATCAGACGCGAGACTTCGACGAAGCCATCTCGCGCCTTCAGGCAGATACGGCGATCGCCGCCGTTACGCGAAGTGAGAAAGGCTCCGTTGTGATTGGTGATGGTGAGCCGATTGTGATCCCGGCGGAACCGGTTGCCAAAGTTGTCGATACAACGGGTGCCGGCGATCAATATGCAGCGGGCTTCCTGTTCGGATACGCCAAGGGCCTGCCGCTGGCGACGTGCGCGCGTCTCGGGCATATTGCGGCAGCGGAAGTGATCAGCCACTTTGGGCCAAGACCTGAGGTTTCGCTCGCACGTCTCGCGATGGCCGCCGGAATTGATGCCTGACCACTTATGGGCGTTACGCCTGACAGAGCCAGACCGAGGTACAGCGCTTCCGAATCGTGATTGAGTGCTGTTTCGGAACTCCAACTGGTTTGCGAGGTGGTTGGCCCATGAAATGGTCGGAACTTTCAGACAATTGGTGCCCTGTGGCGCGGACACTGTCAGTCCTCGGCGATCGGTGGACCCTGTTGATACTTCGCGACTGTTTCCTTGGATTGTCGCGTTTTGAGCAGTTTGCCGATTCGAGCGGCATGACACGGCACGTTCTGACCGACAGGCTGAGGCGCCTGGTTGACGCCAGTATACTCGAAAAGCAGGCCTATTCCGACGCCCCGAAGCGATACGACTACGTTCTCACGGAAAAGGGAATGGAGCTGGCGCCCGCCCTGATGACGCTTCGGGACTGGGGTAAGAAACACTTGCCGGTCCGCCGCGCGACATCGCCGTGAGCGTTCGAACCTAGAGTATGAATTTCGACAGATCTGCGTCACCGGCCAAGCCTGCGACCCGCTCGTTCACATAGTCGGCTGTGATCGTAATCGTTTCTCCGGATTTGTCGGGTGCTTCGAAACTAATCTCGTCCAGAAGGCGCTCCAGAACGGTCTGCAGCCGCCGCGCACCGATGTTTTCAACTGAGTTGTTCACGGCCTCTGCGAGATCGGCCAAACGGTCGATTGCCGCGTCCTCGAATTCGAGTGTGACATTTTCGGCGCCCATCAAGGCTTGATATTGCTTCACCAGACTGGCTTCCGGTTCGACAAGGATGCGGCGCAGGTCATCGCGTGACAAGGCTTCCAGCTCCACCCGAATTGGCAGACGGCCCTGTAGCTCTGGCAACAAGTCAGAGGGTTTGGAGACATGGAAGGCACCAGACGCAATAAACAGGATATGGTCTGTTTTCACGGTGCCGCGCTTGGTGGACACAGTGGTGCCCTCGATCAATGGCAGAAGGTCTCGCTGGACGCCTTCGCGGCTGACATCTGCGCCGCCGCGATCCTTGCGTGCGGCGACCTTGTCAATCTCGTCGAGGAACACGATGCCGTCTTGCTCGACAGAGTCCACCGCTTCGCGCACAATTGCGTCTTCATCCAGCAGCCGGTCCGCCTCTTCCTCCAGAAGTGGACGATAGGCTGCCTGCACGGTCGTACGGACGCGCTTGGTGCGCCCGCCCATCGCCTTGCCGAGCATGTCTGACAGATTGATCATACCCATCGACCCGCCTTGACCGGGAATGTCCATCATTTGCATTGGATTGGTGGTGTCCGAGAAATCGATATCGACTGGCTTGTCATCCAGCTCACCAGACCTGAGCTTGCGTCGAAAGGCTTCTCGCGTGGAGGCTTGAGCATCGGCGCCAACCAGGGCGTCGAGCAAGCGCTCTTCTGCTGCGTCCTGGGCTTGCTGGGCCACACCAGCCCGCTTCTGTTCCCGGACCATGCCGATAGCGGCTTCCACGAGATCTCTGATAATCTGCTCCACATCTCGGCCGACATAGCCGACCTCAGTGAATTTCGTGGCCTCGACTTTTAGGAACGGGGCATTGGCCAGTTTCGCGAGTCGCCTTGATACTTCAGTCTTGCCGACACCGGTCGGCCCGATCATCAGGATGTTTTTTGGCGTGATTTCGTTACGCAAGGCCTCAGGCGCCTGCTTGCGGCGCCAGCGGTTACGCAGGGCAATGGCCACGGCGCGCTTGGCACCATTCTGGCCAACAATGTGACGATCAAGTTCAGCAACGATTTCACGAGGTGTCAGGTTTTGCATTCGGGACTTTCAGGTCGGTCAGGATCAAAGAGCGGCGCGTTTCAGGTATCGAGCGTCTCGAGCGTGAAATTGGCATTTGTGTAAACGCAGATTTCGGCTGCGATCTGCATGGCCTTGCGCCCGATGACTTCGGCATCTGTTTCATAGTCATAGAGGCCACGGGCCGCCGCGAGCGCAAAATTACCCCCCGATCCGACGGCGACGACATTGTGCTCCGGCTCCAGGACGTCGCCTGAACCGGTGATGACCAGCGTGACATCCTTGTCGGCCACGATGAGCAGAGCCTCGAGCTTTTGCAGATATTTCTCGGTGCGCCAGTCCTTGGCCAGCTCCACGGCCGCGCGCTGCAACTGGCCAGGATGACGCTCCAGTTTCGCTTCCAGGCGCTCGAACAGCGTGAAGGCATCCGCCGTGGCGCCGGCAAATCCCGCGAGGATATCTCCGCCCGCAATGCGTCGCACCTTGCGTGCGTTACCCTTCATGATGGTTTGGCCCATGGAGACCTGACCATCGCTCAACATAGCCAGTTTTCCGGATTTTCGAACGGCCAGGATCGTCGTTCCGTGCCAGATGGCGTCAGATTGCGCATACTGTTTCATGTCACGAGATGTGGCTGATAAGGCCGAGCGGCGCAAGACATGTGCGGTCATCTGTCCTGAGTGCACCCACTGTCACAGAATTGTCGTGGAGCAGCATTAAAGGGGCATCATAAACGGGGAATTCGGACTGGATGTTTCAGCAGCTCGGCCATTTGCCCATGGGTTGGTTGATGCTCGCATTGCTCGCAATGCTCGCGTCAGGCGCCTTTTTTGTGGGGCGCGTTCAGGCCGAGCAGTTTTCGGGCGCTGCGGCCTCTCGAATGCACTCGCGCCCCAACTATCATGGCTACTTCGTTGCGATGTGGACATTCGTGCCCGCCCTGGTCGTGACACTGGGATACGGCCTTCTGGGCGAGGGCATTGTGCGCTCGCAGCTCGTGAACGAACTACCGGCCAATTTCCGGGAGATGCCAGGTGTTGAACTTGGCGTTTACCTGGACGCCGTGTCGCGTGCAGCGGTCCAGAATGCCTATACCGGCGCCGACCGTGTCTTCTCAGCGATCACGAACCGCTATCTGGAGATCCAGGGCGTGGTGAAACTGAGTGCGATAGCCTTGGCATTGCTGTGTGCGACTGTTGGTTTCGTGCTGGCCAGGCGCCGAATCGTGCCCGGCTTTCGCGCGCGAAATCGCGTTGAGTCCGGCATTGAACTCATGCTGTTTCTCTGCGCGGCCATCGCAATTGCGACAACTGTCGGAATCATTGCGTCGCTTCTCTATGAAAGCCTGAGGTTCTTTGCCGAGATTCCGTTCTGGGATTTCCTGTTTGGAACGCGGTGGAACGCGCAAACCAGTGCCGAATTTGGTGCTTTGCCGCTATTCTTTGGCACGTTCATGATAGCGCTGATCGCAATGTTGATCGCAGCACCGGTTGGCTTGTTCGCGGCAATATATCTTTCAGAATATGCGGGCCCAAAAGTGCGTAGCTGGGTCAAGCCGGTCCTCGAAATTCTCGCCGGCATTCCCACGGTCGTGTATGGCTTTTTCGCGCTGCTTGTCGTGGCGCCGTCCATCCGCTCTCTGGCCGTCTGGATCAATACAACACTCATGTCATCCGGGTTGACAAGCGAGCCATTGCTCGCCGCGCAGCCGACGAGCGCGCTCGCTGCCGGTCTTGTCATGGGGATCATGGTAATCCCGTTCGTGTCATCCCTTTCTGATGACGTGATCAATGCGGTGCCGCAGACCTTGCGCGATGCCGCATACGCAATGGGCGCAACCAAGTCGGAAACCGTCAAGCATGTTGTATTGCCCGCCGCATTGCCGGGGATCATAGCGTCGCTCCTGCTGGCCGTCTCGCGTGCAATTGGTGAGACCATGATTGTCGTCATGGCGGCCGGCCAGCGGGCCAGAATTTCTGCCGACCCAACCGCAGACCTGACGACGATTACAGTCCAGATCGTGGCACTTCTCACCGGAGAAACAGAATTCGACAGTCCCAAAACCCTGTCTGCCTTCGCGCTTGGTCTTGTCCTGTTTGCCGTCACGCTCGTGTTCAACCTGATCGCGCTTCGCGTCGTCCAGAAGTATCGGGAAAAATATGACTGACGTCGTGCAAGGTCCATTCAGGAACGAAGAAGCGTTGCGCCGCTTGAAAAAGCGGCGTGCCGCTGATGTCCGGTTCAGGGCCTATGGGCTGTCTGCGATCGCGTTCGCGTTGCTGGCCTTGTCGCTCTTGGTTGCATCAATTGGATATCAGGCCATTTCGGCAGCGACGTATCACGTTGTGAAATTCGACGTCATGCTCGATCCTGCGATTATTGCACCTGAAGGTGAGGACTCGCCTTCCGACATCTCCCGCAATGTTGATGGCTTCTATTCGCTGCTCCGGTCCGATTTGCTTGAGACCTTTCCGGACGCAGCAGATGATCGTCTTTCCCGGCTGCGTCTGGGTGATCTTGTCACGCGTCTCGCCGTCCTGCCGACGGCCCGATCTGTGGCTGAAAACCCCACGCGGGTTGGCCGCGAAATGAGGATCACTGTGCCTTTGAATGACGATCTGGACCTTTACCTGAAAGGTGCGATTTCGAGAGATGCACGTGTCCGAATCGGCGAAATCGAGTCCGTTTCCGAGGTCGCCGAAAACGAAGTTCGCTTGTCCGGTGCGCTAGCATTCCGGGGTCTTGAATCGCTGATGTCGACCTTAAGGGCAGACGAAGGAAGCACGGTAGATACACGCTCTATTCTCCTTACATCAGGTTCCGCCACAGGGCGTGTGACAAGCCTGGAATCGGGCGCTGCAAATATCACCATGCTCGCCGGCGCAATGGATGCGTTTCGTGGCGCGCGTCCTGTGGCGCGCATCATTGCGCTGCCTGAGACAGAGCGAAATGTGTCGGACCAGCAGATCGCGTGGACGCTCGCGCTGAAGGATATGGGCCGCATTTCCCGCGTGCCTCATTTAAGCCTTTTGACCAATACTGACAGCACCTACCCCGAGATTGCCGGAGCGCTCGCGGCGATTGTCGGCTCATTGTTGACGATGCTCGTGACAGCGTTCATTGCCATTCCTGTCGGCATACTTGCTTCAATTTACCTTGAAGAGTTTGCCCCCCGTAATCGCCTGACAGAGATCATAGAGGTCAATATCAATAATCTGGCAGCTGTGCCGTCAATTGTCTTCGGTCTATTGGGTGCGGCTGTGTTTCTCGGCTTTTTCGGCCTGCCACGGTCTGCGCCATTGGTGGGCGGCCTTGTCCTCGCTCTCATGACGCTACCAACGATCATTATTGCGTCCCGTGCGGCATTGAAATCGGTGCCTCCCTCGATTCGTGCTGCTGCTTTGGGTGTTGGTGCATCGAAGATGCAGTCAGTCTTCCACCACGTTTTGCCCCTGGCCGGCCCAGGTATCCTGACTGGTGCCATACTCGGCATGGCGCGCGCACTGGGCGAAACGGCGCCGCTCCTGCTGATTGGCATGGTTGCGTTTGTCGCCGACGTTCCCGACAGTCCAACCGACGAAGCAACGGCTCTTCCTGTGCTGATCTTCAGCTGGTCCACCAATGCTGAGCGGGCATGGGAGCCGATGACGGCAGCCGTCATCGTGATCCTGCTGATATTCCTGGTTATAATGAATGGAATTGTCGTCTTGCTGCGGCGCCGGTTCGAACGGAGATGGTAATGGAAACGACAATCACTGAGAACCGCGAGAGCTCGCCGGCGGATCTGGATTTGGATCAGGGGCAGGGGCTCACCTTCCCCCGAATTGAGTGTCGTAACATCAATGTGTCCTATGGCGACAAGCAGGCGATTTTCGATATTTCGCTTTCGATTCCGGATCGCGCAGTGACTGCGTTGATTGGACCGTCCGGTTGCGGGAAATCGACTTTCCTGCGGTGCCTCAATCGCATGAATGACACGATCGAATCCTGCAAGGTGACAGGCGAAATCATCATGGATGGCGAGAACATCAACAACCCGGACATTGATCCGGTCTTGCTGCGGTCGCGTGTCGGCATGGTTTTCCAGAAGCCAAACCCGTTCCCGAAATCCATTTACGACAATATCGCTTATGGCCCACGCATTCATGGCCTGGCGAATTCGCGAGAGGATCTCGACGCAATGGTCGAGAAAAGCCTCCGGCGGGCCGGTCTCTGGAATGAAGTCAAAGACCGCCTGTCCTCACCCGGCAACAGCCTCTCCGGCGGTCAGCAACAACGCTTGTGCATTGCCCGCGCAATCGCCGTCAGGCCGGAAGTCATTCTGATGGACGAGCCTTGCTCGGCGCTCGACCCTGTCGCGACGGCCCGTATCGAGGAGCTGATCGATGAACTTAGAAAGCGCTACTGTATCGTCATCGTAACCCACTCTATGCAACAGGCGGCGCGCGTGTCGCAGCGCACAGCCTTCTTCCACCTGGGAGAGCTGGTCGAGATGGGTGACACCGACCAGATATTCACCAATCCGCAGGAGCGCCGCACTGAGGATTACATCACCGGTAGATTCGGCTAAGGTCTGGTTCATGTCTGATCATATTGTCTCCGCATTCACTGAAGAGCTCGACAAGCTTGCGGCTGATATCCTCCGCATGGGTGGCATCGTTGAGACCATGATCCTCGATGCCTGTTCGGCGTTGAACAAGAACGACGTTGATGTTGCGCGCGACGTGGTTGCGCGTGACGCGCAGGTCGACAAGCTCGAAGCCGAGGTGGAGAGACAGATTGTCAGCCTGATCGCCCGGCGCCAACCAATGGCTCACGATCTGCGCGCCGTATTTTCCGCATTGAAAGTCGTGGGAGAGCTTGAGCGCATTGGCGATCTTTCCAAGAATATCGCCAAACGCACCCAGCGCCTTGACGAGAATGTGGGCGTGTCCATGCGCAAGGGCATTTTCCGCATGGCCGGTCCGGTGTCTCGCCAGCTCAACATGGTTCTCGACGCCTATGCGACCGGAAATGCTTCGGCGGCCAAGGCGGTTTGGGAAGGCGATGACGATATCGATCAGCATTACAACTCGCTGTTTCGTGAAATGCTGACCTACATGATCGAGGATCCGCGGACGATCGGGGCAGGGGCCCATATGCTTTTCATGGCCAAGAATCTCGAACGCATAGGCGATCACTGCACCAATATCGCAGAGTTTGTATATTTTCAGGCGACCGGAGAATACCTCTTGTCGACTGAGAGGCCCAAAACCCCCCAACTTGACGGCTGACGGCCGCATAAGAGGAATACAGTATGAAGCCCTTCGTGCTCATCGCAGAAGACGAGAGCGCCGTCTCCGAATTGCTGCTCTACAATCTTCAGAAGGAAGACTATGAAGTTGCCGTCGCAGCAGATGGCGAAGAGGCGCTGATGATGATCGATGAGCGCGCGCCCGATCTGCTCCTGCTCGACTGGATGTTGCCTAAGGTCAGCGGAATCGAAGTCTGCCGCCGCATTCGAAATGGTGGCGCCAACCCCAATATGCCAATTATCATGCTCACTGCCCGGGGTGAGGAAAGTGATCGGATTCGTGGCCTTGATACGGGTGCGGATGACTACGTCACCAAGCCATTTTCAACAACAGAACTCATGGCACGGGTACGCGCCGTCCTGCGCAGGATTCGTCCAGGCCTGAAGGAAGACAAGATTTCCGTCGGCGATATTGTCATTGATCGCGTTGCCCATCGGGTCATGCGCAATGATGGCGAAATTCACCTCGGCCCGACAGAGTTCCGTCTTCTTGATTATTTCATGCAGCATCCCGGCCGGGTCTTCTCGCGCGAGCAACTGCTTGATACCGTCTGGGGATCTGATGTTTATGTTGAGGCACGCACGGTTGATGTGCATGTCGGTCGGTTGCGCAAGGCGCTCCGGCAGGATGGCGGAGAAGATCCGATCCGGACCGTCCGTTCTGCCGGCTACGCCTTGCGCGGAAATTAGAACAGTTCGGCGAGGAACCTGGTCAGCGATGCGAAACTGCGTCTGTCTGCATCCGCGCTGTAAACCGTTCCCATGTTGGCGTCATTGGCCCCCTGCGTCGTGAAGGCATGCATGGCCTGTCCGTGTGCGTGCAGTTGCCAGTCGGCGCCGGCCCCATCCATTTCCTTGGCGATCGACAGGACGTCGTCCGGCGTGGCCATCGGGTCTTGCCAGCCATGTTCGATCAACACTTTCGCCTTGATCTTGGGAGAAGGGAGGTTTTCGGCTGGCCGAAAAAGACCGTGAAACGAGCATACGCCCAGCACATCATGACCTGCGCGAGCCATATCGAGCACGCTCAGTCCTCCGAAACAGTAACCAATCGCTGCCGCCTTCGCCGCGTTGACACCGTCCTGGGCCTTGGCGACGGCAAGTCCGCCGGCCAGCCGCTTCTGCAGCTCAGCGCGATCGCCCACCAGCGGGTTCATCAATGCCTGGCACTGCTCGACGCTCTCGCCACGCTTGCCCTTGCCATAGACATCCATGGCAAATGCCGCATATCCCAACTCGTTCGCAATCGCCTGCGCCTTTTGCTTCTCGTTATCGCCGAGCCCGCCCCAGGCATGTGCGATGACCACGAGTGGAAGATCTGACTTTCCGGCGGGTCGTACGAAAAAGCCCTCATACGTCGTGCCGTCTACTTCATAATCAACTGCGCTCATTGCGGTATTCCTCTCCTGGTTTCTGCAGCCAGATACACGACAAACGCGGCGGTGTTTCAACCCCGGCAGCGATTAGTATGCGCTTTCTAGACTTGTTCCCTATTTCTGGTCCCATCGAACAACCACGAAGGAGCCACACAATGGCAAAGTCGAAATCGAAAGAAAAAACCAAAGCCCGCGCCAAGGCGGAAAAAGTCGGCAAGGCGATAGAGGCCAATTCTGCCGACATGGCCCACAAGATCTGGCTGGCGGGTGTTGGCGCCTACGGTAAGGCCTATGACAGTGCACTTGCGGGTGCGAATGTTCTCAACACCCAATCTGCCGAAGTGTTTGAAGACCTCGTCAAGCGCGGTGAAGAAATTGAAAGCGACGTGCGTTCGCGCCTTTCAGGCGACGAGCGTGTCCTGAAGGCTGGGCAGCAAATGGCGAAAGCTGCAGCGACTGCCCGTGAATTCCAGGTTCAGGCGCGCGATCAGTTCGAGGCTCGCATGGACCGCATGCGTGATTTACTCGGCGTCAAAGGCCTCGGCACCAAGGGCGAGAAAATTCACAAGAAGCTGGACAAGCTTGAGGATGAAGTGTCCGAACTGGCTGCAAAGGCGAAGGGCGCAACTGGTGATGTGAACCTTAAGGCGCGCCTTGCGCGTCTGACAGCTGAGATCGAAGCGGTTGCTGGTGAGACAGGTGCGGACGTCGCCAAAACGGCCAAAAAGGCTGCGAAGAAGACATCTGCTGCGGTCAAACAGGCCGTCGCTCCAAAATCCGAGGCCAAAGCCAAGACGGTCGCTGCTGACGATCTCTCCATGATTGCGGGCGTCGGTCCGGCTATGGCGAAGAAACTCGCTGCAGAAGGGATCACCACTTATGCGCAGATTGCCGCTTTGACGAAAGCAGATGCCGCCGCGCTTGATGACAAGATCGGTGCGCGTGGCCGGATCACCCGGGATAACTGGGTGAAGCAGGCAAAAGTCCTGAAGAAATAGGGCTGCCGAAACAGATGGGCCGTCTCAGAACGAGTCGGCCCGTTTCTTTACCCTGAAACGGATTCGTAGTGATCGATCATTCGCGTGAGCGTATCAAAGCCAGCCGTGCCCATATAGGGGACCATCAGACACATAACCTGGAACACGGTTTTGTGGATGAGCGCCGGGCCGTCATGCGCTGCTGATCCGATCGCGTCATTTGCGAGCCAGAACGTGATCGACATCATGATCTGGTCTGTAAGTGCCGTTTCCAGACGGGGATCCAGCTGCAACACGTCGCTTTGGGATAGATCGTGAAGAACCCGCGTTATTGTGCGCCGCTTTTCGGCGACAAGGGCCCGGAACTTGACGGAAAGATCGGGGTACCGATCAAGCAGGACACCAAGGTCCCGGTAGAAGAAGCGAAAATCATAGATCTCTTCGAGGATGATGTAGAGATAGACCCAATTATCCTCGATGGATGTCACGCCACCTTTCGAGCCGCGCAATATGATACGCATTTCATCTTCAAAGGCACTGTAGAGGGCCCGGATTATCGCATCCTTGCCCTTGAAGTGATAATATAGATTACCAGGACTGATATCGAGCGCGTTTGAAATATCGACAGCCGTCTGTGGCGCCTCTCCTTCCTCGTTGAAGAGAAGCAAGCTGACTTGAAGGATACGATCGCGTGTTTTCATGGGTTAACTTGTAGTTTGACATGCAATTATCACTATGGAACGAATTTTGTTTCAAAGTTTACAAGTCTCTCTTTCCGAAATCGAAAGAGAAAATAGCTAAGTCGGCAGCGTGGTCCTTGTGTCCGCGAAAGACCGGCACACTGGGAGGACGACAATGCCAACACCACAGGAAGAGATCGCGAGGAATGCGGCTGAGAGCACGACGGCTCTTAATCCGCTCATGGGTGGGATCAACCGACAGGAGCTGCTGGGCGCCGTAGCCATGATGTTGCGGTCGACCATGACCAATCCGGTGACGACTGCCAGGACAGCTGGAAAGATCACGGCGGAGAATGCCAAGATCCTCATGGGCAAGTCTGATCGCAAGTCCGACCGCAAGGATCGCCGCTTTCAGGACCCGGCATGGGAGCATAACCCATTCTACAAACGTGGTATGCAGGCATACCTCGCTACCCAGGCGCACCTGAATGACTGGGTAGGCGAGCTCAAGATGAGCGAGCTGGAGCATGCCCGCGCCAAGTTTGTGATGGGCATGATCACCGATGCAATGGCGCCTACAAATACGCTCGTTGGAAACCCTGCAGCCACGAAGCGAGTCGTCGACTCGGGTGGCCTATCGCTGCTCAAGGGGCTTCAGAACCTCTACACTGACCTGACAAAGAATGGCGGCATGCCGTCGCAAGTGGACAAGCGCCCCTTCAAGGTAGGAGAGAACCTTGCGACGTCTGCAGGGTCTGTTGTCTGGAAAAACGACATGCTGGAACTTATCCAGTATGCACCAACAAGCGAGAAGGTGCACAAAATACCGATCCTGATCATTCCTCCACAGATCAACAAGTATTACGCCAACGATCTGACACCACATACATCCATCGTTCAGTTCCTGTTATCGCAAGAGCTTCAGCCGTTCATCGTGTCTTGGCGCAATCCGACCAGGAAGCATGCTGACTGGGGTCTGTCTGACTATGTCGACAGTCTCGTTCAGGCCAGCGAGGTCATTCGGAAGATCACGAAATCTCAGAAGATCAATGTTGGCGGTGCCTGTTCAGGCGGAATCACGACCGCAACGTTTGCGAGCCTTCTGGCCGCCGCTGACGATAAGCGGATCAACGCGCTTACCTTCATGGTCTGCGTGCTCAACCCGCAGCGTGACGACAGCGATCTCGGACAGATTGTTTCTGATGGCAGCCTCGAGATCGCCCGCAAGTATTCGCGGCGCAAGGGCATTCTCAAGGGCGACGACCTGGCGCGCATGTTCGCCTGGATGCGGCCCAACGATCTCATCTGGAACTATGTCGTCAACAACTACCTGATGGGAGAAGATCCGCCTCCATATGACGTTCTTTTCTGGAACAATGATACGACCAACCTGCCAGCTCAGCTTCATTCCGACTTTCTTGATTTCGGTCTGAACCAGCCTTTCGACAATCCGGGTGAGGTCGACATTGCCGGACACAAGGCAGACCTGACCAAGGTAACGTGCGACTCGTTCGTTGTTGCCGGCCTGACTGACCACATCACGCCCTGGAAGGCGTGCTACAGAACCCCGGCCCTGCTTGGGTCTGAAAATATCGAATTCGTCCTGTCGTCCAGCGGACACCTGCAATCCCTCATAAACCCCCCCGGAAATCCAAAGGCGAAATATTTCCGCAACTCGGAAATCAAGCCAACGGCTGATGAATGGGCTGCAACGGCCGAAGAGCATGCTGGCTCCTGGTGGCCGCTATGGGGTGAATGGCTCAAGGCGCGCTCAGGCGCCCTCAAGGTGGCGCCCAAGTCTTGTGGTAGTGAGGCCTTCCCCCCACTTTATGCGGCTCCGGGCAAGTACGTCTTCGACGAATAAGGCCCTCGAACTGTCGAAACGACAAAGGAACCAGATCATGGCCGCATCAGAACCGCGTCCCCGGATTACCATGCAGGACGTTGACGGCGTCCTGTTGCGCACGGCCTTCTGGGCGGCCCGGAGTAACGAAGGCAAGCGCCCCCTGCTGTTTTTCAACGGAATCGGTGCCAATCTGGAACTGACCCACGCGCTCGGAGACATGTTTCCTGATCGCGACATTATCACGTTCGATGTGCCCGGCGTGGGCAAGAGCCCCGTCACGCAATGGCCCTACCGCCCGTGGATGCTTGCCCGCTGGGCGCGCAAGCTCCTTGACCAGTTTGGCATTGACGAAGTCGACGTCATGGGCGTGTCCTGGGGCGGTGCGCTCGCACAACAGTTCGCCTTCCAGTACCGTAACCGTGTCGGCAAGCTCATCCTTTGCGCAACGACCGCCGGCATGACCATGGTGCCGGGCAAACCGGCTTCGCTGTCCAAGATGGTCGATGCTCGCCGCTACACAGACCCGAACTATATGCGTGATAACTTCGCGACGCTGTATGGAGATGAGGCCGACGCCCAGGCTGGCGAACATATTACACGCCTGATGCCACCCGACCCCAAGGGCTATATCTTTCAGCTACTGGCCTTCATCGGATGGTCCAGCCTGCCATTCATTCGCTTCCTGCGCATGCCGGCGCTGGTCATGATGGGGGACAATGACTCAATTGTCCCGCTTGCAAATGGCCATATCCTGAAAGTCGCGCTACCGAATTCACGGCTACACGTCGTGGAAGGGGGCGGGCATTTGTTTCTAGTGACGCGCGCAGCTGAGACAGCCAGCATAATCAAGGAATTCCTCGCAGAAGACGACGCGGCGCCGGCACAGGCTGCCGCCTAGCGTTCCATCAGGTCTTCTGCCTGAGCCTTAACGGCCGCATAGTCGATTTTTCCTGTTCCCAGAACGGCGATCTCGGGCACATGGAACACGCGGCGAGGCACCGACAGTTCGGGGACGCCGTGGTTCTTGGCCCAGGCCAGAATGTCCTCACGATTGCAGGCTTCGGAGTCGCTGAGCAGAATGACCTGCTCCCCCTTGCGCGGGTCAGGCATGGTTACGGCGGCATGCAGATTGTCCGGCCACACGGCGCTGGCGCAGTTTTCGACTACCGCCAGTGACACCATCTCACCGCCGATCTTGGCAAAGCGTTTGACGCGACCCTGTATGCGGATAAACCCTTCATCGTCGATCGCGACAATGTCGCCCGTATCGTGCCAACCGCCTTCTGGCCGCTCGAGGACGCCGGGGCGCGCGGGGCGCAGGTAGCCCAGCATGATATTCGGTCCCTTGATGTGCAGGCGTCCGCCATCAGTGATGCCGTCGACCGGCACCAATCGGGATTCCATGTCCGCCATCAGCTTGCCCACCGTGCCGGGCTTGTTGTGTTCCCACTGATTGGCGGCCACAACAGGCGACGCTTCGGTAGCGCCGTAGCCTTCCAAAATTTCGATTTCAAATTTACGCCGCACCAGTGCTCGGGTCTCGTCTTTTACGCGTTCTGCTCCGCACACGGCCAGCCTGATCGAGCTCAGGTCGCCATCAGCGCCGGTGCGGGCATACTGGGAGATGAATGTGTCGGTTGCAAGCAGTATCGTTGAGCCATTGCTCCGTATGCGCTTTACTATCTCACGAGGCTGCAACGGGGTGGGGTGGAACATGACCTGTATCCCCGCCACGATAGGCAGGATGGCTCCGACGGTCAGCCCGAAGCAGTGGAACGTGGGCAGGGGGTTGAAGACCTTGTCGGTCTCGGCGCTCAGGCCTATGTGAGCCCGCACTTGTTCGACATTCGCCATGACGTTTTCGTGGCTGAGAACAACACCCTTTGGTTCGCCTTCAGTGCCTGAAGTGAAAAGAATAACCCCAGGGGATTTGTAGCGCGGCTTGGGTCGGATGAGGCCCGGCATGACTGGTCCCAGAACAGCCGCCAGCTTGTTTGCAAGTGTCAGCGCTTCACGGACATCTTCGAGGTAGACAATTTCTGCAGCAGTGCTGAGGTCGGTGATCAGGGATTCCAGCCCCGCCAGTTCGACGAACTTGTGCGCCGTCACAATGCGCTTCACGCCAGCCGCTTGCATAGCACTTTTCAGGTTCGCCGACCCAGCCGTGAAGTTCAGCATGGCGGGCGTGCGGTCATAGGCGCTCAGCGCGTAGAACGCGATAATGGCACCGGCACCTGTCGGCAGCATAACGCCGATGGCTTCACCGCGTTTCGTGTTCTTTCTCAAGGCTGCGCCCAGGCCGAAGGCGGCCCGGATGATTTCCTTGTAGGTTAGCTCGCGATCGTCTCCATCGATAACAATGACCTTGTCAGCGCCAAACTCGTGCTTTGCGCGCAGGAGCGCTGAAAACAGGTCGATATGCGTGCGTGCTGACCGATACGCAATCGGTGATGGAATGGTCACACTGGTCATCAGGGGCCCTTTGACTTGGTGAGGTCGGCCTCACTTTTGTAACATTTTGTCACGTAAGGACACACGTGCAATAGAGAATGCAAGTTTGCATATGCACTCTGCGCTGCAATTGTCTTGATGAATCAGGCGCTCGCGTCCATCTTGCCAACATGGCCACACTCATCGATCTCACGCCGTCCGGGCGCAAACACCGTCACCCGGAGAAGCAGTCGCGTCCTGACACACCGATTCTGCGCAAGCCAGACTGGATCCGCGTCAAGGCGCCCACCTCGGCAGGATATGCGCAAACGCGTGAACTTGTGAAATCGAAAGGCCTCATAACAGTCTGCGAGGAAGCCAGCTGCCCCAATATCGGCGAATGCTGGGAGAAAAAGCACGCAACCATGATGATTCTGGGTGACGTTTGCACACGCGCCTGCTCGTTCTGCAATGTATCTACCGGCAAACCACTCGCAGGCGTTGACACTGACGAACCGCGCCGCGTGGCAGAAGCTGTCGCAGAAATGGGCCTGGAGCACGTCGTCATAACATCCGTTGACCGCGACGATCTTGAAGATGGCGGTGCGATGCATTTTGTTCACGTCATTGAAGCGATCCGGTCGGCAGCGCCGCGCACGACAATCGAGATTCTGACACCGGATTTCCTGCGCAAGAATGGCTGGGAAAACCGGGTCATTGACGCTCGTCCCGATGTCTTCAATCACAATCTTGAGACGGTGCCGCGGCTGTATCTGAGCATCCGCCCCGGCGCGCGCTATTTCCACTCACTCCGCCTGCTCCAGAAGGTGAAGGATCGCGATCCCTCGCAATTTACCAAATCGGGCCTGATGGTTGGCTTGGGCGAGACAAAGGAAGAAGTCATGCAGGTCATGGATGACATGCGCTCAGCCGGTGTCGATTTCCTTACAATTGGGCAATATCTCCAGCCAACCCGCAAGCATGCTGCGATAGACCGCTTTGTCACGCCCGATGAGTTCAGGGCGATGGAAGAGATCGCGCGGGCGAAGGGCTTCCTCATGGTGTCAGCCACGCCGCTGACGCGTTCCAGCTACCATGCCGGCGAGGACTTTGCCCAGATGCGCGCCGCTCGCGAGGCCAAGCTCGCAGGTTTGCCGGCCTGATATGCCCCGGTTTTCTAAATCGGTTCGCGTGCCGTATTCAAAGCTGCAGGCCTTTAATCTGGTTTCGGATATTGCGAGTTATCCGGACTTCATCAAATGGATCACGGCCATGCGTGTGTCCGAAGTGAGAACGGATGAAGCCGGTATTCGACATTCCAGGGGCGATGCCGTTGTCGGTTTCAAGGGGTTTGTCGAACGGTTCGCGACAAGCGTGGTGGCTGACCCGCTGGCGGGTACGGTCGTCGCCAGTCTGATCAAGGGGCCATTCCGCAGGCTGCACGCGCAATGGAGCATCATACCGCTGGAACGCGGGGGAACGGATATTGCGCTGGAGATCGACTACGAGTTTCGCAACGTGTTAATTGCCATGCTGGCGGCCGCCAATCACGATATCGCTGTTGATCGCATCATGAGCGCTTTCCTGGTCGAGGCGCAAAATAGATACGGACAGGCGCCTATCGCATCTGCACCTGAATAAGGTTCAGCGCGGATTCAACCGAGGCCATTCGTACTTGAGAGCGGCCGATATCACCTAGTTGCAGCATTTCATGCACGACAGCCCGGTTTTCCCGGGCGCAGGCAACATGTACCGTGCCGACTGGTTTCATACGCGTCCCGCCGCCGGGGCCCGCTACGCCTGTTATGGCGACTGCGATATTGGCCCGGCTCGCCTCAAGGGCACCTTCCGCCATCATTCTCGCTACCGGTTCAGACACAGCGCCATAATCGGCGATGACGTCCCCGGCTATACCCAGCATCTCCTCCTTGGCGCGGTTGGTATAGGTGACGAATCCGCGCTCGAACACGCTCGACGATCCGGGAATGTCGGTGAACAGGGCGGCCAGCAGCCCGCCCGTGCAGCTTTCAGCAGTGCAAATCTTGAGACGCGCCTGTTCGGCGTCGTCGAGTATCAGCATGGCGAGATTTCTAAGGCGATCTGGAAACATGGTGAAAGTCTAGCGCGCAGGGGTCAAAGGCACCAGCACCGCAATCGCTTCGGCCGCAATTCCCTCGCGTCTTCCGGTGAAGCCCAGACCTTCTGTCGTTGTCGCTTTCACGCTGACCGCCTGTAATGGCAGTCCCAGCAGTTCGGCTGTTCGTTGGCGCATGGCTTCGCGATGCGGTTTCACCTTGGGCGTTTCGCAGATGACGGTGATATCGCAGCTGGTCACCGCATAGCCTTCCGTCTCTGCCAGTCTGACAGACTCCTTGAGAAAAATGGCGCTGTCTGCATTCTTCCATTTGGCGTCGGATGGCGGGAAGTGGTCGCCGATGTCGCCGAGGGCAACCGCACCGAGAATGGCGTCCGTTAACGCGTGCCAGGCGGCATCGGCATCGGAGTGGCCCTTAAGTTTGCGATCGTGCGGGATCGCGACGCCGCACAATGTAACATGGTCGCCGGGCTCGAAAGTATGAACGTCGAAACCTTTTCCAACGCGTGGTACAGATGTGAAGGGGCTGAGCAGTCTGGCGACCATGTCGAAGTCCTCGGGAAAGGTAATCTTGTGAAGGCGTTCGTCTCCCGGAATCAGCTTCACCTGCGCGCCTGTCGCTTCCATCGCCGCGATATCGTCGACCAGGGCGGCTGGCGCCGCGTCGAGTGCGGCCCGGATGGATCCCAGGCGAAACGCTTGCGGCGTCTGTACCCGCGACAGGCCCTCCCGCGGAACCGTGACCAGCTTTCCGTCTCGGACTGCCTTAAGAGCATCCGAAACCGGCAGGGCAGGGGCAACGGCGTCTGCGGTGCTGAGCGCCCCGAGCAGGGAAGAGATCATGTCCTGGGACAGTCCCGGCCGCGCTGCGTCGTGGATGAGGACGGGAGTGTCGGTTGGCAAATCCAGTGCGGCAAGGCCGTTGCGGACCGATTGGGTCCGTGTTGCCCCACCGGGCACCCTGACCACCCCGACATCACGACCAGCTGGCACACTCCCGACAGGCGTTACCACCACGATCGCCCCCACGCCCGGGTGCGCTCTAAATGCCTCAATCGACCAATCAAGTACCTGCCGCCCAAGGAGGCGTTCGTATTGCTTGGGAGCATCGCGTCCGGACCGCGATCCTTTGCCCCCCGCAACGATTATTGCAGCTGCCAGTGTCATCTCCGGCTTTCTAGGCGAGACTGGCAATTCTGACCATAGAACTTTGATCAGATGTTTTTTTGCATGGGTGCGCGTCTTTTGTGCACTTGCGAAGAAAGAAAAAACCGGAACAATAGCATTATGACTGTTTTTCAGGCACCCAAGGTCTGGCTGGCCCCCATGTCGGGAGCGACCGACGCGCCAATGCGACGGCAAGCCGTGCGCTTCGGCGCGCCGGCTGTTGTGTCTGAAATGGTGGCGAGCGAAACGCTGGTTTCGGAGCGTGCCGACATGGTTCGCCGGACGTGCCGTCATGATGGTGCCGGTTATTGGATTGTCCAATTGGCGGCGCGCCGTCCTGCTGACATGTATGCCGGCTCAGCGCTGATGAGGGATGCAGGCGTCGACGTTATCGACATCAACATGGGTTGCCCGTCCAAACAGGTTACCGGGGGGCAATCGGGATCGGCACTTATGCAGGATATTCCATTGGCTACCCGCATTATTGAATCGGCTCTCGCTGGGGCGAACGGCACGCCAGTCACGCTCAAAATGAGGCTCGGCTGGGATGACGACAATCTGAATGCACCTGAGCTTGCGTGTATTGCTGAAGCGTTGGGTGTCCAAATGATCACCGTTCACGGTCGCACCCGTTGCCAGTTCTACAAGGGTTCAGCCGACTGGACGGCGGTCCGGAGCACGGTCGAGGCTGTTTCCCTTCCCGTGATCGTCAATGGCGACATTTGTTCTCTGGAGACTGCGGAACAGGCACTTGCACATTCCGGTGCCCATGGTGTGATGATCGGCAGGGCTGCAATGGGGAAACCATGGCTGGCTGGCCAAATCGCCGAAGGCCTTTCCGGCAAGGCGGCCACCGCGCCGAGCCTGGATATCCAGGTCGACAGCCTGTGCGAGCAGATACGCGATTCCGTTGCCTTGTATGGAACGTCCCTGGGTGTGAGGATGGTTCGCAAGCACGTATCGGCCGCCATCGAGTGTCTGAAAATTCCGCTGTCCGAACACCGTCGAAGATCTCTTCGTGCGCAGATGTGCCAGATCATCGATCCAGAGCACCTCATCTCGTCATTGCGTGTCCTTTACCTGAAACCCCAACTGCTTGAGGCAGCATAGAGATGGCCCCCCTTGCAACCCTGAAGCCGCCAATGCTTGGTGAAATATCCCCTGTGGCGCTTGTCCTGATCGACTCCCGTCGCCGCGTTCTCGAGGCGAACCCGGCCGCAGAGTCATTATTGAAAATGTCACGGCGCGCTCTGGCAGGGCGTCCGCTGAGCGAAGTTATCTATCATGACTCGCCTCTGTTCGAACTTGTTGATCGTGCGCAAAGGCAGTCCGGGGACATCACCGCACCTGGAACACCCATTGCGGGGCCCGGGATGCATTCAAGAGTCATCTGCGACATTCGCATCCGGAGCGCCGACCGCGGCGGTTTCATCATTGCACTATCCGAGACGCCAGCGCGGGAGAGCAGCGATTCTGTCGCGGGCGCTGCAGGGTTCGGCCGAATACTGGGGCACGAGGTCAAGAACCCGCTTGCTGGCATTATCGGCGCTGCGCAATTGCTGGATCGTCAGGGCAAGCCTGACCAGAGTGAGTTGCTTGATATCATCAAGGACGAAGCCCGGCGGATTGAGCGGTTGGTAAATCGTCTGTCGGCGTTTGAACTGTTCTCGGCGCCGCGTTTGCAACCTCTGAACATTCATGCGTTGCTCGACAAGATTTTCGCTGCCGAGCGGGCCGCCATCGGGCCGTCCGTAACATTTAATCGCGAGTTTGACCCGTCTCTTCCGGATATCATGGGAGACGCTGATCACCTGCAACAGGCGTTTCACAACATTATTCGCAACGCCGCCGAAGCAGCCATTGATGGCGGCGGGCAAGGAAAAGTCACGATCCGCACCGCCTACGCCGCAGGCTTGTCAATGAAGCAGGCGCGTCTCGGCGCAGGACTGCGCCGAGCGATGCTCGTATCTATCGAAGACGACGGTGTCGGAATTCCGCGTGAGCGGCAGGCGACGATATTCGATGTTTTTCAAAGCTCTAAGTCGGGCGCACGTGGATTGGGGCTGTCCATTGTCAGTGAGGTCATCATGGCTCATGGCGGTCATATCAGGGTAGACAGCGAGCCGGGAATGACCCGGTTCACGGTTCTGTTGCCCCTTGGAGATGGAGCAGACCGTGGCAGATAAGACTGTACTTCTGGCAGAAGATGACGCGAGCATACGATTGGTCGTAAACCAGACACTTGTTGCCGCTGGTTATGATGTTCGCGCAACCAGTTCGACCGATGCTCTCGAACGTTGGGTGCGCAATGGCGAAGGCGATGTTGTCGTGACGGATGTGTACCTTGGTGACACGTCAATTTTCGACCTCCTCCCATCCTTGAAGCTTGCTCGCCCGGAACTGCCATTCATTGTGATGAGCGGGCAGAACACGATCCTGACGGCCGCATCTGCAGCCGAGCATGGTGCTTTCGACTACATTCCCAAGCCGTTCGACATCGACGTCTTGTCCAGCCTCGTCCAGCGGGCGCTGAAGTCCGCTCCGAAAACATCCAGCCGATCGATCAATCCGGAAGCCCAAAAGGCGATCAGTGATGCCGGTTTGCCTTTGATCGGAAGGTCCGATGCAATGCAGGAGGTCTACCGGATCATTGCCAAGGTCATGAACACCGAGTTGACTGTTCTGGTTGAAGGTGAAAGCGGCACAGGCAAGGAACTCGCGGCACGCGCCGTCCACCAGTTGGGCGCAGCCAAAGCTGGGCAGTTCGTTGCGCTGGATCTGGCGGCTTTGCCGGCGGGCGAGATCAACAGGGAACTCTTTGGAACGAATGGGGAAGGTGGAGCCGTTCAGCTTAAGGGCGGCACACTCTATCTTGATGAGATTGGCGACTTGCCGGCCGAAGCACAGACTCAGCTTGTGAAGCTGTTGAGGGATTCCAGTGGCGCGCGTCTAATTGCATCGACCCGGCGCAATCTTGGACGCCTCGTGGAAGAGGGCAAGTTTCGTGAGGATCTCTACTACCGGCTGAACGTCGTTCGCCTGACCATGCCACCACTCAGATTGCGCAAGGAAGACATTCCGGAGCTGGCGAGGGCATTCCTGATCCGGGCCCAACGACAGGGATTGTCGGCAAAAACGCTCGACAAGTCCGCGCTTGACCTTCTGATGGCCTATGATTGGCCTGGCAATGTACGCGAGCTGGAAAACCTGATCCTTCGTCTTGCTGTGCTCAGTCCGGATGAGGCGATTACCCTTCGCGATGTCGAACGAGAGCTTCGCGCAGGTGCCAGCGAGCAAAAAGGGGTCAGCGCCGGATTGGAGAAAGACGTTGAGACCCTGCTGCATCGTTATGTGATGGGCGACCTGATCGCAGGTGGCGAATCGGAGGATTCTGCTGTGTATTCCCGCGTCATCGATCAGGTGGAACGGCCCCTGATCAAGCTCGCTTTATCCGTTACGGCCGGAAACAAGGTGAAGGCAGCCCAGCTACTGGGCATGAACAGAAATACGCTTCGGGCGAAAATCAACGCGCTTGGAATTGCAGAAGACTGATTGACGACACGACAAACTGTGCTTTTAGTGCACCACTGTTGCTGAACCGACACGAGTATGTGACGCGAAAGCGACGGGGCCGGGGTGGCCACTGTAGAGCAACGTCGAGTGTCGAACACATTGAGCCAGCAGGCAACGAAAGCAAGCTGGGCCCTTTTTGAGGGTCTCTTCATCATTGCTGCGCTCGTTGCTGTGTTTGCGACTTTTATCGCAATTTCGGGCGTGGACCCGGATAATCCCACGGCGGGTGCCACGCCATGGCTGCTTGGTTTGAATTTTGTGGTGATCATCGTCCTGGCTGTGATCGTGGCGCGGGAATACATCGCGATACAGGTCAGTGGTCGGGGAGAGGGCAAGGGGCGGCTCGCCAAACGGTTCGTATTGTTGTTCGGATTTTCGGCGCTGATACCGGCAATGATCGTTGCCCTGTTCATCGGCGCATTCATATCGCGTGGGCTCGACAACTGGCTCGGCGAGCGTGTCGATACGATCATGGAAAAGAACGCCCAGATTTTCCAGGATTATGTCAACAATTTTGAAGGTACATTTGATGTCGATCTCAGACTCGCGGCACTGGATATCGAGAACTTCGCGCGCGATGTGAAGGCGTCGCTTGCCGAGAGCGGATCGAATGACGAAATCAATGCCGAGAGCCTGGCAACGGATGCTTCGAAAGCATTCACCGATGGATTGCGGTCTGAACTTGGCTTTCGCGAGTTTCTCACAATTGCAGTTCTGGGTCCCGACGGTGTCGAACTCATCGCAGAGCAAAGCGTTCAGCAGCCTATTCTCGTCCCACCCCCGCAGTCGGCATTCAACGAAGCCAATACCGGGAACGTCGCAACGACGCTTTATGAAAATCGGGGCATCGCAACCGCATTGATCCGCATTGAGGAGCCATTGGATGGTTACGTCTATGCGGTCAAGAATTTCGACAAAAACGCGGCTGTTCAATTGCGCGAGGCCGAAGCGGCGCTTGCGCAGTATAATAATGCGAAACGGCGCAGCGGCCGTCTGCAATACATTTTTGCCATCGGCTACACACAGATTGCGGCCTTGATTCTGCTATTGGCCGCCAGGCTCGGACTCGAGGCGGCAGGCCGTATTACGGGACCCATCGGTCGATTGGCTGTCGCTGCGCACACTGTGCGGGAGGGCGATCTCACGGTGAGAGTGCCGGTATCCGGACCTCAAGATGAAGTGTATGCGTTGACCAACTCATTTAACGCAATGACCGAGCAGCTGGCCGAGCAGCGCAACGCCCTGATCCGGGCACGGGAAGTTGAGGAAGACCGCCGAAAATTCGTGGAAACGCTTCTGGCGGAGGTCAGTGCAGGCGTAATTCGCATGGACGGCGATATGATCATTACACTGGCGAACCGCTCGGCAGGTGAAGTGCTGGGTGTTTCCGAAATAACGCCAGGCCAGACTTTGGACGATATCGCTCCACTATTCGACCGATACGCGAGAGATACGCTGGAACGGATTGCGCCGGTCGATGCATCCCTCGACCTCAACATCAATGGTGAAGTTCGCCATATTCGCTTGAAGACCGCGCCGGACCCCGCGGGGGGCTGCGTCCTGACATTTGACGATACGACTCGACTGGTCAACGCTCAGAGGCAACTCGCGTGGCGAGACGTCGCGCGTCGAATTGCGCATGAGATCCGTAACCCACTAACCCCGATTATGCTGTCTACAGAGCGTATTCGACGGCGTTATGCGGGTTCGATCGATGATGCGGATGGTGTTTTTGATCGCTGCATCGAAACGATTCTTCGTCAGGTTGGAGACATTGGTCGAATGGTTGAGGAATTTTCGTCGTTCGCGCGCATGCCGAAGCCAAATGTTTCGCCCTTTGACATGCGGTCCCTGTTGCAGGGTACCGGGTTTTCCCAAAGCATGGTGTCGCCCGATGTCGAGATCGACTTTGAATCAAATGCAGACAAGGCAATCTATCGGGGTGACGAGAGGCTCCTTGGGCAAGCCTTTGGAAACCTGCTGAAAAACGCAGCTGAGGCAATCGAAGGATTGCCGGAAGACGCCGATGTGAATGGAAATATCCGTGTCGTCCTGAATGAAGACGAAAGAGGCCTCGAGGTAACGATTGAAGATAACGGTCCAGGTTTTCCGGAGGATGTCCGGGACCGCCTCCTTGAACCCTATGTGACGACACGCGAAAAAGGGACTGGTCTTGGCCTTGCGATCGTCAATCGTATCATCGCTGATCATGGGGGCTCAATTTCGCTCCAGAATCGCCTGGACGGCTTGCGCGGTGCGCGCGTCCGCGTCTGGCTTCCTGCAACGGGGTCGGCAGCGAATGAAAATAGAGATCCCGAAGAAGCGCAGAATTCTTCCTTGTTTGAACGTGTAGAGGAGTCGGCACCATGGCGTTAGATATTCTGGTTGTTGATGACGAGCCTGATATTCGTGAGCTTGTTGCCGGAGTGCTCGGTGATGAGGGCTATTCCGTCCGTACCGCAGAAACTGCTGAACGCGCGTTGGATGAAGTTCGCACACGGACCCCGCGACTTGTCATCCTAGACGTCTGGCTTCAGGGGAGCCAGATGGATGGCCTTTCGCTACTCAAATATTTGAAATCGATTGATCCATTCTTGCCGGTCATTGTCATCAGCGGGCACGGCAATATCGAAACGGCTGTCGCGGCGATCCGGAGAGGCGCTTACGATTTCATCGAAAAGCCTTTCAAAACTGACAGGCTGCTCCACCTCATAGAACGGGCGATCGAGTCCGCCGCTCTGAAATACGAGAATGCTGCCCTGAGAAACAGGGCCGGCGAAGACGAACACTGGATTGGCACCAGCCAGGCAGCCTCCAACCTGAGGTCGTCAATTGAAAAAGTGGCGCCGACAAATTCGCGGGTCATGATCAATGGTCCGGCGGGTGTCGGCAAAGAGCTCGCAGCGAGGCTCATTCATCGCAATTCGCTGCGTGATACCGGGCCATTTGTCGTCGTGAATGCGGCCAGCATCGCTCCGGATCAAATGGAAAGCGCGCTTTTTGGTGAGGAAGACCAGCAAGGCAGAACGGTCCGTGTGGGACTGTTCGAGAAGGCGCACAACGGCACGCTGCTGCTTGATGAAGTGGCTGACATGCCGCTTGGTACGCAGAACAAGATTTTGCGGGTCCTCACCGAGCAACGCTTCCAGCGTGTTGGCGGGCGTTCGGACGTAAGTGTGGACGTTCGGGTGATGTCGGCGACAACCAAGGATCTTCGCGTTGAAATCGAGGAAGGCAACTTTCGCGAAGACCTGTTTTACCGTTTGAGTGTCGTTCCCCTCAGGGTGCCATCGCTGACCGAGCGCCGCGACGACATTGCCGATCTGGTAAAATACTTCACTGATCGCATTGCAGATTCTTCTGGCCTGACCCCAAGGGCATTTTCCGAAGAAGCCATGGCAGTTCTTCAATCGATGGATTGGCCCGGCAATGTGCGGCAACTGCGCAATGTCGTCGAACGGATCCTTATTCTGTCTCCGTCAGACGCCAGTCGACCCGTTAGTGTTGATGAACTGCCAAAAGACACAGCGACCGGGGCGATGCAGAATGCGAAAGGCGGCTCTGCTGAGCTTGTTGGTTTGTCGTTACGCGATGCACGCGAGCAGTTTGAGCGTGAGTATTTGGCGCTTCAAATCACGCGGTTTAACGGAAACATCTCCCGAACCGCCGAATTCATAGGAATGGAACGCTCTGCGCTGCACAGAAAATTAAAGGCTTTGGGTGTAGCGTCCGGCCTTTCTCGTCAGGATGGTTGAAAGATCGTCGAAAGGCAGTAAGCGATGCGCGTTCTAATTTGCGGCGCGGGCCGTGTCGGTCATGGTATTGCCCGGCGTCTGGCGCGGGAAAAGCATGATATCACGATCATCGACGAAAACCCTGCGCTGGTTGACCAGGTCTCAACGGATTTGGATGTACGCGGTGTGACAGGCCACGCCGCACACCCGGATGTACTTAAGCGCGCCGGGGCGGATGACTGCGAGATGATTATCGCAGTCACGCATTTCGATGAGATCAACATGGTGATCTGTCAGATCGCCCATACGCTTTTTTCGGTTTCCTACAAGATCGCGCGGGTAAGAGACCAATCGTACATTGACCCTGCCTGGAAGAATATCTTTTCGCGAGAAGGCTTGCCGATCGACATGGTGATCTCGCCCGAAGTCGAAGTTGGCGAAGCGATTTTGCAGCGGTTCAGGACACCCGGTGCGGTGATGAGCGCAACTTTCGGAAAAGGAAGGGTCAAACTGCTGGGGCTCGAGATAGATGCGCAAAGTCCTCTTTTGGATACCCCTGTCGACCAGATCAGGGGTCTATTTCCGGACCTGTCGGCTCGCATCGTCGGCATTGGACGCGGGGACGCCGTGCGCGCGCCGAGGTCCACTGATGTTCTGAAGCCTGAGGACAGGGCCTATATCGCGGTACTTGATAGCCACGCGGATCGCCTGACATCAATTTTCAACCGGGACAATGAGCGGATGGATCATGTTGTCATCGTTGGTGGCGGCAATGTTGGGCTCTACGTCGCAAAGGCGCTTGAGCGTGAAAGCAACATGCGTATCCGGCTTGTGGAATCGAGTGTTGAACGCGCAGACGCCGCAGTCGCTGAGTTGAAGCGAACCATCGTTATCCAGGGAGACGGTTTGAGCCCGGATATTCTGGCAGAAGCCGGCGCACCCAAAGCGGATTTCGTGATTGCAATCACCAACGACGACAAGGCCAATCTGCTCATCTGTAACCTTGCCAAACGCGCAGGGGCCAAACGGGCTTTGGCGCTTGTCAACGCATCTGAATTAGCCGGACTTGCGCGTGACATGCGCGTTGACGCAGTGCTTGATCCGAGGGCCCTTACGGTTTCGCAAATCTTGCTGCGCATGCGCCGTGGGCGCATTTTGGGACTGCAGTCAATTGAAGATGGCCTGGCTGAAGTCGCTGAAGGGGTAACGCTTGAGTCCTCATCACTCATCGGAAAGCCACTTGGCTATGATGACCTTCCTGACGGGGTTACTGCCGCTGCAGTGATCCGCAACGACGAAGTCATCATTGCAGGACCGGACGTGCTTGCCCAAGCCGAAGACCGCCTCATTGTATTTTATGAGGAGAACATGGTTCGGAAGGTCGAGAAGTACTTCCGGGTCAGTCCGGACTTCTTCTAACAGTATGAATTACGCATCCATCGTTCGGGTCCTGGCGCTGCTGATGCTGGTCGTGGCTGGCAGCACATTGCTGCCGATTGTGGTTGCGATTTTCGCTCGGGAGATGGATCAGGTTATTGCGCTCCTGGTCACCATGATTGGCATCACGGTCCTGGCAAGCAGTGTCCTGTTGCTGACACCGCGGCCCAGTCGCAAGGCGCGGCCATCGGATGCGCTGGGCGTCGTGATAATCTGGTGGTTTCTTGCCCCTGTGGCCACCGCTTTGCCCTTTGTACTTGGTGTCGCGAACGGCTCCTTGTTGCATGCCATCCATGAGGCCGCAGCGTGCCTGACCACGTCCGGACAGTCGGTCATTCGGACGGGAACCGACGTGTGGCCAGCAAGCCTGGTGGTCTGGCGGGGTGTATTGCATATAATCGGAGGACTGACGACGATCATAACGGCAGCCAGTGTCCTGGCCGCAATCAATCTGGGTGGACCGGGGATTCATCGAACAGTTCTGTTCACCGTGCCTGAATCCAGCTTTTTCGATGCCGTGCCGCGCGTTGCGCGTTCGGTCTCTATCATGATGCTTGTGTTTTTGGTCGTGCTCCTTGGACTCCTGATAATGAGCGGCGTGCCGTTTCCTCGGGCCCTGAGCGATGTTGTGAGTGCCGTTACGACGGGGGCGGTCGACCCAAACATGGTTAGTCGAGCAGCCCTGCCGCCATTTCCTTCAACCATTCTTGGAATAGGGCTGATCGTTGGCGCTCTTGGGTTGGCGGTCTGGTTGCCACTGAAGGATCGCAAGCCGCGTCGAGCACTGAAGGACCCGGAAACGATAACATTTCTCGTCCTGATAGCGATGTTCGCGTGTGTCGTCCTGTTTCTTGGGATTGGCATCGCTGATGCCGTTGCCTGGTCCGTGTCCGCCATGTCGACGTCCGGTTTGAGTTTCTCGACTACGCCAGCGCGTGACCTGATTCCCTTGCCAATTCTCGTTCTTCCAGCCCTTATCGGTGGTTCGGCCCTGTCCGCGGCAGGGGGAGTTAAGATTGCGCGTCTGATCGTTCTTGCCCGTCGCGCCGGCCAGGAATTCCGACAATTGGGCTACCGGCGATCAGTTCTTGGATTCCGGTTCCGAGACCGTGAGCTCGACGAGCGCAGCGTCATCGGCGTGTGGGTGTATCTCGTCGCCTACATCGTTGCCGTGTTCATCGTCATGATAGGTTTCAGCTTTCTGAATTTGCCATTTGAGGAAACGATCCGGCTTTCGATCGGCGGTCTTACCAATTCTGGGGCGCTTTTGATGGGCCATACGCGTAATCTCGACAGCGGCGCCACAATATTGCTCATTGTGTCGATGATTCTGGGCCGTCTGGAGATTTTGGCGATTATTCCGGCGCTTTCCCCCAGTTTTTGGCGCGGTTAAACAGTGTTCGCACTTGCACAATTCGCGCAATCCATTTAGCTCGCGACACATAACAAGAACAATAGAAGGACTGGTCGCTCCCATGTCTTCAGATAAAAAGCAAAACTTGCAGGATACGTTCCTGAACGCCGTCAGAAAATCACGGACGCCATTGACAGTCTTCCTGGTCAACGGGGTCAAATTGCAGGGCGTGGTAACGTGGTTCGATAATTTCTGCGTTCTGCTGCGCGGCGATGGTCGTCCACCTCAACTGGTCTACAAGCATGCGATCTCGACGATCGCTCCTAGTGCACCTGTCCAGCTGTTCGATGAAGAGTTGGAGGGGCAATAGGTCCCGTTGAACGACAAATTGATTGAACGCCTGCCAGAGCCCGAAATCGCCGGCGCGGTCATTCCATGGTTTACGCTCGCAAATCGTCCAACAGAGGAGCGGCTTCAAGAGACAGCCGGTCTTGTTGAGGCGCTCGGTTGCGAGCTTGCGTTCCTGCGTGCTGACCATGTGCGCAACGTCAACTCTTCAGTCTTGTTTTCCGGCGGTCTTCTGGACCGATTTGCGGCCGATCTGGAAGAGCATCACTGTACGGTAGCGATTGTTGACGGGGCACTGACACCGGTTCAGCAACGAAATCTTGAGACACGCCTCGGGGTCAAGGTTATCGACCGTACGGGTCTTATCCTTGAGATTTTTGGCTTGCGGGCACGTACCAAGGAGGGACGCTTGCAGGTCGAGCTTGCACGTCTCTTGTACGAACGCTCGCGACTGGTCAGGACGTGGACCCACCTGGAACGCCAGCGCGGCGGCGGCGGGTTTCTTTCCGGGCCAGGTGAAAGCCAGCTGGAAGCCGACCGCAGGATGCTGGACGACAAGATCGTCAGGCTGAGGCGGGATCTTGAAGATGTTCGGCGCACACGTGCCGTACAAAGAGCCGGTCGGAAGCGGGCGGGTAAACCCATCGTCGCCCTTGTTGGATATACAAATTCTGGCAAGTCGACGCTTTTCAACCGGCTGTCTGGCGCAAAGGTATTTGCCAAGGACATGCCATTTGCCACGCTTGACCCGACGATTCGCCGGATTGACCTGCCGACAGTGGGTGAGGCCGCATTGATTGACACTGTCGGGTTCATTACCGACCTGCCGACCCATCTGATTGATAGTTTCAAAGCAACGCTGGAAGAGGCGCTACAAGCTGATCTGCTCGTTCACGTCAGGGATCGATCCAGCGCTGCCGATGCGGATCAAGCTCACGACGTTGCGCTTGTCCTGGAGCGGCTTGAGCGGGAAACAGGTATCACATTACCACCAATCGTAGAGGCATGGAACAAGTCGGATGCGGTGGCGCCTGAACGCGCCGAGGTGCTCGAAATTGCGGCGCAAGGCAATACCGGGGTGCCCGCGGTGCTCGTGTCAGCGCTGACAGGCAAGGGCATGGCTCGTCTGCTCGAGACGATTGAGCACGCCCTCCTGCGCGGAGCGCGGGACGTGGCGGTGACACTTGAGCCGCAAGATGGACGCGCGCGAGCCTGGCTCCACAGTCACGGAGACGTCAATACGGAATCCAATCTCAAGGATGGTCGTGTCGCACTGAGCGTCCGTTTGCCGTTGGAACGGGTCGGACAGTTCAGGTCTGAATTCCCGGACATTGAAATTGAAGACTAGCTCTCGGCTTTTTCGGCGCGTTTGACCTGTTGCCAGTAGGCTTCCTGTTCATCCAGTGACAACTCGGCGAATATCACTCCGTCAGCGACTGCAGCAGCCTCCATGGCACGGAAACGGCGCTCGAATTTTGCGTTGGCCCTGCGAAGCGCTTGCTCTGGATCAACATTCAATCGCCGGCTCAGGTTTGCTGCCACAAAGAGAAGATCACCGAGTTCATCTTCGATATCGTCTTGAATTCCTGACTTGATAGCTTCGCGCACCTCACTGGCTTCTTCATCGAGCTTGTCGAATATCGGTTCAGCTTCCGACCAGTCGAATCCTACTCTGGCTGCACGCTTTTGCAGCTTTTCGGCGCGCAACAAAGCGGGAAGTGCCAATGCAACGCCATCAAGTGCGCTTGCTGGGTCGTCTAGCGTCTTATGCGCCCGCTCCTCTGCCTTCAGGCGTTCCCATGCAAGAGTTTGCTCATTTGCAGATCGTCCATCCGGCCTCTCAAACACATGCGGATGGCGCCGCACCATTTTTTCCGCAATTGAATTCGTCACATCACCGATATCAAATGCGCCGTCTTCAGATGCCATCTGACTGTGAAACACAACCTGAAAAAGGAGGTCACCCAATTCCTCCTTGAGGTCTGCCATATTGCCGCGTTCTATCGCGTCCGCAACTTCGTAGGCCTCCTCGATCGTGTAAGGCGCGATCGTCGTATAATTCTGCTCAAGGTCCCAGCTGCACCCCGAACCAGGGGTTCGCAAACGCGCCATCACGTCAATCAGTCTGAGATAGGCCTCTGCGGGACCGATCGTGCCGGGAGTGTCTGTCATTCCAGTCTCCTAGCGCAGTGAGCTTCGTTCTGGAAGGCATCTCACATCTGCGTCTGCGAGTTGATAGGATTGACTTTTACTGCCGGTCGCGTGACCTCGGCTAAATGCAGATCACAATATTCTCCAGCGACCATGTTCGCGGTTCGGACTCCTCCAGTTTGAGCAATACGCCACGGGCATTCCGGTGAGCGCGCCTGTCACGCTTGTCGGGTTGGAGTGGACCATGGACCGCGTAAGGGCCTGGGCTTTCGATGAGGAAGGCGAGATTCTTTCGCGTGTCGTGGACGACGCCGCTCCGGGGCAGCCCGGCAAGGGCGCGGACACCGCAAAGGCATTCGTTGCCACTTGGCTGGGCGGGCCCATTGGTGCGCCGATGATTCTATGTGGCGATACAGGTTCGGGAACCGGCAGACTTCTGCAGGTACCGACTTTGCTTGATGCTCTGAGCGACGCGTTGGTCAGGTCTGACGAGGTTTATCTTGTGCCCGGACTAAAACAATTGTCGCCGGCCGACCTGCTCTGCGGACAGGAGACATTGCTTGTGGGCCTTGGCCAGATGTCTGGTGCGGTCTGCATTCCCGGCTTTCACACCAAGCATGTCTCGCTCGAGCAGGGCCGGGTTCTCGGCTTTTCCACCGAAATGACCGGAGAAATCATCTCACTCCTCGAATCAGAAGGGTCCCTGAAGCTGGGCGAAGCGGTCCATCAGACCTTTGAGCCCCGGGTATTCAGGGATTGGGTTGAGCGTTCACTTGATACGGAAGATGCGGCCTCTCCCTTCGCTGTCAGCGCGGCGCGCTCAATCGGCGTCCTCAGAGCCGAGCACCAGGCAGCGGCTTTGTCAGGCCTTATGATTGGTGCAGATATAGCTGCGCACTATGATCCGGGCGACGATGTGATCCTTGTCGCGGACGGGCCAATGGCCGAGGCTTATGGCATGGCCCTTGATGCACTGGGCGCGAGCGTGGAAGAGTATTCCGCAGAAGAAGCGATGCAGGACGGTCTGTTCGAAATCGCAGAAGCAGCAGGATTGCTCGAACAATGAATTGCCAGGCACGTCCCTTTGAAGTGATGCGGGAGGCCACATGCTGATCACGCCCGAATGTGTTGCGCCGACAGGCTGCGTCCTGGGGGAGGGGGCCGTGTGGAGTGCGTCCGAGGGTTTTCTCTGGTGGGTCGACATCAAACGGGCAAAGCTTCACCGGTACAACCCGAAAACAGGGAATACGAGACGCTATGACTTGCCCATCCGGGCAAGTGCGCTTGCGCTTTACGACGGATGCCTCCTGATGGCAGGCGATCGTGAAGTTGGATTGTATGACCCGGCGACGGAAGCGTATGAACGCTGGTGCGAACTGCCTCAAGAGCCTGATACGAACCGCACGAATGACGGCGGCGTCGCGCCAGATGGCTCGTTCTGGTTCGGTACGATGGATGACCGCGAGAAGGATCCGACGGGTGGCTATTTCCGCCTGACGCCTGATCGTAAGATTTCACAAATGCGACTGCCTTCGGTCCTGGTCACCAATACAATGCAGTTTTCCCCCGATGGCAGAACCTTCTACACCTGCGACTCGGCGGAGCAGGAAATTCTCGCCTTCGACCATGATCTCGTGACGGGTACACTGACCGGACGACGCGTCTTTGCGTCGACATATGAGTTCGATGGATATCCGGATGGGTCTGCGGTTGATTCGGAGGGCTGCTTGTGGACCTGCCTGTGGGACGCCTCCCGCGTGGTGCGATATCAGCCTGATGGATCGATCGACCAGGTTGTTACGCTTGCCGCGCCGCGGCCCACGTCGTGCACATTTGGCGGCGATGACCTGAGGACCCTGTTCATCACGACAGCTCGCGCAGGAATGAGTTTTCCAGCGCTGGATGCGAGGCCGCTCTCAGGCAGCCTGTTTGCAATTTCTGTCGATGTTCCGGGCCTGCCGGCCCGCCAATTCGGAATTTCCAGGTAAACTCTGCCCGATTTTAGCGTAAAATTGTGCGGCATTGGCGCTGAAACTGCCTTGCAAGCCTTGGTTTTCCGCCTCACATGCCTTCACAAATGAGCGTATGCACTTTAACCGTGGACGTAGCGGATCAAAACCGCTAACTCCCCGCCTTTCAAGAAAGTGTCGAAATGGCCGACAAGGACAAGAAAAAACGCGTTGGACCCGTAACTTTCGTGCGCCAGGTGCGCGCTGAGGGAAACAAGGTCACATGGACGACCCGCGCTGAGACTATTCAGGCATCAATTTTCGTGGTGATCATGTCCGTCCTTATTGCCTTGTTCCTGTTTGCCGCCGACTCGGTCATCAGCATGGCCGTCAAAGCAATTACCGGTCTGTAGATGCAGGTCGAGCAACACGTATTCAAGGAGCGCGCAGGCCCTATGGCTGAAGCCAAATGGTATATCGTCCACGCTTATTCGAACTTCGAAAAGAAGGTCGCCGCCTCGATTCTCGAACAGGCGGAGCGTAAGGGTCTTTCAGATCTCATCGAAGACATCCAGGTTCCGACCGAGGAAGTTGTCGAAGTCGCGCGCGGAAAGAAAAAGACAGTCGAGCGCCGCTTTTTCCCGGGCTACGTGCTGATGAAGGCATTGATGACCGATGACGTTTATCACTTGGTCAAGGATACACCCAAAGTGTCGGGATTCCTTGGGTCCGACGGCGGCAAGAAGCCGTTACCCGTTCGCCAGCGCGAAGTGGATCGTATTCTCGGCACATCGACTGATTCGGCAGAAGAGCGTCCCCGGCCCAAGATTTCCTTTGAAATTGGCGAGCAGGTTCAGGTCAATGACGGCCCGTTCCAGGGCTTTGAAGGCGCGGTCGAAGAAATTGACGAGGCCAATGGCCGTCTCAAGGTCACTGTGTCGATTTTTGGCCGGGGTACGCCGGTTGATCTCGAATTCGATCAGGTTGCCAAGATCTGATTCGTGGGGATGGCAGTTTCACGCGCTCTGGCGCTTGAATCGATGGGAAATGGACTGTATCTCCCAGACATAGGCCGCCTTAGCTCAGTTGGTTAGAGCGCTGGTTTGTGGAACCAGAGGTCCTCCGTTCAAACCGGAGAGGCGGTACCATCCCCTAATAAACGGGGAATTTTATTTTCTGCCACAATTTTGACGCGCACCGGTATTCTGTTGCAATTGGGTCGCGTGGCTGAAAAAATGCCATGCGTTTCGATACTTCGATGTGGGAAATCACTCGCAGTATCCATTAAAAAAGTCTAACAGGAACTATGCGCAAAGATGCGCGTATGAACCTGCGGTCGAGGACAATCCCGTCCTTCGGCACAAGAAGGGGATCGAGTATGAAGAAAACTCTTATGTGCGCGACAGCCGCGGCCGCGTTTGCGTCTGCTGGCATGGTCGCTCAGGCTGAGGAAGGCTGGTACGGCCGCGCCGATGTACAATACACGTTTGCAGGGCAGCTGGATCATGATCCAGTCGTTCAGGACGTTTTTGGTACGATGGGCGGCAAGTCCGACATTGATGACATGTGGGGCGGTGATATCGGTCTTGGCTATGGCCTTGACAATGGCATCCGCCTTGAAGGCGTTCTGGGTTACAATAGCGGCGATCTGGCTGTGCCAACGAGCTTCAATGGCGCTCCGCCGCTGACAATATCAAACCCAAGTGGTTACATGCAATCCGTCGACCTGATGCTGAACGGCATCTACGATTTCAATCGTGAAGGCGTTTTCCAGCCTTACATTGGCGTCGGTATTGGTGCGATCCGCGCCAGCGCCAAGGCGAGCAACCTGAACTACGTTTCGGGCACAGACCTCAGCGCGGCTAACGGTTTTGCAGACAGTGACACCAGCTTGGCTTATCAAGGTCTCCTTGGCTTCGGCTACAAGCTGAGTGAAAAGCTGACGATGGATGTTGGCTACAAGTATTTCGTGTCGGAAGACATGGATCTTGGCGGCGTTCACGGTGGAACCGAATATGAAGGTGACCTGACGCGTCATTCGGCGACTGTTGGTCTCCGGTATGCGTTTGGTGCGACACCGCCGCCACCTCCACCGCCACCTCCGCCACCTCCGCCACCACCACCACCTCCGCCACCACCACCTCCGCCACCTCCGCCTCCGCCAACAACGGAAACGGTTGCACCGGAAGTTGTGTGCTCGGGTCTGAACCAGAATTTCGTGGTCTACTTCGAGTGGGACAAAGCTGATCTGACCAGTCAGGCTGCTGCGGTGATCGATCAGGCGGTTGCTAACATCACTGCTGGTGCCGGTTGTGCACCAAGCGCGGTGTCAATTGCCGGACACACTGATACGTCGGGTGCAAGCGCTTATAACGAGCGTCTGTCGCAGCGTCGTGCAAGCATCGTGACGTCGGCCCTCGTGTCACGCGGTGTTGACGCAGCCATCATCACGGAAACAGCCAAAGGCGAAAATGATCTTGCCAAGGCGACACGTGACGGCGTTCGCGAACCTCTGAACCGTCGTTCGGAAGTTGTGATCAACGTTCAATAATTGAACGTGCGATAACTGAAATTGACGGCCCGGCTTCAAGCCGGGCCGTTTTTGTTTGGGACTTCCAATTCGGCAGGCTTGCCCCGGATCGTTACCTATGAAACCAAGTATCCATGACTGAACTATCCAAGTTGACGATTGAAGACGAAGCGGCGCTTGAGCGCCTGAGCGCGGCCTCTGCGGGCATGGTGGCCCGCACCTGCGCCTGGTCCGACATCAATACAGGCAGCTGGAACATTGATGGGCTGAACAGCTTTTCAGGGGTCTTGGCTGACGCGTTCGCAGAGCTGGATGGCGATGTCCGCCTCGATGACGCTCCGGGGTTTGAGACCATCGGTTCTTCGGGCAAGATCGAGATGATTCACACCGCGCCCATACTACGCGTCTCGTCACGTCCTTCAGCGCCCGTGCAGGTCGTATTGACCGGCCATTACGACACTGTGTTTCCAAAGGGGACTTTTGAGGGCGTCAAGGACCTGGGCGATGGGCGTCTGAACGGTCCCGGCCTTGCCGACATGAAGGGCGGTCTGTGCGTCATGCTGGAGGCGCTCAAGACCTTCGAAGCTGGACCTTTCCGCGACCGCTTGGGCTACCAGATCGTCGTTACCCCGGATGAAGAGATCGGCAATCACGCCAGTTCCGCTGCGCTGACTGAAGCGGCGCGATCAGGCGCTCACGTTGGCATGACCTATGAGCCCGCCATGGATACAGGTGCGATGTCGGGTGGACGCAAGGGATCCGCAGTTTTTGATATTGTCCTTCACGGAAAGGCGGCCCATGCCGGACGGGCCAAGGAAGAAGGGCGAAGCGCGATTGAGGCAGCGGCCGAACTTGTTGTCGGACTGGAGGGCCTCAACGGACAACGCGACGGTGTGACCGTGAACGTCGGAGCCATAGAGGGCGGTAGTGCAGTCAATATCGTGCCCGACCTTGCCGTCGTCAGATTCGGCGCCCGCGCGCCTGACGCGGAAGCAGCCGCCTGGACTATGTCCGCAGTTGCGCGGCTTTTTGAGCGCGCAAAGTCGCGCCCGGGAATTTCGGGACACCTGCACGGCGGCTTCTATCGCCCGCCCAAGCCGCGCAACGCCGCGCAACAAGCGATCTTTGATGCCGTACATGCCACGGGCCGCGCGATCGGGCTTGATCTGGAATTTGTTGATACTGGCGGCGTGTGTGAGGGTAATAATATATTCGCCGCCGGTGTGCCCAATGTCGATACGCTCGGTGTAAGGGGAGGGCGGATTCACTCAAGCGAGGAATTCGTGGTTGTCGACAGCTTCGCAGAACGCGCAACGCTTTCTGCGCTTCTTCTCAATCGTCTGGCGGACGGCCGACTGGATGGCCCGCGTATAAAGGCCTTGATGGAGAACTGACATGTCCAGGGCCTATGTCATGCGTCCATCCCGAATCGATGATTTCGACGCACTTATGGATCTTGCGCGCCAGTCCGGCCCTGGTTTCACCAGCCTGCCGGTAGACGAGCACATCCTGCACGAACGCCTCGAAAAGTCGGAACGGGCCTTCAAGGGCATGCAGAAGCGCCTGGAATACGGCAAGTACCTTCTGATGATGGAGGATGTGAGTACAGGAGAAGTGGTCGGGTGTTCGGCCGTCAAAGCGGGAACGGGTATCGACCAGCCGTTTTTCAACTATCGAGTCATTACCCTGGCCCAGGCCAGCCAGGCGGCTGGCAACAAGCGTTTTGATATGGATGCGCTTATTCTGACCAATGAATATGTCGGGTATACAGAGGTCGGCACCCTGTTCCTCAAGCCCGGTCATCGCGGTGGCGGTGCGGGACGACTCGCGGCTCAGTCGCGCTATCTGCTAATGGCTGCAGCGCCGGAGAGGTTTAGTGAGAATGTTCTTGCGGAGTTGCGGGGGGTCGTGGACGACACAGGTCGGTCGCCCTTCTGGGAATGTCTTGGACGTCACTTCTTCCGCATGGACTTTACCGAGGCCGATCGCCTTTCAGCGACGACTGACAATCAGTTTATTCTCGATCTGATGCCGAAATATCCAATCTATGTCGATTTGCTCCCGCCCGAAGCGCGCGAAGTGATCGGCCGGTGCCATTCGGAAGGTGTCGGAGCCTACAAGTTGCTTCAGTGGGAAGGTTTCCAGTTCGATCGTACCGTCGACATATTTGACGGTGGGCCGCTCGTCGCTGCGCAGCGGCGGCATATACGTACCATTCAGGAAAGCCGACTGGTTACAGTGTCCCCAGGTGATATTGAGAGCGATCAGGCGTCTCGACAGGGAATTGTTTCCAGCAATTCGCTGCCTGACTTTCGCGTGTCGCTCGCAACAATGAAACTCGATGCAGATGATGTCGCAACCATGTCGCCAGCGATCATAGAATCCCTTCAATTGAAACCAGGCGCAAAAGCGCGGATCTGGCTACGGAGCAGGTAATGACGTCTGGCCTATATAGTGATGGAAGATGGACGGAAGGTCACGGTCCGCGTTTGACCAATAAATGCCCTGCATCAGGTGAAATTGTTTGGGATGGCAACGCTGCTGATGCAAATCAGGTCGAAGGCGCTGTCGCTTCAGCGCGCAAAGCTTTTGATAGCTGGTCCCGGCTGCCACAGAGCGACCGGACGGCAATCCTTGAACGGTATGCCGAAGAGATTGGCAAGCGCACAGAAGCGATTGCAAAGACGATCAGTCGCGACATGGGCAAAGTGCTCTGGGAGACACGGGCTGAAGCTGCAACAATGAAAGCCAAGGTCGCGGTCTCCATCGCGGCGCAGAATGAGCGGGCGGGTTCGAAGTTTGAGCAATCGGCTTTCGGTTCATCACACCTCACACATCGTGCTCACGGCGTCATGGCTGTGTTTGGGCCTTTCAACTTTCCAGGTCACTTGCCCAACGGCCATATCGTCCCGGCACTTCTCGCTGGCAACACATGTGTATTCAAACCATCTGAACTTGCACCCGGTGTCGCGGCGCTTATGGCTGAAGCTTTTCAAGCCGCCGGTCTTCCAGACGGCTGTCTCAACATCGTCCATGGAGCCCGTGATACTGGAGGAGCGCTCCTCAATGCTGAAATCAACGGCCTCCTGTTCACGGGATCAGCCAATACTGGGGTGTTCTTTCACAAGCATTTTGCAGGACGCCCCGATGTGATCCTTGCGCTTGAAATGGGCGGCAACAATCCCTTGATCATATGGGATCCTGCTGATGTCGAGGCGGCGGCCGACATCGCTGCGCAGTCCAGTTTTCTGACAACAGGGCAGCGTTGCTCGTGCGCCCGGCGGATCATACTACCCGAAGGACGTTTTGGTGACGCCGTCGTCGAGGCTATCATTGCTCGTGCCAAGGGCCTGAAGATCGGCTCGTGGGACGAAGAGGGTTCCTTTATGGGACCGCTGGTGTCTGAGCACGCAGCTCAGGCGGCAACAGATTTCCAGATGATGTTGTCGAAGGCTGGAGGGAAGTCCTTGCGACGCCTGAAACGCATGGACCGAGGCGGAGGCTTTGTGACGGCGGGCGTGATTGATGTAACGCAAGCGCATCATGTGCCCGACGAAGAATTGTTTGGGCCGCTCATGCAGATTGTCAGGGTCAAGACATTCGACGACGCGCTCGATCGGGCGAATGCAACACGCTATGGCCTGTCGGGTGGCCTGGTGAGTGACGATGACGCCTTGTGGGTCAAGGCGCACCGGGAAATGCGGGCTGGCATCCTCAATCGCAACCGGCCCACCGCAGGCGCCAGCGGGTCCATGCCGTTTGGTGGCCCGGGACTGTCAGGTAATTTCCGGCCAGGCGCATACTATGCAGCGGACTATTGTGCATGGCCGCAGGCGAGCCAGGTTGCCGACAAGGCAGAACGCATGGGCGCTCAGGGATTTCCGAAATGACTGCTTTTGAAGTCAACTTTGATGGATTGATCGGACCGTCGCACAATTATGGCGGATTGTCGGATGGCAACCTGGCCAGCGCAACCCATGCCGGCGCAGTTTCGAATCCTCGGGAAGCAGCCCTTCAGGGTCTCGAAAAGATGCGAAAGATGGTTGGGGCCGGCCTCATTCAAGGCGTTCTACCTCCTTTGCCGCGTCCGAACTTTGATTTCCTGGTTTCGGCGGGCTTTACGGGCAGCGATGTGCAGATCATCGAGTCTGCTGCGCGATTGGCGCCTCATCTTCTGAAGACTGCATATTCGGCCAGCAACATGTGGACAGCGAATGCTGCGACAGTGTCGCCATCTGCCGATACAGGTGATGGCCGGCTGCACCTGACCACAGCCAACCTGTCCACTATGCTTCATCGCAGCATTGAACACCCGGACACGACGGCGACCCTCATTTCCTTGTTCGACAACGAGGATTGCTTCGCTGTGCACTCGGCTCTGCCGATGCACCCTGATTTCGCCGACGAAGGCGCGGCAAATCACGTCCGCTTATGCGCCGCGCACGGCGAGGCCGGCGTAGAGCTCTTTGTATTCGGACGCCTGGCAGGCGAGAGCACAACCGGGTTTCCTGCCCGGCAGAGCCGTTTGGCAAGTGAATCAATTGTACGAAGTCATGGCCTCGATGCTCAGCGGTCAGTCTTGGCGCGCCAGTCAGTCGCTGCGATTAATGCGGGCGCCTTTCATAACGACGTTGTCTGCGTTGGCGCACTGGATACGCTTTTCTTCCACGAGTTGGCGTTTGAGGATACGGACGGCGTTCTGAGCGCAATTCGAAAAGCTGCACACGGACTGTTCGAGTTGAAGGCTGTGATGGTACAGAGTGCAGACGTCCCGATAGAAGACGCCATTCGGTCTTACCTCTTCAACTCCCAACTTCTCAAAATGCCCGGCGAAGACCGCCTCGTATTGGTGGCGCCGACCGAGACCCAAGAAATGGAATCGACCCGATCTTTTTGTGAGAACATGGTGTCGGGCAACGGTCCGATTGGGAGGGTCGAGTATGTTGACGTCCGTCAGTCCATGCGAAATGGGGGAGGTCCAGCTTGCCTGCGTCTGCGCGTCGTCATGACAGAAACAGAGATAGACGCATGCCATCAAGGCGTCCTGTTGGATGACGAGGCGATAGACGAGCTTCAGGATGTGGTTCGAGCAACCTATCGCGATCGCCTTGCGCCATCGGATCTTGCCGATCCCAAGTTTGCCGACGAGTGCCGAGTTGCCCGCGAGCAGATTCTCGCGGTCCTTGACCTTGAATCCCTTGCATGACCGGCCGGAGATACGAATGCTGAAGCTTTATGACTATTGGCGTTCGTCAGCCGCTTACCGTGTTCGCATCGCACTGAACCTGAAGGGTGCGGAATATGAAAGCATTCCGGTCAACATCGCGCCGGGAAAAGACGAACAATTGCAAGACGCGTATCGCGCAATCAATCCACAGATGCGTGTGCCGTCTATCGAGGTGGGTGATCGCGTTGTCGGCCAATCCATGGCGATCATTGAATGGATTGATGAGTGTTTTGCAGGGCCCGCACTCCTGCCGTCTGATCCATTGGCACGGCTACAGGTGCGTTCCTTCGCGGATACGATTGCCTGTGATATCCACCCGCTTAACAATCTGTCGGTACTGGCCGCCTTGCGAAATGATTTTGATGCGGACGATGCCGCTGTGACTCACTGGTATCACGACTGGATACGCCGTGGTTTCTTGGCGTTGGAGGCTATGGCGATAAACTTGCCAAGGAAACGTTTCCTGTTCGGCGATGCGCCGACCATCGCCGAGATATGTCTCGTGCCACAAATTGCCAATGCGCAGCGATTTAATATGGACCTGTCAACCTTCCCCAGGCTGCTCGAAGTCGATGCAGCCTGCTCTCACCTCGACGCTTTTGTGCGCGCTGCGCCTGACGCCCAGCAAAAAGACTGATCCTAGTCATCTTCAGCAGCGCGGCTTTCATCCGTATCTCCGGGCCGTCGAATCTCGATGATCTCGACTTCTTCGAGTGAGCCGAGCGGTTCGGCGGTCTTGGCAACATTAGCCTCCAGCCATGACGTCAGGCCCGTAAGCCCGTCGCCACCGATCGGTGCATCCTGGGCAACGATCATCATACCATCCTGACGGCCAATCCGGACGACTGGCTGACAATCAGACAGTTTTGCATACTGGTCCGGGCAGTAGTCTTTCAATTCAGCCGAAGCGTCGATTGCGCCGAAGGGATCGCCCGAACCAATTTCCCGGGCAAGTCTAAGAAATCCACCGAACCGTGCACGCAGTGTGTCATCGGCTCTCAGGCTTGCAAATGCCTCAGCCGGCAAGGGGTGATCTGTCGCGATGACGAAAGCTCGTCCGCGGTTATAATTGTCAATATACTGCTGGAATGCGGCGGCCAGGTCGGCTTGCTCTGAATCTTTTCGGAAAAGTGGCGCATAAACCGGACCCACTGCCGCCAAGGATTCAGCCATGTGTTCTGCCTGCGCAGCAGCACGCATTTTTTGTGAGGCAAGCTCGGATTCTGAGCGCGGGGCCAGACCGGTATCAGGCGCTATGAGAATGACATCGACAGCCCAGCCGCCTTGCCAAACTGGGGCAGGGCTCTCGGCGGGCAATGTCGCCCAGCTATCATTGGTGCGATAGTCGAATGCGGGCAGAGCTAACAGGTCGCCCGATAGAAAAAGTGTCCTATAGGCCCAAGGCCCCAATCCAACCGCCAAGACGAACAGGATGCCTAAGCCGAGCAACACGCGTTTCATTGAGGCCCCTCGCTTGTCGCATGCTTTTCAGCCGAGCCTGGAGCGCGCGGCCTCAAGCCCGGAATAGTTAGGTTGATCGATAGACAACTGGTCAATTGTGGTCGTTTTGAGATGTTGGAACAGTCCGGGTGTTGCGGCATCCATACGCCCATCACGAATGCGTTCACAAAGGTCGCGGTTCATTTCACCGACAGTTGCATCTGCTGTTGCGCTTAGAATTTTGCGCAGGCGTTCAGCCTCGCCGTGTTCAGCGGTTGGGCGTTGTTCAAGCTCGCGCAGCAATGTCGCAAGCACGTTAGATGCAACGCGCGCATGGAAGGCGGCATGACCGGTCAGCTGTGGCGCTGCCGCCTCATCGATGAATCTTTTGACCGAGGCAATCAATTCGGAAGGAGAGGGGGCGTCATGCATATCAAAGCGCCTTTTCGAGCAGGTTCAGCAAGTCGATCTCTGTTTCCGAAACACGCCTGCCAATGGCGGCGCGCTCGACGCTCGGGTCACCACCAGACCGGAAAGCTTCATACATGATCATGCACATGATGCCCCATTTCAGGCTGCCCAACATTTCCCACCAGTCGATCTCTCGCGCTTCGAAGCGCGCGCCACCAGCTTTGGCATATGCGTCCAACAGCTCCTCGAGTTTTCCAAACCCGCCGACGCGGTTTTCAATCTGGCCAAACCGCCAGGAATTCACGCAAATCCAGGCGATGTCTTCGCGCGGATCACCGATATGCGCGAGTTCCCAATCGAGAACCGAAGCCAGTCCATGCGGGTCGACAATCAGGTTGCCCAGTCGAAAATCGCCATGCACCAGTACAGGCGCTTGGGGTGTGGGTTCATTCGCCTTCAGCCAGGAAAACGCCAGTTCAAACACCGGCCGAGGCAGGTCAAACCCCCGGTATATGTCTTCGTATTTCCGTATCTGGTCTGCGCCATTGCTATGTGGCAAATCAGGCAAGGCAGCCAAGTCGACCGCATGAATTCCGGCCAGCGCTTTACCACATTGTGCTGCGAGCAAAGGCCGCGCCGACTGATAGGCTTCGTCGCGAAGGATTTTCCGGCCGATGGTTTCCCCTTCGATGCGATTCATAACGAACGCCTCGCCAAGGTTGCTGCCTGGCGCGAAAACGCCCAGCACGCCGGGAACAGGCACACCGGCACGCTGGGCGCAACCTAGCAAAGCTGCTTCTGTCGCCAGGGTCACGGCTTCGGAAGACCGGGCTACAGATTCACCTCCCGGTACACGGCGCAGGATCAGACGATGATTGGTCCCGCCTTGCGCGACTTCAAAGGCCCATGTTTCCTGGCTGGCGCCGCCGGATAATCGTTTCAAGGCTGCAATACGGGCACTTTCGCCAAAATCGCGCTGTGCCCAGCTTTCCAAAGCTCTTTCAATCTGATCTGTGCTTCCCATCTTTGACACAATCGCGCGGAACAAGAGGCAGGCCAAGGTCTTACGCAGAGTAACCTTGAGCCATAAATCGGGAGGGGCCTTATGGCTCGACGGAATGACCACGATGGCGGCCCTTTGTCGCCTGAAAAGCCACATCCTCAAAGCCTGTTTGCGTGGCTCAGAGGACGCTTTTTTGCCGGCATGGTCATTGCCGCACCCATTGCGGTGACGTTCCTGATTCTTCAGTTCCTTATTGGTGAAATCGACAAGCGCGTCGTACCGCTCATTCCGGCCGCGCTGAATCCCGAAACATATCTCAAATATGCAGTTCCAGGATTTGGACTGATTGTTCTCGTGGTTTTCCTGACCATTCTGGGCGCGATTGCAACCAACCTGATAGGGCGCTCAGTCATCTCTGTTGGCGATCGCATCCTGGGCCAGGTTCCGATCGTTCGGTCCCTCTATTCGGCGTTCAAGCAATTGGTGGAAGTCTTTGCCAAGGACAACACGGATCAGTTCAGCGAAGTGGTTCTCGTAGAATATCCGAAAGCGGGAACATGGTGCCTCGGATTCGTATCATCCTCTGCCAGGGGAGAGATCGGGGCCGCTTTGGGACAGGATTTCCTCGGCATTTTTGTCCCGACAACGCCAAATCCGACATCGGGATTCCTGATGTACCTGGACGCCCGCGAGGTAATCCGTCTCAGCATGACCGTTGAAGAAGGCGCAAAAATGATTCTGTCTGCCGGCCTTGTTGTTCCCGAATTTCCTCCACCGCCCAGGCCTGAGCCAAAGTCCTCCAAGACGCAGACATCTCAATCCGGCAAATAAGGCTAGCCAGCACGGCCCATTGGAACGCGCGGCGTCAGTAGCTCGCGGACGAGCCGAAGGGCCTGCCCGCGTGGACCGGCAAGATCGGGATCTGTTTCAATCACGGCCATAGCGTCCTTCTTGGCGATCGCCAGCAAGTCGGCATGACGCGACAGGTCTATCACGCGATAGTCGGTTGCGCCCGCCTGACGTAACCCGAGCATGTCGCCCGGGCCGCGCAACTTGAAGTCCGCCTCCGCGATCTCGAATCCATCGTCGGTTCGCCGCAGTGTTTCGAGGCGTTCGCGCGCCATGTCTCCCAAGGGGGGGCGATACAGCAAAAGGCAGAATGAAGGCTTGTCACCACGCCCGACCCGGCCTCGCAACTGGTGCAACTGGGCCAGGCCAAAGCCTTCCGCACGCTCGATGACCATGATCGTCGCTTCGGGCACATCAACGCCGACCTCGATAACGGTGGTCGCTACAAGTATTTTTGTTCGGCCTGATCGGAAGCTCTCGAGAGCGGCGTCCTTTTCGGTCGGCTTCAATCGCCCATGTACCAGGCCAACCGGAACACCCAGCTGCTCTCCCAAGACCGCATGGCGGCCAACCGCCGTGGAATCGTCATCATCGACATCGACCTTGGGACACACCCAGAAGGCCTGCTCGCCACGCCGAACCGCGCGGCCAACGGCGTCGACGACTTCGTCTATCCTCGTATCGGGCACGGCCCTCGTCTCGATCGGCTTTCGGCCCTGCGGTTTTTCATCCAGAATCGTGACGTCCAGATCGCCATGCACCGCCTGGGCCAGCGTTCTCGGTATCGGCGTTGCACTCATCACCAGCATGTGCGGCGACGTGGCCTTGCTCACCAGCCGCATGCGATCCTGCACACCAAAGCGATGCTGCTCGTCCACGATGATGAGGCCGAGATTCCGAAAGCTGACCGATTCCTGAAACAGGGCGTGCGTTCCGGCAACAATATGGATCGACCCGTCTGCGAGCCCGAGAAGTGTGCCTTCCCGTATCGCGCCTTTGTCTCGTCCGGTCAGCGAAGCTACGACATAGCCTTGAGGTGAAAGCAGCTTGTCCAAGGTTTCGAACTGTTGGCGGGCCAACACCTCGGTCGGCGCCATAAATGCGGACTGGAAGCCACCGGCCGCAGCCTGGACGGCGGCCATTGCACCGACAAGTGTCTTGCCTGACCCTACATCGCCCTGCAGCATCCGGCGCATAGGGGACTGGCGCGCCATGTCTTCGCTAACCTCGGCAACGGCCCGAACCTGTGCACCAGTCTGTCGATAGGGAAGGCTGCGCGCCAGACGCGATTGGGCAACTTGAGCTTGGGGTATGGGTGGCGCATTCCGGCGCTTGCGACTGGCCCGGGCAAGGGCAAACGCCGACTCGCGGGCCAGGGCCTCGTCATAGGCGAGCCGCTCTCGTCCCAGGTCGAACGCCGTCTCGTCATAGACTGGGGGATTGTGCAGTCCGATCAGGGCATCCTTGAACCCTACCCACCCTTTTTGCATAATCAGATGCGCATCGCCCCATTCGGGCAAGCCATCTGGTACACTGCTCAGAGCCTGAACGGCGAGGCTGTGTACTCTTTTGTTGGTGAGACCTGCGGTGAGACCGTAAATGGGTTCGACCTCTGGGGGATGGTCTCCCTTGGCTGGATCCACAATGTAATCAGGATGAGTCATCTGGCGCTCACCCTTGAAGTCCTCCACGCGACCCGAGACGATCCGAACCGAGCCAATCGGGAACTGGCCCTGCAGCCACCGGCCGTCGGCCCGGAAGAAGGCGAGTGTGAGGAATCCGGTCCCGTCAAACAATTGGATGCGGTGGGGTGCCTTGTCAGAATAAGGCGCTTGATAAGCGTGAACTTCGCCCTGGACGGTAGCGACTTCTCCGAAAGCAACCTGGTCAAAGCTCGCTCGGACCCTGCGGTCGACCCAGCGTTCAGGCAGGTGGAGCAACAAGTCCCATATTGTTTCACCATCGACGAGCCGCTCAAGCAGGGGCTTCATCTTGGGCCCAACACCCGTGAGCGTATCCAGCCCGGCAAACATTGGAAAAAGTCGCTCGTCCCGCATGGAGTGACTCTAAGCGTGCGCATCAAGGCGCACAATGCGTGGTTTACGCTTCGTCCCTGAAGCCTATATCTGCGATAGACAAACAATTTCGGAGATTATGATGGAAACGCGGCGCCGCAAATTGACGTTTCGAGCCTGGCGACGCGGATTTCGCGAAATGGACCTGTACATGGGATCTTTCGCTGACAAATATCTCGCTGAGTTCAATGACGCCGAGCTGGATGAGTTTGAGCGGATATTGTCGGTCCCCGATTGGGAAGTATACGCATGGCTGATCGGGCAGGCGGACGTACCTGCCAATCACAAGGGTCCCGTGCTGGACCAGCTTGTCGCTTTCCGCTACCCCGCGCAGGGCGGTTGAACGAGTCAGCCGCATCCTGAAACCAATCTGGCTGTATCGCGATGACTCCCGTCGACCTTCTCAAATCCTTGAGCGGCCCGGCCAGCTTTTCTGGTGCGCCTTTTGGTGCTGATCTCATTGCGTTTTGCCGTGGTCTTGAGGCGCGCGGCGGGGTCGGCCTCTACATTGCGCGTGACGACAAGAGTGCGACGACGGCACGACGCCTCGCCCAGTTCATATCACCGCGTCTCGACAGCGTCGATCTGCCGGGATGGGACACGCTTCCCTATGACCGGGTCAGCCCGACACCCAGTGTTGCAGCTCGCCGCTGCGCAGGGCTGGCGCGTCTCGCGCGCTATGATCGCTCCCAAGGGGCGCTTCTGGTAATCACGACTGCGACTTCGCTGGTCCAGCGTGTACCGCCAGTATCGACTTTGCGTCGCGCATCATTCTCGGTCTCCATTGGCCAGACGGTCAGCCAGAAGGATCTGACCGGGTACCTCTCGGTCAACGGCTATGTTCGCGCCAGCACAGTGCGGGAACAGGGCGAGTTCGCCATTCGCGGTGGCATTATCGACATATTCCCGCCCACGGCCGGCGAGCCCTATCGCCTGGATTTCTTCGGCGACACGCTCGAGACGTTGCGCACGTTCGACACAGAGAGCCAGCGATCAACGGGCGATGCGAAATCTGTCGCCTTTGCGCCTGTCAGCGAAATACTCTTTGACGACACGATCCTTAGTGGTTTCCGCGAACGCTACCTTGCGACGTTCGGACCTCCATCGGGTGATCAGATGTACGAATCCGCGCGCGCATCGATCCGGCGACAGGGTGTTGAATCCTGGCTGGCCCTTTTTCACGATCACCTCGAAACCCTGTTCGATTATATCGGTGACGATGCGCTCATAGGGTTTGGACACCTATCGCCGGAATCTGCGGCTGAACGCCTCACTCAGGCGCTGGATTACTTCAATGCCCGCCTCGACGCAGCCGGTGGAGATGCCAACGTTGCGCGTGTTCTTGCCCCGTCATCGCTTTACCTCGAATCGAATGAACTCGACCAGTATCTCTCGACCCGAGCGGTTGTCCGCTTCAATCCGGCAGAAGCAACAGGTGGAGCGTTCGATATGGGCGCGCGTTTGGGGAGGAATTTCGCACCAGAGCGGCTGCGGTCCGACGAAAATATCTTCGAAGCGGCAATTGCGCATGCCAAAGCGCTCTATGCATCGGGCAAGCCAGTAGCGTTCGCGGCCTGGTCCGCCGGGTCTGCCGACCGCTTGAGCAATGTCATGGCTGATCACGGCCTTCCCAACCTGGTCCAGGTTCACTCGCTTGAAGCCGTTCGCAAAACCGATTTCACGATCGTCGAAGTCCCGCTCGAAGCCGGATTCGTCACCACCGACCTCGCCGTCATATCCGAGGCCGACATATTGGGCGATCGCCTCGCAGCACCGCGACGCCGTCGCAAGTCAGCCAGCTTCATCACTGACGCATCCGCACTGTCACCAGATGATCTTGTCGTCCATGTCGACCATGGCGTTGGCCGCTACATCGGTCTGAAAACACTGGACCTGACCGGTGCGCCACACGACTGCCTCCAGTTGGAGTATGCCGGTGGCGACATGATTTTCCTACCGGTCGAAAACATCGACCTGATCAGCCGGTATGGCTCAGAGGAATCTGAAAGCCAGCTGGACCGGCTGGGTGGGGCAGGTTGGCAGACGCGCAAGGCCAAGGCCAAGAAGCGCATCCTGGAGATGGCTGCAGAGCTGATGGCGATCGCGGCCGAGCGTGCCTTGAAGCGCGCAGACGCGCTTGCTGCCGGGCAGGGGATGTATGAGGAATTTGCGGCGCGTTTCCCCTACGAGGAAACCGACGACCAGCTGAATGCAATCGAAGACGTCCTCGGTGATCTTGCGTCAGGCAGGCCGATGGACCGCCTCGTGTGCGGCGATGTGGGTTTCGGAAAAACCGAAGTTGCCTTACGAGCTGCGTTCATGGCGGCGATGAGTGGCAAGCAGGTTGCCGTTATCGCTCCGACCACGCTGCTCGCGCGGCAGCACTACAAGACATTCTCGGAGCGTTTTGCCGGCTGGCCGCTGAAAGTCCGCCAACTGTCCCGGCTGGTCGGACAGCGTGAAGCAGTCGAAACCCGTGATGGCCTGACCGACGGCAGTGTCGACGTCGTTATCGGCACACATGCCTTGCTCGCCAAGGGAATCGACTTCAAGCGCCTTGGCCTTCTGATTGTCGATGAAGAGCAGCGTTTTGGCGTGAAGCACAAGGAACGCTTGAAAGAGCTAAAGGCGGATGTGCACGTGCTGACGCTCTCGGCCACACCGATCCCGCGTACATTGCAAATGGCGCTCACGGGAATTCGCGATCTGTCGATCATCGCGACGCCGCCTGTCGACCGGCTGTCGGTTCGCACTTACATCACCGAAGAAGACACAGTCACTTTGAGAGAGGCGCTGTTGCGCGAGAAATATCGCGGCGGTCAGGCCTTCTTCGTTGCGCCGCGCATCCAGGATCTGGATAAGCTGGAAAACTTCCTGTCGACACAGGTGCCGGAAGTTTCCTTCATCGTCGCGCATGGCCAGATGGCGGCGGGGGAACTGGAAGACATCATGACCGCTTTCTATGATGGAAAGTATGATGTGCTCCTGTCGACAACGATCGTGGAAAGCGGCCTGGACATTCCACGCGCCAACACACTCATTATTCACCGCGCCGACATGTTCGGCCTGGCTCAATTGTACCAGCTCAGAGGTCGTGTCGGCCGCTCGAAGTTGCGAGCCTACGCCTATTTCACGACACCACGCGACCGGGTCGTAACAGAAATGGCTGAGAAGCGCCTGAAAGTCCTGCAATCCCTTGATAGCCTGGGGGCTGGCTTCCAGCTTGCCAGCCATGATCTCGATATGCGCGGCTCAGGCAACCTGCTGGGCGATCAGCAATCGGGACAGGTGCGGGAAGTCGGGGTCGAACTGTATCAGTCCATGCTGGAAGACGCCGTAAAGGCATTACAGGCAGGCGCGCGTGGAGAGGATGACGTGGTTGACGACTGGTCCCCTCAGATCAATCTCGGCGTGGCTGTCCTCATCCCGGAAGACTATGTCGAGGACCTGACAATTCGTCTGTCCCTCTATCGTCGCCTGGCCGAGATCAGTACGGCGCCAGACAGGGAATCGTTCGCTGCCGAGCTTATCGACCGGTTTGGGCCTTTGCCGGAAGCGACGCGGCAGCTCCTTGAGGTCACCGCAATCAAGGTGCAGTGCAAGGCATTGGGAATTTCCAAGCTCGATTCCGGTGCAAAAGGCGCCGTCTTCGCATTCCGCCAGGACACAGTGATGGATCCAGCCCGTTTGATGGAGCTTGTGCGGACACGTCCGAATGTCTTGAAGCTTCGTCCGGATTCGAAGCTTGTTCATTCAGGCCTCGGTGGTGAGCCGGAACGTCGGCTTGTCACCGTCAAGGCATTCCTTAAGGAACTGGAATCCGTATCTGGTCTGGTGACTGTCTAAGCGGCTTCCAGGCGCATGAACGGGCCGGTCAACCCCGCCTCCAGGAATGTCTGTGACGTATGGAAAGCGCGCTTTTCAACGACACGCCAGTTCAGGACAAGCTCGGCGAGCCGATCGTCTTCCGCAATGGTTGTCGCAATGCGCTTGGCAAGCTGAACGCCGCCACGATACGTCGTCAGCGGAAGTGAAACGGCAATCGTTCCAGGTTCCACAACCGCTGCACAATCAGTTTCCCGCATCAGGTCCTGCGCGCACCGCGCGAGTGATGCCAAAGCGTCTGTGTCAGCGCGCTGGTCGCCAATAAGCTTAAGGGTCATGACCGACAAGGCTTCCGATCGCGTGTCCGCGATAGCGATCTGCCGTTCCAGATGCGCTTCGAGGAAACGGCGAGAGAAAAGGCCTGTTATCCGATCGATCGCGCCTGCCGGTGTGGCTGCAGATGGTTGCAGGGGGATCGCCACCAGATACTTTTCGCTCAAGTCTACGATCCGATCAACAAACGCAGGCTCGCTATCCTGGCATTCAATAATATCGTCGCATTGCGAAAGAATGGAGCGAACGTCGCCAGGCTGGTGGGCATGGCCATCTATCAATGCCACGACAGGCAAGCCATTCAGCCAATCACCGGGAGCGAACTGATCCAGGATCCTGGAGTCGCGGTCTGTTGGGGTCATGTCCAGAAGTGCGGCTGTAAACCGACGATCGGTGAGGTATTCGCGGGTTGCTGTCCAGGTCAGCGCGGAGGTGAGAGATATGCCGCGCGCTGTCAGAGCTGTCTGCAGTGATAGGAACAGGGGAGAACTCTGACCTAAAAATATTAAGGCTGGGGTTTGCCGGCCAAGCGCAATGGTCTCGGCTCCGAAATCGCTGGCCGTTTCAGTGCGAATTTTTACTTCGAGCGCTCGAGCAGCGCGTCTCGCCATTGCGTTCAGACGCCCTTTGATCAGGGGAATATCCCGGTCTCGGCGAAGTGTGATGGCGTCGGACAGGTTCAATCCTGAGTTTGCGACATCAAGAATAATAAGGGGACGCGAAAGCCCGGCCATACAGGCGTCCCGGCAGCTTTCAAGCGCTTCCACCCCAACACTCGCTATGTCGACAAGCAGCGGATCAGTTGAGCGAAAATCGATTATATCTGTGGCCTCGTAAGGACGCATTCCCCCGGTACGCAACCGCGCAGCGATAATCTTCAGCCGCGTGCCCGTCGCGGCAATTTCGATTGGTGGGTCCATGTAGGATGTATCAGACATGAATTTCTCTCGTCGTGACTTCAGTCGACGTTGGGACACCCCTTTCTTTTGCCCGGTTCGCTCTTAAGGTTCCGCTAATCAGGCCAGGTGGCCAATGTAATCAGGGAGAATGTGATGGCGAGTGGTCCACTTGACGGAGTCAAAATTGTCGAATTTGCAGGAATAGGTCCCGGGCCGTTCTGCGGGATGTTGCTCTCCGACATGGGCGCGGATGTCATCCGCATCGACCGGCCGGGAAACGGCAAGCCGGGCCGGGCCGCTGATGTCATGAGCCGCGGACGTCGTTCGATCAGCCTGAACCTGAAAGATCCTGCCGATGTCGAAACCGCGATGAAGCTGATCGAGAAAGCGGATGGCTTGATCGAGGGCTTCCGTCCCGGTGTGATGGAGCGTAACGGGCTCGGTCCCGATGCTGTCCTCGCGCGCAATCCAAAGCTCGTCTACGGTCGCATGACGGGTTGGGGCCAGTTTGGTTCGCTGTCACAGGCCGCAGGTCACGACCTCAACTACATCGCCCTGACGGGCGCCCTCCATGCGATGGGTCGTAAGGGAGAGCGCCCAAGCCCGCCGCTCAACCTAGTTGGAGACTATGGCGGCGGCGCGCTTTATCTTGCGATGGGCCTGTTGGCCGGGATCATCAACGTGAAGAATGGTGGCAAGGGCCAGGTTATCGACGTAGCCATGACAGATGGGGCCGCATCGCTTGCCACCATGTTCTTTGGCATGAAGGCCATGGGCATATGGACCGATGACAGGGAATCCAACCTGCTGGATGGCGGTGCGCATTTCTACGATACGTATGAATGCAGCGACGGGAAATGGGTGTCGATCGGCTCAATTGAACCGCAATTTTATGCCCTGCTTCTGGAAAAGACGGGCATCACGGACCCTGAATTCAACTCCCAGATGGATCGGTCGAAATGGGGCTCTCTGAAAGCCAAGCTGACTGCACTGTTCAAGACGAAGACGCGGGATGAATGGTGCGCTGTCATGGAGGGAACCGATATCTGTTTCGCACCTGTCCTTTCGATGGCTGAAGCGCCAGGCCACCCGCACAATGCTGAACGAAAGACGTTTGTCGAAGTGGAAGGCGTTATCCAGCCCGCCCCGGCGCCGCGTTTTTCCGAAACCCCGCCTGAGATCCAGCGTCGACCTGCGGGTGTCGGCGAACATACCGATGAGATCCTGCGCGACTGGCAAGTCAGCCGCTAATGAGCGCACTGCCAGGCACCACAGGCCGGCGGCGGATCTACCTGATGCGCCACGGCTTCGTGGACTACACATCTGAAGCGGTCCGCAAGGCGCGGGATCCGTCAATTGCGGTGCTGACACCGCAAGGGGAGGATGAGGCCCGCGCTGCCGGTATCGCACTATCGGAGGTGCACTTCGATCTGGCGATCTGTTCCGGTCTGGCTCGCACGCGGCAAACCGCAGAAATCGTTCTTGCCGAGCACCCTGATGCGCCCGCTCTTGAAGAAGAATGCCGTCTCGAAGAGGTGCGTTCAGGTCAATACATCGACTTCCATTCAGCTGCCCATCTGGCTGCCACAATGACATTCATGTTCGAACAGGCTGGTGAACCCGGAGCCAGCTTTCTGGAGGGCGGTGAAAAGTTTTCTGACGCCCTGGCACGAATTCAAAGCGGCCTGAGTGATCTGTTATTGCGTCCTGGCTGGGCCACTGCGCTGGTGGTGGCTCATGAAGTTGTGAACCGAATGGTGCTGGCATCTGTTGTCGGGGCGCCGCTTGGGGCAAGCGCCGGTTTCGAGCAGGATACTGGCTGTATCAACATCATTGATTTCGATATGGTGCCGGACGAAAGCGGACAGGGGACACGCATTGAACGGGGAGTGATCAAAGCGGTCAATCTCACGCCAGCAAACTATCTGAAGAACGGCATGAACCTAAGAAGTCTGGAAGCGATATTCACACGTCCGAACGCCGCCGATTAGACGCTCGCGCAGACTCGCCTCTCAGGTGAACAGAACATAACAATGGGGCACGGATCGGTTCAGGTAGGACCAGTTATAAGCATTCTGTCGGTGCCGCGTTTTAAGGCTTTTTGCCGGGACAAAGTGCCGACGTCCTTCTTGCTTTACCTTGGCCGCCCTTAGGGGCGGCCATTTTCTTGCGCGGCTCGCTTTGCGCGATAAGGTCGCCAGAACGAATTCAATGGCGAGGGCGACAAATTGAGAATTGCACTGACAAGCGTACTGGTTCTGGCAGCGGCGGCGTGCTCGCCCAAGGCTGTTGAGCCTGAAATGGCTCCGACCACGGCTCCGGAGACAGCTTCCGAGCTTCATGAACGTCTTCTGGTGATGGATACCCATCTCGACACGCCTGCAAACTTTTCAAAGCCCGATTTTGACATCCGGGCTGACAATCCGAGCGTGCTCGGCAGCGTCCAGGTTGATCTTCCGAAAATGCAGCGTGGCGGCCTGGATGGCGGCTTCTGGGTCATCTTCACGCCGCAAGGGCCGCTGGACGCGGATTCCTATGAGGCCGCAAAGCAGGCAGCACTCACCCGCAGCGATGAAATACAGGCAATGGTTTCTGCCAATCCAGATTCGTTTGAGCTGGCCTACACAAGCGCCGACGCAGCCCGTATCGCAGCGTCCGGCAAGCGAGTCGTCTATCAATCCATGGAAAACGCGTATCCCATCGGTACCGATCTTGCGCTGGTTGAGACCTTCTATGACCGGGGTTTGCGCATGATCGGGCCGGTTCATTTCCGGGACAGCCAGTTTGCCGATAGCGCGACAGACCTTTCCGCAAATGACTATGGTGGCCTAAGCCCGCTCGGCGAAGACCTCGTCAAGGAGGCGAACAGGCTCGGCATGATCCTTGATGGTTCCCACGCTGCTGATTCGACGGTCGACGACATGATCGCTCTGTCGACAACGCCGCTCATCCTGTCTCATACTGGTGTCAAAGACGTCTATGACCATCCGCGAAACATCGATGATGCCCTGATGCGCAAGATTGCAGACGACGGAGGCGTCATCCAGATCAACGCTTATGGCGGCTATCTAGAACCACTTGAGCCTACAGCGCAGCGGCAAGCTGCGCTGGATGCGCTCCAGACGGAGTTTGACGGTATCTCACCGTTGACGGCGGATGACGAGACCCGCGAGCGGTATTTCGCGCGCATGGAGGAGGTTGACGCTGCCTATCCTGCGCCGCAGTCGACATTCGAAAAATTCATCGAACATCTGTTGCATGCTCTTGAGGTGGTCGGCCCCGACCATGTTGGTATGGGCGCCGACTGGGATGGCGGTGGCGGCGTCAAGGGAATGGAAGACGTGTCTTTCCTGCCTAAAGTGACAGAACGCCTGCTCGCTGAAGGGTATACAGAGGCCGAGATCCAGCAATTTTGGAGCGGGAACATGCTACGCCTGATGGAGCAGGCCGAGAAAGCCAAACAGGGTGCCTCTGTCGAATAGGGCAGGGGAATGCATAATTCGCGGACTTGGTGATGTTCAGACCTTGCAAAGCCTGTTGGGCGTCTGTAATAGGCCCGTTCCAATTCACACGCTGAAATGCGCTTTAATCCGGATACCTGTCATGGCAGTTCCAAAGAGTAAGATCTCCAAGTCCCGTCGCGGCATGCGCCGCTCGCATGATCGGCTTGATTCCAACACTTATATCGAAGACGCCCAGTCCGGCGAGCTTCGTCGACCACATCACATCGACCTGAAGACCGGCATGTACCGCGGCCGCCAGGTTCTTGAGCCCAAGGACGACATCTAGTCAGGTTGCGCATTTGCACGCACAAGACTATGGCTTCCAGCGCCTCCCGCCATACGGCAGGGGGCGCTTTTCACATCTGACGCTGAAAACTTAATGAGGGGCACAAGCTGGCCATGAGCGAGATCATCGATATTCACGCACGCGAAATTCTCGACAGCCGGGGTAACCCGACCGTGGAAGTGGACGTAACCCTCGAAGACGGTTCCATGGGCCGCGCGGCTGTGCCATCCGGCGCATCGACGGGCGCTTATGAAGCCCATGAACAGCGTGACGGCGACAAATCGCGGTACGGCGGCAAAGGTGTCCTCAAGGCTGTCGACGCCGTGAACGGCGAAATTGCCAACGAACTTGAAGGCCTGGATGCTTCCGACCAGCGCCTGATCGACATGATGATGATCGATCTGGACGGGACGGAAAACAAGTCACGCCTTGGCGCCAATGCCATTCTGGGCGTGTCTCTCGCTGTTGCAAAAGCGGCTGCCGAAAGCGCTGCCATGCCCCTTTACCGCTACATTGGCGGCGCCAATGCGCGCGTCCTGCCGACGCCGATGATGAATATCATCAATGGCGGCGCACACGCCGACAACCCGATCGACATTCAGGAATTCATGATCATGCCGGTCAGCGCGGAAAGCCTTGCTGATTCAGTGCGTATGGGCGCCGAAGTCTTTCATGCACTGAAAAAGACGCTTAGCGACGCCGGTCATAACACCAATGTTGGTGATGAGGGGGGCTTCGCGCCGAATATCGGCTCCACTGACGAAGCAATCGGCTTCATCATGAAAGCCATCGAGAAGGCGGGCTATGCCCCGGGCGAAGACATCGCCCTGGCGCTCGATGCCGCGTCGACTGAATTCTACAAGGACGGCAAGTACAACCTCGCCGGCGAGAGCAAGGTTCTCGGCTCCGAAGAGTTTGCCAAATATCTCTCTGACCTTTGCGGACGCTACCCGATCCTCTCCATAGAAGACGGCATGGCTGAAGACGACTGGGATGGCTGGGTTGCCCTGACCGAAATGATCGGCGACCGCATCCAGCTGGTCGGCGACGATCTCTTCGTCACAAATCCGGAACGTCTCTCCACTGGACTCCAGAAAGGTGCGGCCAACTCCATCTTGATCAAGGTCAACCAGATCGGCACCCTGTCTGAGACGCTCGATGCTGTCGAACTTGCCCATCTCCATGCCTATACGGCCGTCATGTCTCACCGGTCAGGCGAAACCGAGGATTCGACAATTGCGGATCTGGCGGTCGCCACGAATTGTGGGCAGATCAAAACCGGGTCGCTCTCCCGCTCCGACCGGATCGCAAAGTACAACCAGCTGATTCGCATCGAGGAAGAACTCGGACCGATCGGAATCTACGCTGGCCGGTCGCGTATCAACGCCGAATAGCGCAAACGGGCGGTTAACCAATCGCCACTACAGATTTGCACCATGGTATCCCGCCTCGAAGCCCTCGGGCTCAGTCTGCTTGTGCTTTACTTCGCCTATCACGCGTTTGCGGGGGAGAAGGGACTTGGCCGTTGGTCTGACGCGCAGTTGGAACTGGAAGACCGCAAAGCCGTTCTTGACCAACTGGAGGCGGACATTTCCCGCTTGCGGACGGATATCCGAAGGCTGACCCCGGGATCGGTTGACCCTGATTTCGTCGAAGCTTTGGCGCGTGATAAGCTGGCCTTTGTATATCAGAATGAAATCGTTTTGATGGCGTCAGACCGTAGCATTGCAAATTGACATAGATGTTCTGACTTGTCGCCGCGGAAACGCGCATACATAAGACGGGTAAGGGATGGAGTATCTAATGGCCACAAAACCCAAGAGTGCTAAAAAAGCACCCACAAAAGCAAGCAAGACAGAGATGCTCGAATATTATCGGGCGATGCTACTTATCCGGCGTTTTGAGGAGAAGGCCGGCCAACTTTACGGCATGGGCAAGATAGCCGGCTTCTGCCACCTCTATATTGGACAGGAAGCGGTCGTTACCGGCATGCAGGCCTGTCTGAAGGATGGCGACCAGGTTATCACCGGTTATCGCGACCACGGACATATGCTTGCCTGCGGGCTCGATCCCAAGGGCGTCATGGCCGAGTTGACCGGACGTAGCGGCGGCCTGTCCAAGGGCAAGGGCGGCTCCATGCACATGTTCAGCCGCGAAAAGAGCTTCTTCGGTGGACACGGCATAGTTGGTGCGCAAGTGCCGCTCGGAACGGGCCTCGCCTTTGCGAACAAGTACAAGGGCAATGACAATGTAAGTCTCGCCTATTTCGGTGATGGGGCAGCCAATCAGGGGCAAGTGTATGAGGCCTTTAATATGGCCTCCCTCTGGGATTTGCCTGTCGTCTACGTGATCGAAAACAATCAGTACGCCATGGGTACGAGCGTGGCGCGAGCGTCTGCGGAAGTGGAGCTTTTCAAACGCGGGATTAGCTTTGAAATCGAGGGTGAGGCCGTTGACGGCATGGATGTCCTTGCGGTTCGGGAAGCTGGTGAAAAGGCGGTCAAATATGCGCGCTCCGGCAAGGGTCCCTACATACTCGAAATGAAAACCTATAGATACCGCGGTCACTCGATGTCTGACCCCGCCAAGTATCGCAAGCGAGAGGAGGTCGATGATATCCGCACACATCATGACCCCATCGAAGGCCTAAAGGGGCAGCTGATCGACGCCGGACATGCGACCGAAGACGACCTGAAAAACATCGACAAGGAAATCAAGGCCATCGTGAAGGAAGCGGCTGACTTTTCCCTTGAAAGTCCCGAGCCCGATGCATCCGAACTATGGACTGATGTCCTGCGCGAAGTGGAGTCTGTCTAGATGTCCGTTGATATTCTCATGCCCGCCCTCTCGCCAACGATGGAGGAAGGCACACTCTCCAAGTGGCTCAAGAAAGAGGGGGATAGCATCTCGTCCGGCGACATCATTGCCGAGATCGAAACTGACAAGGCGACGATGGAAGTCGAAGCCGTCGACGAAGGCATTCTGGCAAAGATCCTCGTTGCCGAAGGCACCGAAGGCGTAAAGGTCAACGCCATCATTGCCGTGCTGGCCGAAGACGGCGAAGATGCTGGCAGCGTCAAGCCATCGACGAACGGATCAGCCGCTCCAGAAGCGGACGCGCCAAAACGTGCGACGACCGAATCGCAGGAATCATCATCAGACGCGGAAACAGACTCGCCGGAATCGAATGACGCGCCGGCCGCAGCTGTCCTTTCAGACCCCTCCATCCCGGAAGGTACGACATTTACTGAAACGACTGTACGCGATGCCTTGCGTGATGCGATGGCCGAAGAAATGCGCCGCGATGAAACCGTCTTCATCATGGGCGAGGAAGTCGCCGAGTACCAGGGCGCCTACAAGGTCACGCGCGAGCTGCTCCAGGAATTTGGCGCGCGCCGCGTCGTCGATACACCGATTACGGAACATGGCTTTGCCGGCCTTGGCGTCGGGGCAGCATTCGGCGGGCTGCGTCCGATCGTTGAGTTCATGACATTCAACTTCGCTATGCAGGCCATTGACCACATCATCAACTCGGCCGCCAAAACCCTCTACATGTCAGGCGGGCAGATGGGTTGTCCCATTGTCTTTCGTGGCCCCAACGGTGCTGCCAGCCGTGTCGGCGCGCAGCACAGCCAGGACTACGCCGCCTGGTATGGCGCCATTCCAGGCCTCAAGGTCGTCGCTCCCTATGATGCCGCCGACGCCAAGGCGCTACTGAAGGCGGCCATCCGCGATCCGAACCCGGTTGTCTTCCTCGAGCACGAACTCGTCTACGGCACCAGCTTCCCCGTTCCGGACCTCGATGACTATGTTCTTCCCATCGGCAAGGCGGCCGTGAAACGCGCCGGCACGGATGTCACGCTCGTGGCCTATTCGCGAATGGTCGGTTTTGCACTTACTGCTGCTGAGGAACTGGCCGAGCAGGGGATAGATGCCGAGGTCATTGACCTTCGATCCATCCGACCGCTTGATACTGCGACCGTGATTGAAAGCGTCAAGAAAACCAATCGCCTCGTCACATGTGAGGAAGGCTGGCGCTATATGGGCGTCGGCGCGGAAATCGCCGCATCAGTCGTGGCGGAGGCTTTCGATTATCTCGACGCCCCGCCGGCCCGCGTGCACCAGAAGGACGTTCCTCTCCCATACGCTGCCAACCTCGAGGCCATGAGCCTTCCCGGCGTCGCCGACATCGTCGCAGCAGCCCGCAAGGTCTGCTACGCGGAGCAGGAGTAGCGCCATGAGCATCAACATTACCATGCCCGCACTGAGCCCGACAATGGAAGAGGGCACGCTCGCCAAATGGCTTGTAAAGGAAGGCGACACCGTCTCGTCCGGTGACATCATTGCCGAGATCGAAACCGACAAGGCTACGATGGAAGTCGAGGCCGTCGATGAAGGCACGATCGCAAAAATTCTGGTTTCCGAAGGCACGGAAGGCGTGAAGGTGAACGCCGTCATAGCCGTGCTCGCCGAAGAGGGCGAAGACGCATCATCGATCAAGACGCCCAAAGAGTCCGCTTCCCCGGCGAACGCCGGGGCCGCGGGCAGCCAGGAAAAGAAGCCGACGACGGAGACTGAACCCAAATCTTCCAAGCCGGAGCCGAAATCTGCCGCGCCTGCGAAATCCGAAACGGCGCCCAAAACCGAAAAACTCGCTTCCACGCCTCTCCCAAGCGCCAACACATCAGATGGCCGCATCAAGGCGAGTCCGCTTGCCCGCCGCATTGCTGACATGAAAGGCATCGACCTTAAGGCCCTCAAAGGCACTGGCCCACGCGGACGCATCATCAAGCGGGATGTGGAAAATGCCAAGCCAGGCGCCGCCGCGCAATCGGCCGGCAAGGGCGCGCCCGCGCCGGATGGGCTCATCCTGCCGCAAATCCTCGATGATCGCGTCTATGCGCCAGACAGCTATACGCTGGAGCCGCTCGACGGCATGCGCAAGGTTGTCGCCAAGCGCCTGACGACCAGCTTCATGCAGGTGCCACACTTCCCGCTGACGATTGACCTCGAACTCGATCATCTCCTTGCGAGCCGCGCGGCCATCAATGCGGCCGCGCCGGATGGCATCAAGGTCTCGGTCAATGACCTGCTCATCAAGGCCAGCGCCATGGCCCTGATGGATGAACCCGATTGTAACGCATCGTACACGGACAAGGGTATCGCATATCACAAGCATGCAAACGTCTCGGTCGCCGTGGCCATCGATGGCGGGCTCATCACGCCTGTCATCTTCAATGCCGAAACCAAGGGGCTTGCCGAGATTTCCGAAGAGATGAAGGACCTCGCCACCCGCGCCCGCGAGCGCAAGCTGAAGCCGCAGGAATATTCCGGCGGTACATTCAGTATCTCCAATCTGGGCATGTTCGGCATCCGGAACTTTGCCTCGATCATCAACCCGCCCGAAGGCATGATCCTGTCGGTCGGGGCAGGGGAGAAGCGCCCGGTCGTCAACGCCAAGGGTGACCTCGCCGTCGCGACGGTGATGAGCGTCACACTCACCTGCGACCACCGCGTCGTCGGAGGCGCGGAAGGGGCGAAGTGGTTGCAGGCCTTCAAGCGCTATGTCGAGACGCCGGAAGCAATGCTGCTCTAAGCGGCGTAAGGATATCTTATGAGCACCCAATACGACCTCATCGTTATCGGATCCGGCCCTGGCGGCTACGTTTCTGCCATCCGCGCCAGCCAACTTGGCCTGAAAACGGCCATCGTCGAACGCGAGGCCCTGGGCGGTGTCTGTCTCAACTGGGGCTGCATCCCGACAAAGGCACTGCTGCGTTCGGCTGAAGTCATGCACCTCGCCAAGCATGCCAAGGATTTCGGCCTCAAGATCGACAAGGTCGAGGTTGATCTTGATGCTGTGGTCAAACGCTCGCGCGATGTTGCCGGTCAGCTTTCGGGCGGCGTCAAGTTCCTGATGAAGAAGAACAAGATCGACGTCATCGAAGGCACGGCCCGCCTCGAAAAAGCCACACCTGCGCCGAAGGTCATCGTCAAGGGCAAGGACGGCAAGGACACAACCCTCCAGGCGAAACACGTCATGCTCGCCACCGGCGCCCGCGCCCGCGACATTCCGCAGGCTGGCCTCGTTGCCGATGGCAAGCTGATCTGGACCTATCGTGAAGCCATGACGCCTGACGTGATGCCCAAGCGCCTCCTCGTCATCGGCTCCGGCGCCATCGGCATCGAGTTTGCCAGCTTCTACAACGAGCTCGGCGCCGAGGTAACCGTCGCTGAGGTCCTGCCGCGTATCCTGCCCGTCGAGGACGCCGAAATCTCCGCCATGGCGGAAAAGGATTTCAAGAAGCAGGGCCTCAACATCATTACCGGCGCCAAAGTTGAAAACCTGAAAGCCGGCAAGAACACGGTCACCGCCGATATCACCAACAAGGACGGCAAGAAGGAGTCGAAAGAATTCGACCGGGCCATCCTTGCCGTCGGCATTGTCGGCAATGTCGAAAATCTTGGCTTGGAAGCGCTTGGCGTGAAAGTCGAAAAAACCCACGTTACCGTCGACGGCTTCGGCAAGACCGGCGTACCGGGCCTCTATGCCATCGGTGATCTCACCGGCCCGCCATGGCTCGCCCACAAGGCCAGCCATGAAGGCGTCGTGTGCGTTGAAGCCATTGCCGGCAAGGGAAAGGACCATGCCGAGCCTTTCGACGCCTCCAACGTGCCCGGGTGCACCTATTCACACCCCCAGGTCGCCAGTGTCGGCCTCACCGAAGCCGCTGCGAAGGAAAAGGGCTACGACATCAAGGTTGGCCGTTTCCCCTTCATCGGCAATGGCAAGGCCATCGCCCTTGGCGAAACGAATGGCATGGTCAAAATCGTGTTCGACAAGAAGACCGGTGAGCTGCTCGGGGCCCACATGATCGGCGCGGAAGTGACCGAACTGATCCAGGGCTATGTCATCGCCCGTCAGGGCGAACTCACCGATATTGATCTTGCACACACCATCTTCGCGCATCCGACCATCTCGGAAACCATGCATGAAGCGGTGCTCGACGCTGACGGCAGAGCCCTGCACATCTGACCCGGCACTTGCCCCAGCACGCTGTGGGCTGGTACGCATGATGATGCCCGTTCATCATCGGAGGATATTGCGTGATACGCTACCTGGCCATGGGCCTCGCCGCCTGCCTGCTTGCTGCCTGTGCGCCCGCTCCTGCGCCTGAAACGGATGTCGCGCCACCCGCGCCAGCGCTTGTCCTCCCGGACTCCCGGGAAGGGGTCGTAACCGATCGCTTTGCGCGTCTGGCCTTGCAATGCGTCCACCGCGAGTACCCCAACAAGATCAGTCACGTCATGAACAGCGATGCGGATGCGGCAACGCCGCGCGAACTCTATCCGGCATTCTATGGCTGCTTCGACTGGCATTCCTCGGTGCATGGCCATTGGCTGCTTGCCCGCATCCTGAACACTGATCCCGCCACGCCCTATCGCGACGCCATTATCACGGCGCTGGGCCACAGCTTCACGCCCGAAAACATTGCCGGCGAGGTCGCCTATTTCAGGGCTGAAGGCCGGGCGAGCTTCGAGCGTCCCTATGGCACCGCCTGGTTCCTCCAGCTGATGACCGAATTGCGGGAATCCGATCTTCCCGAAGCCAATACCTGGGTGGGCGCACTGGAACCGCTGGAAGCGCTCATAGAGGCGGAGACATCCACTTGGCTCACCAAGCTCGCCTATCCGATCCGTCTCGGTACTCATAATCAGACCGCCTTCGCCTTCGGCCTGATGCTGGATTGGTCGAAAGCCAGCAATGCGGGCGCCTTCAACGCTCAGCTGACCCGCAAAGTGCTTGAATTTCATGCCAGTGATGTGAATTGCCCGCTTGCCTATGAGCCGTCCGGCGAAGACTTCCTCTCACCCTGCCTGATGGAAGCCGACCTGATGCGCCGCGTGATGCAGGCGGACCAATATGCGACCTGGCTCCAGGCCTTCCTGCCGCAAATCCCGACAAACGCAACGGGCGACTGGCTGCTGCCCGGCGTCGTGCTTGACCCGTCCGACGGAAAGCTCGTTCACCTCGATGGCGTGAACCTGTCACGTGCCTGGGCACTGGAGGGCATTGCGAGCGCCCTGCCTGAAGGCGACGCGCGTATCCCGTCTCTCCTTGCTGCCGCAGAGCTGCACAAGGAAGCGGGTATCGCCGCCGTCAGCGACACGCATTACTCCGGCAGCCACTGGCTCGCGAGTTTTGCGACCTATCTCGAAACCCGACGCGGGATCAGCCCGCAATGAAACTACCCATTGGCCCCGGCGCACTCGTCGCAGCGGCCTTCATTGGTCCAGGCACAGTCACCACGTGCACGCTTGCCGGCGCAAACTTCGGTTTCGCGCTGATCTGGGCACTGGCCTTTGCAACGATCGCGACCATTATCCTGCAGGACATGTCAGCCCGGCTCGGAGTCATGGGCCGCGTCGGCCTCGGCGAGGCGCTGGTTAGCGGAACGGGTAACCGGTTCGTCAAATGGGGCGCGGCCGGGCTGGTTCTCGCCGCGCTTGCATTGGGGAACGCCGCCTATGAAGCCGGCAACCTGTCCGGCGGCGCACTTGGCCTTGAAGCCATTTTCGGGGCAGGGGAGCAATCCCGGCGGATCATCATTCTGGTTCTTGCTTCTATTGCTGCCGCCGTCCTCCTGTTCGGTCGCTACAAGCTGATCGAGCATGTTCTCGTTGCGCTGGTCATCGTCATGAGTCTCGCCTTCGCCGGAAGCGCCATTCTGGTGAGGCCGGATCTCGCCGCGATGATTGGGGGGCTCGTACCGCGCGTGCCGGAGGCAGGTCTTCTGACATCTGTCGCCCTGATCGGCACGACCATCGTGCCTTACAATCTCTTCCTGCATGCTGCCTCTGCGCGCGAGCACTGGCCCGAGGCAACGCCACAGGCCCTCGAAGAAGCCAAGCGCGATACGCGTGTGTCTGTCGGACTCGGTGGCCTGATCTCCATCCTCATTCTCACCACAGCCGCATCCAGTCTGTTTGGCTCTGCCCAGCAGATATCCGGCGCGGCCGACATGGCCGCCGCTATCGCACCTACCTATGGCGAGGCCGCGCGCTATCTCGTTGGCATTGGCCTTTTCTCGGCAGGCCTGACCTCGTCCATCACGGCGCCCCTCGCCACCGCCTACGCCCTTAGCGAGATTGCCCGGAAACCCCGCACGGGCAACCTCTTCAAGGGCGTCGCCCTCACCATCCTGCTGACCGGTACGGTTGTCGCATTGATGGGCTATCGCCCGGTGAGCATCATTTTCGTGGCGCAGGTCGCCAATGGCCTGCTGCTTCCCATCGTGGCTGTCTTCCTGCTCCTGGCCATGAACCGACGGTCGCTGCTGGGTGACCAGGTCAATGGTCCGATCGCCAATGCACTCGGCGCGCTTGTCATTCTGATCACATTCGGACTGGGACTTCGCATCATCCTGCGCGCTTTCGGAGTGTGGCCATGATGCGGGAAATCTGTCTCAATGCGGATATCGGGGAATTGCCAGGCACCCATGGACGGGCGCTGGATCGGGCAATTCTCGACGTGGTTACGCGTTGCAGCATTGCGTCGGGTGGGCATGCCGGCGACCCGGAAAGCATGACGGCAACGGTCAAGGCGGCTGATGCGCGCAACGTGCTCATCGGCGCACACCCATCCTATCCTGACAGGGAAGGGTTTGGCCGAAAGACGATGGCGATGTCACAGATCGATCTCAGCGCCACCTTGCTGCAGCAGGTGCGGGCGCTGGCTGCCATCGCACGTGAGCGGGGCGTGCCGCTTGCCCACCTGAAACCGCACGGCGCACTCTACAATACAGCCGCACATGATGAAGATGTCGCGCGGACCATAGTCGACGTCACGATCCAGTCGCGTATCCCGATGCTGATTGGTCCGCCCAACTCCCAGTTGGCGCTAGCTGCGCGCCAGGCGGACCTGCCCTATCTGGCCGAAGGCTTTGCTGACCGGGCCTATGAGGCCTCGGGCGATCTCACACCGCGCACAATAGAAGGCGCCGTCATTGCCGCCGACGAAGACCGCGTCCGCCAGGCGGTCCAGATCGCGTCCACCGGGCAGGTCACGACCCGTACGGGCGAGACAATCCAGCTGCCTGTCCGCACGATCTGCGTTCACGGTGACTCGCCTGGAGCCCTGGCCAGTGCACGCTCTATTCGTGCCGCGCTGATCCGTTCTGGCATTGCCGTCGCCGCTGTCGTCCCATGAGCCACCCAGTCATTACCTTCTGCGGCGACGATGCCTTGCGCTTCGTCGTGACCGATCAGGAGACGCGCCTGGCACGTGTTCGCCAGCTTCTCGCCACGGACGACTGGTGCGAAGTCGTTCCCGGGCGCAAGGACATCAGCGTTCAGTTCAACCCGCACGAGCACACGCCTGCCACCGCCATGGCGCACCTCTCGCACACCCTTTCCACACCCGCCCCCCACCTCTCCGGCACCCCTGAGACGATCAAACTGCCTGTCCATTTTGGCGGAGCAGACGGTCCGGACCTCAAGGACATTGCCGCTCATATTGGCCTGTCAGACGCGAATATCATCGCGCGCCTGCTGGCGGCGCCGCTGACGGTTGATATGCTCGGCTTCACGCCCGGTTTTGCCTATATGTCAGGCCTTCCCGAAACGTTCGAAATTTTACGCCTTGTGCAGCCCCGACAGCAGGTTCCAGCAGGATCAATCGGCCTTATTACCGGCCAGTGCGGGCTTTATGCGCTGGCAGGCCCGGGCGGTTGGCCAATCATCGGGCGTGCATCTGTTTCGCTGTTCAATGCCTCATCGTCAAACCCATTCCGTCTTCGGGCCGGAACACGGGTCCAGCTCGTCGACGCAACCGAGTCATGAGTCTCACAATCCTTCAGCCCGGTGTACAGATGACGCTCCAGGGCGCGCCGCGCGTCGGTCATCGCCATCTTGGCGTCCCCGTGAGTGGCCCGGCCGATCCCTTGTCCATGGCGCTGGCCAATCGTCTTGTCGGAAACGCCAGTGTCGCGACAGCCATCGAGGTCACCTTCGGCGGCGCTGCGATCCGGTTCGACACGCCCGTCAGCTTTGCGATAACTGGGGCGCTGTCTGATCTGACACTCGCAGGTCAGCCTGTTGCGGCCCACATGACCCTTTCTGCTCAGGCAGGAGATACGCTCAGGATAGAACCTGCGCGGCAAGGTTGCCGGGTCTATATCGCCATCGCGGCCGCTTTGGAGGCGACGGATTTTCTCGGTTCGACATCGACCTATCTTCCCGCTGAGCTCGGTGGACACGCGGGCAGGGCGTTCAAGCCGGGTGATACGGTCGGGTTTGGCGATGCACGCAATGTTCCCGAACTGGCAACGCCTCGGGACCTTCAGCCCGTCTGCAGCAACAGCTACACGTTGCGCGCCATCGAAGGGCCGGATTATCCGGCCGGGGCGCATGGCTTGTGGGACAGTGGTTTCACCGTCACCCAACGCGCCAGCCGCATGGGCATCGAACTGGAAGGTGAATTCCCGTGCTCGGCTGAAGGTGTAAGCCGCCCCAGTTCGGCGATCTTTCCGGGCGCATTACAGCTTCCTCCGGGTGGGCGCGGTTTCCTGCTCCTCGCAGACGCGCAGACGACCGGTGGCTATCCGCATATCCTGCAGGTCGCGCGGGCCGACCGCCACCTCCTCGGGCAGGTCCGTCCCGGGGATCGGATACGCTTCCTGCATAGGACACGACAGCAGGCGACAGATGCCCTGCGTGCAAAGCAGGCCTTGCTGTCATCGTGGCTGCCAGATTTTTTCCTTTGAATCCGTCATGCGGCAGGGGCTTAACTTGACTCTGAGGCAAAAGAACAAAATAAGAACATATGGATCTCGCAACCCTCAAGGCGAAAGGTATCGTGCGTGCCCATTCGGCGCGCACGCCGATACGCGCGCACTTTCCGTTCGGACTTGCCCAGGCTGGTGTCCACGAACTGGCAGAGGCGCGTTTCGGGGACATGCCGGCATTGACTGGCTTCGCCCTTGCGGCGCGTGCCGAAGGAGGGGACGCAAGCAAGGCAGGCGCTATCCTCTGGGTGACGCAGGCTAAATTGGGTCTTGAGCATGGTTGCGTCCCCGACAGCGCGCTGCACGGCTTCTCTACGCGCCATACACCCCGGCTGGTCGTTCATCCGGGCAAGTTGAGCGATGCGCTCTGGACAATCGAGGAAGCCATTGCCTCCAGCGCTGTTTCACTCGTGGTCGCGGACGTATCCGGTGCGGATTTTACCGCGACACGCCGCCTCGCGCTCGCCTCGGGGCGCCACGGCGTGCCTGTCATCCTCCTCATGCCGTATGGCCGGGAAGGGGCGACGGCGGCCGAGGCGCGCTGGCGCATCGCTTCCAGGCCCTCCTCACCCAACCGCTACGACCCCCGCGCGCCCGGCGCACCCCGCTGGCATGCCGTACTCGAGCGCTCCCGTACGGCCCCGCATTTCGCAGGGCACAGCTTTGATCTTGAGTGGAACGATGAAACGCTATCTCTCACTGTGGTTCCCGGACTGGCCGCTGGACAGGTTGCGCCGCCAGCGCCTCCACACGGCGGGGCGCCCGATGCGTCCGGCATCCGCCAGACCGGTTAACCCGCCGCCTTTCGCCCTGACGGAAAGCAGACAGGCCGGTCTTGTCATTGCCGCCGCCAATTGCACGGCCCTGAAACACGGCATCAGTCCGGGCTTGCGCTTCACCGATGCCCGGGCCCGTGTGCCGGAACTCCTGTACGACGAGATCGACCGCGAAGCCGATGCGCGTGGCCTGCGCGCGCTGGCTGGCTGGATGGTTCGCTGGACACCTTTGGTAGCACTTGATGGTGCGGATGGCCTGATGCTTGAGACAACGGGTTGCGATCACCTGCATGGGGGCGAGGCCGCCATGGTTGGAGCTCTGTCCCAACGGCTAGCCCGGTCTGGTTGCGCCCACAGGATAGGTCTGGCCGGCACGCCCGGCGCGGCATCGGCCCTCGCACGCGCAGCAGCGAGGGAAGGCGTTCCAGTCTTGCTGCCCGAAGGCGCCGAACGGGATGGCCTTGCCGACTTGCCCGTCGCCGCACTACGCCTCTCGGCAGAATCCGTGACCCTGCTGCGCCGTTTTGGCCTTGTGCGGATCGGTCAGCTCTATGGCATCGACCGCAAGGCGCTGGCCCGCCGCTTCCAGTCACGTGAGATGTCAGATGCAGTTTGCCTCCGGCTCGATCAGGCGCTCGGCCTGCGCCTTGAGCCCTTGCGGCCACGACTGCCGCCGCCTGCACATGCCGCCCGGCTGCCATGCCCTGAGCCCATCGCCAGCAGCGATGGCGTGGCGGACGGGCTCCGGCAACTCACGGAAACCCTTTGCGCTGATCTTGGTCGCCTTGGCCAGGGCGCGCGCAGTTTTACCCTCCACGCCTTCAAGTCGGATGGAGACTTGTCCAGCCTGTCCGTCAGAGCTGCCCGGCCTGTCCGCAACCCGTCTCATATCCTGCGCCTTTTCCGCGAAACATTGGACAGCGTCGATCCCGGATTCGGCATCGACCTGCTCCTTCTGGAAGCCCATCGCGCAGGACCGATGAGTATCAGCGCTGTGGCCCTGTCGGGAGATCTCGCGGCGAGCGACACGGACGAGGCTGCATTGGCTGCGCTCGCTGACCGGATCGTCGCGAAACTTGGTGAAGGCAGTGTGCTCGTAAACAGTCCGCAGACAAGCCATGCGCCTGACCGCGCCGAATGCTGGCTACCCTATGAAGGTACCCTGCCACCTCCTTCCTGCCCCCCTGCCACTACCGGGCTCCGCCCCGTCCGCACACTCTCCCACCCCGAGCGTGTCGACGTGATCGCCGAGGTGCCGGATGGTCCGCCCTTGCGCTTTGTCTGGCGGCGTATCGTGCGAACCGTCTCACGTGCGGACGGACCGGAACGGGTCAGTCCCGAATGGTGGCGCAGCCTGCCTTCTGCAGGCGCCAAAGCGAGAAGCCTGCCACGTGCCCGAGATTATTACCGGGTTGAAGACAGCAGGGGCGCGCGCTACTGGCTCTTCCGCGAGGGCCTGTATGACGATGATCGCGGCGCTGCGCCTGAATGGTATGTGCAGGGCCTTTTTGCATGACCCCATATGCCGAACTTGCCGTCACCACGAATTTCTCCTTCCTCCACGGCGCTTCTCACGCTGTAGAGCTGGTCCAACGGGCCCATGAACTCGGTCTCGCCGCCATCGGTGTTGCGGACCGCAATACGTTGGCCGGTGTGGTGCGGGCGCATCTTGCGGCCAAGGCGGTTGGCATGCGCCTTCTTGTGGGCGCGCGACTTGTGCCGGAAGATGGTCCCGAACTTCTTTGTTACCCCACGGACCGCGCGGCCTACGGACGCCTCTCCCGCCTTCTGTCAGAGGGAAAGCTGCGGGCGGGGAAGGGCGACTGCAACATCCGTCTCTCCGATATTGCGGCCGCAAGTGAAGGGCAGATTTTCATCGCGCTTCCGCCAGAACGCTTCGGTCCGGAGTTTGAACAGGCCCTCCGGCGCATGGCCGGCCTCTGGCCGGGATGCATCTACCTGGCTGCGCGCTACAGTTTTCATGGACGCAACCATGAAAGGATCGCCCGGCTTGCCGATCTCGGCGCACGTTGCGGTGCCCCGATGATTGCCATCAATGACGTCCTGTATCACTCGCCCGTACGCCGACCCTTGCAGGATATCATCACTTGTATCCGCGAGCATTGCACCATTGATACGGCCGGGTTCCGTCTTGAATCAAACGCTGAGCGGCACCTGAAATCGCCAGAAGAAATGACGCGTCTTTTCAAGGGATTCAGCCCCGCACTGAAGCGGACGCTGGACATCGTGGCACGCTGCAATTTCGATCTCGACGCGCTGGCATATGACTATCCGGACGAACCTGTGCCAACCGGCTCGACGCCGCAGCATCATCTGGAACACCTGACATGGAAGGGAGCAAACTGGCGGTATCCTGACGGAATCCCACCTCATATACAGGCCCAGTTGGCCAAGGAACTCAGCCTTATGGAAGAGCTGTCCTACGCACCATATTTCCTGACCGTCCACGACATTGTCGCCTGGGCGCGCTCGCAAGGTATCCTATGCCAGGGGCGTGGCTCGGCCGCCAATTCAGCCGTCTGCTTCTGCCTTGGCATCACCAGCGTCGACCCTGCCGAGACCAGTCTGCTGTTCGAGCGTTTTCTCTCACGTGAGCGCAAAGAACCCCCTGACATCGATGTCGATTTCGAGCATGAGCGGCGCGAAGAGGTAATCCAGTACATCTATCAACGCTATGGCCGCCACCGGGCGGCGCTGACGGCAACCGTGATTTCCTATCGACCTCGCTCAGCGGTTCGTGAAGTCTGTAAGGCACTTGGCCTTACCGAGGATATTTCCACGGCACTGGCCGGCTGTGTCTGGGGGAGCTGGGGCAATGATATTCCAGCGCCTCAGATCACCCAGGCGGGCCTTGATGCCTCAAGCCCCATGATCCGCCGCGCCATCGCCCTGACGCGCCAGCTGATCGGGTTTCCGCGTCACTTGTCCCAGCATGTCGGCGGGTTTGTCCTGACACGCGGGCCGCTCGTGGAGACCGTTCCGATCGGTAATGCGGCAATGCCCGACCGCACCTTTATCGAGTGGGACAAGGATGACATCAATGCGCTGGGTATCCTGAAGGTCGATATACTGGCTCTGGGCATGCTGACCTGTATCCGCAAGGCGTTCGATTCCCTGGAGGCCCATAAGGGACTGCGCTTCAATCTCGCCACCATCCCTTCGGACGACAAGGCGACCTATGACATGCTGTGTGAGGGCGACAGTCTAGGTGTGTTCCAGGTGGAAAGCCGGGCGCAGATGAATATGCTACCCCGTCTCAGGCCGCGCACATTCTATGACCTTGTCATTGAGGTTGCGATTGTTCGCCCCGGTCCCATACAGGGTGACATGGTGCACCCTTACCTGCGACGCAGGAAAGGGCTGGAGACCGTCCGATACCCAAGCCCGGCACCCGAACACGGCCCGCCAGACGAACTCGCCAACATTCTGAAACGTACGCTTGGCGTCCCGCTGTTCCAGGAGCAGGCGATGCAGATATCCATTGATGCCGCCAAGTTCACACCCGACGAAGCCAACGGTCTGCGCCGTGCCATGGCCACCTTCCGCAAGGTCGGGACGATCCAGAATTATGAGGGCATGATGGTGTCACGCATGGCGGAGCGTGGTTACCGGCTTGAGTTTGCGCAGCGTTGCTTTGATCAGGTGAAGGGTTTTGGTGAGTACGGTTTTCCTGAAAGCCACGCGGCGTCATTCGCCCTGCTTGTCTATGTGTCGTCCTGGCTGAAATGCCACCACCCGGACGTGTTCTGTGCGGCTCTGCTGAACAGCCAGCCAATGGGCTTTTATGCCCCCGCCCAGATTGTACGGGATGCGCGCGAGCATGGTGTCGACGTGCGCTGCGTAGACGTGAATTACTCAGACTGGGACAATACACTTGAGCCTGCGGGCACAGGCAACGGACTGAGAGCGGTGCGACTTGGATTTCGGCAAGTCGATGGTGTGCGCGAAGATGAAATGGAAGCGCTGATGCGTGCGCGGGGGCAGGGCTTCGATACGCTCGATGAGGTGCGCTTGCGCACGGGATTGACGCGCCGTGCGATGGAGTTGCTTGCAGCCGCAGACGCTTTCGGATCGTTGGGGCTCTGTCGGCGGGACGCTTTGTGGGCCGTGCGCGGCGATACGGCTGGCAGCACCTTGCCCCTGTTCGAAGCGGCCAAGCTCGCCGAACAAGGCAGGGATTCTGTGACACAGCTCCCCCGGATGCCGGATTCCGAACAGGTGATCCAGGACTACCAGACAACGCGGCTTTCGCTAAAGGATCACCCTTTGCGGTTCCTGCGCCCGTTCTACGACTCGCAGCGCATTCTTACGACGGCTGAAGCGGTTGCCATGCCAGACGGGCAGCGGGTGGAGACCTGCGGTCTGGTGCTCGTACGGCAACGTCCAGGCTCTGCCAACGGCGTTGTGTTCATAACAATCGAAGACGAGCTGGGTATTGCCAATATCGTTGTCTGGAAACGTGTCATGGAGCGATTCCGGCCAATCGTAATGGGGGCACGAATCCTGTCCGTTCGCGGGCGTGTACAGTCAGCCGATAGTGTCACGCATATCGTAGCCGAGCAGCTAATCGACCGCAGCGCCGACCTGGCACTGCTCTGCGAGGAATACATGACCGATCCGCTAAAGGGTGTCCTTGCCAATGCAGACGAAGTGAAGCGCCCGGTACCGGAAGGGCGATGGCCAGCCGCTGAGGAGGGCGACATGCGGCGTCACCCAAGGAATCTCAGGGCTATTCCTCGGAGTCGTGATTTTCACTAGGAGGGAGCGGGCGGTCTTCATCAACCAGAATGCGGGTGGCGGCGCCGTCTGGATCGTCAAACTGGCCCGATCGGGCGGCCCACAAGAATGCGATCAGGCCAATCAGGCCCATGCCAAGCGCGATGGGGATGAGAAGCAACAAGCCCGACACTAGAGACGCTCCGACATCGTGTTCAAGCGCAATGCATTGAGCGACACCAGAATGGACGAGGCTGACATGGCGATTGCGGCAACAAGTGGCGTTGCGTGGCCACTAATGGCAATCGGGACCGCAACCAGATTATAAGCCGCAGCAAACCCGAAATTCTGCAGCATCACGACACGTGCCTGCTTGGCCACCGAAATCAGCCGGGGGAGGGAAGCCAGGCCGCCGGAATAGACTGCGTCGCTTGCCGAACGACTGATATCCATGGCGCCGCCTGGCGCGACGGACGCATGAGCCAGCGCCAGGGCACCTGCATCGTTCAGGCCATCACCAACCATCAGGACCCGATGTCCTTTGGCCTGCAACTCTTCCAGTCGTTGAACCTTGTCGCGAGGCGATGCCTTCGCGCGCCACTTGGTGATGCCAAGCGTCTCTGCGACATCGCTAACAGCTTCTTCGCGGTCACCGGAAAGGACTTCCATCCCGTAACCTGCGCGTTGCAAAGTGCGGATGGTCTCAATCGCATCATCCAGAATATGGTCGGCGAAATGAAACTGGATCGGTCGTTCGTCATCTTTCGCAAACCAGAGGGAACTGCTCGTGGTATGGCCTGGATTCACACTGACCCATTCGGCAGATCCCAGCCTGCATGTGACGCCGTCTATCACACCCTCGAGGCCGAGCCCGGGAAACTCCCGAACACCTGTTGCGATTGGCCCCGGACCAGCAATTTCGACCAAAGCCCGTGAAAAAGGGTGTCGGCTCGCGCGCGCCAGTTGCGCCGCATCGCTGAGTATATCTGGCGCGATCTCATCCACGAGGCGGGGTGTGCCGAGCGTGAGGGTGCCGGTCTTGTCGAATATCACGTAGTCGCATTGGGCCAGGCGCTCCAGGGCATCGCCCGACTTCAGGAACGTGCCGGACCTGAACAGGCGTCCCGAAGCAACGACCTGGGTCACGGGCGCCGCGAGCGCCAAGGCACATGGACAGGTAATGATGAGCGTTGAGACGCCGATCAGCAACGCATCGTTCACTCCCAAGCCTGCCATGAGCCAACCGAGGAATGCCAGCAACGCGGATGTATGGACGAACGGGACATAGAGGGAGACCGCGCGGTCTGCGATCTTCCGGTAAGTTGACCGACGCTGCTCCCCGGCGTCCAGCATCCGGGCAATATCCGAGAGTAGGGAGTCACTCGCTGCGCCGATGGCCCGGCCCTGCAGCGGCTGGGAGAGGTTCACGGTGCCGGCGAGCAGGCTCATACCGACAAATGTCGTTCGTGGAACGCTCTCTCCGGTCACCAGGCTGTCATCCACTTCTGAAAGCCCGGAATCGATTTTCATGTCGACCACGGCGCATTCGCCCGGCGACAAGAGAATTCGGTCTCCGGGCTCGATCTCACTTGCCCGAACGGATTTTGCTTGGCCGTCTTCGGCCAACCGCGTCACTGTTCGATTGGCCATCGCCGCGAGTTCACGCGCAGAGACATAGGCTTTCCTGCGCACGCGAGCATCCAGAAAGCGCCCGATCAACAGGAAGAAGAGCAGCATGACGGTCGCATCGAAATAGGCATGATCGCCGCCCCTCACGGTTTCCGATACGCTCACGCAGAACGCAATGATCACCGCCAGCGAAATGGGTACATCCATATTGGCGTGACCCCGTTTCAGAACGTTCCAGGCGGAACGAAAGAATACGCGACCTGAAAACAGGATTGTCGGAAACGCGATCAGGCCGGAAATACCATGCAACATCCGGCGAGTAGCCTCGCCCATTTCTCCGTGGCCAGCCCATACCGACACCGAAAGAAGCATGATGTTGGCCGTTGCGAATCCGGCGACACCCAATGCAATCAGCAGACTGCGTTCTTCGCGTTGCTCATCGGAAACATTGCGGCTTTGATCCTGCGGCGAGACACCATAGCCGAGCGTACTAACCGCTAGAACAATCGTGTTTGCGCCGAGGTCCCCGCGCCACGCCACGTCGAGTGTACCAGTTGACAGATTGAGTCGCGCCGTCTCCACATCAGGCAATGCCTTCACGGCCGATTCGATCCGATTGATGCAGGCACCGCACTTGGCGCCGCGTATGGTGAGGCCGAGACGATTTTGTCCGCCGACGCGCCGTACAAAGGCAGAAGAGTCCGGTGCGTTTGTGGTCTCGGGTGGCGCAAGCCTTGTTGGACAACCGGCCGAAAGGCTGTCGTTAAGCGCCATCATTGCACCGTGAGGACCTTGGCAGCCGTAAATGAGCCAATCTCGCCTTCACCGGTGACGTCGGCATTTATCGTAACGTGCCATGCACCGGATGCGAGCACTGGCAGAGTGCCTTGAAACTCACCCGCGCCAACGGGCGTAAGCTCCAGGCCAAGGTCGCTTTCCTGTGTTGCCGCGCGTCTTAACTCTCCCTTTACCGCGCGGGCGGGAAGGGGATTGCCATCGCCATCAAATAAGCGAGCAACGAGAATCTGCCCAGCATCTGTTTCAACAAGTCCGACTTCTGCTGTCCACATCATGTTCTGCTGATACGAACGCGATTCGATCGTCTTGTTATATTGAAGGCCCTGCAAGTAGGAGTGTTTGACATGTTCGCCAGGAAAGGAAGTGATGGCCGCCCAAAGAAAGATGCCGTTCACGACGAACATCAATCCGAAAAAGCCGAGCATCCAGACGAGGACGTGGCGTCCTTTGAGCTGTTTGGGCGGGATCGACAGGGTTGGAGGGACGACTGACATCATTTGGCTCCGGCTGTAACAAATGCGGTTGCGCTCGTGTGGCTCTCGCCTGTCTTTGGGTCGGTTACAGTGATCTCCAGTGAAGATCTGTGTGGAAGAGAGGCCGCGGGGGCCGTTACCAGTATACGGAACCGATCGACGCCGTATTGCTCCAGCGGGAGTATCGTACTGACGGCATCTTCAGGTTTTGGCACACCTATAATCTCGAAATCGGCACCAGGTATTCCAGAAATGGAGATAACAGTTTCGCGTGCGGTTGTCGCCTTGTTGATCAGCTTGAGGGTATATCCATTTCGCACATCTCCACCTGCGAGTTGCACGAAAGGCGGCGACCTGTCCTTCAGGACATTGACCTGGAACGTCGGCTTGTTTGCCAATCCAAACAGGATCAACCCGCTGATCGCGAGCATGAGAACCGCGTAGAGAACGGTCCGTGCCCGCACGAGTTTATATGTTGGCTTCTGCCCGGCAGCGCGGGCCGCCACAGCAAGATCGGTATCGTAAGCAATCAGGCCTGTCGGGCGATCGACCCGTTTCATGATCTCATCGCAGGCATCAATGCAGAGTGCGCAGTGGATGCATTCCAATTGGGCGCCATCGCGAATATCAATACCCATTGGACACACCTGCACGCATTGCTTGCAATCTATGCAGTCACCGCGGCCTTCGAATCCCTGCTCCTTGCGCAGTGCGCCGCGCGGTTCCCCGCGATCATAGCGATAGGTGACATTCAGGGCATAATCGTCGGTTAGAGCGCCCTGGATGCGGGGCCAGGGACACATATAGGTGCAGACCTGCTCGCGCATCCAGCCGGCTAGAAAATACGTCGTGAGGGTTAGAATTCCCGCAAAGAAATAGGCGGTGAGTGGGGCCTCACCTATGAAGAAGGTGCGCGCGATGGTCGGCGCATCATGCCAGTAGAGTACCCAGACTCCCCCCGTCAGGAACGCAATGATCAGCCAGACAATGTGCTTGCCGATCTTCCTTGCAGCTTTGTTGAAGGACCATGCAGCCTTGTCGAGGCGCATGCGCGCTGCGCGGTCGCCCTCAAATGCGCGTTCGACCCAGATATAAAGGTCGGTCCACACAGTTTGCGGGCATGTGTAGCCACACCATGCCCGGCCGAGCAGCGATGTCACGAGAAACAGGCCCAGGGTTGCGACAATCAACAGGCCCGCAAGGTAATAGACTTCCTGCGGCCATATCTCGATGAAGAAGAAGTAGAACTTCTCGCTCGAAAAATCAGCCAGAACCGCTTGGTTCGGAATGCCTTCTCCGCGTTCCCAGCGAACCCATGGAAGCAGGTAATAGATCCCCAGTGTCGCCGCCATGACGATCCACTTCACCATCCGAAACTTGCCGTGGGCGAGTTTCGGATAGATCTGCTTGCGCCCTTCGTACAGGGATGGCGGCCTTGGCGCTGCGCCAGCAGTATGTGCGGGGTTCGAAATCTGGTTCATGACTGCTCTTATTCACCGCCACCGAGTGAGTGGACATAGAGTGCCAGCGCCTTGATTGTCGGGTCGTCCAACCGTCCTTGCCAGGCCGGCATGTGGGCGTTGCGTGCATTGGAAATGCTGGCCGTGATATCCGATGGTTCTCCCCCAAACACCCATTCATCATCTGTCAGGTCCGGAGCGCCAACATCGCGGCTGCCTTTGGCATCATCGCCGTGACAGGAGGCGCACTGACTGGCAAAAAGTGTCGCGCCTTGCGACGAGGCGTCCATATCGGTCGCGCGGCCTGAAAAGCCCAATACGTGCTGCACCAGGTCGTCGATCTGTGACGATGTGAGGAGCTTGTCGCGCCCGAATGCCGGCATGGCCGAGAAGCGGGTCGCGTCGTCACCTTCATGCCGGATGCCGTGGCGGAGCGTGTATTCGATGCCGTCAAGTGTACCTGACCAAAGCCAGACATCGTCAGCAAGCATCGGGTACCCTTTGGCACCGCGCCCGCCTGCGCCGTGGCATGTGGCGCAATTGTCGCCAAAGGCACTTTCTCCCATCGCCATCGCGAATTGCTGAAGGTTCAGGTCGTTCTGGATTTCGGTGAGTGAGGCTGTCAGCAGACGCTGAGAAGCAACGCTGCGCTCCGTCTGCATCGTCGCGACCTTGCTGGCGACCATCGCGCGGTCTGAATGCCCCAGAACACCCGGTGTATTCGTGCCGCCAAATCCCGGAAGTGCAGGAAGGGCCGGCATGAAGATCATGTAAACAATGGCCCACGCGATGGAAATGTACCAAACGATCAGCCACCAGCGTGGCAGCGGATTGTTGAGTTCCTTGATTCCATCCCAGGTGTGGCCAGTCGTTTCCACGCCGCTATGAACATCGACTTCTTTAGGCTGATCACTCATCGCCGGGCTCCTTGTCTTCGAGAGGCAAATAGGCTGCTTCGCGAAACTTGTTTCTGTTTGATGGCCAGAGGGCATATACGAGTGCGACGACGAACATCGCGACGAACAGTCCGAGGCCCCATGTTTGGGCAAATTTTGAAAGTATCTCGTACATTTTCGGCTCCTAGCGGCGGTTGCTCAGATCATCGGCCTCGTACGTCGAAAAATCGACGAGCGTGCCGGTCATCTGGAGATAGGCAACCAGGGCGTCCATTTCGGTGATGCGGGCTGGATCCCCATCATAGTCACCGATCAAAACAGTACCGGTGCGTTCGGCAGCCGCCTCGTAACGCGCTACCAATGCATCCTGGTTGTCATAGTCCGCAGCCGGGTCGGCCTGGGCGATCAGGTCTGCCTTCGCATTCTCGACCATTTCGTCAGTGTAAGGTGTCCCTTCCATTCGCAGTGCTTTCAAATGGTCAGCTATGTCGTCAAAACGCAGGTCCTTGTCAGAAAGGAAGGCGTAGGGAGGCATGATTGACTCTGGCACAACCGATCTGGGGTCCTTCAAATGGTCCACATGCCACTCGTCGGAATACTTGCCTCCGACGCGTGCCAGATCCGGACCTGTCCGCTTTGACCCCCACTGGAACGGGCGGTCATACATGCTCTCAGCAGCGAGGGAGTAATGCCCGTAACGTTCGACTTCGTCCCGCAGTGGCCGGACCATCTGGGAATGGCAAGTGTAACAGCCCTCCCGGATGTAGATATTCCGCCCTGTCAGCTCGAGGGGTGTGTACGGACGCATGCCCTTTACCTTCTCGATTGTATTTTCGAGATAGAAGAGCGGGGCGATCTCAACGATGCCGCCGACGGCGACAACCAGCAGAATGCCGACAGTCAGAAGCAGCGAATGGCGCTCAAGGGCCTGGTGTTTTTGGAACAATCCCATTTTTTCCGTTCCTATTCAGCAGGTTGAAGGGTGGCGGCGTGAGCCGGCGCGGATTTGGAGGCGTCTGCCGCCTCGCCGTGTCCCAGCGCCGTTCGCACAAGATTGTATGCCATGATCAGTGCACCCACGAGGTACAGGCCACCACCTGCAGCGCGGATCATGTAGCTGATATGCTTGGCTTCGACGGTTTCAATGAAGCTGTACTCAAGGAAGCCGTACTCGTTATAGGCGCGCCACATCAGGCCTTCCATGATGCCGGCGAAGTAAAGCGCCACGATATAGAAGACGATACCGATCGTCGCGAGCCAGAAATGCCACTCGACGAGGTTTCTCGAATAGAGTGCCGGACGTTTCCACAGCCATTGTGTGAGGCAGTAGAGCGCACCGAACGAGATGAACCCGACCCATCCGAGTGAACCGGAGTGCACGTGTGCAATTCCCCATTCGGTATAGTGAGACAGGGCATTGACGGCGCGCACACTCATCAGCGGGCCTTCAAATGTCGACATGCCGTAGAATGCGAGCGAGACGACCATCATGCGGACGACAGGATCCGTGCGCAATTTGTCCCACGCACCGGAAAGGGTCATGACGCCATTGATCATTCCGCCCCAACTCGGCATCCACAGCATCACCGAGAAGGTCATGCCCAGCGTCTGGGCCCACTGCGGCAGAGCGGTGTAATGCAAGTGGTGCGGTCCGGCCCAGATGTAGATGAAAATCAGCGACCAGAAGTGAACGATGGACAGGCGGTAGGAGTAGACCGGCCGCTGGGCACGTTTCGGAATGAAGTAGTACATGATGGCCAGGAAGCCGGTGGTCAGGAAGAAACCGACGGCATTGTGCCCGTACCACCATTGTGTCAGTGCATCCTGTACGCCCGCGAACAGTTGGTAGCTTTTCGAACCAGACAGGTTCACAGGAAGCGACAGGTTGTTGACGATGTGCAACATCGCGATTGTCACAATGAAGGACAGGTAGAACCAGTTGGCCACGTAGATGTGGGGTTCCTTGCGCTTCCACAGCGTGCCCAGGAAGACCAGCAGATAAGCCACCCATACGATCGTCAGCCACAGGTCAGCATACCATTCCGGCTCTGCATACTCTTTCGACTGGGTTACGCCCATCAGGTAGCCTGTGCCTGCGATGACGATGAACAGGTTGTAGCCCCAGAACACGAACCATGGCCAAAGGCCGCCAGCGATGCGCGTGCGGGACGTGCGTTGGACGACATAAAAACTGGTCGCAATCAACACGTTGCCCCCGAAGGCAAAAATCACCGCAGAGGTGTGCAGCGGGCGAAGCCGGCCAAAATTTGTCCAGCCAAGGTCAGGAAAATAGAACAGGCCAGGCCAGGTCAGCTGCAGCGCTATTATGAGGCCGACGAGGAACCCCGCAATACCCCAGAACATCGCCGCCGCGACCCCGAACTTTACAATCGTGTCTTCATAGTAGGTTTCGTCAAACGGGTTGCGGCCGTTAAGTCCGCCCGCCCAGATGCCAATTGATACCAGCGCAAACGCCGTCAGGAAGAAGAACAGCCATGCATGGGCCTCCATCATTGGGTCCACGGCATTGGCCGCGATCAACAGCGACCCCAGACATGCGATGGCGACGAATGTAGCGACGCTGGCGATACTGCCAGCTGCCGACGCTCGTGGCTTAGTTAGAGTGCTCACCGGATTTGCCCCTTTTTCAGACCTGCTTCAATTGGGTGCAAAATGCAGGGAGCCGCGTACGGGTTGTATAGGGGTAAATACGGATGGGCTGGGCTGTCGCACCTTTAATAGTATCGGGGAACGCTATAGGAGGTTGGCATGAACAGAATTGCCTTGTTTATTCCAGGAATCGCAATGCTCGTCGTGGGGGCCACAAAGGTATGGATGCATACGCAATCCCTGCAGGCTCTCCTGTCAGTCCGCTGTGGACCAGAGGGGCTGTCGTCAGCCGCAAACGGCCCCACATTCTGGACGAGTATGTTTGCTGGTCATTGCTGGGGCTGCCCGGTCTCTTTTGCAGGGATTGCCATTATTTTCCTAGCGGCGGCGATTCAATTCAATCCGTTGGATAAGGTCGCCTTGCGCGCGCGCTAGGCTGGCCCGAATTAGGGCCGCTATGTTTCTTGCTCGCGACAATGAATTAGCTTGTGCATATGGAGTATAACCTGAGCCGAAGGAAACGACAGCATGACAGAGCCAGCTGATGGATCAGGACAAGTCTCGCTGTCGGCCGCCGATGTCGCCGCACTCCAGTCCCATCTGAAATCCATCCTGGAATCGGTACCTGACGGCATGATCGTGATTGACGAAACGGGTCAGATCCTGGCCTTCAGCAAAGCAGCAGAAGTCCTGTTCGGCTATAAGGCCGACGATATTATCGGACGTAATGTGCGTCAGTTGATGGCGGGTCGGGACGAAACCAATCACGACCAGTATATCAGCAATTATCTGAGGACCGGCAAGCGGCAGATCATTGGTGTCGGTCGGGTCGTGACCGCGCGACGGTCGGACGGCACCCTGTTCACCATCGACCTCAAGATTGGCGAAGCGAAAATCGGCGACCATTGGCTATTCACCGCATTCGTACGCGACCTGACCGAACAAATGCGCGCAGAGATGAGGATGCGCGAGATGCAGTCCGAGCTGGTGCATTTCTCGCGGTTGAGCGCAGTTGGCACGATGGCGTCTGCACTGGCTCACGAACTCAATCAGCCCTTGACGGCCGTAGCCAACTATCTTGAGGCAGGGCGGGATATCCTCGACAGCCCGGGAGAACAAAATCATGCACTGCTGCGTGAGGCGCTGGACGAGGGGGCAAGACAGGCTGTTCGCGCAGGCGACATCGTTCGCAAACTACGCGGATATGTCTCTCGAGGAGAGATAGACGCACGTTCGGTCGAGCTTCAGCCGCTGCTGAACGACGCCGCCGCCTTGGCGCGTCTGTCGTTGAGTTCCAAAGATGTGCCAGTCACACTGGACGTCGCACCTGACGTTGGAAACGTCCTGGCTGACCCAATTCAAGTCCAGCAAGTTGTGATCAACCTCGTGCGTAATGCGCAGGACGCGTTATCGACAACGCCAAATCCGAAGATCAGGATAAACGCGCAGCGCGGAGAGGATGGGCTGATTGAAGTTTCGGTTTGCGATAATGGCGCCGGTCTGGACGAGGACGTGAAGAAATCGCTCTTCAAACCGTTCACGACATCCAAGTCTGGAGGCATGGGGCTCGGATTGTCGATCTGCCAGACGATTGTCGAGGCTCATGGCGGCTCCATCTGCGCTGATTTGGCTCCGGACGGGGGTACGTGTTTCAGGTTCACACTTCGGTCTGATCCGGCTATCAATGCCGGATGAATGATCAACGCCTGATACATTTGGTCGATGATGATGAGGCTGTCCGCCACTCGGCCAGCTTTATGCTTCGCCACGCCGGGTTTTTGGTCAAGACCTATGCTGACGGGGTGCAATTCCTGGCGTGCGCCAAGGACGCCGATCCTGGATGCGTCCTGCTTGATGTCCAGATGCCACATATGGATGGGCTGGAGGTGCAGGAGCGCCTCAACGAGATCGGAGTCGCCTTTCCAATAATCGTGCTCACCGGTCATGGAGACGTCGAGGTGGCCGTCAAGGCAATGAAGGCCGGGGCGGTTGATTTTGTAGAAAAACCTTATGAGAAACAGACGCTTGTCGATGCGATTGCGCGCGCCTTCGACCGTATGGATGCCCGCAGCCTGAAGGATGTTCTCTCGGATGAAGCCAAAGGACGCGTTGAGCGTCTTACCCCTCGGGAGAAGGACGTTCTCGTGGGTTTGGTCGATGGTTTCACCAACAAGATGATAGCGGAAACACTCGATATATCGCCGCGCACAGTCGAGATTCATCGCGCGAACCTGATGGAGAAACTCGACGCAACCAGCCTTTCCGGTGTGTTGAGAATAGCGTTTGCGGCTGGAATCGGCATGGAGCGCTCGCAGTAGGGGCTTCTACTTAAAGACAGCCCCAGCGGCGTATTTCAGACTGTCTGCTCATCTCATTTGCGCGGTAGGGCATGACTCAGGAACTCCGACAGGCAAGAACTGCTCAGATCGCGATCGTTGACGACAATGATGCCGTGTGCCGGTCATTGTCACTGCTGTTGCGCGCGAAAGGTTACGGTGTGTCGGTTTATGATAGCGGCCTGAATTTTCTCAACAGAAGCGAGGCGCCTGAATTCGATTGTGTGCTCATCGACTTCAAGATGTCGCCTCATGACGGATTCGATTTACTACGGGAGATCAGGGAGCGCGGGGAAACAATGCCGGCGATCATGATTACAGGCTGGCAGTCCAGTGACCTGATGGACCTGGCAAGAAAAGCCGGGTTCGAGGATCTCATCTATAAACCGATGCTCGATGATAAACTGATCGAAGCCCTGGATCAGGTCCTGTCCCACTGAGCTGTTCCAGGCCAGGTGTGGTTTGAGGGAAGGGGCCCTGGTAGGGGCGACCAGGCCGACTCGTTAACAAGACCTTGCCGTAACCGTCCGGTCTCCCCGCCCTTGTGGTGAACGCCTCGATGCTG